>Ga0209782_1000462_pt1 | contig 17653 bp, 6 predicted proteins | sample WorMetmaBAHAMAS1_FD_187390 | JGI IMG/M metagenome (GOLD analysis project Ga0209782, IMG submission 187390) | Marine gutless worms symbiont microbial communities from Max Planck institute for Marine Microbiology, Germany - Inanidrilus... | ecosystem: Host-associated > Annelida > Digestive system >...
AAATGTAACAGTTCTGTGCTTGTGACTTGTGATAAAAGAGTTTACTGTTTATACTGGGGTTATGTAGCATGCGATAGAATATGTAATGACATGAGGAAAATCGTCTATTAGCAATGATTGTGAGGTTGGTAGCATAGCACAGTGGTAGAATGTTAGTCTTTGGCCGGCATACTTTCCGTGTCTCTCGTTCGATTTGCAGCTGATGGGTGACCACTGTTGTGGGTAAACCATCCGCTACAGGTCAGCCAACTCAGCCTTTCATCTTGAAATTGAGTAGTGAGCTGGAATCAGATGTGTGCTACTGTTAGCGCCATCTGGTGAAAGCTACAGAGGTAACTGCAGGCCTGGCGGAAAGTAATGGCAGCCTACTGCCAGGTGGATGGCTTAAAGTCACCTGCAGGCTGACTGCCTGTACACCAGGATTAGCTACAGGTCCAACGCCCAGTAACGAGAAGTGGGAGAATTTACCTTTGTTTGATGATAGTGATGTGCATTGAACACAAAACTGTTATGGTTGATGCTGTTAGGAGCGCCAGACACAGCATGCTTCAGTGCACGATGTACGTATTGCTAGAGTTGAGGAAACCTGTAATAGTTTTGAGGCACAAAGTCGAGATCTGGACCAGCTCAGAGCTAAGTGTTCTGAGCTTGATGCCAGAATGAGAGAGCTGGCACAGAATACAAACTTGTTACGTGGTGAAACAGGTCTACCAGGTTAGTCCATTGAGTTGTAAAAATGCACATGATGTGGCAAAAAAGTATCCTCTAAAGATTTTTCTTTTTTTGTTCTCGGCAGTGGCATAGCATTGCATTATGAAATTTTGCAGATTTATTTTAACTCATCATAGAAAACATAGTTGTAGCTTCTAAAAATCTTGAACTGTCTACCTCGTGATTTTTAGCTTTTCGAAAATATACTTGTAAATGCAGCATAGAATAGCATTACTCAAACAACATTATTTTGGAAGATCAGTCGTCGCCTCCAATTCTTCGGACCTAAACCCACTGGATTAGCCAGTCTGGGGGCAGTGCTAGAGGCTTATAACAAGCACCATCCAAAAAACCGTAAACAGTTATCAAACTGAAAAAAATATTGCAGTTAGTCTGAGACAGCCTGCCTCAGGAACCGATTGACAAGGCTTCGAAGGAATTTCGAAAGCAACTAAAAAGGCTTGTGTTGCAGCTGGGGTGGACACTTTGAACTTCTCAGTGACTGTTGTATCGTGAATATGAACTTGTAACATTTTCTAATGTTGTTTGAATAATATTATTTTTGCTGCATTTACAACAACACCTGTTTAACGGCCCTTTGTCTGGACTACCCACGTGAGTCAGTTCTAGCTGGATTTTACTGCAGCATGAGACGTTGAGTAGCAGTGGCATCAGCTAGGTCATATGCAAGTCTGCACCTCGCCCCAGACTGATCACCACGCCAACCTCCATCACTCAGTTTTTTACAGGCTAGATGCCCTTCCTGCCACCCAACTAACAGTGTCAGAGCACTAAAGGCACTGTATTTATGCTGCATTTACATTTTTAAATGCAAATATTGTGAGGTAAATATGGCACAATGTTTATAAATTTCACACACTTTAAGTTGCTTATAAGCTACTGATACAATATGTACGTCTATGATGCCGGAATCAATCTGTATAAATTAAGAAATGAATTCTGTTGAGAAAATGCCAAGAATCTTTAGGGGATACTTTTTTTGTGACACGCTATATAAGGGTTGTGATTTGCAAAACATCAACATCTGTTTTTATAATAGTAGTTATTTGACCATAATAAATTATTTGCTTACCTGAAACAATGATATGCTTTTTGTCGCACACCAACATGGCAAAGCTATATATTGCTATATGCGTACTGTAATCTGTACTACTTACTACAAAGTCATGTGATTCTTACAAGATATACCATGGATTCTAGTTTGCTCAGACGAAATATGGACAGGACATATGGAATCCACCTGATATTGTCAAATGACATAGGTATGAGAAAGGTGCAGTTATGCAGTGTATCAGAATTATTCAACTCAACATGGAGGAATTAATGCTGCATAGTATCTTAGAGACTCCGGTTTTCTTGCATCAGAGATCTTGATGAAATTCAGTGCGGTCACCCAAACAGCAAAAATTTGTGTTTTTCAACTACTACTTTGTTATATCTTGGAAATGATGTAATGATATAACATCTGTGGAATAAAGTAGAAAGTTACAATGATCAAAAATCGGGTTTGAGCTAATTTGTACATGTATATGACCTTCGGATCCCATATACCAGATATGTGACCAATGCTTCTGTCAGAAAGACTATCTGCTGTCTTCCATTTTCCTTTCTTATTAAAACAATATGCCTCCATTTCTTTGGTCGTATGGCATGATCGGATCCCAGGCAGGATCACCATCGAGCTATCAGTGCATGGCTTTGACCACCAGGTGACTGGAGAAGACCTCGTGGGTGCCCATGATCCACCTGGCTGAGGAAGGTTGATGCTGAAGTACAGTCAGCTAACATCGGTATTCACTCAGCCTGGAAGAAGGCCAGTGATCATGTGCTGTGGCGACGACGTATCGCCAACACGGCAACACTCCTTTAGGAACATGCCACTGAAGAAGAAATATGCCCAGAAGTCAATCAAAATGATGTAAGCCATGTTTCAAAAATTAAATTAATAGGTTTTTTTTTGTTTGGCATTAGGAAGGGCATGCTGTCTGTAAAATTGCTCCCAATTATCTGCAGAGTTCTGTTTTGGATGATGCAGCCTAAATGAAGTTACCCTGGAAATGACAGCTGGTTAAAGAAAAACTGAAACTAAAAGTGGTAGTGGATTATTTTGGGAAAATACCACTTTTAGCTGCAGTTACTGCTAGACAGTTATGTTTGTGTTTGCGGCTGGCTGCCAGTGTTCTGTAATCGACCAGATGGGGTAGATGTAAGTATGTTGCACTTTCCTTGTATAATGTAAATACACAACCATATCTCATAAACTGTATGAGATGGTTACAAAGTTGCTACAGGCCACTAACGGGAAGCCATATCCACTCGCTCAGTTACACTGGTATTTTGGTAACATTTTCTATGATGATGTGACTCTTAGTACCAATTTCATGGACATACTGTAAATTCGCCACTGCAAGCCGCCGCATGCCCTAATTTTACATTGCCATTCACCAGGTGTTGCTACTGTCGCACGCCGCCACTGTCGCACGCCGCCTGCGCATCGATGTCCACAACAACGACAACGCGTGACAAAGGTGACCGCTATGCCCCCATAGAATGGGCCCAACAAGTGTGTGTATTTTGAGCTTGCTATAGAGGAGGAGGAGAATATCCATCATACAGAACAGTGAGGCTTCTGCAGGTGCTTTAGCAGTGATGTGCATGTCATTGTTTATCATAGCAGCCTTCTGCTTGTCTTTGCTGCATGATCTATTTACGATATTTTTGTGTGTTATCTGCTACCGTATTAATTCCATCCTTTTGTTTACAGAGGATGTACGAAAGAAATTTATTTCACACGACCGCACAATTGGACTGCACGACGTGCGTTTGTCTGAGATCGACCTGCGACTGCAGTGCACTGAAACAGCCAACTATGAAGGTGTGTTGATCTGGAAAATTGGAGAATATCGCCAACGCAAGTTGCAGGCAGTCGGCGGCCGCATACTCTCTCTCTACTCGCAGCCGTTTTACACGTCGCGCTACGGATATAAGATGTGCGCTCGCATCTATCTCAATGGCGACGGTGTTGGACGTGGGACCCATCTGTCACTGTTCTTCGTTGTCATGCAGGTCTGATGGCTATCACTGCACCTACTGCACTGTGTATTTTGCTTTTAGCTTATTGCTGCTGTTCTTGTGAACCAGTTATGTACTGATTGCTTCAAAATGAAACTAACTCATTTTCAGGCTTTTTCTGTACTTAATTTTGCCTCTGCCACTTCTGGTGAGAGTACCGTTATCACTGTCATTTGTAACTCTGGTAGATCAAGAAGTGTGGGTGGATTTCCATGAAAGTTGGGGAATGGGTATACTGTGGAGTAGATAAGGGTTGATTAAATTTTAGAAGTTTATGGTGGAGGTATTTGCTGTAGGGAGTACAGTCTAGTTAATGCAGCTACTGTTGAGCAGGTATAATTTTCAACAAGCATTTGAACTTGAGTTTTCCTGTAATAAATAATTTAACAGTGATGTTGAGAGGTCAAAGTCAAAGGTCTCGTTTAACGTCGTTACATATAACGTCATATAACGTTACATTTTGTCTTACTTTTTGTGATTTGATCACCCTGTATGAATCCAGATCATTGGTTTGGCAGGTTTAGAGTTTTTTTAGTGCTCTGATACCCAGGGGCATAGCCACCACAGGGGACATGGGGGACGTGTCCCCCATGCACCCTACTATGTCCCCGTAGTCAACTTTGTGGAAGTTTGTATCCTCTTGAGCCTATTTTGGCAACTCTGCCCAGTCTAAAGCGAAAAAGCGTGATTCAACCAAAAGGCAGTAACAGCAGCAGCACTCCATTCACAGTAACGAAGATAGGCCGCTATTTTGAACTTGGATATGGCTCAGCACCCTTGTTTGCTGTCAGCGGCGCACCTTATCATTGTCCGTCCCATCCAAAGCACAAAATGTGGCTCACCCCTGTTGATGCAGTTTGTTGGGTGACAGTAAGGGCCTCCAGCATGTTAAAAAAATCTGTGCCATTTTTTCCCATAGGTTCTCTCTGAACAAGTGGAGAAAGCGAATCAAGGCAGCGGTGTAAATGTGGAGTTGTTGTTATCCATACAAAGAATTATTCTATCATATAGTTCTATGCATATACTAAAGATTACAAACATGCTCTTGTGTACTCATTGAATTTCATGTTATCAAATAGTAACAGAGAAATAGTTGTTTCCACCTCCCCTCCCCTACAAGACAGCATCTGACCTATGATGTTCGTCTGGAGGTTAGCTTTGAACATTCAGAACTGCTAAATCATTCACAAAGAACTACCTTCTTCTCATTTTAATGGATGTTTCCAGGTGACACTCAGTTTGCCAGTTCCCTCTTGACTCTGATCTTCACTTGTTCCGAAAGATAACATTTGGGGATGTGGCACAGGTACCATGAACAGTACTGTGCAAATGCAAGTATCATATAGTAGAGGTAAAAGAGGTTACAGTATGAAGCTAAGCACCATGTTGCTTCCAGAAGAGATGGTCATTTCTTTACTATTAGGGTCATTAATATTTTTAACACACTTCCTGATCATATTGTTGTATCCCCTACTGTTGCCTATTTCAAATTTAAACTGAGTAAGTTTCACTTTAATCAATTGCAATTTTTTTATATTTGTTTCCACAGTTTTGTATTTAGGGCACCTATTAGTGCAGCTTTTTGCTGCCTTGTGTCCTGTTTACACATTGTTTTTTTTGTCACTTTCGTTCACTGTTATCGTGTGTGTCACAAATAAATTTGATTTGATGATTTGAAACTGCATTAAGGCTATGTAGTCATCTGTCATCAGTTTCAGTTTGCCATAGATATTTGCAAATTGCTAATATAGGTTATTTGTGCTACAGGGTGATTACGATGAGATTCTAGCATGGCCATTCAGACAGAAAGTCACACTGATGTTGATCGACCAGAAACACAACCGACGCCACCTCTCGGACACATTCCGGCCAGATCCGACAAGTACCAGCTTCCAGAAGCCGACGGTGCCAATGAACGTGGCCAGCGGGTGTCCTCTGTTTGTTGAACAGAAAGTGCTGGAGGATGAGCGTGAAGGACTCTACCTGCAGAGCGACACCATCTTCATAAAAGTCATCGTTGATACAAGCGATCTGCTGAATCCATAGCGATGGAGAATTTAGGTTTATGACAGTTATTAGGCAATTGACGGCTGCAAACTAGTCATTTACTGGAGATCTTGTTGGTGCTTGAAGATGTATTTGCCGCAAGACAGATTGCAAACGGGTCACTTCTTGCTGTCGGTAAACTACTACTACTACTACTACACCCATTTAATTGCCTCTTTTCCAGGACAACCTGGGTAAGCCGGTACGAGATAGGCAGAACCATCCATCAGTAAAGTAAAATGTATATTTGCAATTCGTGCAACATCTGTATAATTATTCTTGAAGGTGCCTGGTACAACTGTGCACTCTGCTGAGGCCAGTCTTGAAGTGTATTTTGTTTTCAGTTTGAACGGAATGTCGTTCCACCTAGTTGGCACTCTGACGAAGATAAATTTTGCGCTGAACGTTTACATAAGTTGCTGTACATGTACGCTACACAACACCATTGCTCTGGTCTGCATATCAGTCTGGCATGAGCTGCAGTGGAGTAGATCTGGAGTAGCCAATACGTCATTTAACAATTCTTGGCTTTGAATGGCCTTGAACAGTTGTATACATGTGAATGGAAGCCACAGTGATGTGTTGCTTTTGGTGAGTGTGAACCACAAAGTATCATCTGCAGCCACCAATGCGGTGTGACAGGCACTTGCCATACAAAATACAGCATTATAGTAGTTACTGCACGAGGGTGTACATGGCACATGTTGGTGCAGACTGTCAAATTCGCCACAGCTGTCATAGTTTGCAGAACTAGCAAGTGACTGTTCTGTTGACGAAAACGTTCTTGAATGTCATTCAATTAGCATCCAAATTTTAACTTTACTAGCAGTGAACACCAGGACATCGTTTGTGATAATGCTAATGTACGATATTGCTGAGTGTATTGTATCTGACGTTTTTAATGTTTATGTCGTCATTATTGGTGGCTTGATTTTTGTCTACATGTACCGTAGCAGTGATTATTGAAGCAACTTCATCTCACGGAAAATTTTTTTGCTGTGCAGTGTTTGTTGATGTTCATTTAGGAATGGAGACATATTACTATTATTCAAATAACATTATCCATATCTTTGTACATATGTTTTCAGAAGTAGCTACGGTTTGAAGCTGTCCCAGCAGTGACTGATTGTACTGTTTACTGAAACCTGCTATTTGCATAGCAACTCATCATGTATGTATGAGACAGTGATGAAGTAACAAGACCTGATTGCAGGCAATAGCCACGTTACCACTGAACTGTCGAGGGCTGAAGTCAAGAGATACCAAGGCAATTTGGGTAACTTCCGGCCATTATTAATGTTATATACATGGGTGCCTGCAGGCATGGACAAGGGGGGGGGGCACTTGCCCCTCCCACACTGGAAATGCTGTAAAGTTTTGTGCAGTAGTCGTGATAGTAAAACATTGACAGCATCAGCATGCGTTCAGTAATAATGACTGGCACATGGCTGGTCAAATTGTAGATGCCATTTTTGTTTTTCATCATTTATGTACCATATTAGTGTGTAAACTGTTTATATTCACAGTAGTTAAAACTGAAAAATCTGGATTTTTGAACATAATATGTGTGGTCCTAATTTGCCTTGATACTGTTTAAACTGCACAAAATTTGGTAAATTGATTCTCGGGAAAATCACTGAAATTTTTGCCACCAGATATCATATTTTAAAGCTAAAATACAGCAAATTTGATTTTGGCTGGGGATCTACCCCATACCTCTGTAGAGCTTACAACACTGTGGTAGCGTCGTACGAAGTTGCTCAACGTTGAGCCCGGTTAGTACTGGGATGGGTGACTGTCTTCGGGCGGGTAGACCACCTTGGTATGTAACCAAGCCAACTAGGCCAACTCAGCCTTGCATCCCTTTGGGGTCGCTAAATCGAGTACCAGCCTTAATTGGCTGGGGTAAAGGCGGGAATATCACCTCTGCCAGGTGGCAAGTGTGATCCCATATAGCACGTTAGTTCCCATAGCGGTGCTTGTAGCACAAACTGCTATACGCTTCCTTACCTCTAGCTGCCTTTAAGGGGCCCACTTCTGAAGGAAGGGAAGGAAGGACAGGAGGGAAGGTAGGGGGCAAAGAGACAAGAGTTGGGGAATGGAAAGGGAAGGAAGGGTAAGGGAAAGGTGAGGAGGATAGGTCGCCTATGGTTCTGTAGTTAAATAGCTCTAGGTGGAACCACTGTCAAGTTAAAAGTCGGCGGAAGAACAAGATGCTGAAGATCGTGCAAAGTATCTGAAGAGCCACTTTTGCTACACGACATGGCAAAATTCACTAGTCGACTGTGCCATAAATGCTCTAGCCAAACCAAATCTTAAACAGCAGTCTTTCACATTAAACTTTTGTATTTCCAATCGAATGTGTTCACATTGCGATTTACATGCCAAATGTGATTGGGATTTGCTAACAGCCCCTGTACATTTGCCAAATTTAGATGGCAGAAAGAAATGACAGCTCATTATGTATTATATTGTCTGGATGGAGATACTTAACTGCCACTAAGGCACTGACCGAGTTTTTACGTGTTTACTTTGAATTAAATTTGTTGTCACTGCATTATATCAATGACAATAAAATTACTTATAGTAATACCATGATCCTGACCATCACAATTCAGTGGAAAGTTTTATCATTTTTATCATAATCATACATTCATACTAGGTCTAAGGAAGCATAACATGGATTAAGCCTAGTCTGTTGCTGCCATAGTACTTTGTACCAGAATTCGAGTTGCATTATGATGAATAGCCTTCATTGACTACATTTTCACTAAATGTACAGGGTGAGTCAAAAAATAACCTCTTAAAAGCTCTTAACAATATCTTGGCCTGTGCTAAGCCTTTCTGAGCCAAATTTTGTTCAGTAATAGGCAGTTTATATCCACACGTGTACAAAATTTGGGGAGTTTACATTAAAATTTAAAGAATTGGGGATCCATTTTTCACAAGTACCCCAATTTTTAGTCTCATTTTAAGCACTGCTGTTTGATTTCAAACGTTTGTAGAATAATAAAAATGCGGATAAGCATCTTCACAGAAATTACATCATGATTTCGTCATTAGCTTGCAATAGCCATGAACATCTTGCTATACCCAAAACAGTTACCGAGTTGAAGGATACACTGCAGCGGATCTGAACCATCTTGCGGCAGAAATTCCATTGTTAAAGTTGTGAAGGACTTTTCCAAGCAACTGTATCTTAGTATATCAGCTAAGTGAGGGCATTTTGAATATAAAATGTGATCACTGGCAACAGTTACTGATGAACACAGTACACTTTTACGGTTACTGTTCGATTTCATTAACGTAATGAGTTTGTTTCAGAAGTTTATTGAATAATGCAGAAAGCTGTAATGAACTGTTAAAATTCATAAGTTAATGTTACAAAAATTATTGCATTTCTCACAAAATCTCAACATTAAGAGATGAGTGGACCAAAATACATATGTGAGGATATGAACTGCAAACAACTAGGTAAATTTTCATCTGTGGAGGATGGCCAAAATATATGCAAAGTCTTAAGGGGGTGAATTTTTTTTTACTCACTCTGTATATCGTTTACAGGGGAAGGTTTCAGCCTTAGACCGTTATTCACGGAATTAATGACAGGCAAAGTCAATATTAAGTCCAAAGTTATGCCAAGTCACTTCAAATCATTTTTGATCCAAGCTGTCGACTTCGTCACTTTAGTGTCCAGTCACTTCCAGATCTAGACTGCATATTTATTTCTGCTGAAGTTTAAAAAAATTAAGTCCATTCTGCAGCAAATTGTGTGTGTAAACAGGTGTCAAGTAGTCCTGCAACTTAAATATTTTTCACTCGAGTAACAACTGGTGAACTCAACTTTTCAAACCTTCAGTAAGCCAAAAATGAACTTACGCATGGCAATTTAAAATACAGTAGCCAGTTGCAACTGTGCAATCAATATTTTAAAGATTACTGGTGATCTGATACTGACTATGGTGTTGAGAAAGTCACAAAATTCCAGTTGTCAAAATTATTCGAGATGTTTTCAGAAGCCACTTAAATTAAATTGTCCCATCAGAAACAACAAAAGGTCATAGATGGAATTGCAATAGCAGTATGTATTTCTTGACTAATTAATGCATTGGCCTCTACAGGCCTCACAGACAACCGCATGTCATTTGCTGTACCTTTATTTACGGCTGTGCAAAAAAAGTGATAAATTAGGGTTAGGGTCAGTGGTTGGATAGCATGCGACCAATACAGGACTGCCCTTTATTGGCCCTATGCTTACCAAAACTAACCCTAATTTTTGCACAACATAAATAGCGGTATGGCAAATCGTCAAACTAAAAAGTATGATTTCCTATGTCTGTGGGGCCAATAAGAGGCCAGTAGGCTGATTCATTAATAAGTCACACGCGTTTCTTGTAGTTTACATTTAAAATTTTTTTTACTACATTGAAGTTGCCAGAAATGACATCATATTAAATCTCCTGTTTTTAGGTGGCGTAACATTCTCTTTTAACTTTAAAGCTTTTATCTGCTATGTTATTTTTTACACTGTATATTACTGCATGGGCTTCGAGCCTGCTATTGAATGTGAATAATAATAATGATATTAAGCTTCACATCTGTAATTTTCCACGTTCTCTGCTAGTTTAATGTGAATACTACGTAATGAAACATTTTGTATATGTACTGATGTGGCAATAAGTATCTGAATTCTGCAGTTGTACTGCACTGCATTTCTGGCTATTTCAGAATGTGCCAAAAAATTGCGGCATACTTCAAGTGCTAAATTTTGGAGCAGCAGCATTTTAAAAGTACACCATGAAACAGATACCAAATTTACCTAAGAATTTGTTAACTATAAACTCGATTCATTTTTCTTAAATCGTTCAAGGAAAAATAAACAAATGGACATACCATGCAAGTATATGAAAAGTATGCTATTCTTATCAGCACTAATTGCATAATGCAAACTGGCTGAAGAAATGTTTTAACACAGACAACACAATGCTATCTTAGTGCAAATGATAAGCTAAATGTCTTCATTAAGCCAGAAGACCAGCAAAATACTGTAGTACATTAACTGGCTTATTGTCCTGGTAAACTACCTCAGTTTTCATGTTAATGCAGAGTGAGATGACCACTACTAGTACCTGAACCTTGGTCTGTTGAACCAGTTTTATCAACTTTTCTCAATAGACTTTTGACTGTGCTTTCTGCCACTTTATTAACAGAGACTTTCACATCACTTGTCAAGCACTGCAACCCTTTTACAGACTGAAAGTTTTAGCAAATGGATGTCATCTACTATTAAAGGCAACATGCTTGCTTATAAGTGACGAATTTGATGTCAAGACTTTTTGAATTTAACAGAAAACATTTAATCATCAAGAATAACACTAATGTGCCTCATAATTTGAATAAATGTATTTTGTTATTGTATCTTTGTTTCTTCTCGTTCCAATCTTAGCCTTCAGTCCTCTGATACTGTTGGTTTGGAGGCACGTAAGGCACCTGGCCTGCATGGTTACGTGTCTGAGGCAAGGTGCACATTAACATGTGGTCCAGATGATGCCTCTGCTACTCACTGTCTCTTGCTTTACAAAATGCACATTGGTTTATCTTCCTGGTACCAGCTCACCCGGGTAGTCCCAAACGAAGGGCCGTTAAGTGGTGTTGTTGTTACCTCTTGTTCCAAAAATTTTATGAAAGAAATAGCATTTGAAAGCAGGCCATGATTTTTGGTGCACTCTTTATATACAATACAATATCAAGGTATTGCATGGTATATCATTTACATTCTCCGATAATGACAAAATTTTAGTGGTGTAATTAGTTGACAAAAGTGTGAGCAAGTACATTTTGAAAAACTATGATCGACTTGAATGACTAGTTGTTACGTGTACCTTGACAATCACCCAATAATTTTTTTATCAACTGCCTAGTCTACTCAAAGACAGCTTGCTATCAAACTTGATTAAGATATGCCCATAAAAATTCTGATCAAAATTTGTGAATATTCAATATAAGCAGTTGCAACTAAGCGAGTGGACAAATGCTGCCTGTGCTACAGTCCTAGCTTCCCACAAAAAGTACTGTTGAGATGGGAATATAAAAATGTAATCTGTCACCACCAGTGTTAAGAAACAATGGCAAGATTGTTTATCCAGATATTTGCACTGTACACATGTATCTACAGCATTTGCCATTAATTAATGCAGAATAAATGAAATATTTTCAGTAACACATTACACCGATGCTAGCATCTGAACTTGTATATCATCTTGTTTGCATGTATGGTTAGAACTTTTTATTCTGCCAACAGCTATACAATTCATTTGATAACATCGATCAGATGCCGACACCTTTTCAGTCGTTGCCTAATGCCAAATTGTCACACATTAATATGTACAATGGTGGTAGTACAAATATGCATCAGGCACTCGCTTGCAACGACAGTAGAACCCATAGTTAAACATTAACACCAGCACAGACCAATAATAAACAGTGATCTGGTGCAAATATATGGAGCACAGTATCGAACAATTTGTTACACACTTTCTTTACACAGGGAGTAATTGTTATTACAAATGCAGGAATGTATAATCTACAGTGTCACAACTGACAACGACATAAATCCATTAGAATAATAATTTACCATCACACAGACCAAACTGCAACATCTGATGTGGAGATTTAACAACTCTGTACAGTACTGCACGCAGTGAACATGATCAAAAGCAGAGCGATCTGCTGAAATTACAACGTAAACTGTGCGACAGATTTGATGGCAATGACAACGCAAAACGAATGAATAATGGCGAACCGAAATGTCATAAACATTACACATCAGTTGCTCTTCGGGAAATGAATAGCCCCTGATATTACCAAATGAGGGGAGAGCCACTAGCCTAAAAGAAGTATCAGTAGCCTACAACACATTATCTATCCCTACCAAGTGATGCAAGTACCAAGGGACACCAACCAACCAACCAGCAGGTAAATGTATGGCCATGAGAAGGAGATGTGACAATACAAAGCACTCATTGGCAAACTGACAGACCAGTGAACCAGCCAGCACAAAGCAGTACGAAGCTACACCTGCCAACGTCCATCTCTACTCAACAGCATCCACCGCCAGACTGTTTAACTGGCGTACTGGCATTTATTTTAACATTCGGTTTGTCACTGGCGGCCGTTGCCGGACCCATCCGATTCTTTATCTCTGCAGCCATCGTTACGAATGCCTGCTCGACGTTGGTTGCACTTTTTGCACTTGTTTCGAGGAACGGGATGCGCAGCTGGTCGGCATACTCCTACAGTTACCAACAATATAGTCAGATACCATTATGTTAACTGAATCACCCACAGCATCTAACTAACAATGGTTATTGTACACCAACAGTTGTTATTATTATTTTTTTAAATTAATTATTTCTACAGCTATGGACATTTAAATACCCATAATAGCCTAATGATCTTGCAGGCCGATGCCAAGGCAGACAGTGTGCAAATGACATTAGTCATAAACCGAGCAGTAGGCTGCCAGGTTTATGATTACCTTCCAGCTTCACAGCCTCACGCTTGGCTGGTACTAATTTATACTGCTTAACAAACAGAGGTAATGTGTGTGAACAACTCATATATCACTAGTCCAATGCTCTATCTACGGCACCACCAAGTCACATATTGTTCCGTCTGTCACTGGATTATATGTACCGGTATAGCACAGAACATTCTAATGACCATGTGAATATGGGTTGCTCACTGATTCCGTTCAGGTATCTTTTCTGAAAAAGAAGCTTTGGAGTTAACTGGTGTATGTTTTTTTATAAGACTCAGCCATGTTAAAAGTAATTATGGGTCATATTACTCCTAAAAAAATTTAAAACAACTGTTATTCTTGTACATAAAACTTTTAGTATTCAACAATAACCATAATGAAAATTATATCACATAATGCTTCTGACATGTTGTGTTAAATTTTGATAAAAACACTGAAGTTTATTTTTATGCTTCTTCATTTAAACAAGACCCAAATGCATGTAATTTGAATGCCACCCAGTGCCAAAGGCAAGACATGCTAAAGGCAATTTCAGAACTTCCAGTCATCGCATGGCATGCCAATGGTTGCATTTGGCAAGGTGTGACTTCCTCTTAATGTTCTAGATGGACCCGTTGTGGATGTACCACTATAATCCATTCATAAAAGTCAGCAGAACCATAATCCCCAAACAGAACTGCAAGAACAGAAGCAGAACAGTGCAGGGCAGCTATAGAGCTATTTTTGGACCCATACTCTATTCTTCAAACATGTAAATTGCTGGTCAATTGTATTATTGTAAGAGATATTTGCTATGAATGAACTATGAACTTATGCTACACAACATAGCTACAAGCTAAATCAATAAATACTAATATGGTCCGGTTTCTCCACCGCAAATTAATCTGCCATTAACTTAATGGTCCATTAAAATTGGCAGACAATGGTGGATTAACTCCAATGTCGTTTCTCCAGCAGCAGTTAACGGCCAGTCATCAATTTAATGGTTCATTAACTTAATTACCCATTTCTGGCCAGTTAACTCATTAACGGCCCTTTAACAATGGCGGATCTGCAATTTTTTCTTCTTGTCTTCTACACTGTGTCTCAAAAAAACGACACTGACGTTGCACACTATGACTTCAATGCACATCAACCGATTTTGGTAATTTTTGGCTGAGGTATTGCTGAAAGAATAAGCTGTTAATTGGTGATTTGCTATCCCACCTCTCCTAACTAATGCCTCTGCACTACCTTGGGAATCATGAACCCAGAAAATGGCTCTTTTCAATCATGCTCGAAAATGACACTGTTTCGGCTTGCTGTATCTTCGACACTTGTCGACCAATTTTGATAATATTTTGTACACAATAAGGTCATATTATTAAGTACAGTATGCAAATAATTATTATTTCTCGACTAGCCACCAGTTCGTCGACAAGATCAATGTGGGCACTGCGTCATCTACCACTGCCAGCACGACAAGTTGATCAACCCAGTAAACCGTAGCTATTGCAACAACTTGTAGACGCTGATGGCATTTCAGCTTTTTCTGGGAAACTCTCTGACTAAATGCCTAGCATTGTAACCTTTCAACTCAAAATCGGAATATTATCTTCTTTAGTAAATGGCATGTTTACAAACAACAAGTGATGTTGAAAATGTGTCATTTCCGGCTTCGTAATCTCGCAGCTAATTAAGGACGTATTAGCAAACGGACATGACAAATTAAATAGGCCTATGATAGCTCAAGAAGCTCAGTAGCTATTTCCTGCCAAAAATTGGTTAATGAGTGTTGAAGATACGACAAGCCAAATAGGTGTCATTTTTAGCATACAGCATGACTGAAGAAACCCAATTTCTGGGGTTCATGTTTCCCCAGGTAGTGCAGAGACAATAGCAAGGGGAGGTGAGAACCGTGGGATAGCAATTCACCATTTAATAGCGTACTCACTCAGCAACATATTTGCAAAAAATTACCAAAATCGGTTAATGTGCGTTGAAGTTATAGTGTGCTACATCAGTGTCGCTTTTTTGAGACACAGTGTACAAAGATGAATTTGAATGTATGGGTCATTTTGTTACACACATGCAGCATAACATTTCATGGCAAGATGTGTCAATTCGGCATCACTGCACTTGAAAGTTTTTATTTACTAACTCGCTTTGTACTTCCATCGTAATGGGATCAGGTGATTGTCACTGCACAATTTAGGTCACACGAACAGCCAGTCTGAGACGATGAAGGTAGGTGCAGTTAATGGAGCATCAGCTAATCATCCTTTACTAACTGGAGGTCAAAAATGCATGGAAAAATGGAACTTGGTTAATGGTCTATTAACTTCAATCATCAAGTTAATGGGAGATTAACTAATGACAGACTAAAGTTAATTTAGACTTGTACGCTACGTCACAATAAGCAGGTCATTGCAGCAGGCAATGTACGTGGCTACTTGTTGTCCTTTCTGTTGCAGTTGCATGATGCTGCCCATGCCTACTTTTGATAGCAAATACACAATCACAGATGATTCGGTTGTAGAGGACAGCAGAAATAGTATAATCACATAGGAAAAGTTTTACATTTCAGTGAAATTCGAATATTTACTAAACATGGTTATAGCCGAGTTTTCTGTCACTCCAAAACAATATATTCTATTCATCATGAAATTCAGAACAATGGTTTTAACATCAAGACTGACAATAGAATATATTGTTTTGGAGTGACAGAAAACTCGGCTATAACCATGTTTAGTAAATATTCGAATTTCACTGAAATGTAAAACTTTTCCTATGTGATTATACTATTTCTGCTGTCCTCTACAACCGAATCATCTGTGATTGTGTATTTGCTATCAAAAGTAGGTATGGGCAGCATCATGCAACTGCAACAGAAAGGACAACAAGTAGCCACGTACATTGCCTGCTGCAATGACCTGCTTATTGTGACGTAGCGTACAAGTCTGTCTCGCAGTGCATCAGCACAATGCTTGTTGCTAAATACATTCTCAAAACATGCCAAAACGGAGTATACGAATATAACACTATTTCTGCAAGACAAAGATTACCAATTTATAGCTGAACATTCATGTAGCAGTCTCTAAACTGAACGTACCTTGGCTGTAGTGTAATCAACAACCTTCTTTGTAGTCAGATCACTCTTGTTTCCGACGAGAAGCTTGTTCACATTTTCGCTGGCATAGCGATCGATTTCTTGCAGCCACTGCTTGACATTGTTGAACGACTCCTATGACAAACAGCAAATGCAAACAATGAAATCATCAAAATAAATCATTATGCATTTTTCCTCAAACATAAAAACCTCATGAACATTCAGAACAATGGTTTTGACATCAAGACTGACACAAACTACTAAGTATACAACATTAAAGGTGAAAAATAAATAATGTCCGTTGCAAAAAAGTTCTTACTTCCAAATTATTGCAGAAGTTAAATTGTAGAATGCACAATGCAAACCTGGTCTGTTACATCATAGACGATGATGATACCATGTGCACCTCGGTAATAGCTGGACGTTATTGTGCGAAACCTCTCCTGCCCAGCGGTATCCCACTATGCAGCAGAACACAAGCAAACAGCTCTGATAAAACAAGAAGTGAATTGTGCATCCACACCAAATGGCCAAACTGAGATAAAATGGACAGAAACACTGTGAACATTGTTAGCGAATTTAAGTGCTAACCAGCTTCTACAGCAGCTAAAACCTATTTCTGTTGCAGATGCAGTTCTACACTGCACACATACAAAAAATTTTATTAAAAAAATACTTAAAATAAAATGTTTCACTGTTAACTTGAGATGCTAAACCAAAATCTATTAAATGTCTGACACATGCATTGTCATCAAACTGGCTAACAGAACAAGGACTTTGATAACAACAAACTTTGACAGGACATAATATGTTCTAACTAAATAAAGCCAAAAGCAAAAGCTTTGTCATACGTTAAAAGACATTGTTGTGTGACCGGCATGCTGACTAGATGTTACAGGCTTGTTAACTGCATTCAGATGCTATTAATGCTGTCAAGAAACTGCTAACTGCTTCATCTGCTGGTGCTGAAAGAGTTTATCATGAAGTCAACTGGTCTGCTTCATTCAAAACTCTGCAACTGTTTGGTGCGGAGAAAGTGGCAAAACTCATGTTTCTTTTCAAGTTGCTGGACAAAAAATATCAGGGTTTGATGATGATGACAATGCCCACTAGAATCAGCTCAAGGCTGTATCGCACAGCCTGCCACTGCCGAGGAGGGGGTATGGGTAGGGAGG
>Ga0209782_1000463_pt1 | contig 17650 bp, 10 predicted proteins | sample WorMetmaBAHAMAS1_FD_187390 | JGI IMG/M metagenome (GOLD analysis project Ga0209782, IMG submission 187390) | Marine gutless worms symbiont microbial communities from Max Planck institute for Marine Microbiology, Germany - Inanidrilus... | ecosystem: Host-associated > Annelida > Digestive system...
GATCAGATCACATCTGATCGCACACTATAAGCAACGATCTGATCGAGGCAAGCCCTAGTGAAATTAATGTATTCAGTAGTTGGTGCTTTATCTGGCTTGTAAGTTAAACATCCGTGGACGAGAGTAGTGAATTTTGAAATTTGTTCTGCAGAGCCTGTAGTTGTGTTCTGAAACAGATGATTGATTAATTGATTCATTGGAAACATGCTAACAACTAAGAATGTTAAAACCAAATTTAAAGCCTAAACGGTTTCCAGTTAAAGAACTAACTGGTTACTAACTGGTTTCCGTTTGTGACGTCATCAATGCCGACATCATAGTAACCTTTCTACTGATGACTTTGGCACTGACATCTGTCATTCTGTCTGCCTGAACATCCAGCGGCATGTGTCTACACCATGTTAGCTGCTACTGCCTAACACATGCCATATAGCTGTGTTAAGACTTGCCACGGGCTTTTAGATAAGTTATCCTCGATGGTCGTCGGACTACTGTCGTGAGACTGTTGTAGGTGTCAGATAACCATCGCAATCTGTTGGAGTGTCACTATCATCAGCTGTGAGGGGGTGAGGGGAAGGGACTGTTTATTGTAGGGTGGCTGCAGCTGCTGAGGCAGGCAATGATTGTACTGTTCAAATGATAATAGTGATGACAATGATAACAGTAGATAACACATCTCTCAAGAACAGAAACTGTTTGGCTGACTCAGAACATGGTGTTTGATTTCAACAAAAGGGCCTAGCAGTGGCTAGCATAGCACGAGATGACCCCTGCATCGGCGGCGGCCATGTTTGTTAGGGATCGTATGATGGCTTCAACTTCACTGGCTGGCGCAGCCGCTGTGTTCCCGGCATGCACCGCGACCGTATGCACTTCCGTCACAGACAGACGGACACTGACATCGTAGCATAAGCGTGAGATGTATATATTACATCTCGCGCTAAAAATGGAAACCAGTTAAATGGTAACTGGATATCATCTCCAGTTACTAACAGTTTGCATAATGGCTAAATTGGCAATTAAGACTGTACTGCAGGCGAGGCTCGCATCCACTTGCAGACCATGCCATTTTTGGGACATAGTGTAGAAGTTGATTGTTTATTAAATTTCATTGTACATGCAATACCCTATTCACGAATAATATTTATTATGTAATTAATGATTAGTTGACACAGTTAGTCTGATATTTGCCTACAGAACATTCTAATGTGATATTGTTTTTGCAGATATGCTACATGTCACTGTTGTGAATGCAACAGTAGTCAACATTTCCTGGACCAGTGATACTTTATATGATAATAACTCAAGTGACATTTGGCAGCAGAATAGTTCAACATATACATTTCAGTTTAGGTAATAACTTTTTTGTGATATATAGTAACATTTATATGACTTTTGTTTAGTGTTGTTATGGTATCCGAACCGGAATACGAAACCTAGGTCTTTCCGGAGTACATAGAAGTTCAAAACGTAGGTTTTTTGCCTTAAACTTTCTAAAATTGTCCAGAATGAAGTTTGCATTTATTCAAGTAACATGTTTCCATGAACGATAGAAATTACGTCTCTTTGGTCCGTCATTACCAGTGCAGAGTTGTCAGTTGCGTGGTTTCCCACCAAGTTAGGCTATTTAAGACCCTGTCCATGGGAAAATTAGTGTGCCGCTCGCAATGTGCAGGAGACTGTTGTTCCATGTTGCCAAGCGGGTTTGAAAATTTTTGCCCAACCGACAATCATGGTAGCATCAACCAAAAAATTGAATCAGAAACTGCATTTTTTTGCTGTGAAACCGACTGTAAATGAAACTTTGGGAATCGTAACAACACTACTTTAGTTATAGTAGAAGACTATGAGACAGACTGGTTCCAGCGAGTGCAGTAACTGAGCAGTTGATGACCTATTTATCACAGTGCTGAGATAGGGTAATGGTTGAAAACTTTGTTGCATAGTATGAATCTGGATGTTCAGTTTAACTTTCTTATTGGGGCCTAAAATTTAATGATGTGTGATCACTGCTTTTGCTGAAAACAAAAAGATTCCGGTACCATTATGCATGAACCAGCACTGAGTCCACATGCCTTTATTCCTCAACACAAAAAAGGTGCTGATATGTCTTACTGGCATCTACTGTTATGAAAAGCACTGAAAAGAACACCAGTGCACATTCTACTCAAGTTTTTTTATGTGCGGCTCATTAGAAACTGTCAGTGTTGTCTGACTGTGCAATCGTTACAAAATTTATTTTGTGTGAATGTGGTTGCTAATTTTTATTGCAGAATGCTATTAATATAGCAGACACCATTGTCAAAATTTGTGAAGCTTTTCCAGTTCTACTATGTTAATAGTTTGTCTATTGTCTTCTGATCAACTTTTTCATGTAACATTTGACGTTTTTCATCGATGTGCTGTCTGTTTTTGCAGAAATAATAAAACGTATTTGTGGACTGATAGTCATAATCTTGCAGCTGGTAATGTGTGGACACTTGTTACACAGCTACAGCCATGCACACAGTATCAGTTCCAGTTGGTATTGCACAATGAGACTCTTTTTCAATCGGGCTGGATCACTACGGCTATGGATGGTATATACCGTATAAATATTATATCATGCAGTTTAGAGACATTGCGATTTTTAAAATGCACACGCTTCCAAGTACCGTGACTGTAAATGCTTAAGTGTTGTTTGGTTGAATATTGTGTTGTAGTTCCCAGCCGAGAGCCATCTGTTAACCGTACGTTAATATCTGCATATGCACGTTTCATCAGTTTTGACCTTGAGCCACCTCCTGTGGAAAGTTGGAATGGCATATTGGGTGGATATGTTTTAAGCTACCGAAATCACGAGCTTGACCAGACGTTGAAGCGAACGGTTGATGATCCAAAGCAGGAGGTATGTGTCATTTGTTTATTAAGCCCCCATATGGTAGAAGGGGACATTACGCAATGCTGAATCAATCCTCTGTCCCTTGCCCGTGCCCCTAGATCAGCAAGACGCTCTGCTATGGCAGAGGGACTGCGCAACGCGCTTGTCAGTATAGAAAAAAAGCTTACAGTCGATGAACGACCTTGACATACACCCAAGATTATCACGGTTGCTGCTATTAAATGGTTGTACGGCATTTCACTTCCTGTTTGTGGACTGTTGTTTCAACGTCTTTATCTAAGACCGTTATCATACACTACCACTTCTGAAGTGAACGTGACTGTCTGTGACCTTGTTAACTCCTTCATATTTGACAACAAAGCTTAAATTACAAGCCATGTGCGCTTTCTAATTTATGTGTAAACATATCATAGTTAAATTGCACTTTATTTATGAGTTATAGGTATTATCAAGGTTTCCGACAACAAAAGTAACCTTCAAACTCACTCAAGGTCATTGACAATCATGCCATTTGATAGCCCATATATGATTTTCTGTTTGTCTTTCATTGTAGCTATGTTTATCTTGCACAGTTTCTGAGATATTATTGCTTATTTCCGAAAATTTAAAGACGTTGCATGACCATGACCATGCTTATTCAAGGGACTGTTTGTAATCACAATGCTAAACCGCCATCTGGCAAACCAAAATTTGAGGTCTGTAGCTTTAGCTGTTCTGGAGGTAGCATAGAGCGCACTAAGAATTTAAATAGGTCACGTGACCATAACCACGCCCCTTTTTGGTGTGATTTTTTTATTTTTTTTGGTAAGACTTGTATACAGGATTAGAATAATGCAATTTTGATTTCAGCATGTTAATCAGCAATCATTTCTGTAGAAATTTTGTAAGATTTAATTCAGCGACCCTGGAGTTTTAACACATAAGAAGTTACGGCCGGTGTCGATAATTTTACCACGCTTAGGTCAGCTACGTTCGCTGGCATTCTGAAACAGTTTGCAATATTGGTATCAACTGCGCACACTTAAGAATTTGTATGGCTGGCATCGATAATATTACCACGCTTAGTTGTGCTACATTTTCTTGGGGTGGGGTTATTAGGCACTGGTGATCAGTAATTAGGGGGTGTGTTTCATAAGTATTCGCTAGAGGGCAAACACTACGACGCCAAACGGGCTCTACGCTACTCTAGGCTTTGCCACACATTTCTAGTTTTTTTATTTCTTTTGCTTACAATCTGTTACTGTTACTGTATTGTGGTTGGATATGTGTTAGGCAATAAACATAACTGGATTGGAGCCACACACTGTCTACACAGTTAGACTAAGTGCATTCACTGAAGCTGGTGAAGGCCCATTTGTGGAATTCACTGTCCAGACTGATGAAGATGGTAATCGCTGATTCTTTTTGTATTATTGTTTTATCTGTTTTTAGTGATTGTTTTTACTTCTACTTGTTACCAGTGTGACATAGCGAACATACTCATTTAACATGCTGCAGGTATTGTTCACATACTCAGTGCTTGCTTAACAAGCTCATTTATCTAGGGTTAAGAGAGGTTGGTCTTTGTACTCCAGGAGTGAAATGATAGTGATAATTGGAGTAGTTGTTACAGGCCAAATAGCAAATAGCAGTATTTAAGCACTAAGAGAATAGTAGTATTTTAGTTTGGAAAATTAGTATCACACTACGTTCATATACTATGAGCTGTATAGCATTACACACTACACCTCTTTAAACAATAACACTTACCAGTTTGGTAGTTGTCAACATGTTTATTGGTTATGTAATTAGTGGGTGAGGCTGAGGCATTTTTTATTACAAGTTGAGTTGTAGTGTGGCTTTGATGTAATATATGGACATTTACTATATTGCAGTAGTTTAAGCCATCAAATATTTCTTATCAATAACCATACGTAATTGTTAAGTAGTTATGTGTAATTGTTAAATATTTTCATGTGCTTAAATACAAAATTAACAATAACTACTTGAATGGCATTTTGTTAACTGTTTTACTCTGTACAGTTTGAATCATTCCTAGTGGAACATAACAAATCAGTTGTCTAGCACTTGTGTACCTTGGTACATGCTGTAACTTCTGTAGCATTACGCACTAGAAAAATGATGTTTTAGTCACGGCCCCCGTACTGGCGAGCCACGCTGAGGCCATCGTCGATCTCGGACGAACATGGCCGCAACATAGAATAGATATACACTAAATAGCAACGAACATAGTAAACTGACAGCAAGATGTTCTAATTGGAGTATTGACTCTAGTAGAATATATAACTCTGTGGTTTTAGTGGATGTCAAAAGCACTCCTATTAAGTTATAATTACGGTTGTGAAAGTTGAGCTTGTGAATGCTTATTAGACTTGTAGTATTTGTCTGTAGTCCATTTTTTCTGTACTCACACTTTTACTTGCTACCCTGTGCTGGTACTTTGGCCTAATGCACCCTAGAAACATTGTAGATTTTGGCACTATATAGATTGTCCGGTGTTTGTTTGCCTTATCATTAGCATCCTTTTTCTCTTGTTTATATTCTTCTTCTGTATCATTTCCTTTGAGAATAGCCCCGCTCCATTTCCAAGCCAGATGTCGTAGTAGATGACTAATCCTGGGTTATAATTTGTCTCGGGTAATTTTTGTTGTTGTATTTTTGTGTTTTATGATTTGTATGTCGTTGATTTAGTCTCTATAGGTTTTGTTTTATATTAGCCTAGGTTTATTATGTTGTTCTGTTTTTTTTTCTCTTGGCTTTAATTTTTATTTCTCAGTACTGGCCAAGAGATTGGCTAGGAAGAACATTCCCAATATGACCTATTTAGTGACGAGTGGGACATTTAAACTTTAGCTCAGTCAGTCACCTCGTACTTGCTTGCCAAGGACTTTGACTCGGCCGTCATGAAATCGAGTCCTTTTTCAAGTCCGCACATAACTGCGATGCAGTAGCAGCACCAGATCATACTGATCACAGTCAGCCAACATGCATCTGACCATTATCACGAAGCAAAAGCTGTAGTTATTCACTGGCTGCAAGTCAAAGATGGCTGCCACTCCAGGCACGACTGAAACTGTGGTGGACATGCTGGGACGATACTTGTCAGATGAACCTGACACCGACACTTCCTGTCTCATGCTTCGGAGTGATCACTCTGAGTGTGCAAAGACAGCTAGCACTAGCAGCTCCGCATGGACTGTCGGTGCCCGCATCGAGTGAACCAGTTCAGCATGTCTTGAGCCATGGTGACATTTTTCTGCGACTACAATGGTCCAAAATGTCAAACAAAACATTGTCAGTGCTGGTATTTCTCAAATGCAACAGTATCTTTTGAGTGATTAGAATTTACGTACTGTTGCATTTCAGATTTACGAGAATGGCGACTGATGTAGGCAACATTGTTGCGACTTGTGAACTTGATAGTTTTGTTGAACTTGTCGTTACATTAAGATGGCTCTATCTTAGACTCAAACCGCAGACTCGACTTGGCAGCAATGGACTACTCAGACTTGGACTCGGACTCGTAGATAGTGGACTCGGACTGGGACTCGGTAGACCTGGATTGATTCATTGCAAGTCTGATGCTTATTATAGTGATGCTTGTGATAAAGGTAACACACTGACATGCTGTAAATTTTACTTCTGTGTCCTGCAGTGGTTTGGATTGGGTTTTGTCACACTGGGTGCATTTCACTGTGCGTAGCCTAGATTTATTTGTGTTTATCTGTGTGTATTTTGTGCATAGCCTAGATTTTGTGCTTATCTCTGTGTATTTTGTGCTTTTGTTTTCTTACTGTATATATGTTGTTATTGTCAGCACAGTGGGGTGGATCTAGTGGGATTGAAGCCCAGTCCTTAGGACCTCTCTTCTTTCAGTGCTTTGACACTGTTGGTTGGGTCTTTTGACCTATAAAACCCGTCCCCGATATGACCTATAATGTGTTTGGTGGGACGTTAAACCTTGCTCAATTCAATCCTGCAGTGGTTTGTTTTAATGCTGATATATACGGTAACTGATGGAACGAAACTGACCCATGATGAGGATTTGTTCATGTTTACTGTTAATTGTGTAGTGCCGTCATCACCTCGTATTGTGCAAATATTAAGCCGCAATGCAACAGCCGTGGTGATCAGGTGGGATGCGCCACAACAGAGAAATGGAAAGCTGCTTGGCTATCAGCTGAATATTTCATGCGATGAAGAGAGAACATCTGTTAACATAACCAGTGATCATACAAGTACTTACCAAATTACAGACCTGAGTAAGCAATCGTTATCATTTGTTAATCTTCACGATCAGTGACCATAACATTTTTTATGCTATCACTGTCCTAATGCCCACTTTACTCTGATAACAGGATTTGTTGCTCTAGTGTGCAGAATAACCACATATTCGAAAAACATAGTATGTAGAAAAATATCAGAATTCAAGAGCTGTCACAGAAATATCGAGGAATTTACTTACTGCAGGGGAAAACCTTATCAGGGAAAACTCTTTATTGCCGACTTAACTTTGGAGGCTGTATTGGTGTTCAGTAGACTGTTGTTGGCTTTTTGTCACTAGTTTTTGCAGATTTTGCTGCTCATTGTATTGTTATGAAAATTTATATGTGATATACACTGAAATTTATAGTATGATTATAGCACTGAGAACATGCGTTCATGCCACATGAGTAGATGTACCGCAAAGAGTCTGAGAAACATAAATTGGATAGCAGGATGATATTAGCCATTTTTATTTGAAATATTTTGTTGCAACAAGTTGTAGTTGATTTTTTTTGCTTTTGGAAATATTGACTGTAAATTATTTGTTGTGTATAATGCTCAGTGACTAAGGTCGGGTTGCACCATCCATACTTAACTTAAGTAGTTCTTAAATCTCCAATTAACTCTGACTTAAGTGGAGATTAGTGTAAATGCGCATTGCACCATCGCCACTTAACTGCTAATTAAACGGAGATATAATTGGCGATTTAATGACTACTTAAAGTTAAGTGGCCATTAGCTAAGTGACGATTTAAGTGAGGTTGGTGCAACCCGCCCTTTGTTCCTAATGTTCTCCAGCCACTCGGGAGAATTATGCTTTGTGCCACCATTTCCTGACACTTTTAATAAAGTAATGTTCATAAATGTATATTTATAGTGCACTCAGATGCTAATGGAAGAGTCAGCTTAATCTGCTGCACCGAGCCGAAAACAGAAAAATAATAATGAGAAAACTGAAAACAAGAATTGAAATAGACCTATTAGATATGGATGTGTCAAAGCCATTTGTGTACATAAGAGTAGGGATGTAAGTCTGTCAAATACATTTGTTTATTACTCTAGTTTTTATTTGACGAAGTTAAAAATAATTCTGCAATAAGTCTACGTTTATTATTGAAGTATTATTCTTGTCGTATCCTTGATAGCACATCATTAGTAATCTAACTTATGTGTGCTCTGTGTGCAACAGTGCCATACACAGCTTATGATTTGAAAATAGCCGGCTACACAAGCAAGGGCTTAGGGTCATTCAGTGATGTCTATCCAGTGCTGACTGATGTAACAGGTTTGTCACAACATTTTTGTTCTCTGCATTTATATTGTTGTTCAGTGGCAGATGAAATTCTGTCAGCTAAAATCTGATGGTTGTGGACATTTTCATTATTTTAGTTGAGGGATATCTCTGGTGGCAGATGTCTTACAAACAGTTTATGTTAACCTTAAGATTGCCGACTAATTCCATACACATACCGGTGTAAAATAGTTTGTAGTACATCCATCTGTGCTGAGGATTGCCAAAATGGACAGTATAGAAAAAATGATTAAATACATAAACTATGAAGGAGCATTTCATTCACTGACAAATCATATGAATTCACAGGACAGTGGCAAAGAAACTGTATCATAGTATCATTGGTCGGTTCGAGGATTGGCACATCATGATGTCCAGCTATTTGTTGTCAAAGAAGAACCTAATAGTAGACCCTGCTTTTGCTGCGAATGGTCTCCTCACACATTTGTAAAACTGTTCTGTGAAATGCCTGCTGCAAAGGGAAGGCATTCCCCTCGTAACTAAAGAACATTAGTTCTTTTCTAGGTGAGAGACTTTGCAAATGTAAACTTTAATCCAACATTTATCTTTCAAAAGACCATGTGATAAATTAGCGAGAAGGGAAAATCAAGGAAAGTTAAGACTCTGTAGACCCCAGAAGTCTAATTTAGACATCCATTTACTAGAACACTGACAGTCATTCCTCGTTGGTGTAAATAACATTGTGTCATCTGCTTCTTGTTGTCGGAATCTTTTGACAAATGTGTTGCGGTAAAACATGCAAGGCTAGCAGGCTACAGGGAGGAATCGAATTTGCCTTTATTGGATGCAGTTGCTGCTGTTCAGTGCCAGAATGCTTTACTTGCTTGTGGTTAAAAAGAACATTATGAGAGTTTACATTCTCACTCACTTTGCCGACGACATGCCTGGTAAGTCAGTAATATTGATGACTGTACAGATTTGTAGTGAAATCATCCCGTGCGGTCATTACCATGCGTGTGCTGTGTGTCTCAGCTCCAAGTGCACCGACGAAGGTACTCGTTGCCAGTAATGTGACAGATTCCGTCGTCGTCCGGTGGATGAGTCCGCTGGCGGTGGTTCATCGTGTTGACCGCTACTTTGTCAAGTACCACGCGCTCGGTGAACCGCATGGTGATAATATTATAATGGAAGATGTCAACAACTCGTACGATTTTCACGAGGTGAATTTACTGTCCTTTCTGCTTATATTTGCCTCTGAAGGTTGGTTGGTCGATTGGGAGTTCATCGCTGTGAGACAATAGCGTTTATGCTGAGAATGACACCGAGTTATAAATTTGGCCATAATAAGTAATTTGCTATGTTAGTACATTCTGGAGAGCTTGATGATCGGTAATATCAGTGAGACAAGTGTGAACAGTTCGATGTACGTGATTTGGTCTCTTGTGTCGGTCTCAGTCCCTGAAATAAGTATCCCGTATATTTACTGAAATTCTAGACTTGTCTGTTGCGGGTTAGTTGCTCTGAGAAAGTTTACTGCATGAGCTTATAGTGAGAAGCAGTGACAAATGGAGATGAGTGCTGATATTGGTCAGTGTGCTAAGCGCAAGTATTGGATGTGTGTGCATTTGTAAAGGTGACATTGACAAACCTCAATCCAGATACAGTCTACAAAGTCCAGGTGGCTGCAGCCACGGAGAGCATTGTCTTTCGTGGTCAATATTTCATCGGACCATACTCGCAAACGGAAGAGATTAGAACTCTTGGTGAGCTGATCTCGATATTTCACTGTTGTATTCTGGTTAATTGGCATATGTTAATTCAGTTCACCTAGCTGCCATATTATACTTACTGCTTCGTTCACTTTTTATTAGCCAGCAGTTTCTGAGGCCTATTTCTACCATTTCTAGTGTGGCTGTAATTTAAATGATCACTCAGTGGCCAGTTTTTGTAACCAGCATACAATAAGTGACTGTAATACTGCATTGTATTTCGTTGTATTGTATGATGCGTCCGTCTTATGAAATGCGCACACTAGGTCTGGTGGAATGTTTGTGGCATGTTGACAGCGGCCGGTGTTCCAGTGTCGAGTACTGTTATCGGCGTCGTCATCGGCATTGTCAGCACACTTGCCGTCATCGTCGTTGGTCTCATCGTCTTCTTTTTTGTCAGGTATTGCTCGATCATCTCCACCGATGTGGCTCCTTTTGTTTCTCGTAATTGAGGCTGATGATGCTCAAGTTCTCCCACCATATGTTCAGTATCTATATTATAATATTATAAAGATTGCACAGTTTGATTTTCTGTCTGTGTCACGAGCATGAAGCGCGATACACAGGCCACAGTCGTGCAAAGCATGATACACAGAGCCACAATAGCGCTTCGTAGTAACCAGTACTTATTGATCAGATTTCATGAGAGGTTTGCCTGTCATGACACTGTGTCTCATAGGAAAATTTTGTTAAGCTAATTTGCACAACTGTATGACCATAGATGATGGCATTGAATTGTTATGTGAAGTTGTCTGCAGTAGTTTCAGCTAACTGTTGCTCAGTTGTGGAAGATTGGTATTTGAAAATAGCTGAAACGGGTACTATAGATGACTGGTAGTTAGTAGAAATGGTGTTGTTGAATAGACCATGTATACTTTCTCATGTGTGATTTCCACCTCCTCTTATATTATGGTTGTTTTTTTATGTCAGCCTATGCATTCAGCGTATTCTTGCATATTTCACCAAGTCCAGTATATGTTTAGATACTACTGAATCTGTTGAACTTGCAGTATGTGGATGGCTTAGATGACACCATCGAGAAGAACTCTGGCATATCTATGGTTGTGTATGTGTAGCTTTATGTGAATATGTTCACACTGTAGTAAATGTGCTGACCTTTATGTATACGTTTTAGTAAATATTTTTGATCAATTTACTTGCTTGAATGAATTTTGTGTGCGGTTTATGATATATGGCGCATTATCTTGTCGGTAGGCGGTACATGCAGATTCGATATCAATTCATTGGTGATCTTGACATGATTATAGTCGACAAAGCGTTAGGAGCTCCAAACCTTCCGTTGTCATCTCTCTATGGTAGGTATTTGCTGTTTGACTTAGTTATATTATGCTGCCTGCATGTTTTCAAGTTGTACAGTATTTTGCACAGTGTTTCATTGCTTTGCTGTGTTACTCACAGTTAGATAGCATCAGGTAAGTTTCTGTTGAAATATTCTTCTGTCCTGGAATAACTCATGAAAATAAAGGGCTAAAAAGCAACAAAAATAGTAGTGTAGAACTTTCAGTGCAGGGCATTGAGTTGTTTTGTTTGGTTTTTATGTCCCACTCAACCCACAATAGATTTTCTCAGGGACTCCTCACTTTGTAGTAAAGAAACCAAATCTAAGACAACAGAAGCAAACAACACAGTAAAAATGGACTTGGTTAAAACAGAAAAAAAAGATGCATAAAGCTGAACTTAAACCTAAATTATGTATGTGCATTGTGCCCAATTGTAATACGTAGCTGCATAATCTTTTCTCGTATTCTGCAGACAGTCATCATTGCTCTAATGTCTACTCAAGGGGAGGCAGAGTTTTAATTGCAATGTTGTACGTTAGTCTCATTAAAATTGACCTCTTAAATCTTAGCAAATCTGGTGTCTCTGTTGCATTTCTGTCTGTGATTTTTCATGCTAAGAAAACAGCATTATATTAAGCTGTCATGAAATTTGCTCTTTCTGAATAATTGTTTCGTAGGTATATTTTAGTATTGCTCATAATTCATTATTAGAATTTTTTTAATTGTAGCACTGCTATGTAATGCTATAAATATTAGTACATTTATTTGATGAACATCTGCCTTGGTCTAGTACAGAAGAATTATTAAAATGGGCCGTTTTGTTTATGTGCACATTTTATGCAGATGCTCGCTCATGTTCTTTGCGTGATGCGATTAACGTCGATGCATTTGAAGAACACGTTTCATCACTGCACGCTGATGGTGACTATCTGCTGTCGCAAGAATACGAGGTAGAATTATTTATTGCTTTATGCAGAAATGTTCACATTTATTCCAAACTATATGATATAGATGTGAGACAGTCGGCTCGTGAATTAAAAACGATGCTGTTTATGTTGTCGATTTACAGGAAATAAATCGAATATCACCACCTTCTTCACTACCAAGCCCACAGTCGTTAGCCGATGAAAACAAAAACAAGAACAGATATTTGAATATTCTTGCTTGTAAGTATATTCTGCAGCGCACGCTCATTTTTTCTGTTTCGTTTATTGAGCTTGCTTTTGAACTGTAAAATGTTTACTATCGTCTATGTGTACTCAGACTGTGTGTGCTCTCTAACTGGCATATGTTTACAGATGACCATAGCCGTGTTGTGCTGAAGACTCTTCCCGGTAAGCCACGTACCTCAGACTACATCAATGCCAACTACATCGATGTGAGTTCAATTTACCGTCTAAACTACATTTTGTCGCAATACACATGCAGCATTGCGGTATATGGTACATGGCTTTAAGTCCTTCTATCAGTCTGTTCAGCTGTCTGTCATCACGTGGTGGTAAGACTGTCAGTGCTGTAGGTAGCCTATGGACTGTAGTTTCTAGTGCTAAGGAACTTGTTGTAAATCCATTGTGGTCACGCTGGGGACGAAAAATTTGCAGTTTTCGACAACTCTTTTACCATATCTTGAAAGCTGTTTTCAGTATCAATCTAGTTATTGGGGAAGGCGATTTGAAATTGTGCCCACTCTGTAATTGGGTCGTTGCCCATGACTCAAGTGACCCATAGCCATCCCTGTCTGTAAATGTGGGGTCGTCTTCCATTACGTAGAACACATGAAGCCAGAGTCTTCGAAGTCATTATATAAACAGGCTGTGGTCATGGTCTCGTGACTTATTTTAAATTATGGACTCCCAACTTATTATTGGAATGGGTGAATCTAAATAGCTCAAGTTTGGTACACTGATTGAACATATAAAGTGCTAGGTTATATGTGATATATCACCCTAGAGTGGCATGTTTAGCATTATGTGATGTGATCCACTTTTATTTGAGAAAGAAATATTTGAGAAAGTGGTAATATCTTGAAAATGATACAAGATTAAGTGTTTGAGACACAGTTACAGTGGCAGGTATATGGATGTGGTTTATAATTTTTTAATGTAAGTGATGCATATTTTGTGGACATTGCAGGGTTATATGAAGCAAAAAGCATACATTGCAACTCAAGGACCGTTGCCGTCTACGTTCGGAGATTTTTGGCGTATGGTGTGGGAACTAGAATCAGTTGTAATAGTCATGATCACAAAACTGGTGGAGAAAGGACGGGTGAGTAGCTGAGTATGACCTGACTGTGAAGGCTTTTCATGCTTGTTTGTCAGTCTCTGTTTCACTGGGAAGTGTTGCTTATTTACTAGACAACGTGTTCAGTGTTTTTTTTTCGCATAGAGTTTGTGGATTACTCGCACGTAGTCGTGGAAGCAACAAACTCGATAAACGTTGCTCTGTTCCTGCTGATATGTATATGAACAACAGACAGAGCATCCAAACCAAAATTTACTTGATGTTCAGAATCAGTCCCACCTTGTGGATAGGCAGATTTAAGGTCCAGTTTCACCAGCACACAGTGAATGTGTCATGCAACCTGCTGTTATCACAATGTTGACACCGAGTTAACCTATGGTCAAAGGTAACTGATATTTGAGCAACCGGACCTTAGTGGTGCAGCATTTCAGACACTACAGTTTTTTTAAATGTCATCGTCTCATATTTTTAAACTTTATTTTAGTGCTTAGTGTTATGTGTGTTATAGCTTTGCCAGTGTGAGCTATGTAATATGCCAGTGGACAGTTATTAGCATAAACCAAATAACTGAAGTACCGGTAGAGTAAAGTGAAGTCTGTAAAGTGTTTGTCATGCTTGTCAGCAGACAGGTGATGTAAACTGTTGAATATGAAATAAGAGCAGAGTTGCTGTTTGATAATGTGGGAGTTGTGTGTGTGTGTGTCTGTGTCTGTGTCTGTGTGTGTGTGCGTGTGCGTGTGCGTGTGTGTGTGTGCAGCGGAAATGTGACCAGTATTGGCCGAGTGAAGGTGAGCAGACGTACGACGGCGGCTTGACAGTCCATCTGCTCAGCACTAATGTTACGGCACACTACACAGTCCGGATGTTCTCAGTTCGATCGCCCGTGAAAACTCTGAGGAAGGTAATGCTCAGATGCACGCTTGTTGTTATTAACACGATTTACTGAATGAGAGTTACTTTGTTAATGGGTACTGGCAAAAGAGGGGTGGGATAAAGGGTGAGATATCCCTTCTGTCAAGTGTCAGTTGATGAATCGGTAAAGGATGAGGCATTTTAACTGGCCAGATGCTTTAACCAACAGTATCAAAACACTAATAAGCAGTTATATGTCATGAACCATACTATACTGAGAGACTCCTAAACACTAATAGGAGATTTTAGGTCAGCCATCCTCAGTGGTGCCATTGTGATTTGCCCATAACCTTCGTTTCAACGTCATGCCGTCTGCAGCATCAGATCGTCATGTTGCTTGTTGTATGCTGTCGACAGCGGTACAGCAGTCTGATGGCCAGCCAGCAGAGTGTCAGTGAGAGAATTGTATATCAGTATCACTACACGGACTGGCCGGACCACGGAGTTCCCGTTTACACACTGCCAAGTCTGGCGTTCATTGCCAAGTCAACGGCAGCCAATCCGCCATCTGCCGGACCAATCATTGTCCACTGCAGGTATTTCTGACAGTCACCAACTTACGTTGCTTGCAAGCCAACATCCGCTGTTGCAATACCGAGAGAGTTATGCTAGCTAAATAACTGTATAATTGCCATAACATGTTTCAACAATTTTAGTGCACCTCTGCTTCAGGAGTTTAGGTGTAAGAGTTATGAAATAATTATTTACTTTATTTTGCTGTGATGCCACAATCATTTATTACTCTGAACCTGGATTGACGTGTTTCAGAAATGTGGTTTGTAAACAATTTTTCAAGATTGAATCTATGCTAATTCTACTTTAAAACCAATTTTCTGGTTTGAATTTAAGTGACATTTCCAATTACTGCAATCCATATACTATTTATTTTCACCATTTGGCTATCAAGACCTTATTAACGGCCTCAGGACAAGACTGTCTCACTCATGTCTGCACCTGACCAGCGAGGGTCGTAGTGATCTCCACGTCTATGGTGTGCAAGACTGCACTCCAGGGTCTAAAAATAAAGATTAGAAGTTTAAATTCAGCACCTATGGGAGAATAGTAAACGACAAATAAAATTAATGTAGCCATGAAACAGTTAAATTCATTGAAAAAAACTTTGATGAAAGCAAACGTGTAGATTCATCATGTCTAGTGCAAAACAGAGGGACATATTCAGTCTGATAATCAACAGTGTCAGCACTGAGGGCACTCACGAAGCCTACACATATTTATGAACATTAACTGCTGTCATACTAGAATTAGCAGGCATCAGTTAACTATCTGGCATTAGAATGGTATTAATAATAATTTGCATTAGCATAATGAAGTACAGCATTGACAGCAAAACATGAAATGGGATTTATATTTGTTTAAACATGGTTCATTTGATGAATTCTGTGTAGTTAAATAACTAGGTACGTGTTTATGTTCTCCTTAACCTTGCCATATTTTTGTTCTTGGTCGTAGTCTTGGTGTCAAGCCACTTGACACCTTTGAAAACTGGACTTGATACCAAAAAAACCTCCATTTCAAGATCACAAGACTGATACTTTTGCTGTGATGTTATCACATTAATTCTTTCTTTACTAATAGTAATATAGTAGCATTAAAACATTGATTGCGTGTTTGTGACAGTGCTGGTGTCGGTCGGACAGGAACTTACATAGTTCTTGACAGCATGATGCGACAGATCAGAGATATTCAGACCGTCAACGTCTTTGGATTTCTCTCTCACATTCGCAGTCAGCGCAGCTATCTTGTCCAGACCGAAGTATGCTTTCTTAAGTGATTTGCACTGGCGTTTGTTTGCACAGTTTGCAGTAACTGAAATTTTTGTGCTGTTTTAGGACTCATTTGTCTGATCAAGAAATGATGAAGCCCTTTTTAGTGCGAGATATAATATATACATCTCGCACTTATGCTACGATGTCAATGTCTGTCTGTCCGTCTTTCTGTGACGTTTGTGCATTGTGGTCACAGGGTGCAATGGATCCTGGATATCTTTGCATGCTTGAATAGATGGATGTCTTTGCTACTTACTGACAATGCCTCACCCGGATCGTCTTATAGTATGCTGCCGGGATTTCTGGTGGAAGAGGGAAGGGGTATGGAAAAATTGGTAATTGTAGCGATATCACTTAATTTATTTACTGAAAGTCTGGACCGGAAACAGTTGACGGTTCCGTTTTGTTTACATATGAATGATGTTGATATTTCTCTGATTTTATAATCTAATGCATTATATTTGAAGAACGGTTTGTGCCAGAGCTTCCCACATCTCACGCTATGCTAGCCACTGCTAGGCCCTCTGGTTTATTTTTGCACTTAAAATCGGTGCTGTGAGACTCTTTAGTACTTTGACGCTGTTGGTTATTTGACGGGAAGGGCATGTGACATGTAAGAAATCTGCACCATATCTCCAAAGGATCTCTACCAGCACAAGTGGAAGAATAAAACTGAGGGAAACAGCAGTTAAATGGACATGGTCCACCAGTTGAATTTTATATTATGTTGATTGTGTGTGTGTTTCTGAGTGTGTTGAAGTATGTCGACAGCAGAGCAAGCATAAAGGGCGCAAGCTTAAAGGCTGCATTGCTTCTACTTGTACTACTACTACTACTATTTGTTTTCTGTAACATTCCTAGTTCTCTGCACTTTTTCAAGTAAAGGCTATACCTCCCTAAAGCAACCAATGGTGATTCATGGAGCAAGTTTTCATGGGCTTTATGCCCTTTCCACCATGTGGTAGCTTAAAAGCTCTGAACGAAATTTAAGTTTAATTTTTTTTAGAAAATAATTTTGTAAGTATGTTCAGTTTATATTATACGTAGCATTAGTTAGTTTATGTAGTACTGCTGTTGGTTGGATTACGTGTAAAGCACAGAATTAAATATATATTCTCTAGAGTCAATACGTCCAATTAGAACAGCAGAAAATTTTGAGGCCGTCGAATGGGCGACTGGCTTCTCCAACAAAAATGGCTGCATTGTGGGATTAATAGACACAGCCGCCGGTCGAGTGA
>Ga0209782_1000465_pt1 | contig 17646 bp, 12 predicted proteins | sample WorMetmaBAHAMAS1_FD_187390 | JGI IMG/M metagenome (GOLD analysis project Ga0209782, IMG submission 187390) | Marine gutless worms symbiont microbial communities from Max Planck institute for Marine Microbiology, Germany - Inanidrilus... | ecosystem: Host-associated > Annelida > Digestive system...
GTAATGTAGTTACAGTATTGTTATGCATTATATACTAGTAGTTTTAAGTCTATTTCTCAGAAACAGAGGCCTTTGGAGGCCTGCATCTGTATTCTCCATATGATGTGATGTGATGAAGGTAAGTTTTACTTATTTACTTTTCGGCCAATGCTGTTTACTTTCGATTTGTGACAAAATTGGGCATGACATTGGGAAATCCCATCGGAAACGAAAGAGTTGTTTGTTGTGGGTTCGTTTTATGATGATGGTTTTGGTTCAATTAACAACAATTGTTATTATTTTTAAATCGATTTTTACTTAGACGTTTATGGTACGTGTTATATCGCTAATTCATTAGATGTTTTGTTAAGCAGCATATCAATTTCGTGGCTGTTTTGGATGTGTTGCTACTGATTAACTTTCAGAAATCTAGAATTTTTGGTAGATCCCGGTACTTTTGTAAGTTAGTAGTGACGTAATGACCAAAGGTTATTACATTTGGTCAGATATTCGACACGGTATGATGAGAAATGTTTAATGTGTTCTGGTAGATAGCCGAGCAAAGTCTACGGCGTAGCGTTTGAACACTGCATTGTGTGCTTTATGTTTGCACAGACGTGGTGAAGATGTGGTGGACACTGGTGTAGTCTGGTGATGTAAACAGTTCTAGGTATTAGTGACTACGAAGTCTGATCTTGATATCGACTGCACATTTGTAGATGATGGCTCTGCAGCTAGGACTGCGCGTTGTTCGAGGTCCCAGCTGGAAATGGGGTGAACAAGATGGAGGTGATGGTCATGTAGGAAGTGTGGTGAAGCCTGGAATGCAGAGTAGCGATGTTGTCTTGAATGACACTGTGTTTGTACGATGGGATTCTGGTCAGTTGGCTAACTACCGTGTTGGTTCGGATGGTGCTTATGATCTCTACCAGTTTGACAGTTCTGCAGGAGGTTTGTATAGACTTTGTGTGCTTCAGCATTCAGCAGTTAGTCAAATGCACCAGATGGTGCACATTATATGAAGTAATTAGGTTTTTTTTAAAATCAAACTGTAGAATGAGATTTATTTTTACACTTACATTAATTGTGTTCATTAGTTTACAACACAGATAAATTATTCACATGAATTTTAATGTTTGTTACTGTTTTTACACTTTTTGATGCTGAAAATTATGCACAGATTTATGCAGATTAGCACTACTCTTTGTTTGGTTTAGTTATATTATTGCAATGGACTGCACTGATACAGTGTATATCATCATATCATAAGTTACGGCTATCGTTTTGTGATAATATTTCCATACCAGTAATGGGACAAAAACAAGACCATAACCAAGACAGTAACTTCCAAGACCAAGAGTGAACCCTCAAGATCAAGACCAAGACAGTGGGCTGACCATCAGACTTCAAGATAATGCGAGACTTTATTCCCTGAGACGATGTCATGAAGACAGTTATCTCAAACTGTCATTAATAAATTTTCTGAAACAGAAAATTATCTGTCATGTTTATTTGATTGTTTATTTGTGTCAAATTCTTGTTTTTATTTTTAATTTATTTCGATTCTTTGATTGTAAAATAAAGCTGTATGTGACCAGCATTTCAATTTTGTCATTTGTCAGGCAAAATAATTATAATCCCATTTTGATATTGTAATGGAAAGTGAGACAAAATTTACCATAAACGTTTACAATTTTTACTGCATGATACTATGCTAGCATGGTATATGCTGTCATCATCTGTCTGTGTGTGTGTGTGTGTGTGTGTGTGCATGTGTGTGTTAGCCTGTCACATCTGGTATTGTATCAAAACAGCTAAAACGTGGATCATGCAACAGTGCCAATGGACTCGTGTTTTCTGTTGCCAAAATCTCAGTGAAATTTGAACGTAGTCATCCCTAACAGGGGTGTCAAGTGCAGGTGGGGTAGGTTAAGGTGAATTTTGACAAATAACTTACTATAACTTGATAGTGGTACAAAATAGATGCATGGTTTCTACTAAAGTTGAATAGGAAGTAATATGCTCTCTATTGAATAGTTATGTTGCCAATGACCTTGGAGGACCCATACTTCCCTAAACCTCCCCAATTTTTGCATTTTGCATTGCCTTTCATATATTGGTAATGGGTGAATGTAGAGACTTCAAATTTGGTACACAGTCCTAATAATTGACAGCTGTCGGTCTGTGTAGCAATATGTTTCTAATATTAAAAGCCTCTTGTTGCCTGGTGATTACACTTGGCATGCATTGCGCTATGGTAGATTTTGCATGAGGCATTGTCGTGCAGTCCATCAGCATTACCAGATATAGTTGTTTTAATCCATGACGTGATGTAATGAATGATGATTTCATAGATACATATACCTTTATGCATAGATATTATTAAATAAGCCTAAACAGAAGTAAAAGACAGATGTTATCAAAATAAATGAAGACAACTTGAATGATAAATAAAACTTTGCTGCACATTAATCAACTAGTCATAGATGATGAGTTCTGTCAGTAGCTACTTGTCTGCTGTCTTTAAGTGTCTTGATCTCGAGACACAAGTCCAAGACAGTAACGTCAAGACCAATGATCTTGGTGAAAATACTGTCTCAAGACGTCTCGAGACCAAGACATTGTCTCAAGACTCCCACTACTGTTTCGTACTGCTACAGAATATATTGGACATTAAGCCTATTAATTACGCTTAATTTGTTGTGATTGAGGTAAAAGCTTACATTGCATTATATCATTTATTGTCACTGATTTGCCTTAGGCCTAAATAAACAGAGTCTGCATAAAATAGTGCTACTTAAAGTATACATCGAGAAATGCTTTACAGTGCAGATGCTGGCTTGTATGTGAAGGATCCATGCATACAGGATATGTCTGCAGTGAATGCCGTCAGAGTGAATTTGTTGGGATTCGTTGGTCTTGTCTAATATGCACCGATGTTCACTTGTGTCGTGAATGCTATGGAAAAGACAAACACGATATTACACATAAATTTGTTCGTTTTGACTGGCAGTCTTCAGATGGGCAAGTTACATACATTTTCACTGTTATGATAACAGACAAATTGATTATAGTTAAACTATTATAGTTATACAGATCTAAATCGTGTGCCTATTTTATTATGATCCAGCACTAAGAAGAGCTGTCATTTGAACATTTGAACGTTTATTTATTGAAAATTTAATTGTATGTATTGCTGTTTCTGTGGTACAATATTGCCTAGATTACAGGCTTTGGAATTAATTGTCTTTTCTGAAGATGACTAGTAATGTATGACATTAAAATGGTTTGGTCAAGAATTGGTTAGAATAATGCTACTTTACTTGAAATGTGTTATTTTGTTAGTTTGTGTTTCTGAGTAGGGCTGAAGTTCCACCAAGGAAGGGATCCAGAAAAATAGAAGCTATTGGTATTTTTCCAGGAGCAACGGTTATCAGGGGCCCTGATTGGCAGTGGGGAAATCAAGATGGTGAGTGAATAAACGTGCTGACAGTATGTTGTTATCACTTTTAAATTCTTAACATTGTGTAATATTTATCATGCAAGTGCATGCAAAACATTTTGTTTAGGTGATAATAATGTAGACATTTCTGTGGCACCACAATGTCATAAGCTGAGAGGCATAGATGTGACATTACCAGTCACATGTGTAAAAAATGTGGGCAAATTACAGCAGACTGTTGTCTATGTTGACGTTCATGTTGACATTAACAGTTTTGTTTACAAACCTTTATTAATAGCTGGCATGTTTTCTGAAATAAGTAGATAGAATGATACTTTTCCAGTCATTGCCAGTAAACACTATGCAGAAAAATCTTGGCATAGTTTGTGAGTTGTTGTCTTCATCGTTTTGATGCAGTTGCTTGGATTTAGGCCTGTGTGAGTATACATAGATGACAGTGCAGTGGTTCCATATCTATGCCGCTGTTTCATGGCTATAACATGGTGCAAGCAGTTAGAAGTGTTGTGATATTTTGATGTTATATTCTCAGCGACTTTATGATCCTGTTTTGCTTTTTAGTTTAACTTTATGAACAGCTAAAAACATCTGAAGCACAGTAGCACGCATAGATTCTAGTATATTTCAAAGCTGAGGTTATTTGGAGCTGGTAAAGAACTGTAGCCGTTGTGATCAGGTGGTGAAGGCAGCCTTGGCCTGGTGCTGAGCATGACTCATCACAGTGCATCGCAGTCGTATCGCAGCTGGTGCAAGGTCACATGGAATGCTGGAAACACCAACGACTACAAGGTCGGTCATGATGGCAAGCTGGATGTGGTGATGATTGAAGGTGCATCTGGTGGCTGCTACTATCCAGAACACTTGGCTTCACTTGGTCACTACAACAGCTTGCCTGCTACAGGTGAACAAGTTCGACTGATGTCATCTCTGCCTGATCAAGTCTCACTAAATTCTCTTAGAAGTCGAGGACATATATATCAGTTGCCTCAAATTGAATCTAACTTGTTCAAGAACTCCTTTTTCAACAGATCTCTTTTGTCATATGTTTAGACTAGTTTTTTTCATGGCTGCAATTTGTACAGTGTTATGTGTATTTTGTTTCTTTTTTATCTTACTGTTCGATTAGCTTTTTTTATATGTTTCTGGTACAGTGCGAGCGATTGTCACGCTATCATTAAAGGGAACTTACTTACTTACCTACTTACTTACTTACTTAATTTTATTTGTTTTTTTGTTACTCATTAATTTCTGTCGTCAGCATAATTACCATTGAATTGTGTCTTAATGATACGCATTATCTCAGTAATCAGATTACAAGTGACAAATGTGATGAGAATGATCACAGACACATGTCACTCACCTGCTGTATGTGAGGAGAATTTCTGACATTTTGTAGATGAAGAGCCTGACATGTCAGATGGTAATTTCAAGCCAAAACCTGGCAACAGAGTACAAGTGAATTTAGACTGTGATGTCTTTGAAGCCATGCAGCAGAATCATGGCGGTTGGCATCCACTGTTAGCCATGGTGAGTGTTTCACTAACAGAAATCTGCGTATTATCACATTGGTTTCAATACACTGTTTTTGACTTTTGTCGGCTTTCTGCTTACTGATTGATTTTTCAAGAATTGTCACAGCTGAGACTAGCAACCTCAGAGTTGTTTAAATACAGAACAGACTCGGATGGTGATTTTAGAATGTTATCAGAATAAAGAACTTACTAACTTGATTACTTATTTTTCAATAATTTTGAACTGGGTCATTTACTCTTGTCACTGTTGACATGTCTGTTACCCAGTGTTACTTACAAGTTTGTAGTACATTGCTTCTTTTATCACCGTATGAAATTGCCATTATTTTTATTGCCCATACTTTTAGCAGTTAGTAGGTGTGACTATCACTATTGAAGTAAACACAATATTACATATTTTTTATTATTTTAGATAATTTTACAGTCTTCTATCAAGTGCCGTTGCTATCGTTGCTGTATGTACAATGTAGATATTAGTTTTAAGCCAGCTTAGCTCCTCTGCATGATGTTTTTGTGCAGTGTGTTGGGCGCGTTGGTCGAGTAACTGAGCTATGTCACAATTCTGTCCGTGTCAAGTTCGCTGGGATTGATCAAACTTGGCTCATTAACCCTGCTGTACTCTCGCCAGCGGTACTCACTACAATTTTTGCTTTACATGGTGTACATTTTTGCATTCTCTAAGGATCTTTTAAATCTTGTGTGACAGATGGCTTCTGCTAAACTGTTTGGAAATGTTAAGAGTTTAATTATGCAGTCACAAAAATCAACATACTGTGTCACTTGAATCATTTTCTTTAGGATAAAAGTGGCTGTTGAGTACATTGCAGAATCTCTCATACGTAATATCATAAAACTTGAAATAGAAGCACTTAGAACAATTGCGTCAGACCTCTAGCTTGTATTTCAGACTAGGCTTTTATTAGTATGTTGTTGGACAGTGCACAAATGTTTATAAGTTTCTAAATTAATCACTTGTGCCAAACATTTAATACATAGTTCAAAACTAATTACTGTGTATCAGTTTTAGGGTCTTAAAGTTTTGTAAGGTAAGGTAAGTACACTGAACAGGTGAGATGGGAAATTAAACCACCATTTAATGGCATATTTACTCAGTAGTATTTGTACCAAAAATTATTGGAATCAGATGATTGCTGTTATAATTATCATTTCTGGTCGGATGGCATACTTTTTAGCATACTCAGTTTATTATCAGTTATTTCTTGTGAACAGAGAGTTTATATGGCAGCTGGCATAGTTGGTGGAAACAGTGTGTGTGTATTGCAGCGACAACCATTTTGTAAAGGTGACCGAGTGAAGATCTCAGATAACTTGGTGCAGGTCTTGTCACTGCAGGAAGGTCACGGAGGCTGGATTCCCGAAATGCAAAGTGTTGGTTCTGTTTATTTACAAGCACTGAAGTCTTGAGTTCCATGTTAATTTTTAATTACAACAAATTTTGTGACAAATGTATGATTTGCAGTAATTGTACAACTAGAAATATGTGTAGCTGCCCTGCATAGCAGTGTCGCGCACTAGCAATGAAACACAGCCAATTACTGATTGCCTCAGTACCTAGCAGTGCCATTCTCTAGCAAATGTAGCTAACTAACCCCAGTAAAATGACTGATGCCTTCATAAACTTTGGGGTCACTGAACCGAATCTTACCAGATTTCTCCATGATGCCCTTGTGTGACCACAAAAGGAATGTCGGTATAAGCATCGCCACCCATGTGTCTGTCAATTGTGAATATTTGATGTAGATCAGTCTATTACTTTTCAAGATATTTGGTGGAATATTCCAGTTTTTGCCATGTCTGACCTAAAAATTAAAAATTCTCACGTCGTAATTTCCAAGATTACTGGACTGCATTTCACCAAATTTGTACACGATGTAGACTGATCATCGATGTTATAAAGCCATTCATTAATATTGCAACATTTCAATGTGTTTCAGAATTCCAGCATGCTGAATAAAGGTTGGTTCGCCAGTTCTGCCTAAAACTGGTTGCCATGGCAATGTCCCTTGAGGGTCACATTGATCATCTGCAATTAAATACCTACCGTATGGTGAAAAAAATTATGAAAATTGGTCAAATAGATCCTCAGATAATTGGTCTCCAAGAAATCATTAAAAAAGAAAGATATTAATGCAAAACATAGCCTGCCAGGCAGGCATGCCGGACGAGCTAAACAACAACCATTTTGCGGCCATGGGCCATCTTGTGTTACTTGGCGCCCTCTGGTGGATTTTGTTGTAGCACAGTTTGTGCTACAACAATGTGCCTGCACATTTTTGCTGGTGGACAGCTAGTGCACTTCGATTAGGGAGAAAATGCTTTAAAATGCGACTTAAGTAGTCACGTTTCTGTTCGTCCGTGACAAAAAAAATTTTTTTTGTCCGAGGCCCAATTTTTGTAACGCTTTTCTCCAAGCTGGTTCGACCGATCTCGATGAAATTTGGTATGATTGGAGGTCTTAGGGGTAGCAGGTCTTAAGCGATTTTGGTGAACTTTGGTCCACTTTTTCGGGGAGCACAAATTTTCGATCGCGGATATCTCCGGCATTTTTTCAACGATCGCCATAAAATTTAGCATGGTTAGGGGTTTTTTGGAGTAGCATCCCCCAAAAAATTTTTGGTGAACTTTGGCCCACATTTTCGAGGAGCACAAATATTTGATTGTGGATATCTCGGGCATTTTTTAACCGATCACCACAAAATTTTGCATGGTTAGGGGAGAAAGCCGCCAGTACGCGGAACGCAAATCGATAGTAGTCAAAAGCAGTCACGATTCACCCATAGAGGCACGACCATATACCGCTAGGTATTATAGTTCTCAGTACTATCCCTGTACTGCAACTAACAGCAATAATCATTTTAGCTACATTATGTTGATATTGGTAGATTTACCTTCAATGCTTTCATTTGCTTTGGCACTGTTGGTTAGGCACCAGGAAGTGCAAACAGTCAGTAAGATTGAGTGATGAGGTGCTGCAGGCATGGTTGTTTCTCTGAAGCAAGGTGCATAATGATTTGCATATGGCCCAAATAACTCACTGCCACCCTGTTCATTTCTTGCCTTATTAAAATCCTTAATGTTTATAAGTTTCTGGTGCTAACTTACCCAAGTTGTCATGGAAAATGAGCCATTATACGTTTTTAGTTATTTAGCAGTTCACTTTTTACGTAAAATTTTAAACACATTTTCATTTATGCTGAAGACTGAGTCATGTTGTTGATGATATGCAGTTCTGTAATTATTCTTTATGAGAAATTAACAGAAGCAGCAGTGGCAGTAACAATGGGGCCTGTATGCAAGCTTTACTTCCAGTGTACTTGTATCAATATCATGAAGCTGTTATGCTTAAAGTAGCAAAACTGCCAAATGTTTACATAAAATACCAAACTTGCAACTGGTAATTCCAGGTGGAGCATAGCACTGAACAGCCTATAATGTGCTGATGTGCCATTAAAAAACTACTCACTCACTTCCAGGTGGATATTTAAAGAGAATTTTGATGGAAGGTTTATGTGAGAGAGCTACAGATGATAAATCAGCATTTAAATGGAGACATCTCTGGATGGTATAGGCTTACGTGAACACAGCATGTGTGCATATTGCTGCAGGCTTTAGGTGAGACGGGGACAGTGTTGTCGGAGGACGGTGATTGCGACGTGAGAGTGGAAGTGTCTGATCACGTGTGGACATTCAACCCAGCCTGCTGCACCCGCTTAGCACCAGTGACCAAGATGGCGGATATTAAGCATCGTTCTGATCATGGCAGTGAAACCAGTAGTGACGGTGGTGACGACGACGATGACGATGATGATGATGAAGACGAACAAGAAACCATACGTATGTCGTATGTTCTGCTTAGTGAATGTTATACTGTTGTGTGTTGAGATGTAACTTGAGACACTCTTGCTCAGCTAGTGATTTGTTGCCACTGATACACTCAAGTGGGTTTGGAGTGGTGCAGTTACTGATGCCAATCCAACCATAACTGGCGTCAAATTGCGGCGCCAGTTAGGGTGTTGGATTAGCATCAATAATAACTACACCACTCCAAACCCAAAACGTTCCTGAAACACATTGTGCACTTGACGTCAGCTGTGGTGTCGGTAGAAAACAGCAGCTGAGTGCATCAGTGGCAACAATGTTGAGGCGTCATTTTATGTTTGTTCAGTGTCCATGCAATTACTGTGTAATGCAGTTGGAAACCCACTGCTGGATCAGATGATACGGTCGCTGATGATACGTCATCACCCAGAGACTCTGCTGGATGCAGTTGCCGCGGGTAACATCGATACAGTGACGACAATGCTTACACACTTGCCGCCACTGCCAAATGTATGTCTGCCATGACCTTATCTCAGTCTATTATCGCTGTTTGGTTTAGACACACAATCAACAACATTTCTGACTTTGTAACATAATATGATCTACTCACATTGCTTACACACATGCAAGCCACATTTCCATGTGGCTTGCATGTGAATTATCTTATAAACAATGCTTGTACTGGTATGTCAATGTCTGTAATGCTGGATCTACTCGTCTCGTGTGCTATTGAAGACTATGGCATGAGACACTATAAGACATTACAGCATGGTGTTTTCAGCATGCTCTTTGCAGATGTGATATGTGAATTCCGGGGACTAAAAATGCTGGACCAGAAAATGCATGACAAATTTGAAATACCAAATATGTGGGTTGTAACATGTAAGACTGGAAAATGCCGGACTGTGGCTGTTATGCTCGTCATGTTACATACAGCATGTTGCATACTATGTGGCCGGCTGTTTTATGCTATTATCCAAACTTAAATTATGTGATTTTCCACATTGAAATCTTTAATACATTTTATTGCCAGTGTGATGATCTTTGGTACATGTGCATGGTGGTCATGTCAACATGTGTATGACTCTTTATTAATGCTAATCACATTCGATCCGTCATTGGTTGACTAACAGTGCAATAGTAGGAAATGCAGAAGGAGACTGCAGTGAGCATTGGAGCATGCAAAGCACTTCGTATGCTTTAAGTGAATAAAATCATGCACTCAGTTCCACTTTCAGCAATTTACCAGTAGTAAGTTAACTAGTCAGTCAGTCGGGTGGTTGAGAGTAGAGAAGACATTGACAGCAGCACAGTGCAGTGTTGTGGCTGTTATGTGTGAGTAGACAGCGACAGTAAACACGTTGTGCCTTGCACTGAAGATGGCATCATCTCGTGGTCTCGTCGACATGGTTCGGCTGCTGCTTGACGCCGGAGCTGATGTGTCTTCACGTGACGAAAATCGCGACTCACAGGCTCACTTTGCCGTCTCCGAGTGTGTAATCTACTATTGCAGTGACTGCAGCAGTGTCAGACTTATTAGTGTTAGATTTAACCCAATGCTGTCGTGTTATGTCACCTCAGTAGTTTGTGGTGTGAGATAAACGTCAAATCATTGATTTCACTGTGTGCATTACTGCAATACCAGCACTCACTGACTAACAGTAATCCGACATTTACCATCGCTAACAAAATGGCCACTGCTAATATTTACTGGGCTGAATACTGACAGACACAATTGATGGAACAAACATCAATTGTGTCTTTTGGCTGCATGACGACTGTGACTGGTGAAGTATCAATGAAAACAAATCCCATAATGCTTTCGTGACTTGTGGCCATCTTCATTGGTGATAATTTGATAGTAGTTGTTGACAGTGCATGCTGCTGATTAGATGTCGTGAATCTATAAACACGGTATATATATATATATAAACTGTGTTCCAAAAAACAGCCACTTTTTTGGTTATAACTTGGCAAATGAACACCGATTTTTACTATAAGATTCCGCAGGAAATTTTCTATAGATCTGTTGTAGAAACTTTCACCTCACCTTAGCTGTGTTGCTACACTACCTTGTGAAATCTGAAAATCCAATATATTCGTTTTGATGGCGTCTGTTGGAGTCTCATCGCTCGGGAAAACCAGCTTCTATTTGATCGATCCTGGAGCAAAGATTGAAACACTGTAATATTGCAATGTGCTGCTGATGGAAGGTCTGTTGCCAGATATCTTTGGATATTATGAATACTTCATCTTCCAGCAGGATGGGGCTCCGGTACGTCGAGCACGAGAGGCTGTCAAGCTACTGAAGCAAGCGATGCCAGACTTCATTCCGCCTTCTCTGCCCAACAGTCCGGATCTGAAGCCCATCGACTACGTGGTGTGGGAGATCCTACAAGAGTGTGTGTAAAAGCACCACCAGATCATGGATGTGGAAGAACTGTGCCAGTGTGTCGAGCAGGAATGCATGGGAGATTCTCGACCAGCAAGTGATTGACTACGCGATCAGTGAATAGTGCAAGTGACTGACAGCCTGCATTGCAGCCGACGGAGGACATTTTGAACATTTACTCTGAACATTGCAGCATTTGTTCACATACTGATTAAAATGTTCTGAACTTAGTTAACTTTGCTGAGTTTAGTGTAAAACAGATTAATTTTTCCTGTACTATTAACAGTTTGGTGGCTATTGTGAATGTTTGATTTCACAAGGTAGTGAAGCAGTGTAGTTAAGGTGACGTGGAAGTCACTATTACAGATACATAGTGAGTTTCCTTGGGAATCTGTTGGTGAAAGAATTTTGAAATCGGTTAATATTCACCAAAGTTATGACCAAAAAAAGTGGCTGTTTTTTAACACAGTATGTACATGTACGTAACTGTGACAATGCTGGTGACTGCATGTGTACATGTCCAATGAATGATGTTGCATAGAAATCATGTGGAAGTGCTGCGCATGCTCGTGGATAAAGGCCGACTTGACGTCAACATGGTCAACTCACAGCAACTGACGCCGTTACACGTTGCTGTGCATAAAGGACACGTCGACTGTGCTAGACAACTCATAGCTTACCGCTGTGACGTCAACATCACGGTAGTAATTACGATTTGTAGTAAGCAGTGCTGTTTTTATTGCAGTTTCCTTTTGTGCTGTTCACTTTAATGTTTTGTCACTGTTTGTTGACAGAAGGAAGGATTCGTGTATGGCCTATAAAAATCTGCTCCACTTGTCTCAAAAGGTTCTTATGTCTAAAACTTGAGTAAGTCTGGACAAGAAGGAAGCAGAAAATGTGAGACCAGATAATTCAGAGCTAAACAATGCATAATAATCAACTGCAATGATGGATGGATTTTACCAGCAGCATAGGCCTAATGGAGTCAGCGTAAACACCTGCAACCACAACCATTTGTAAATTTTGGGCCATTCCAAGAAGTATCTTTGGAACTGATGTTTGCAGTAGCAGACAACAACAACAACAACAACAACAACAACATTGCAAGCTACGTGCAACCTGCTCAAGTCCATGATGGCAAACAGAACACGTTTAGCCTGATGCACCTTGTCTGCATTGTGAAGTTTTAGCAGACTGTTGCTCATCATTGAAGCTCATGTCAGCCAGTGAATCTGGCTGGTGTATTGTGATATTCTGTGAATATTCGCATTCACCGCTTGCAGTCTGGTCACAGTCACACACAACACCTGTCAGCGTCAATGCTCGGCCGACTGGCAACTGGTTATTGGCCATACACTGCTGTGAACAGCTGGCCAATCCATCACTCGTAGCCCATCAAATCACAATAAATTCTGAACAGGTGAAGGCAAACCTAGTATTAATGAAGAGTTGTAGTAAATTTGATACAGATTGCATCAGTTGGAGTGTAGTACTGTACTGTTCATCTTCAGTGAGACTTGCAGCAGTTGAGATGCTCTGCATTCTTATCACTTTAATTAATAGTTATTGTTTCAGTATTTTTTGGACCCCAGGTAGTAAAGATTTTTATATTTATTTCCACAGTTTTGTATTCGGGGACCTATTAGTGCAGCTTTTTGCTGCCTTGTGTCCTGTTGACACACTGTTTTTCATTTCACTTTTTTCATTGTTATTTGTTGTTTTCTGTGTCATAAATAAATTGGATTTGACTGTAGGATGCGGATGATAACACGGCGCTACACACTGCCATCCGTCTTGGCAACCATCTGCTGATTGATGTTCTCACCGACCAAGCAGTTGCGTTTCAGTTCCACCAAGTGAATTCTCGTGGCTTCAACGTTCTACATGAAGCTGCCTTCAGCAACAACTGCTAGTCTGGCTCTCAGTTGTTCTTGTTGATTACTTCACACTGTTACTGCTGTGTAATTTACTAGATAACTGAGGCATTAATTTGCAGTCCTTAGTGACTGCGAATCAGCTTTTGTCATTCTGCCTATCTTTTTTGTAAGCATGCTGTGCAGTTTGCATTTTTACATGCTGCAGTGAGATTTGTTTTTGTGAACAATTTCAGTGCTGCTGAGAAAATACTGCAGAGAGATCCGTCCTTGGTAAATCCGACAAAACAAGATGCGACGACTCCTTTGCATGTTGCTGCAGCAGGCGGTCATGTTGATGTCGCTAATGTGCTTATTAAGGTAGGTAATAGTGTGGTCTCACAGTTTATTTTATAGCTGCTCTATTTAACTTATAAAAAGTTTGTGTAATGTTTATTTTTTGCTGAAGTCATTAACGTAGCAATACATGACAACAAAGCAAATAGGACAGTGCATTTACTTTGGTTTGGCTTTTAGGACGCAGTTTTATTAATCAGCATACATCATGTCCAAAAGAAACTGCCACCCGTTAGTCTAAATTGAACCGATCTGTATTAACTTTAGTGCACAAAAATCCTCAGAAAATTTGACACCACAAGCTAATGAACTTCTTCATCACATCTTTGTTTTGTTTTTTGCTGATTAATAATTTTTTTATGGTGACTCTCCTAAGAACTGAGTAAACTACAAATGTGTGGCAAAGCCTAGCATGTAGCCCGCATGCCATAGCAGTGTCACTTTCTAGTGCATAGCAATGAAACACACCCAATTACTGATCGCTGCAGTGCCTAGCAGTGACGCCCCATAGTGAATGTAACTAAATGCCAGTAAAATGATTGACGCCTGCTGTATACATTCTTACGCCATAAACTCTAGGGTCATGGAAGCCAATCTCACCAAATTTCTACGGAAGTGATTGCCTATTAATCTGCTGAAATTTAGATTGCTATATTCCAATGCGTTTCGGAATGCCAGTGTGCCGACTGCAGAATGAAGGTGGACCAGCAAATTGTGGCCGAGTCATGGCAAAAATTGCACACTGTATCCTCATAATCTACAAGTCTACTGGACTGAAGTTCACCACCTTTTACACGATGTAGCGGCATTATAGCTGCTTTTAATGCATGCCTTTACATGGTGCTATTGCAATCCTTTTCGGAACTCCATAGCAAAGAGTGAAGGTGGTAAATTTCGGCATTAGCAAAAGGCCCCAAAAACTAATTGGTTACCATAGCAATGTCCCTTTAGCAACCACAAAACAAATGTCAGTTTAATCATCCCCACCGACATGTCTACCAATACTGAGAATTTGGTGAAGATTGGTCCAGGACATTGTGAGATATTTGTGTGATATTTGGCATTATATAGCAATTTTTGCCCAGCTTTTGGCCCAGTTGTTTGAAAAATCTCACTCTACCTTTATAATTTTTGGGGTTACTTGCACAAAGTTCATTTAATGTTTACACAATGTAGTGGCATCATTGCCGCTGTTAATGCATGCATTTGCATGACGATATTGCAATCCATTTTGGAATGCCACAGCAAAGAGTGAAGGTGGCCAATTTTGGTGTCTGCGAAATGCCCCCAAAATTAATTGGTTACCACAGCAATGTCCTTTGGGCAATCGCAAAACAAACGTCCGTTTAATCATCGCCTCACATATGTCTACTAAGTCTAATTTAGTATAGATCGGTCCAGTATATTCTAAGATGTTCGGTGGGATGTCAGTTTTTAATGTTATGTATCAAAAGTTACAGTTTCTATCCTTGTAATCTCCGGGGTTACTGAAACTGATAATTAAAGTGATTTGCATTTTGCACAGCTTGTAGTGAAAATATTACCACTTAACATTTTTAAATCTGCATTCTGATATTCCAATGCATTTGGAAATGCCAGCATGCCAAATGAAGGTTGGTTTGCCAATTTTGCCCTAAGATTGGTTGTCATGGCAACGTTTCTTGAGGAATGAAAAAAAGATGCAGATTGATCATCTACGAAAAAATACCTACCATTTTGAAAAAGTTGATCCTGATATAATTAGTCTCCGAGAAATCACTTTAAAAAGAAAGGAACAAAGAAATTAACGCAAATAAACATGTAGCCCTTTCGGCAAGTATGCCGAGCGGGCCAACTAGAGTGAAACATCCGCGATTTGTTGAATTGCCACACAGCATGGTGGATGATGTGGTAGATTAGTGTCAGAAAAAAACTGGAATACTGTGTCAGTGCAGTGCCTGTGATACTGCTTTTATGAAACTGAAGTTCCTTAACAACATAATCACAAGTACTATTCCAATAATTGCTATGCCAGCAGTCAGAGTCCAACCTATGATAGGGTGGGGGGGCATTAAGCAATGCTGCAGTCTGTACATCCATCTCTTCATCTGTTTGTCTGTCTGTTTGTCTGTCTGTCCCACGTTACTAGCTGACATCTCTACAATGGAACTTTTCATGCAATGTTGGTTGTGCGATGAACAGCTGTGCATTTTTATATAATTTTATTTATTTATTTAGTCCGCCCGGCATATCTGCCTGGTGAGCTATATATTTTGCTTGTATTAATTTCTTTCTTTATTTGTTTAATGATTTCTCGTAGACCGGTTATCTCAGGATCTATTGGGCTAATTTTTACCAAATTTTTACCAAGTGGTAGCTCTATGGGTGCAGATCATGGACTGATTTCAGTTTTCCAACTTTTCAAGGGACATTACCATGGTAACAAAATTTTGTGGCTGAATTGGCAAGATTCCATACCACACCATTATTCAGCTCACTGGCATTCCTAAATGGATTTTCCGGACTCGGACACTGGCAGTATTGCCGATGTGTCTTAGGGACAGTGTCCAGACACTTTGGCAGTGCTGCTGAACTGACGTAAGACAGTTTGGCAGCATTTCTTAAGTGTTTCAAGTGTTATGTCACATGTAGACTATGTATTGTTTATAGAAGTTTACACATAGTTTGGTTTATGTGTCGTTCACAGAACCTGAAGTTCATAATGTATCGGCAATGCTGACAAAGGAGAATTTGAGCCACATTCGCAGGCAATAGGCTTGCCAATGCTGCCATTTTTATTGAGTCATGTTACTTTATGATACATGTCGAACAGCTCTGTTTCAATGGTCGCCACCATGTCGATTTACCACAATTTTCTACTACTATTTCACTATTATTTGCAAGGGGGTGATACTGCTATGCCTGGCAGGCTACATGCTAGGCTTTTTCATGCATTTCTAGTTTATTTTAATTTGATTTTGACTCGTGATAGATGGCATACACCATGCTGCCATTGCATTTCGCGGCAAAAAAACGCTAATTTATCAGATACTGACTGTCAGAACAACGGATGTCAGAATAACGATTGTTGGAATAGTGATATGCACCCTATAATTGACATATAGTTATATGTTTGTCTAAGATAAATAGGTTACCATTTTTACAAAATGTGACCAAATGTTGAGTAACTTGATAGGTTTTTCTGCACTTGTGAGTCTAATTTGTCCTTTGTCATTTTAGGGAACAGCAAAACTAGATACAAAGAATTCGGAAGGCCAGACTGCTCTAATGCTTGCTTGTCGCAATGGTTGGATTCCAATGATTGAGTTGCTGACTACACCAGGTTTTACTAATACTGTACTACCATAGTTCACTGAAGAAAACATTGTAGATTACTAACCACACCAGTAAGTTGCCACTGCATGTTGCATGTGTGTATGTGTATGTAATCAGGCGCTGGTGTAAATATTGCCGACAACACTGGTAACTTGCCGTTACACGTAGTTCTTGCTGCTTACCAGCAGTACGCAACACAGCAGCTGACATCCGCTGCTGTCACTCTCATTTCGCCAAAGGCACTTGACAAAGCATCCAGTCTCCGCGAGGTTTTTATTGTTAAACACTTTGTACATATTTTAAAGATCAAATTGTTGCCTGATAGATCATAACAGTAATAAATAATAATAATAATAATAATAATGCCATGTTGATATTTATAGTGCTGTTATCATAGCTGAGAGCCATTACGAGAGTTCACCCAGTTCATGTGATGAATGCAGACTGAGTGCCGGATGGCCGCCAACCCTTAGATCAAGCCAATCAACTTGGGCTGTGAGTCTGCCGATAATAATTGGCAGCTACCGTCTACATCCACCATCACCATTTGTTATTATTACTCAGCCCAAAAGCTGATAATCAGAGGGTAGAAGGCTGAGTCGACCTAGGCACTGCAGGAAGGGTGCAGCAGCCTGTGCCCAAGACTGCATATCTCAGTGGCTGTCGCAATAAGCACACCGATGGCGGTCTCTCACACCGCAGCCAGGTATGCCGATGCTAGACCACTGCAACCTGCTAGGCGAATGGGTGTGAACAACTTGCCCAAGGTTGCTGCCCAATAGCACGGCATGGTTGGGATTCGAACCCACGACCGTTGAGTCACAAGTTGAATGCTTTACCACATTCATTCATTCATTATTCGTTTATTAAACATGGCATGTCAGAACGCAGGCCACACACAACATAATAGAGAATAGT
>Ga0209782_1000466_pt1 | contig 17636 bp, 13 predicted proteins | sample WorMetmaBAHAMAS1_FD_187390 | JGI IMG/M metagenome (GOLD analysis project Ga0209782, IMG submission 187390) | Marine gutless worms symbiont microbial communities from Max Planck institute for Marine Microbiology, Germany - Inanidrilus... | ecosystem: Host-associated > Annelida > Digestive system...
GCTTAAGCCCTCCCAAGCCCAAGCCTAGTTACGTCCCTGACTTCAATGCTGCTCAGTTTCAGCTTCAAGTATATACTGCATACAGAAACGACACTAGCTGTTATGAGTCTCACATAAAGACTGCAGCACATCCGTTATAACATGTATCACACGGCAAAGTGATATGCCTCCATGCTGATAGCAATTGAATGGCATAACCTACTGTGTTGCCCCCGATCAAATGCATCTGAAATGGCGACATGTGCATATCGCCACCTAGCAAACGAGACAGAATAAAAAAAGAGGACAGACAGATCACAGCATCGTTTTATGTTTTCTACGACAGTGCAGGGGCATAATAATTTAAGACTTTATTAAAGATCACAAATATATTACCTTTGACATACATGCTGGAATCCATGTCGATATTCATGTTCCTGTGCAGATATTGTTATCTGCTTACGATTGAACCTGAAATGACAGAACATTAACCAAACACATGATATCTCAAACAGAACATTACTGCTAAAACCAGAAATGCAGAACTGAGGTGATGATATGTGTGCAGTGTTTACCGGCTGGATTCAACACGTATTAGTGCCTCTGTCGGCGGATCTCTCCAATCTGGAATGAACACGATAAACGACAGCGGTTCTTGAGACTCGGTAAGAAGGCTCTGCACACAAACCACTGCAACTTGAGACAAGCAGCATGTCATCGATATACACTGGTTGGACATTCCTCAACGAATTCAGTATAAACTGGGAGTGATGGTACTTGACTGATTGCTACACCCTGACGTCAGGTATTGCCAGTCATCAGCGTCTCCGAACTGCTACTCGCCATCAATTGAACGTACCACGACGTTACTGCAGCAGGTTTGGACATCGGGCTTTCTCTGTTATAGGTCCAAGGGCCTGGAACCATTTACTTGATCATCTTTGCAGTCCATCACTCATCTCTGACTACTTCAGATCAGCACTGAGGACATTCCTCTTCACAACACTCCAGGACATGTAGCGCAGTAGAGGCGTTTTTTGTGTAATGTGCTATACAAATTGACAATCATCATCATCATGTACTAGTTACAAACTACTCACCAGTGATTTCTGTGCAATAAAAGTCACACATTAGACAGGTAGCAAACGCTAACCTCAAAATGATCAATCATTGACTCCATCAGCTCCTCACAAAACGGCGGGTTTGCTTCAAAAGATCCAGCCAGTGGGTGAAAATCCAGAAGTGGACTGTCAAAAACAATACAGTGAACAGCAAGTTAAATCAACGAACAAATCTGCTAAAACATATCAACTTATAACTGTAGTTTTATTGCATGCTATTAGCTATCAGACAAGAAGCTCTGCTATTGCAGAGGAACTGCGTGACGCGCTTGTCAGTACAAATCCTGCAACTACAAAACATCCCATTTGAAAATGATTGCAATCGACAAATGACCTCCAAGTTTATACGCCTAAGGTCGTCGTAATTACTGCACTTACGTAGGCCATATAGCACTTCTTGTTAGTGGCTTGTTGTTACAGTGTCTATCTAGCTCCATTCCTGAGATACTGCCCCATTTGAAGTGAATGTGACTGAAGATGACCTTGAAAACTCCTTCATTTTTGACAATAAAACTTTTAAAGTACAAGCTATGTGCACTTTCTAATTTATGTCTAAATACATCGTAGTTGAAACACAGTTTATGTATGAGTTATAAGTATCACAAACGTTTCAAATAGCAAAAGTCACCTTCGAACTTACTCAAGGTCATTGGCAATCACACCATTCGATAGGCCATATATTATTTCCTATTTGTCTTCCATTGTAACTATGTCTCTATCTTGCACCATTTCCGAGATGTCACTTATTTCCCAAAATTAAAAGACCGTGACATGTGACCGTGATCACGCCCACTCAAGGGACAGTATATAATCCCAGTGCTAAAACATCATATGGCGAACCAGTGTACAAGATTTCAAGTTTCTAGCTTTAGCCATTCTGGAGATATTTTAGAGGGAAATAATTAAAAAGGTCTCATGACCATTACCACGCCCCTTTCAGGGACGATTTGTCGTCGGTGTGCTGGGACTAGTTACGATTCAGCAGTGTATCAAATTTGAAATCTCTACATTCACTCACTATGAAGATATGAAAGACGATGTAAAATGCAGAAATTTGGGTGGTTTTGGGGTTAGGGGTCACTCAAGGTCATCAGCATCATAGCCATTCGATAGAGCACATATGACTTACTATTCGACTTTAATAGAAACTATGCATCTATCTGGTACCTTTTTTGAGTTATTATCGCTTATTTTCCAAAATTTGAAAACGCCACGTGACCGTGACCACGCCCACTGAAGGGGCAGTCTGTAATCACAATGCTAAAGCATCACATGGCGAACCAGTGTACAAAATTTGAAGTGTCTACTTTAGCCATTCCGGAGATATTTTAGGGGGAACTAAAAAATTAAATGGGTCATGTGACCATAACCATGCCCCTTTGGCGATGATTTTTTTATTTGTTTGGTAAGACTTGATATAGCCTACCTCTGTACCAAATTTGGCAGCTCTAGCTTAAGCTGTTCCTTAGATATGGATGGGGGGGTCCAAAATTTAAAATAGGTCACTGACGTAACCACACCCCTTTCAGGGACATTTTGTCCTCGGTAGGCTGGGACTAGCTACGGTCAACCCAAATTTGAAATCTGTACGTTCACACAGTACAAAAATATGAAAGGCGACGAAAAATGCAAAAATTTGGGTGGTTTAGGGGGTTAGGGGTCACCCAAGGTTATCGGAAACATCGCCATTTGATAGAGCGTATATGACTTCCTATTCAACTTTAATAGAAACTATGCGTCTATCTTGTACAGTTTTTTGAGTTATAGCGCGTTTTTCGTCGAAAGGGACTATTTTAACTCACCCACCTGCATTTGTGGCCCCCGTTGGGGGGTGATCCCAGTCGAATTTCGCCGTGAACTTTGGTGTCAGAAAACTGAAGTCCCGAGGCTATCGTGTGGCATTATTTGCGTGATCCTACGTTTAGCCGTTTTGATACAATACCAGAGTGTGACAGACACACACACACACGACGACGCCATATACCGTGCTTAGCATAGCATCGCGCGGTAAAAAATCAACTAACAAAAATGAAAATTTCAGACTACATACAGGGTGTCCAAATAAAAACAGACCCATAACGATATTTTGTCATCATTTCCATAGCTACCAAAATTTTTTATAGCAATAATGTCATAGCTTATACATGTATTGTATAGTTTCATTTATATTTTTTCATTTATATTCATGAATTTTTAACTTGCCAATTTTAATCACTTCTTATTCATCCATGCTGGTATCTTATAAATAAAATTTTAAACACTAAGAGACTAAATAAAGGCTCCCAGAAAAAAATTTGGTGAGAGTTAGCAGTAATTAAACAACTGTTTGGATACCATATTATGATTGCTGAATCAGAACTAAATAAATTAAATTAAATTAAATGTCTGAAGTGCCCTCTAGTTTTGTTCATGCTCGCCTGCAAAGTTCTGAACAGCCTATACCCTGGCTTTTGAGGAAGGCTGTTCCAAAATTTTTGCAATCTATATTATAAAAATCGCACAGTTTGATTGTTTGTCTGTGTAACAGAGTGCAAATCTTGTGTGGTTATAAGTTCCAATTGCATTTAAACTTTAATCAAGCAAAAACTAAGAAATTAAATGTAAGAATTTTATTTGTGAATTACATATAACAATGACATCTTTTAAGCAGCTGGTTCCATATTTAGCTTATGTGTGTGGATCTCAAATTTTGATATCTTCCGGTGTCACTTTCACAAACAGGCACTAAAACTGCAAACAAAGATATATTTTCAGAAAATATGGCATATTCATGTACTTTGTCATATATATTGACAATTTAAATCTCTTATGTATAATCCATAAATTCAAGGATGATGTCACATCAACACAGGTTACTCCCAAAGCGAGTAATTCAGCTGATAGTAAAATGCCTCAGTAAATTGTTTATTAGGAACTTCAGTCTAACCTAAAGCAGTGGCACAAATATTAATTTCCAAAATGACGAAAGAAATTATACTTGACAGTATTTACAAAACAACCTAAAGCATTGCTATGTGTCAGTACTAGTAACTGATTGACCTTACCCATTGCATGGGTAGATATCTGCCAAATGCCAACCAAAACAGCCCAAATCTTGGAAACCAGAAGTAAATAGCCCAAACTAGCCCCAAAACCACAACATATCTCTGAAATGTGCCAAACTAGCCCAATGCATACAAAATGTTGCGAATTTCGGTTTCAACCATCTGAAAATGTTGTAAATTAACCCAAAATGGCTGGAAATTGCTACCGCAATGGCAAATACAACATGTTGACTCCACAATGGCCATAAAGTGGTTTAAACATGGTTTTTAAACAGTTTCATATCGTAACATACACACACAATCAGAATTCCATCAACTATTTGTTGGAAATGTTTCTTTCAAGTGAGATGATTGTTCCGACAGCTGTGCAAGTAACAAGATCAATTTTTCCTGAACAAAGTGTCGTCGACGTAATCTCATCTCCATCAGAAGTCGTGCTATATAGAAATTTTAAATAGTCTATTACTGAACATATAAATCTAACAAACTGACGTAAAAGCAGTGTTGTTTGCAGCAGTTTGCATGCAATTTATGATGAGAGATAAATGCATCAACAGCTTTGTACGACTATCCTATTATACAGATCTGCCTAGCTGAATTTGATACTGGTAACAATATTAGGAGAGAAAACAACAATCTTGTAGCAAAATTAAAGGTGACCATACTCCTTAGAAGACTGTAGTTGAGATGCTCAACTGCATGCTACACATTGATATATCACAGAATCTGCAATCCACAGCCAATGTGACACAAAACCTATGAATACCTTCTCAGTTACACAGCACTGCAGCTTGGCGTCGGCAGTCATTTCATGTGTAGCTGACGGTAGGAGGCCAAACTGATCAGAATGGCTGATTACATACATTACATACCAAGGTTGTATAGTTGCAATTGGTCACCCATCTCAATACCAACTGGGCTTAACATAGAGTAACTTCACTTGTGTGAACAACAATGTCATCACAACGCAAGCCGTCAGTTCATTACAAAATCAGAAAACAAAACGTTCACTGCATGCACTGTGTAAAGACAAACGCGCTACTAACAAGGACCACCACTGACCCCCTAGAGCCAAAGTAGCCATCGGTGTCTGCAAATGCCGAACAGTACTGTTTGAAGAAACAGTTGAGTGGAGACGCAAAGCACTCGAACGTCACATCAAACATTCGATTCAAGCACTCGAATACTGCCAGCGGTAATGCACCTTGCAGTTCAAACCCTTCATTGAGACCAGTGCCAAAGAATGTCTGCAAAGTCACACATAATATTCACTGTTAGCTTATCACAACAGTAGATCTTCGTCAAAAAATACAGCTTCCTATACAGTGTGCATAAGTACATTATAGGTAAATGGTGGCTATCAAGACATTGTCAGTGCTAAGTATCTGAGACAGCTGATAATTACCACATATCAGCTGTGAAATCACAAACACTTGGCCAGTGTATCATGAAGATAGGGTGAACTGAACTGCTATGACTACTGCTACTTGTTTGATTGCTATTGTGCATTTGTTATACGTGTATGTATCCCGTATCTTTTGACAAGCACAGAGAGGCTGCCTGTGTGAGGTTTGGCATCAGTGCGACATTGTGTCAAGTAAGCGATGACTGTACAGCAGTGATGGTCAAGGCACACTGCAGTAGTGATGTGACTCAATAGTACACAAACCAAACCTCAAACACATCGGCAACAAAACTGACGCCATGGTACCTGATATCGTCGCAGAAGGCACCACACTCGCAGCAAGAACTGCTCAAACCGAGGATCATCATGACAATTGATATGATACAGTTGTTCCTACACGCAATAAACCACGCACACAACTGCTGTAACTAACGAGGATCATCTAATCAGACTGGCCAAAGTCCAGTCACATGGCATGCATTCGACAGACTCTTGTACCATGTGACAATTAAACGCTGATCAGACATGTCAGAGGTTACAACCAGGATTTGATAGGGTACTAAAGATGGGTGTTGATAAATTGCCAGTGTTAACAGTAATGTCTGTGTACAGGAGTGCAGGAACAGCTGCTAGATAGTGAGCATTAGCTGGTAAAGGCAAGTATGCAGCAAGGCTCGCTAACTGTCATAGTGATGGAGGCAATATAGACTTGAGATGTCTTAAAATGGGAGATGTGGAGGATTTGGTTCTGGTAACAGCTACATATTTCACATCTTTTCAGTCGGACAATCTTGGGAAAGGGGAATCATATACTAACATGTGACAACAAACTGAATCTTAAAACTGGTTGTTCTTCTATTATAGACACTCAACTCATCCCACGTTTTCATTCTTAAGCTATGACATATGCCATGCTTGATAAACAGGAACAGTTACTCAATCTTCAATCGGCTTCCAGGAACATAAACCAAAGACTGACTGATGCTACATAAAGTTGATTGCAGACACAGTAAACACAATACATCAGAGCAAATGTGAAGTTGGCTCATGTCAACTTCCGATCATGACCAGACAATGCACTTACAGACAGCAGATTTCTCCAAGTGTGCAACGTGCCATCACTCTACACAATAATGAAGCTAAACAGCACGACGTGACCTAGCGAATAGGTTAAAATTAGTCCATCTGCTGCAGCATGGCGTCCACATTGATACTGGTAACACCTCGCACCATATGACAGGAGAACCGAGCTACATGTAGCATTTATAAAAAATTTTGTAAACTCTTGAAAAGTGGCTATTATAATTGAGATATGTGATAAGACAGACAGACACACAGATGCTGACTGCAATATTTTGCAACCCACCGGGGCGACGTAAAAATAACAGCTGATAGTTAGGAAGTAAAACCAAATTATTCAGCATTACTCACCAGTTTGTGAAAATATGGCGTGTTAAGTCGTTGGATGTCGCCATGGTATGTCAATACTGTAACTTCTCCTTGTTCCTTGCGCTCGACAACTGCACTAGTTAAGGACGCTGGTGTAGCAAGTTGGACTGGATAGCAAATGACACGTCGACGCGCTGGCGGATCAGCAATATGTTCCGCAGCTGTATTGTAATCAACATAGACCACACGCAACACAATAAACAGTAGTACGTCTATTGGTGGGTTTGTTTGGTAGTGTTCAATTTGATAAAATAATTATCATATCATTTCCATATATTTCAACTTAATATCATAACCAACTTACCTGCTCAAACTAACAAAATCACAGAAAACACACAGAACAATTAACATTCAGTTTGTTTAACCAACTTTCGTTCGTCGAGTCACTCCAGGATGGGCCACGTCAACAAGAGAACGTTTGGAGCTTTAACCATCAAAGCAGAACTTTAAGGAAACTGAAAGCACTGACATCGACGATTAATCGACTAGAATATTTTAGTCAATGACTAAAATATTCTACTCATATGACAGCCTTACTACCTGTCTATATGTCTCATGCCTCATGCTCCCATCTCAAGGATGATCCGTTTTAGAGCTTTGGCTAGAAATTCCACGTAGAAAGTGAAAGCCGCTGCTCAGCAGTCAGACAAAGAAAAAGGCAATTTCTAGATCATTTCATTCGATTTTAGTCGACGACTAATCAACTAAAAATCCATGATTAATCTACTAAAAATATTTTAGTTGTATCACAGTCATACTGTCATACACAGGTTTGTTGGTTGAAAAGACAACCAACTTATACAAGCAGGATTACTGTACAGTACTGATTACTGAATGCATCAACAAGTGTTATGAGCACAACATACGATGGACGTGTTGTTCAGCAAAGATCTGCCGATGTCGGTCAATTAGTTTGTGTGCATAGTCACATGACAACGTGTAGACTTTGGTACAGATGCCTTCAATTGACAATGATGCAGCTTCAGCAAGGTGAGGCTGGCACTGACGACGCAGGTGAGCCAGCCGCTCCTGCAGTACACAAACTACTCACCTGACGCTGAAGAAACTACACCTCCCACCAGACATGATCACACGTCTGCCACTAACAACTGATGCAAAGTCATCTACTAGGAGCGGAGTAGGACTATAAATATACTACTCATTCATCCACTCATCATAACTTACTACAAAATGTGTCCTATGAAAAAAAAAGTTTTCATAGATTGATTGTATACTTTACCAAAAGACTCTAAATATTAGTTTTGCATGCTCACCAAATAGTCCTCGTATGATGCATTGCGTTGTTTTCTCATCCACTCCAGAGCATCTTCTGCATGCCACTTTACCAGCTTCCGGTTTTCGGGTGATGCCGCACGTGACTCTATCATGCGCCGTGCCGCCTCGGCGTACTTTACCAACTGTCGACGGGCGTCGGCTTGATACTTCGGTTTGACAAGCCGCAGAGGTATGTCATTGATGATCTCACGAAACATTGAAGGAGACACCTCGATTGGACACGAAACCGGCAGCAGTGCATCGACCGGTGTGTGATCAACAACCTTGCGCTCCAGCAGCCACCTATTGAATGATTCTGCTGGCGCCTCAATTGCTATATAACACAGCAATCAAACATTCAAAGTGACTGTCAAAATTTATGCCACAGTATTTACAACTGATGCTTACAGCATCAGCAAAGATTTCACCGAATGATATATGTTTAGCTTTAACCTGCGTAACACTATGCTAGAGTTGGTATTAGCTGTCGTAGTCTGTGTGTCTGTCACACGCCGGTATTAAATAAAAACAGCTGCTCGGATTAAGCTGATTTTTTTGCACACCGGTTTCCCTACTACTGTATTTTAAGGAAATTAAGGTATCTCCAAAATAAGTGTACATCTCCCTGGAACTCTGTTCTTAACTCTGGAGTTCGAAAATTTGGCCATGGCATGTAGACAATCTGGCGAGTGCAAGACATAGCAAGAGTGGTCGATCTGCTGTTTATTGCGCCACCTGTCTGCAATGGCCGAGGTGGCATATGTCCGATCGCCGGCTGTCAATGATCGCACTCGGTGTATACTCTGTATACTTCACAACGGCACCGTCGTGTGAGTCTCATCATTGTTAGCAGACGTATTTGTTACACTTCACAATACTCTACAATTCAGTGCAACTGTATGTTCTTCATGCTAGTGCAATCATGATCTATTTCTACCAGTTGTAGCACACTTTTCAAGAAATATATTTGATGTGACACTGTATGACTGTAATGTAATTTGATATCTTTATCTTGGTTGGCAATGTCATAGTCTGGAACATTGTAACAATTTGTCAATCCTGTCTTGTCTCAACCTAATGCTAAAAGTCTTGGCTTGTCTTGTGTCTTGGCAAATGTCTCCCTGTCAGCAAAAATGCCTGGACACATTTTCAATACTATTATTTATTACTGTACACATAATAGTAAAATACAGTTGGTTCTGTTCAAATTTATCCATAATGGTCAAACAGCAACTGGGATAGTAACCATTAGTCCGGTAATACCACTTACATACTTGGTTTTGTCACCATCCAAAAATTCAGGGCATATCAAGTGAAACAAGCAGACGATCAGTGTTCCTATGCCCCACAGAAATGTGGAAACTTTACCCACACACAGACTGAAACATTCTTACACTCTCTCGTTCTGCACAGTTCTTGGTAATTCTGTCGGAGTTTAACGACCAACTGTGCTCGCATCAGTTCAATTTCAGCATTTGGTGGCAGGAAGTGAGAGCAGCGACGTTCATACAGGATCACATTTGATGCTATAGAGAAGTTCCAAAATGGACTGCAATACAACAAAATTGCCAGTAAATAAGAAACAAAATCAAACAATCTAAGTCAACTGCATAATCAAAAATGTAATCATGCAATCACAGTACAATAACCAGCAGCTGTACAGTAGACAGTTTTGATGCTGACACTTGTTAAGAGTTGAAACGATCCACAAAAACTGGACCAGACCGATTCAGTAATTTTATGTTGCCTGGATCGGTTGAGTCAGTACTTGGTTCAGTAGCGATAAATGACGATGAAATGTGTTGTGTTTCCTGCAACAAGTGATGGTAATTAGTTGTTAATCCAATACTGCTGTAGTGTGACTGAAGGCAGCGGCACTTGTGTGTCTAGGTAATGATCAAATTCAGCATGTAGAGCAACTATCCATGATGTCGATAACGACAGGCCAATGTCATTGTCATCCAACATTCATACCTGACTCATAATTTCCTCTCATTTAACTGGTTTTCTTTTACACTGGCTCCCCAAAAGGGAACTTTATGGGATAATTAATACTATTTGCATATACTATTTTCAGTTTTTGTTAACCAGTCTAATTTGTAGGTGTTTAGCTGGGTACCTCAAGAAGCTTCCCAAACATAAACCTTTGAAGGTGTCTCACTGGGACTTCTCTTATAAAGGACGCCCTTAAACTTTATCCCAATAGACACTGTCAATGCACTGAAAGGAAGCTTAAAATGTACTTTTTACATTTTAAAGAAGATACCCTGTATAGATTTGTGATTTTGGCACCATTTGTATGAAGCTTTCCACAGCATAAAACCTCAGTGTACATAAATCTCGTTGAGTTGACAACACAAGGCATGCACCAGAACCCAGACACCTCCAACAGGTAGAGTGGTAGATGGTAATTATTTGTATTAATTAAACTGAGTGCCTACAGACCTGTAGTTAAATGACGGTCGTTTCGCCACAGTCAAGTCTTCACTTGATGTTCTCTTGCGTGGAAGTGTAGAGGCTGAGTCTGCTGATGGATGATGGGAATGCACAGAACCCACCGGACTCCCCAGTGATGTTCCAGCAATGCCTAATGGATCTGTCAGAGGATCAACCTACCAACAACATGACTTGCAAGATAAACAATTTAATTTTGTCGGTCAACAACATTACTCGTCCACAGTTTTGAAATATAAGTATGTCCCCAATACTGCTGTTCTATACACAGCATGAACAATACTGCTATTGGTTGCTGCCACTGATCAAGAAGCAGACTGTGCATGTCTTTACCACACAGTGAGTTAATAATCTGCATAATGGTCAAATAGTACACTTTAACCCAGACAAGCCAGTACCAGAAAAACATCCATTCACTCACACCCTATCTTTATGTAATATTTATTAATTCTGTACATTTGCTGCAGTTCGATGGTCTTTTTCCACAACCCTTAAGGGTCTAATAACGAGAGATTTCAACAACAAACCTGTCCTTGCAATGGAGGCATTTCCCATCGGGATTCAGATGTAAGTTTGTTGTAGAAGTAAGGACGTCTCTCACGACGGCTCCAGAATCGCCTCCAACCAGCAGCAAGCAATTCAGCTGGTAGGTCATGGACAGGGTCTGGAGTACCACCACTGCCTGATGATGTAGACTGTGCCCCGGGTGATGACAGTCCCGGTGACAGCAGGCCGGAATGATTGACCAGAGATGCAGGTGTCATAGGCATGCCTGGCGTATCTGGAGTAGCTGGCAATATCTCAAGCTTTTGTGTACATATCAGTTTATCACTGGACAATTCAGAATTGTCGGAGTTTGCTTCAGTAACTGAGAGACTGTCAGTCTGTTCTGATTTGGAATGCTCATGACTAAACATACTGTCTATCTAAAATAAAAATCTACAAACATAATTCAATGTAGTACAAGCCTTTTTAAATAAATCTGTGAAAGGCAAATATGAATATGATATAGAATATTAGTGCTATAGACAAATTTGAAGTTATCAATGCATCGGCTGCAATAATGACTGATACGATAAAGTAATACACACAGCTAGATTAACTAGGCGAACAATATTAGTCTTCTACAATCAGCAATCTACCAGCATCTGACTGTGAAGGGAATGTACAGACGGCAGTGTAGGATAAGATGATTAGATGCGGTAAGTTGGTCCCCAGTACACATACCTCCACTGGATCATGTTTTGGATCACTTCCAATACTGAAAATACCCTCATGACTGTTTTGAGTTATGCTTCTAAAACATAAATAACAAAGAAACAAATGTCTCTCATACACATAAATTTCAATTTACATTTACGTCCTTATATGGACATGGGTTCAGTTTCAGCAGCACCCAAATGCCAACATATAACAATTTGCACATTCAACAGCTTGCATAATGCTTACTGTTACAAAATCTGCCACATTCTAAATTCCACATTCTATCACCAGCCGTCAGGAAGTCCAGAAGAAAAGATAGCTTCTGTATGCCTTTAATGATGATCAAGGCTAGTCACCAGAGAACCACTGTACATAACATCCATGAGGCAAGGCTATTGACTCTAGTATCAGATTAGTTGTGTTAGTACCATTACCATACTATGATTCATTAGTCTGCTGTGCAGCTTGTTCATCGACTGTACTTTCTGATCAGTCAGTAGCATGTTCAGGTGTAAATCTACTATTTTAGGTTCAATTCCCACTAGCGACAATTGCTTTCATTTTCTTTTCGACAGCATGTGCTGCGCACTTAAAAACTCAATATAAGATGTTTCATTTCAATGAGTTTCTGGCTTATTCAGCAAAACATTCTTCAAACTATTTTACTTGCAGTTAATAGACAGCACAATCCTTTTCATACAATTACATAGTGTTGGACTGTTGGGCAGGATATGGCTATTCAGGGAAAAGATGGATACAATACGATAAAGTGCAAACAGACAAAACCGCCTGTTGTACAAACAGTTGCATGTGTGTGGTGGCACGTATACACCACCAGTCAAGCATGATGGCACTGGTGTGGCTATACAGTGATCAAATTCAGCATGCAGTCATAGCTGATGTTCTGGTGAAGTCAAACTTTGATGTGCACCTAATTTGGCACCTCAGCAGCAATAATGTGATGACGTCATGTGTAAGCTCAAGCAGATAAATGCTGCATAGAGCTTGCATTCCTTCATTGTCTGTGTCTGGCACATCATTGGAAACTGAAAGTCGTTTGCACAGTTGTTTCTCCTCCATGTACGTGTGCATAACTGAAGATGTGCAACTTGAGGTGCAGGAATCAGGTGCAATGAGTCGAATTATCACACTTCTTAGAATTGTCAAGATTAGGTCGGCTCGGCTAGTTGGCTTGTTGAATGAGTGGCCAAGTCAAAATTGCAAAGAGCACTAATTGCTCTCACATCGTGCCGCAAGGAGATGACTGTGCCCAGTCTTTTTTGCACCCCATCTCCCTGTTAATTATTGCTGAATGCTAACTGCCAACAGCAAACACCGATTATTGCAAATTCTTGCCATCAGTGCTCATGGCTAAAGTAAACTGAGTAGTAGAGTCAGAACCGATTTAAGTTCAGGATTTGATCGGCGTCCGATCTGGATAAATTTCCAGTAGACCGGATCGGCAGGTGTAGACCGGCTCTGGTCTGACAATAACTCATCTGAATACACTGGGCATCAGAATCAGATACAGAACTCGAATCGGTTCTAACTCTATCCACCAGCAGCAGTAACACAATTGAAATGTGTCGCGAAATGATAAGATTGCCTTAATATCAATAGACTCTTGTGGAAAATCATATTGTCAACAAAACAGTCTTCTAGCTCAACAGTGTTGGTCCATGATAGCAGTTGTGATCTAGACTGTGTGGTCGGCTTTTAGTGAGACCACAGAGTTAACTGCATACAGCATGCTTGCGCTGTCTGTGCGGTCGGGCTGTGCGGTCTTAATAATTAATTACCACCCAGCGGTCATAACAGTGGTCAACTAACTAGTGGTCAAGATTGTACGGTCATGCAGTCCGCTTTTACTGAGACACTGTACATGCACGGTCTATCTAATCTGTGCTGTGATGCCGTGACAACGCTGTAACGGTCGCAGACGCCGTGTCTTGGCACGCAGAGTAATTACGGTCCAGGTAACATGTTTTAATTGTTCGCCTGCACCTACTCGCATCTGACCATGATTGCCGTAGTGAGTCTAGGATATATAAGCGCGACTTCAGTGCACTTGGCTCAGTGTTGGTCGTGTTTGCGATCTGGTAAAGCTCTATTGCTCAGGCCATACAGTGTTTTTACAGCGTGTCATTATGCTGACCGTCTGCGTACCGTCACAGCATTGTCACACCGTCACTGCATTGTCTTGACATCGTCATGGCATAAATTAGATAGACCATACGTGCATGCCCAATCCAACGAAATTCCGCATCGGACGCATTGGGTGCATCAGAAAGTCAATAGCCTGCTGCAGTGGCGTCGGCGCGGCGCTACACCAGGGTGCGCCTGCCTGATCAAATGTTCTGGCAGCTGTCTGTACAATTATATACCTGCCTATTTTGCCTAGTTAAAATTAATGCTGATGTTCATTCATTCAGAGTGATCTGCTAAAATTAGTAGGCCTATACTTTGCTTGTATTGTGTGAAATCTAACTCTACAGCGCGATATCATCATGTTTGTGTGACAGCGTCGTTAAACTTCAACCAACAAAGCAACCAAATAACCAGTCAGATAGGCCTATCCAGCGCAATCATATCAATCTAAATGCAAGAAAAATGTCATGCATCAATGTCAATGTCACACACTATACTTGCCAATATGGGGAACATATAAAAACATCTACAGAGCTATGGTATATAGCTAGGACTATATACGCCACTGTTGCAGAAACGTGCAGTTAGCCATTAGGCCTACAGTCTGATGCGCTTAGAGTTAGAACCAACTCTAGCTCTGACACTGATCGGGGGCCGATCTGGCTGAATCTGGACTGAACCAGATCGGCGGGTGTAGACCACCCCGGTCTGACGGTAACCCATGTGAATGGCAACAATTTGTTGTCCGTTCACTCCGTTGTTTATGTATACTAAATTCTCGTCTCGTTGCATATAACAGTATTTTTTACTTACATTAAGTAAAATTCCATCCAAATGTCGTTCACATTCATCATCAACACTTAGTTAAGTGCGTAATTTATCGCATTTTCGGCCATAAAACACAGCACGTTTGGTATGTAAACAAACATAATGACATCACACGACAGTGGCCATAGTTCAGATATCCGTGACCCGTGTGGTGTTTAAACGCATTGCGCAACGTTACGTCACACACGTGCTGCTTCAGTTCAGGTGCCACACGGCACTTGTTGCGACTTGCATCACGTGCCAGACGGCTAATTGACGGATCTGGTGCCAGCAAGCGTTCACTCCGTCATGGAGGTAGTAAACTGTATTACGTTACGTTACATTGGCCTGGCAGCCATGCTTGACATTTAGGCAGACCTGGAAACTCCGGAAACGATATCGCTCATGAATGAATAAATAAAACAAAACAAAACAAAACTTAATAATAATAAGCGTGCAGTTTATTGAAATAAATAAAACAAATGCATGTAACATTTACATACCATTGTGCAATATGGTAAGTAACTAATTTGCATCATACACTTAGCTAAATTTAGTGAACTAAACGGCATTTAAAGGTGACCGCATGAATGGGGTTATACTAAAATATGTGGGCGGGCGTCCGGTAAATCAAATCGGGTCCTGGGTCGGCCAAAATTGTTGTCGTAAAATCGGGTACTGGGTCGGTGGGTCCAATCCGTTCGAACTCTAGATGTGCTACTAGCTAAACATTCAGCCGCTAACAACACTTATACCGCAGCTGAAGACTCAAGGACCTTAACTCTCAGCGAGAGTATGTGGATGAAAAAAATCTATAAAACATGTAAATAATATCTTAGTTCTTAGCAAACTGTCACCGTGGTGTATCGCAAACAGTACTACCAAAATCGAAACAAAATGCGTAGTGACAAACATACGAAATATGAATAAACTAAATAACTTACTCGTTTCGCAGCTCAAGTTACTGACGTCATTGTTCTGCAACTAAGTACGTTCTGTTAGAGAGGCATTGATAACATAAATAAATAAAAGTGGTGCGTTTCCGTTGATGTTATGAATAATTAGTACATAAAAATAACACTGGTGATCAGTGCGGCGATGCTAAACTCTTTCGATGATGCAGACAATGTGAGCGAGATCATCAGCGACGATTATGTTACGATTCTGCTTACTTATTTACTTTTGAATTATTTTCACAACTTCGAATAGTACGAGTACTTAAAACAGCTCTAGCAAAACTGGAAGGAAAATTTCAATAATAATTACGTCACATGATTCGTCATAATGTAGTAAATGTGAAAGAATTAGGATTAAAGTTCGATTTGTGCACTAACTGACACCGCTCAGACACGCGACTTAGCGAAATTATATCAAATAAGTATGTCTTCATTTTGTGCTACAGCCAAAAAGTACACGCAAAAAGTCCCAGGATAAAAGATAGGAATGCTTTATAGCCCATAAGTAACGCACGGCTATTATTAAGGCTAATGCATTACATTAAAAGCACCAGACAGCACGTGGACACGTCAGCAGTTGAGCGCATCGGACGCATCATACACGTCGGACCAAAGTGATGAACAAGTTCAACAAGCAAACCTGTTTAAATGTCAAACTATATTGCAGCCAAGCATAAGCATCATCACATCATGGACATCAACTGATTATCAGGCGATTTACAGCGCTCACTAACTAGGCCTGCGTATCTATCTACCTATACCACTTCGTTGATTCGATTACTGACAAACTGTAGTACATGCGTATTTCAGTAGTTATATGTACTCATTTTATTTGATTTTATTGATCGTTTTGTGTATTATCATAACGCGCGCCGCATTACGGTAAGCACGACAACAGTACCCTGACGTCCGATACGCTCGATGCGTCCGAAGCAGTGTTCCGTCGGACCCCGTGCATGCCCCTTGTACCCGACGTGCCTCAAGAATCAGCTAATACAAAATCAGTGCAGTCTAAGTGATACGCGCTGCATACACTACACACCACCACGCAGTATAACCTATTTAATCACAGAAATAATGGCACAAATTTACTATAATACTATTATTTACCCAATAATATACAAAATGTACACAAATTAACCGGAAGCATTAAACATAACGTAACATAAATAAGTAAGTAAGTAAATAAGTAAATCGTAACATTGGTGGTCATCGTACCGTGGAATGTGATTTTGCAGCGAATCGATTCTGGCACTGAATCAAATCGAAATGTTCTCTTTTTGGTGAATCGCTCATCACTAGATCACAGTGTTACTAGCCACACTAGCCATTCCCGTCTCTCCCCCAGCCAATTAAGGCTGATACTCAATTTAGCGACCCCTAAAAGGATGCAAGGCTGAGTTGACCTAGTTGTCTTGGTTAATACCAAGGTGGTATACCCGCCTGAAGAAGGTCACCCATCCCAGCACTAACCGGGCTTAAAGTTGAGCAACTTCGTTCATGCAACGAACGACGCTTTTTATACATTTCAAGTAAAAACAAGTGGCTCTGCTATGGCAGAGGGACCGCGCGACAGCTTGTCAGTAGAAATTCCGTAACTACAAAACATCCCATTTAAAAACTGGAGTCCCGGGCCTATCGTGTGGCATTATTTGCAGACGGACGGACAGACGGACGGACAGACACACGATGACGGCATGTACCGCGCTTAGCATAGCGTCGCACGGTAAAAACCATAGGCCTATTGCACTGCCCACCAAGTATAATTACCAGGCAACGAGCGTCGGTTGATAGC
>Ga0209782_1000467_pt1 | contig 17635 bp, 16 predicted proteins | sample WorMetmaBAHAMAS1_FD_187390 | JGI IMG/M metagenome (GOLD analysis project Ga0209782, IMG submission 187390) | Marine gutless worms symbiont microbial communities from Max Planck institute for Marine Microbiology, Germany - Inanidrilus... | ecosystem: Host-associated > Annelida > Digestive system...
TTTACAGATAAGTGGTTGGTTGGTTGGTTGGTTGGTTGGTTGGTTGGTTTGTTGGTTCGTTGGTTGGTTGGTTGGTTCGTTGGTTATTTTAGACTGATTATGTTGTGTTTGAATGATTCTGATTTTGTATGTTTGCTTGTGCATAAAACAAAGTTGCATAATTATGCAAGCTCTACTCTGACCATTTTACGTTACTTCTTGACAGTAATTTCCGGGTATTTTGATGTTATCTGCTGCCGTTGGTGTAACACAGGCCACAGTTACTCAACTGGAACAGACAGTGAGTGATTTTGAACAATATTCAAGTACAAGAGATTGCTGCACATCTTTACTTGCCTTGGCTAATGAGAAGCTCAGAGATAGTCATTGTGCCTCCTGCCAGGATGCAGATAGTTTGCACCATGGAACAGAAACGTTGAAGGTATGCATCTGAGTTCTTTGTAACATGTCTAGTGTGCATGTTGGTTAACTATATATCTTAGTTTTAACTTACTGCATTACCGTACTTTATTGTTGAAATTTAGTCTTAACTGATTTGCCTTAAAATAGTTACTGCACCAGAAAGAAAAATTATGTGACTTGTTATAATTTCTTCAGAGATAAGTGATTGATAGAGTATTTGATTGACTGACACATTATTTTAGATTGATTATTTAGAGCTTTGAATGATAAATTCTGTATAAGTTACAGCTTAAAAAATAATTTAATATAAATTGTGTTTTATTAAATTACATACATGACAGTAATAGTATAATTATAAATGGGAGATATTAGCATGACACTGTTGAGGAGAATTTAGCATCTTCTTACTAATGTGAATATACTACTTGCCATTAGCAAGGGTATGTCAATAATATAACTTTTATTCAAGATAATTCTCCAGTTTCTAACTGGATGTGCAGGCTAATGCAGGTTGACCTGTGAATTCATAATTGCTAAGTTAATAGTTGTTATTAACTGTGTTATGTATGGGCAAAAGTAGGTCTATAGATACTTCTTTATGTTCTTAGTTTTGTTGTTGGGATTCTGCATTTCTTACTTTAATGGCCTATGAGTCAAAATGGTACCACCTAGAGCTAAGTTACTGTATGACACCAATAGGAAGTCATACCTTGTGAATCGGTCGGTATCAGTGGCATGTGGTTTCGATGACTGAAGTGCGTGAAATTGTGTTTTGGTAACTTTTACTTCGGCTCTCAACAGCAAAGCAGCTATTACCCACACTTGGGTGTTGTTTTTATTATGTTGTAACTGGACTTAAGATTCAATTTGACCTCATATTGACTGGAGTCACTGCCTTGCAGCTGCAGCAGCTTGTGCATGAGGTCTGTTGTGACTGCAGGAAGTGGCAGACTGCGTGGAACAGAGTCATTCGTTGATGAGCAGTTTGGAGCTGTCGGCAAAGAAGGCAACTGTGAGGTGCTCGGAGGAAGCTAGCGACCAAGTGCTGAATGATGTGAAACAAATGCAGGCGGAGTGGGATGCCGTGCAGGCTGCTGTCTCCAAGAAAAAAGCACAGCTTGAGTCACGCCGGTTGCAGCTGGCTGACTATGATGATTCCGTGAAACGTGAACTGGCGTGGATGCAAGATGTTGAACAGTACTGTGCAAGAGCCGCTGAATTATGTTCCGATCTTGCTGAAAAGAAGTGTAGAGTCCAGCAAACTAAGGTCTATATTGTATTGCAAATCATTCTTTGTGATCACAATTTGTTTTGGTTTATCGGGTATTGGCATCAGAAAGCCAGTAAAGGATACGATGTTTTTCACTTTGGTGCATTAAGATCTAGTGGGTAGTTTTCCCAGATTAGCTCTAGTTAGAGCCTTCTGTAACATTTTGACTTTAGTTGGTTGATTGGCAAGAAGACAGCATATCTGGCCTGTAGATTCTCTTTACAGGATTGAGCCCATATTGGATTAACTCCAGAAAAGAAAGCCAGTTAAACAAAAACTAAAAAAACTGAGCATAGTAGTAGTAATTTATGGACTGTATGGTTGTATGTGTCATAATGTCGTTATTCATATCAATTGTTTTGCCGTGCATTATTTCATTACGGATCCTTCTGATAAGTGAGAAATTGATGATGGTGGATTTAACCTACCATTATGCTCATGATTTAGGTCCAGTTTCTCCACAGCAAATTAATCTCCCGTTAATTTAATCCGGCATTAAATCCAGCAGATAATGATCAATTTACTCGGATGTCGTTTTTCCACCGGCAGTTCGTCAATTAAATCGTCCGAACTGATTAAATTAACGGGAGATTAATTTGCTGTGGAAAAACCGGACCTTATAAAAGTATTGACCGTAATATTAACAGTATTAACAAGTTGTACAAGTTATGTATGCAGTTTAATAGAGCGAGTGTTTGTTTTATAAAAACAGGCTTTGTTGAACACTGTCGTATCTCATGAGTCAGTTATCAAGATGTTATTAAGTAAGTCGGAAGAGCTTGTGCCGAGTTTCCAACAGAGTGTCTCCGGTGCTCAGCTGATGAGCAAATATCAATCACTGCACAGTCGTGTCAAGGTAACATTGTAACTTTAGTGCATTATTTTTCGTAAAATGTAAAATGTGGCCATTTTGTTGTAGGTGTCCAGGAAATCATTACAGTATGTGTTTTAAGCTGTATTAGGTTATTTTGTTAATTTTTTCAGAGTTAAGCAGTCGCTTATTAGTTGTTTGGTAGCTTTTGATGTTGAGAATGTTGTGAATGTAACTGTGTAGGAATTACTGGACAGTGATGAGGTTGCTGTGGCAAGTCACCAGACTTACCAAGACATATACAACAAATGTTGTCTCTGGATTCGAACAGCGAATGATAAATTGGCATTGTTCTCCGAAGGACAAAGTGACAAGGACAAGTTGCTAGCTAACATCAGCCAAATTAAAGTAATATTCAGAATTTACAGATATCTCGATGTTTGAATTATCTGTTTTTCGTACATTATTGTGTAATTAATTTTGTTGTCTAACATTTAAAGTTGGAGCAGTTGGAATTCTGTAGTTAAGGTGATAGACTGCCAGCTGTATGCTTTTATATTGGGTCACTTTGTGAACTATGTGGGTCTGCATGAGTCAGTTCTTGGTGGGAGGCATAATGCTTGAAATAGTTGACCCAGAAGTCCTCACTCCAGATCATACTGACTGCTTTAGCCCAAAGAACTTTACAGACAACTAACTAGCTGGCTGTTACATACTTACAGTTTCAAATTTAGATTTTCTTTTTAGCCGTGGTCAGCTTATGCCTCCACATACTGTGCATCCTTAGTAAAAAGGGACATTTTGATTCATTTATTTTGAACTTTGACCTGTGACTTTGACATTCATACTTGGCTTAATACATGGTCAAATTGAACCAGCATGCCAAAAATCTAAGTTAAAAGTCTAAAAGTTATTATCTGGCAGACAGAAACACCCAAAACTGTTTACCTGGACTTTTTTATGTTATTACTATTTTTTTGGTGTTGATGTTTTTATTTATGTTTTAATATTATTTTGGAATTGCTGTGCTGTCATTGTTTCATTTTTGAAGCATGTCGGTGGCCCTTTTTCATTTAAATAAATAAAATAAATAAAAGTCTTTCCGGTAAGTAGTCATATCTGAGTTGGCTGAGAACATGCATGCAGGTATCTTTTCAAAATTCTGAAGTTATTTAATAGTAGCACATTGTAACGGAGTGTTATGACATAACGGCATGTTGCAACAGTGTCGATGTTCAATTGTGTAGCAACTGAAGTTGGAGTTGGACGAAGGTAATGAACTACTGCGGTCACTTCAGGCATGCGCAGACGACATCTTGCCGACCCTGACTCCGTCTTCTCAGAGCCGTGTCCAGTCTGAGGTCCAGTCACTGGTCACTGGCATGGCTGATGTTGAGTCACAGCTGGACATTGTGCTGTCAGCAAGTGAGAGATGCCATGCCTTGTGGAGTCAGTACGATGCTGAATATGATGCGTTCACTAGTTGGATGATGTCTCAGTCTCAGCAGCTAGACAACGAACCTCGGAAACAAACCAGCTTGGAAGATAAGAAAACTGCACTTGACTTGCAGCAGGTTAGATTATTTGCATTGCTCATTTCTTATTGTGCTGGTTGTGTCTGTAGTAAAACAACAATCTCTGTCTGTCTGGCTGACTGTCTGTCTGTCTGTCTGTCTGTCTGTCTGTCTGTCTGTCTGTCTTTTCCACCGCAATGTATACGCCAATTGATTCACCATGGGCCAGCACCTAACTTATCGAGCATATTTTGGCTTTTCTGTCTCAGAGCCATTACACTTTGTGGAATTTTGGTATTTATTTCTGGCACCTTGCACGTCAGTTGTTGAGTACCAGAGTTTGAAATAAATAAATAAGTTAATACACAAGAAGAAAGTAAGCAGAAATTACTGCTGATGTAAGATAAATGACTGTACAATTGAGAATATGATTGGCTGTGCAGAGTCGTCATCAGGGCATCGTGGCACACAAAGAGCATCTGAGCTCACTGAGTTGCTGTACTCAGCAACTCGTTGATGCTACTGCTCACTTGGCACCGGTCGTCATGCAGTTGACGCTCAGTTACCAACACCTCGTCACTCAGTCAAAGGTCTGTCTGTGTCACTAGGCCTGTGTGGACATGTGTCTCTATGCTGCAGTGATATAGTAATATTGTCTGAATCTGAATGTGGTGATGGATTAGTTAGCAACGCTAGTACTGGTGTTATTTCTTGGATTACTAGAGCAGTTCAGTTTAGTTCGGAAATTTGGTGTTCGTATAGTCGATGACTGTCACGAACACACCTGATGACGTAGTGAGCTCGTTGGAAATAGAACGTCTCGAGTTCTCTTTGAAACCATTGAGTGGCACGTCGTTGTTGTGGATAGTAGTCAGAAGCCCGATCCAGACGACCGATTCCTTGATGGCAGAAGATGTTGTACAAGAAACTGATAAAGGCGCCACTGTGGAGCATTTATAGAATACGACCAGAAGGATATTGCACTGTTTCAAGGTGTTTGGTAATCTTGAGATCTTGAAATTTGTTCTTCTGATTTCTGCAATGTTGAGGAGTAATCCTGCACTATGTCTAAAGTCAGTTGTGATGATAATCTTTAACAATTAAAATGTAAGATGAATTATCCAAACTTAACTATAACACAACTTAACTATATATCAAACATTCATAATTCATGACCATTCTTGATTAATATTAATACTGTCATTTATCGTTTTAGAGCTCAAAATGGAACTGTGCCTGGCATATTTTTACAGTGTGAATGTTATTGTTTCTTAATAGCTTTATAAAAATTTATTTATTACAAAATCTAGAGATTTAAGTCGCACTATTGCGGTTTGTTTAATTGTACTAGTAGAGAGGCCAGTAGATGGCAGACATGCATATACGTACACATGCACATATGCAGCTGTAGACAACACATATAGAGACATACAAACTGCAGTAACCATGAATGCTTTATGATCTGCATAGTGTATAAATTGCGAAGAGATACTGCCAAAAAATTGTCAGTAATTTGTTGGCGCTGATATGAAATGACAGCTTATAGGTTGACTGTTTGGATTTTTGTTATGTGTTTTTGCCGACAGAACGTATTGCGCCTGGTTGAGACATCCTACCGTGATCATAGTGCTTACCATACGGAGGCCGACACGCTGCGTACATGGATTGTGTATACATCTAAAACCATGGAGCCATTTACTGCAGGCATTGACGCGCCGTCCAGAGAAGAGTTAGAGCTAATCCTCGACAAACTCGGTGTAATTATTGTTAAAAATGCCTCGCATAAATACCCACATAATGTGCACTTATCAGGCGTGAAGAACTGAAATGTTGTTGTGGAGATGTGAAAATTTTCATGAATTGTTTTGGTTAAGACTTCTATGCTGGTCATTGGTTTTTGGATTATGAAATGTTTTCTAGTTTTGCTTAGGTACCAACCTAATTCACAGAGAAACATGGTAAGTTTTTTAACATAAGTCCACATTATATAAAATTTATAGAGTTAAAAAAAATCATAGAAATTTTTTATTTTACTGTTGTGATATCTAAAAATTAATCTCCATGTGACTTACGTTAATATTTCTGCTATTCCTTAGAATATTTAAACAAGAAGCATTTGAAAAATGTTGGGCCCATTCGCCACAGCGAGCCTCCACACGCCGCATTACCATTCACCAGGTGTCGCTAGTGTCGCGTTGCACGCCGCCCGCACGCTGATGTCCACAACAACAACGACGACGACGACAACGACAACGCATCACAGAGGGGACCGCTATGGCCCCATAGAATGGGCCCGATGAATTTTAACGTGCTTTTTTGATAATTGTGTTTCTCTGTAACTGCTGTTTTTCTCATTTTTATTAATTAAGTTTGCACTGAATATGTGAGAAGAGACGTGCTGATAAATATCGTGTTAGTAATAAATTTTGTCATTTTCAGTGTATATCTGGCACTGTTTGCAGGGTGTCATGCAGTCACTGGACGAGGGTCTGTTGAAGCTTACAGCTGTGTCAGATCTGTCAAAGATCACATGTAGAAACACAACTGAAGATGGATGCAAGGCTATCGATGCCGAGCTGAAGCAGCTGTACTCGGACTACGATGACCTCAAGCTGTCAGTACAGGTGGCCAAGCAGAAAATTCAACAGAAACTGCATGATTGGAATGACTTGTGGAAAAATGCAAAAGCTCTGAGCATTTGGTTGCAAGACATGGAGCTAAAACTGAGTTCAGATCAAGAATACGGCAAAGATCTCGCTGAGAAAAAGCTACTACTCGAACAGATGAAGGTATTACATACATGCTGTGATTCACTCAATTCACACAAGTGGTAATTGTATTTTTGTTTATTTGTAATTTTTTAAATTTGTAAAAGTCTTAATATAGCACTCACAGTAAATATGTCACCTTATCCTAAGCTGCCAGTTAAATTAAACAAATGTCCAAAGTAATTTTGATAAAGGCCACATCAGTGATTTCCATCATACGTCACAACAAGTCAGCACATCTTCTCCGTCTCAGAAAAGTTTCCCTTCTCCTGCAGAGATCTTGATTCATCTAACGCATGGTTCCTGTGGCCCACACGAGTCTATACTAAACTAGCTCAGAATCGGATTAGCTGTTTTTGCATAGCTTATCACTGCAAAGTGTTGATGCAGTCTAAAAATGAAGAAAACCAAGATACAAGACGTTTGCAGCATTTTGTTGTTGATAAAGAAGCCGATAATGACATTCAGTACCAATGAGAGCAAGAGAGCATTTTCTTTATAGGCGCATTCAAAAGATTGCCTGTTATATCAGTACACACCATTGTTAAGTTCTAACATTGACCATTCACTGCTGCAATACTATATGACACATTTTCCAGATGGTTTAAGTGCAGTGCATTTGTGTTTTGAAGGATTGTTAACACTGTGTACTATGAGTATATGCAGAATTTTTCAGACTTAGAACACTGCAGAAATTATTCATGCCATTTAATATATTATGGAGTTGTCATTATACTGTCTTGTTTTCACAATCTTCTCCTATATGTCCAGTGATGTAAACATTGTGACGTATTAATATTTTTTATGTAGGTGATATCTGATGATGTCATGGTACACAAGGATGAGATGGAAGTGCTGTTAGCCACAACTGAGTCATCTCAGGATACTGCCATCTCCAGCATGATGTCAGAAATTGTTGCCCGTCATGCAAGTCTGGTGACAGTAGTCAACAGTCGGCTGAATCTGCTTAAGAAGTCCTTTCAAGTGCACGAACTGTACCGCGACAACTATCATCAGTGCCAGGAAATGATTGCAGGTGCACAGCAGCAGCTGCAGCAGATACAAGATGGAGTATCGGATGACATTGCCTCAGTTTGGCAGCAGATGGATCGGCTGAAGGTTAGTGATAGTTTAATTTTATTATTATCTGTTTTTCATGGCAGCGAATGTCCTGTAATATGCCAACTGCCATTGCAAAATATCCTATTCGGTAACCTTCACTGAATTGAGGTTATTGAAGTTTTTTTCTGTTTTTTTTGTAATGTTGTCTATCATATTGTATAGTATAACGTATCTTAGTGATAGTATAGGTAAAACTAACGTCACTAACAAGAACTCTGACATTTTCTGTTCATATAGCTCCTACAATATGGAATTTGCTCCCTCCAGCCCTCGAGGTATGTACCATGCCTGACACTTCCGCCATCACCTTAAGACCCACTGTTTCCAGCAGACCTTTTAACCCACTTAGCACTTTCCTCTTGTGCCCAAGATTTGGCTTTAGCTGTCCATTGTGCGCATTTACAAATTATATTTACTTACTTACTTACACTGTCAGTGCTTATGTTTATTTGTCATGCTGTTAGGAATGGAAACAGTCATTTACCAGTGTGCAAGCAGTGCACGAACAGACACAGCAGTCTGGGCAGAATGTCGTGTCATCAACTGGACCACTGGGTCAAGATCGTGTTGGACGTGAGCTGAGAGATTTCGCTGCTCGGATGGCATCATTGACTGACGATGTCACACGACTTGATGCGTCGCTGGGATCATCATTGAGGGCATACGAAGAGCTGGACAGGACAACGAAATCATTGAATGAATGGCTGACAGATACTGAACATCGTCTGGAATGGCTGAAAAAGATCGACTTCTTGGCATCGAAGAATCTCGAAGTTGACTGCGAGGTTTATTCCTAATTTCTTTTAACATCAAGCCATTTTCATTGGGTAAAAGATTTTAATTAGCTGCATATTTGCTCTTTCTCAACCATTCGCTGTTGTTTGATGGACTTTACTGTAAAGCATCTTCAGCACACAGTGACTAGTTATTTTGGACACTTTGTTTGTTTATAGCATCACATTGCAGTTTTTGATACTCTGAAATATATGAGTTTTGTATTGTTTATAAAATAACACTTATTTTGGCATATACCGGTAATGTAAGCGGTTTAATGTTTCTGTTGATAACGTTTAGAATTTCTGTTATAAGTAATAACCTTTTCCGTGATGTGTTTTTGTGTGCTATTCAGAGCATCATGGGAGACATTCAAAGCCATAATGCATCATTGCATGAGGTGCTTGTTTTGTCTCGTGATGTGCATTTAAATGATCCAGTATCAACCGTTCTGGCACGGATAACTGGCAGATTCCAAAATATTCAGACACAGGCAAAGGTAATACTTTTGAAATCCATTGCTGTTCAGTTGCTAATCAGAATTTTCTCTGCTAATCCCAATAGCACCTGCTTCAATATATGGATTGTGTTACATTTCCAGATAGCACTTATGCATCTGACTCAACTCAGTGGTTGAGTCAATTAAAACCCGATTCGTCATAATTACTGGTTATGATGGGTGCAAGTGTATGTTGTAAACAGCAATAGTTAGTTGTGATATTGGCAAAGGAGAGCCAATGTAAACGCAGCAGCACCGTTTACTTCCGTTATTTTATGTTAGATAAAGAAAGGACTGAGGCCAGTGGATGATTTCCCTGGTTGAGGTCAGTGCTCGTGAGTATTTTCTGTGCATTCAGTGCCAGGAACGGTATGTGGCATGTAGAACCTGTGCTATTTATGTGCCAAAGTTCTCTTCGAGAACAAGTGGTAGAAGAAAACTGAGGAGGAACTGGCTGACAATGGAGGTGATAGTGAGGATGTGTTGTGCGTGGATGCAGTTTGTTATTATGTTTGGTTGTTTGTTTGCTGTGATGTCATCGTACTGTGTGTGATTTATTGAGTGAGTGATGTTGAAGGAAGCATAATGTGTTAGGGACTTGGATAAAAGCTCATGCAATAACTGATGCGTCTGGAGTATGTAGAACAACAATCCACTGCAGTAAAAAGTGTATCGTAAGAACAGTTCTGAAAAGATTTAGTGAGAAAGGTTTTTTAACAGTGAATGTGTAATTTGTAGTATATTTGTTTACATGTAATTCAATTGAACATGCATGCACTATTTTAAAACTGATTGCTGTGTCATTTATAGGATACAAGAAGAAATATTGCTGAGTACAGGAGTCACTGGAGTTCATACATGGACGCATTGAAAGCTTGTTCCGAGTGGCTTCGTAATACAGCAGAACGGCTGGATGCAGCACGCCAGGCTGATGCAGGGTCAGACATTGATCTGCTCTCAAACCAGGTCGCCTCTGTGCAGGAGTTGGTGGATGATCGGAGGACAGGTGAACAGCTACTCTGTCGCATGTCAGAAGTCCGTCAGAAACTGTGTCAGTATGTCACCGCAGCTTCTGTCGCTCACCTGGACGCCGAGAAAGCCAAGATGTCGGATTGGTTTGACTCGTTAAGTCAAGACGTCGATGCTTCATTGGATGAGCTGACCGCTCGCTTGATGGCATCTTCAAAATATCGGCAGTGTGTGGATGAAGTACAAATTTGGTTGACCAAGACAGAAAGGGATGTGGTAGAGCTTGTATCAAGAGTTCATCTCCGTCAGGATTCTGCCATTCGTCTTGAGCAGCTTCGAGCATTGCTGGTGGATCTAGAAGGAAATCGGGACAAGTTGGTTCTCCTCGATCAGCTAGGAAAGAGCTGTGGAGTTGCCGAAGCTCAACAGACGTATGATGGTTTCTCTGAGAGATACAAGCATTTGACAAATGAGTTGAAGGTTTGTCCACTGCACATACATACATGTCTGTACACTGTATGTACAATACATATTCTACTTAAACTCCAATCAAGTATAGTGGCAGTGTAAATGGTCCATCAGTTGCTAGATTTTGCAACAACTAATCAGTGCCTTGTTTACATTTATTTGCATTTTTGTAAAGTCTGACTGTGGATTGATTTGCCATTCAGCATGAAAGTCTTATTGGTAGCCACTAGTCAGTTATAATAGTGTAAGTCAGAGTAAATAATACTACACAGTCATCCATCAGTTTTGGATGATAAGCGGAGCATGTATTTTACAGGCCAGATGCACTTTCTGTCACCCAACCCAACAATGTCAAAGCAGGGAACTCAAAACACATACGTAAATCGTATATTATCATCGAACTGGCTCCATTGAAAAGGAACTCTGCATGTTTTATGTGAACTTGCCAATGCCAGTAGCAAGAGTCATTAGTGGTAACTGATAATAAACTCCACAGTTATATTGACATGCATACCCACGCCTCTTACCCGTCGTAAGCCTAATCTTGACCCTAATGCAAACCTTTGACCTTTTGACCTTAGGGTCAGTCCATGTCTATGGCTTGCCGTGGACTAAAGTTAGTAGAGATATATACCAATTTTAGTTCAAGCCATTTTTTATAGCGTGGATAAACAGTCATACAAATGCACATACGCAACTGAAAGCCGTACCCATGCAACCGCAATAACCGTTAGCATTGATAATGAAGCTTCGCTGGATTTGTATAGCAGGTTCTGTTGTATTATGGTGCTGTATAGCAGCATGTTCACAGTACGATTGAGGGTCCATGTGTCTGTTGTTAGGGGCATATTGAGTCACTGTCGAAGAACTGCAGCTTGTCGCAGGCGTACCAGTCGGCACTGCAACACTGCGAGAAGTGGCTTCTCCAGAATTCAATACGTCTGGCTGAGAATGACATGACTGCCGTGGCCACATATGAGGCAACTGAACAGCTGATCACTCTCCACATGGTGAAATATTACACTTTGTGTATTGTAATGTAGCCATGATATTTGTCGACCGCGTAGCAGGGGCGATAATACGTTTGGTAGCGTCCAAGTATCCGTCCGTTTGTCTGTGGGTGCTCTCCTGTTTGAACCGTTTGACCTTTGACCGTGATTTTTGGCATAAGGGTCCACCTTGACCTTGGCTAGCCTGCGATTTTAGGTCAAGGTCGTAGGTCAGAGGTGAAGGTCAAGCAGTGAAAATTGTTTACACTCTCCCGTTTGAACCAGTGGTGTGGAGCAGGTCGATAATAGGACTCAGCTTGCCGAGTTCAGCCAATGGTAAATGCGAATGACCATTACCAGTCCATTGGAATAATGTCTGTTTGTCAGTAATCAGGGGGCGTTCATCGTGTCGCGCATAAGCAGTCGATCAGCTTTAATTCAGAAGTTATTTTAAACTGTGATGGTTTGATTGAGCTTCTTTAAAGCATTTGCATATTTATCTGTGCATATAATTTGACACTGTTGGTTGGCGACGTAAAAAAATTTTGTTGGGGTGCTGGCGTGGTGATCTCTCTGGAGCGAAGTGCAAATGATTTGCATATGGTCCAGCTGATGCTCATCATCTTTTGCTTTATTAAAATCCAGAATAGTTTTGCCTTTCTGGTACTGGCTTACCCGGGTTGTCCTGGAAAAGAGGCAGTGTCCTCTGGGTGTAGTAGTATGATGACAAGATCTGCCTGTTTTGTATTGTTAATGAGTGTTGTACAGGAGTAATTGATTGTTGCAAATGAACATTTTGATAGTATATATTACTCGGCTGACTGATTTATTGCAGAAGGGAAGATTCCTGATCACTGGCAGTATGTTTGATGTTGCCGGCGCATGTATAAATGGAAAAATGTGGCAGTAACATTGAAACTTTGCAATAAGTCTTACTTTGAATTGTTGCATGCCCGGTAGTGCAAGTATAAGTTGTCCCAAAAAGTTTTTTTCAGAACATGTGGAGGAATCAAACCATAGGATACATATTTGACAGGAAAACAAATGTGGTAATGGTCAGATGGTGAATAATAATATCATCTGTCTGAGAGCATTCATGTTTGTTTAGAAAATTACTGGCTTTTGCATTTGAATGCGTCGTACTTTTATTCATGCCATGTAACACAAGTTACTTACATTACTTTGCAGTTTATATGCCACATGTACCTTACTCATGTTTGCATGTTGGAATGGCTGCGTTGCTTCTGTAGCAACTGATGAAAGAGATCAAGTCTTTTGAGACGGAGTTAAATCTCGCTAGAGAACTTGGTCGTGAGGTCATTGCTAATGACGACAACTTGGCAGAATTGATTGAATCTCAACTGAGTGGTGTGGACGACAGCTACCAGACATTCCAGGCTGGCGCTCAGGCCACATACGTATGTATCGTGGTGGATGAATCAGTCTCACCAGCTCTGACTCTCGTCTTTCTATGCCCGTCACTTTTCCACTCTCATCATTTGTAACTCCTTCACTTTTTCACTCCCAGCTCAAAACCTACTTCTTTCACAAATCTTTACTGCTATAAACTTCTTTTGCAGCCTGTGGCTGACTTTACAGACTATCATATGACACTATTTCGTCTTAGAGAAGTTTTGTTTGTTTTTTATTTTTTTCTCGTTATCTTTTCCTGTTCTGGCTCATTGTGGCAGATTAAGCTGACTTTTCTGCCAGCTTTAAGTGCATGCTATGAATATATAAATATTCCACACTGGCTTTTTGTTGTATGATAATGTCTGGATTTACGTCAGTGGCATATTCTGTTTTTTTTTATATGGTTATGTATTTTTGTGTTTAGTATACTGATGAACTGTACTGGTATACTGATGATTCACTTTTTTATTGCCTGTCAGTGATATGATGTTTTTAAAAATAGTATTTAAATGTTAAGACATTATACCTGTGTACACTTTCATTGCGTTGTCAGATTGCTTGATGGAAGCTAAGAAAGTGTAGGTCACCGCATCACGTGTATTTAGCAGTGTTTTCACCTGCTGAGTACACCTGTAGTAGCATGTCATTAATACTGTTGATGCAGGATCATCTGATGGAGCTGCAGCAGTATTGGCAGAAATATGAACACGAGTTGGAAGGCTGTCGGACGTATATTACAAACATCATAAATCCTTTTTTGCAATCAAATGTGGAAAACATTTCTTGGAAAGACATCGCTACTGAGCAGAAGATGGCACAGGTAATTGTTACATCATTAAATGTGCAAATATGAAGGTGATTGCTTAGAAGTAATATGTTTCACAGCATTGGTTATTCACTGTCTCAGAGAAGAGTATAAGGTATGCTATGAGGCTAAGTGTGTGAAGTAGTATTTATTTTTTTATTTCTGTGAACATTTGTAGCATTCAGTACAGTAGACATTGCATACATATAGTACGTAAGATATACTACATGTCATTAAAGGGCAGTGTTGAACTGTCACTTACATAACCCTTTGTGAAATAAACATACACAAACAATAAATGTACACTGAGATTGAAACTTAAAACCTTAAAATATAACCAGAGTAATAAACGAAAATATACTAATGGAAAGAAAAGAACTAGCGCTAAGTTGTGAAAGTTCCAGATGTTGAAAGAAAATAGAAGGCAGTAAAAGAAGTGTGGATGAAAGCATCCTAGTGGGTATAGGTGAACCAGAAAGACCACTTTCAGATAATGATGGTGGTAGAACAAAGATGCAGCAAAAGCCATTGCAGGAAAGGGGCATTGTAGGATAAAGTACCAAAGCATTCAGTGACAGAAACAGATAGAAAGACTAGATGGAATACAAGAAGAGATGTTGCATCTGGACTTGAATGAATCAGATAAGAGGTTTTGAGTTATTTTGAGAGTTTAGGAGAAAAGAAGGATGTCTGCAGAGTTGTTAAACAAATGGCTAAATCTAGATTAGATGTAACAGTTGTAAGATGTGAATTACACAGGAAGTGTGTCAATAGTGCATGGAGAAACTGCTAAATGTAGAGAATGTTTAGAACAGTAACACAGTCTGTGATGAGTTGCAGAAGCCATGCAAGCTAAATAGAAACAATGATATTAGAAAAGGTGATGATTGATTTATTAAATAATACTAAAGGAGCTGAACATGTAAGTGGAGTCTTAGTATGGACTGGCTAACCTAGATTCACCTGGAAAATTTCGGTTAAAATGATGAGTGTGTATGTATCTGTCACTAGATATGAGTCTTTAATATTAAGTAATGATATATAGTTTTTAGTGTGAGACCTAATATATACATCTCGCGCTTATGCTATGATGTCAGTGTCCGTCTGTCTGTCCATCTGTCTGTGACAGAAGTGCATTGGCGCATTATAGCTAATTTAGGTTTCAAATTCCGATCCCAATTGTGGTCGCGGTGCATGCGGGTGCGAGGGAAGGGATCATATCGCCGGGAAGAGTGGAGGGATCATCTCACACTATACTAGCCACTGCTAGGCGATCTTGTATCTTGTCTAATGCTCACCGACATTTAGAGTGTGTGTGTGAATATGGTGAATGTTTAGTGCATGCTGGCGAAGTTGCAGCAACATCAGCGTCAGATCACAGATGCGGCGCAGCAGTGTCATGGCAGCGTAACAGAAAGTGACTTAGATTCGTCATCATCCGACGTCTCGGCATTCTCCACAAAGTCGAGCGAGGTGAAGGCGGAGCTGCAGTCATGTATTGATGCCGTGTCTTCGTTGATGACGAGACTCAGTGAGCTTAGTCAGCAGCGAGCTCTTGTCAGTCGAACCTGCGACGACTTGTCTGCATGGCTCGAGACTGTGAACAACGACGTCACAACGCTCATGTCTCGACCTGCAAAATTACACACAGTAGCTGCTGAATTGGAGATTAGCCTGTTTGAGGTAAAGCACACACATGACTTAGATTATTGTTCTTATAAAATATATGGATAGTGTTGTGATATTAGAAAGAGTTTACACATTGTATTTACTGATATGTTGTGATCATTAATCTATATGTTGATGTTTTTTTTCAGTATAGTTCATTATTTTGTATAAAAGTGTGATTGCGGTGACTGTGTGGTCATCATGTAATATTGACTTCAGAACAGTATCAGCCACTATCATTCAGTGAATTGAAATGAATTATTGCCAGTTTTACAAAGTGTAGTGAAACTTTGATGATACAGATGCATGAAACTGTTTATTAATATTGAATGTATGAGTTCATGTTAGTTTATGTCACTCATTTACGGCACAGCTGTGTGAATGTGCCAAAAGGTAATATTTCAACTTCGTGCACGGAGTAAACCAGAATACTCGTCACATGTTTGAAGAAGCATGTAACACATTATAGGCAGTTATGACTCAATTGAATAATCTGTAAGGTTTTGATATTGCAGGAGAAGTTGCGGACGGTGATAGAGAAGGAGGGAAGATTTAAGAAACTGGTTGAAGATGGTGTTGACGAGACCATTGCTAAGCAGTTGTACGAGTCGTGGATGACACTACGTGACTCTGTGGTGACTCTGATACAGGGACGTCGTGACAGCTTCAAGCATTGTGACGCATATCACAAACAGACTGTGGAGTTGTCGGCACATCTTGATGCTGCTGCAGCTGCTGTTGATAATGTGGAGAGAAGCAAAAATGCTGAACTCGGCCACAAACTGTCACAGATTGCGGTGGTTTAGTTGTCACTTACTGCATTGTTGTACACAATAAATGTTATGAACAGTAGCATTTTCAGCTGAATTTTTGTGGATAAGTTGTGAGTGTATTTAGCCATATGGTTTACTAGAGATTATTTCAAATAGAGGCTGAGTTTGATGTTCAGATGGATAGCGTGGCACCAATATGCTTTGTTAATAGTTCCATGCACATCCAATTGATGCAGATGCCTCACGTAATTCTCACTATACCTCATGGAGCTCATAAAGACCTTCCAACTAAGAGAACTTTTCCTACTCACAATAGTTGTCATGCCTGATTTATGTTACCTTGTTGGAATTACTGGCTGTGCAGTAGTGATCAAAGACCCATGAAAATTGCAGCAATCTGTGATGCGGCTTTTTGTAAAATTTCTTTTGATTATTGTCATGGATAGTGACTGTAGTATTGTATTGACACTAAGTGATCAACTGATTTCTACAGTGTTGCATTCTTGTAAAATAAGGGCCATTGTAGCACATGTCTGATGATATATGCATATGCTTCCGTTGAGTAGTGCTATCTGGGCTTTTTCGAGTGTTGATTAATAGTTTAGTTTTATCTGTTTGCTGGTCTAGAAGCTGTCTGAAGAACTGGAACTGATGAAGATTAACATGCAGTCTCTTCACCAGCTGTCGGAACATGTCGTAGCCTGTGTTAACAATGCCGATCAACAGCTTGTCAATAACCAGTTCATGTATGCTTGCATTTTATATCAGTACTGCGTGTGGCCTGTAATTCAGCAGCACAGTTTAGCTTTTATGACAGTTCACAGGTGATGTCTCACAAACATATAACATTGTATATATGTAGCAGACGGAAAGAATGGCACTAAAAACATTTTTTGGCACAAAGTTATTTTTATGTCTTTATTTTTGCAGATTACATGCATTATAAGCAGTGTGACTTTCATTATGGGCTGTACTCGGAAATTAATAAATTATTAGACATTTTTGCATAACCAAAATATTGTACAAATGAAAAACTAATAAGACCATGCTGTTTGCTTATGAAATAATTGCAATATTGCACTGTAGACTGTAAGGTAATTTGGTAAAGTTTGATATGTGTTTTTAAGATGTGCAAGCAGACAGACAGACAGACAGACAGAGAGATTGGCTTGTCTGTATACAGACATACAGACATGATGATCAGACTGTTCATGTAAACTGAATGCTGACAAGATGAGATAGAGTATATTTAATTAAACGAATCTGGGGCCAAATTCACAGACGGTCTTAGGACAATTTTAAGACCGTTCCTAAGATAAGACCTTGTCTTATTCCTAAGATCAATTCACAAAGCAGATACGACAATCATAAGATAAATCTTATGACTAAA
>Ga0209782_1000468_pt1 | contig 17632 bp, 10 predicted proteins | sample WorMetmaBAHAMAS1_FD_187390 | JGI IMG/M metagenome (GOLD analysis project Ga0209782, IMG submission 187390) | Marine gutless worms symbiont microbial communities from Max Planck institute for Marine Microbiology, Germany - Inanidrilus... | ecosystem: Host-associated > Annelida > Digestive system...
CCCCCCGCTCAGAGGCGCGACAATATACCGCTAGGTATTCTAGTTTACTGCACAACACTGTAGAAGTCAGCATAGTATATGCTATGGCTGTGTCTGTCTGTTGCAAGTTGTGTCAATTAAATTAAATTAAAAGTAAATAAAGTTTCCCTTATTATTATGTTTTGGCCTCTGATGCCATAGATCTTGATGAAATTCAAATGGGATCACCCCTAACGAGGGATAAATATATGCGGGTAGGAAAAATTGCAATTTTGACAAATAACCAATATGTATTGAAAACTGTACAAGACAGATGCATAGATTCTGTGAAAGGTCAACAGGAAGTTGTGTGTGTTGTATTGAACAGTGACATTGCTGTCGACATTGGGGACCCTAACCATCCAAAGTTTCCCTTATTGTTATGTTTTGGCTTTTGTTCATATTTTGAAATATCATATCCTGTACAGTATTAGCTTTGGAATGATGACCCACCCCCAAATAGGCACAGTTAGGCTCACATGATTCATTTTTAAATTGTGCATTATATCTTTGTAGTGACAAAGCTAGGCAGTTGAAATTAGGTGCTCAGAGTGATGTTGGTTAGTAGTAGCATCCAGCTGCTAGATTGCCTACAAGAGATGACTAAGTGATAGTGCATATGACTCAGAAATTGTACATGACAGGGACATAATTACAACAACGACTAGTAGCAAATTATTTGTAGCCTATTGAATATCACCAGTACAAATTACGTACTTTGAATGACCTTGAAGTTCTGTAACTTCAAACTCCCACACCTGGGGTATTATAGCATGTATATGTAGGAATTATAAATCATAATTAAACTTTTCTTCTATTAAAGCTTAAAGTTACAGGCATCACATACACTGTAAAAGTTCTATCTTTGTAAGTGGTTATACTAAAGACTGCCAATAGGAAGTGTTTGTGGCTTGTCAAATTACACCATTGCCTTGAGTATCCTTTGTGATTATGTACATGTTGCAAGCATTTCAAATAGGCAGAATGAATTGAATGCAATTCATTCAGCATTCATTTTGGCAGTTAATATTTCAGTTGACATAGTGAGTCATTTGGAATTTTAGGTCTCTAGGATGTTGTTGCATTGTGTAAAGCAAGGCACTTGTACATCATATGAGCATGAGAGAATACCCCAAATAGGGGTGCATTTTCAAGAATGTGAGCCCTTAAATAAATGGTAAATGTGTGGCCTAATTGCATAGCACCAGTGCCATTGATCTTGAATAATCATGAGGGTCACTTGTTTGGAGCTTTTATAAATCTTGAATTTTTTTATTATAAATATTGCATCTTGGAAAGTGTAGCACATAGTACTTGTGTGAAAAGTGAAAGACTTGTTAAGGTCTTCGTATCATGACGTATCATGTTACAAAATAGATACATTATTGCTGTAATTGAATATTGCTATTTCTGTTTACCTGGAGTTGTATTCAGAGTCATTCATCTGTAAGCATTTTAAGTAATTTTTGTGCAGTTATGGACAAAGATTTCTGACTTAGAATTTTTGCATCGTTCCTCTGCACTAGCTGAGACTTAACATTTGTTGCATTCAGTTACGTGGTCAAACTAATTCACTTTTTGTTTACAGTTTTTTCTACATTTGTGTGAAATATATTATTTTTGTAGAAATTTACTTTTTATTTCTTTATTTATGTTGCAGCATTATTCATTGTACTCTAAGAATCAATCCTGCTATGTTGTGTTGTTGTTTATTATGTCCATGTGGTTTTTTAATTAATTGTACCTGGTAGGCATTGGATTTTGCAAGAAAATCTCTTATATAAGATTATGTCTTAATCTAATGTAATCTAATCTAATCTAATAAAAATGTATTTAGTGCCCAGCGTACGCGAGCCGGACTGGCTAGGCAATACTGTGTCAAAACAGTTAAAATAGCAGCAGGGTGACAAGTAAATAACATCAGTTAAGTCTTTTACCGGTATATATTTTACATAATTTTATGTACAACATTGTCTGTAGTTGATTGATTCTAGCTATATTTATTTGTTTTAGAATGAGATTGAAGAGTTCAAGCAGAAATATATCTATCCAACTATTTTTACAACGGAAAAGACGGACAAGTCATATCCTTCCTTGAATATTATGATCAATGCTATTTCAGTTTTACAAGATTTCAGTAAATAAGTTAGTAAGTTTATTATGAAATACATATGACAAGCACACATGTTTACACAAAGAAAGTGAACCTACAAAACCACGAGTGAAAATTAAAGCACAAAATTAAATGATAATATACAGATACGCACATAAAATTTAAGCATAACTGAAAAGTGAATGAGCAATAAAGTGGCATTTGTTAAATTTATATTTAATGTTTGGAAGAATAGAATCATGCCAACATGATGACAGGTGGCCTGGATTTGACAGTGAAGAGATGGTGGTGGACTGCCATACCTGTTAGTTCATGTTTACATTGCAGTAATGCACACTTCTAATATTCATATTGTTTAGATGCTACACAGTAAATGCAAGACAGAAAGCATTTGTGTGTATCCATACGCATGTGTCTTGTTTGAGTTGGTCATAATTTTTAGTGCGAGATGTAACATATACATCTCGTGCTTATGCTACGATGTCAGTGTCCGTCTGTCTGTGACGTTTGTGCATTGTAGTCACAGGGTGCAATGGATCCCAGATACCTTTGCATGCTTGGATAGATGGATGTCTTTGCTACTTACTGACAACACCTCACCCGGATCGTCAGATGGGATGATGCTGGGATTTCTGGTGGAAGAGGGGACGGGTCATCTCGCGCTCTGCTAGCTACTGCTAAGCCCTCTTGTCTTGTATTCTGATTACAGCACAAGCAAGTAATAGCAGTGTGCCAAGATGTGCTTTTTCATTAGCATACATAGTACACTGCTGAAAAAGCACATTATATTGTTTTCTATGATGTCTCCATTTAATACCATTAATTTTTCTCTGTCAAAATTTACTGTTTTTAATGTTCTTGCAATAACTGATGAATGTTGACAGCTATTCATATTTTATTAAACATTTTTGCACTTAATTCAATTGCGTACCATGATGAAATGGCTTGGAACATTGCTGTATCATAACTATGACATTCTGCCTCCAGGCAGCGAACCAAATGCATTTCTTGAGGCTCACAGGTTACTTGAAGCCGAGTCGAAGCCAGAGACATCGTTGCAAGAACACAGTGACAGCAACTGCGTTGATGATGTAAGAAACATTTTCATTCACCTTAGTACAACAACATACAAGCACGCTTAGCACATGTCACAACACATAACCCCCTCGTGACTTCTTGCTAATATTCAAGCTATGTCTGAGTATATTTTTTCAGGCTTGTTATGAAAACATATTTTCAACACCAAGATTCATGGCTTCAGTACCAACCTTACTCTAGGTCTCAAGACTAAGACCAGTGTGTAATCAACATTGTGTATAACAGTGCATATCTCACCTTGTAAATTATCATTTGTATGATCATAAACGAAAAGTCATCTCAGTAGATGAGAAATGGTAATGAATCTAGATAATGCAGAACAATTCTGAGGCTCATTTTGTAGTGTATTGGTGATATTAAGGTCTTGTTATTCTGCATCTTGTATAAAGCAAACTGTAGATCCAATAAAACCACAGCATCTAGAGTAAGTCATCCAAGAACAAGACTAAATACTTACTATTTGAATATTGAAATTTAATTTATGCTTTCATTCCATAGTTAGTCACTCTCCATCTTCCTGTCAAAATTTAAAACAAAATTGTGCAATTTTAAGTAAAACAGTCAGATATTTATTTGATCAAAAATATTTGCTCATGTTGTAGAAACGTGTATCATGGGAGATAAGTTGCATATCCAAACATGGTTATGGGCAAGATGAGTAATTGTGGGATATCCTGACTACTTGGAGTAAGGTTGTCGAAAAAAACTAAGGAAGGTGCTATGGACTGTAAGAAATGGAGAAAGTATAAGGATGTCGTATGATAACCACAAAGCTGGTGTGAGTAAATGCTTTTCAGGTACTGGGTCATCATGGATAAATGGCTGTTAAATGGACTTTCTGGTTATTGTTCTTGTTGTTGTTATCCTGATAGAACTGGCAGACAAAATTTTAAAAACATTTTAGCCCATCCAGCAAACTTGCTTGAAGGGATATATTTTTTGCCGATGTTTTTTTAATTATTTTTTTGTGGTCAACCAGTTTAGTGAGCAACGAGTTCTCAGGAACTACTGAACAAATCTTAACCAAATTTTAAGGGTTAGTAGAGCTATGTAAGGGCTTAATAAATCTTGCATTCATTTGGCATTCGCTCAAGGGATGTTGCCATGGCAACCAATTTAAGATGCAAAATTGGCGTGTTTTTGACAGACGAATCTTCATTGTTGCACTGGCTTTCCAAAACGGATTGTAATATCGGAATGCCAATGGGCAGGTGAGAAGTGCATTGCATGTGGCTACATCTTGTACAAATTTGGTGAGGTTTGGTTTTGTAACTCCGGAGTTCCGTTTGCTTATTTTTGTACTTCATTGAAAAAAATTTGTAAAAATTGTCATATCCGGCCAGTTATTTCAGAACATGCTGGACCAGTCTTGTCCAAATTTTCAGCTTTGATAGACATGTTCGTTTTGAGATCGCTCAAGGGACGTTGCTATGGTAACCTATTAATTTGAGGGACAAATGGTGAACATTGGTTGATACCACCTTCAGTCTTTGCACTGGCTTTCTATAACGAATTGGCGATGATTTTGTTACATCGTATAAAAATTTGGTGAACATCGCTGCATTAACCACAGAGATAATGATGCTCATTTGTGTATCTTCATGTGGTTATTGGGCGAAAATCTGCCTACTGATCTTCATTTGTTGCACTGGCATTCCCAAACATGTTGGACAGTGGAAATGCCTATGGGCGCGTTAAATGTGGGGATGGTCCATGTACATCATTTCCTTTAAATCTGTTGTACTTTTGTCCAGTACTTCTGTAGTTAATGTGGCTCAGCTGTGTATACAGCATGCATCGATCAGCATTTGAGTTAATTAGTCTACGTTCACTAGGGGACAGCATGGTTGTGTTTCACTACTATTTGCTGGGGGGGGCGACACTGCTATGCCGGGTTATCAGCAAAATTTTGAGCAGAGTGTTTGCATGTGTAGAAGTCGACAGTAGAAGAGAGTGGACCAGTGAAGACAGTTGAAGACTGTGTGCAATCCTGCTTGGCTCAGCAATATGTGACACACAGTTAGCACACCGCCCGTCACTGTGCTGTTTGCACTGATCGTCTTTGTTATGCTACATGATTGAGTATTTATGTTAACTGAGACACAGTGATTGTGATCATGCTGTTCTGTCTGCTGTTGCATTTTACCGTGGCTGTGTTCTAGCAGTCTTCTGGTCAGGACAGCATTGAGACATTTTAGTATTTTGTAATAAAGAAGTATAATGAAGAATATTGTTGAGGTTGTGCAATTAACTGGACATGATATCAGCAAGCAGTGCATGGTGCATATGGAGACAGGGCCAGAGAGAGGCTGGCCAGTGCCAGCAACCACTTTGTATACTGTAGTCTGGTCTGAAGAACCTGACCAGCGCTACTGTACGCCAAATACTGTGGCTGGATAGCGGGTACAGAAGTAATGAATATGCAGTAGTGTGTGAGAAAGTGGCAACTATTTCTTAATATAACCATATAAAATAACTACGCTATGTCTTCAAAGAAAGTCCAACCTTTGGTTTGCTGTAACTTGATATGCATCAACCAGTTTTGATATTTTTGAGCAGAAGTGAAAGAGTCAAAGGATGCTTGATTTTCCCAGTTATGTAACTTGTACTTAGTACTGCAGTACTACCTGGTGAAACAGGAAAACCTTAAATTGCATCTTGGTTTTTATTTAAATGTTCTAATATTCAGCACGTCATTTAACCATATCACAGCAGCTTCATTCTTCAAAACATTGAGCTGTATGCATCAAACAGGAACGAGGAAGGAAAATTTTACAGGCAGTTCAATTAACCGGGACTCGTGCAGGCACCAGGGCCTAATGCACCCTAGAAGACATTGTAGATTTCGATGCTATATAGATTGTGTGCAACTGCATCCTTTTGCTTCTTGTAACTTGCTTATATTTTCTTTCTTATTTACTTCTCCTTTATCTTATCCTTTGAGAATACCCCTGCACTGTATCCAGGCTGGATATCATAGAAGGCAACTAAACCTAGGTTATAATTTGTCTGTTCATTTTTTGTTGTATTTTTGTGTTTGATGATTTGTATTTCTGCTGCTTTAATTTTGATTTTCTCAGTTCTAGCCAGTAGATTGGCTGGGAAGAGCATTGCGATAATGTGACATATTTAGTGTCGAGTGGGAAGTTAAACCTTAACTCAGTCAATGATGAACTAGGCCGCCAAGCTCCAAAAGGGCCCAAGCGACAAGGAAAAACTTGAGACCAACAAAAAGAGGGATTGCAATTTGAAGCATCATATATACATTGCCTGCCAGCTGCATAGTGCATTCTTCATCTGTCTCAAATCCTTTGGCGTCTTGGCTCTGTATCTTCAGCACCTCCACCAGCAGACCCCCAATAGTTGGATGGAAATTACTCATCGAGGACCCCCATCAGGTTCTTGAACCTGGGCCCCACAACAGAACACTGGAAGGAAACAGCATGCACAAGCACGTCATGAGGTCAATCACTGGTCAATAAGTGAGAGCTGTTTTTCATTCAGCCTGCAGAGACAGTCGGCGTGTATTACAACAGATGTTAGCTGCAATCAAATACATGTTAACTTATGTATGACAGTTTTGTCTTTCAGGAAGACAGCGAACGCGTGGAATGTGTGAAACAGTCGCTGCAATGCAAAATTATCATTTTCATTTCTCCCGAGTTACTGTATAGCCCCCGTAACAATCCAGAGCTGCTCACTGATGACAAGATTTAGGATGTCATAAATCAAACAGCAATCAGTTGGCACTCTGACAAAGCAGTACATATAGCATTACAGCATTTAAGTGTTTGCATGCTATGCCAGGTAGTGGAGAAGCATTAGCTAGATGAGGTGCTTAATACCATTTATTTGAAATAAATGTCATCTGACTCTTGAGCTGTGTGTGATGTTTGTCAGAAGGTTAAGAGTCAAGAACTGTTGCATGCTGTGTTCATACACAACACACAAGGTTGTGTACAATGATACACACACACATGTGGGCAGTTATTACAGTTGTATTCATTGGTTCAGTTTTTTTAGTCGCGCCTCCTCGCAGCAATGCGCGACAATTAAGTAGTCACGTTTCTGTCCGTCCATGACAAAAAATGTCGGAGATCCAATCGACCCCCCCCATTCCTCCCCCAAATTCACCCATAGGGTGAAAGTTCATACCAAGACGGACCAAAAAGTCCAATGTAAGGGGGGATCTAAAATTGATATTTGTTGACCAAATATGGGTGCAAAGTTCAAATTACATAGGCTCATATAAGGATTCATGGTCAAACTTTATTTATGGTCAAACTTTTGACCATATGTTGAGAGCTGACAGAAAGCTGCCACAGAGGTGCGACCATATACCGCTGCGTATTCTAGTTTTTTTTTATTCTGTGTAGCCCATTTTGTGTTCCTTAGTACTAACCAAGAGATTGGCTGAGAACAGCATCTCCATGATGACCTATATTGTGTTGAGTGAGACATCAACCCTTAACTCATTAACACGCAAAATTACGTAACTAGCAATAATTCAATCATAATTCTGTTAATTGAATTGATTATTTATTATATTAATAATACACCATGTACATGTCAAAATATGCCTGTGTGTATACTTTTGCCAACAGCTATAGTAAATGTACGAAAACTAACTATGTATATGATACTTTCACTATGATCTGTTTATGCTACAATTCAAATAGTGTCCCAAGATTTAAATTTGTATGCTGTGTATTATATGTTATTTACAGTGGCCAGTAACACATGGTGATCACAGTGATTTCAATGCAACTTTTCTGTTAATTTCAATATCCATTTAATAAAGAACTGTTGTGTCAAACAGAGAAATGGCAGATTATGTAAAGTATATATCACACAACATTTGGACGAGACTGGCTGCCTGCCAGTGCCTGCTAACATTAAACCAACAACAAGGTGTATCGCGCTGATGGTCGAATGAAGTTCATACATTCGAAAGTACTTAAATTTCTGTACTTCCATTGCACAGTTCTACTAAATCAGCCTACAACTATGTGTCACAGCCTCTGCTATCTTTAACACAATATGTGTGGTCAAAAAGCCAAAAAAACAACTTAGAAATCTTTCGTAGTTTTGGCTGTCATGGACGAAAAATCAAACTGGTAATGTGGGGTTGAAATCCATCCCCCATTTTTGAAAATACTGCTAGAACAAAAGCTAATAGCGAAAGTCAAACAAATGAACCATTCTCACAATGTGCACTTCACAGAAGTGATGAAACTGATTTCAAAAATGCACAGTGCCTATACTGAGCAGCACTAACACACAGACACACACAGCCTGCACTATCACATAGTTATACCTGAGCACACATTATCAATAATTTACAGTTATACTGCATTGTAACACCAACTGTTAGTCATTGCAACAAGCAAGCTGGCCAAGATGCATAGTCCAGTAGTGTCAAATAGAAGTACTGATGTACAGCAAACAGATTAACCCTCAACAGCACTCGCATTAAATTACGACCAAATACTTAACACTGACGTCAGAAGTTTGGCCTAAATGCCTTAATAGTTCAACACCGTATGTTTATGCACAGTATCGTATCAATCAGTTGGAACTGCAACTTAGCAAGCTTTGAGAATAAACAATCAAGGTAAGTGATCTAGTGTTGACTATAATCAAATAATTGTAAGCAGCCACTTTTTAACCTGCATGCACAGCTCATGCAGTGTGACTAGCAAAAAAGTGCTGCAACAAGAATATAAGGAAAAAGCACAAAATAGATTTGTGCAGAAAAATTGGAGGCAGATATTTATCCAGTTTGTAACATTCTGTGAATAGCAAATCTTGTTTGGTCTTACCTAATGACTACAGACAATGGACAAACCTTTTAAAATTAATTAAAAATCATAACACATTCTACATCACCCAGTTTATTTCACTTATGACTCACTTGATAATCCTATGACAACAAGAGCCAATGTACAAGGAGCACAGAAGCTGTTGGTTCACTTATCTCCTATGTCTTGCAAGCGGTTTTGCACTTCACAACATGGTATCAGTAATGAAGTTATTTCTCTTACGACAAATTTACATCTGCCATGAATAAGTTAACAGACTAACATCGCCTTGACAGAAACAGGTAACTTCAGAGACGAACCTTTCTAGGACAAGGACTGCACTTGTATGGACAACTAAACTCACATTAACTACACACAACCTAATGTACCTAGCACACGTGAGCAGAGCTAAGCCTAAATGATCATAATTCTAATTTGAATCCAAGACTTCAGTGTGTGATATTAACATGGTTAATGAAACAGACCAGCTATTTGACCAACTGCAAAATCAATTTTCTGGCACAAACCATATGTGGTCAGGTGTTTGGAAACACGTAAAATGTTCAACTAGCACTGCAGCCAGTAAAATAAAAATTTTCAAGACAAACCTCCTAAATGAGTTAATTTAGGCAAAATGTCCAACTATAAACATTCATTTACTGCCAAAATTCACTGCCATGACCTTGTGCAGTCAATGGTACACACATACGCTGTGATCATTACTGGGTACCGCAAACAGTGAAACAAGCTCAGTGTCAAGTACAAGCTAGGTCTTAATATGTGACAGGTCAGTTTGCTTCTGTGTAAGGTTATCATTCTTGCACCACGTGTGAGTTCTGAACGTGCTATATAAGTACACTGATCTACAGAGTTAAATATTGAGCACAACTGAGTTGCTAAGCATTTGTGGACTGTCCACTGAGCAACATGTTGCCGTCAGTTGACTGTAATGTGCATCTACTAACAGAATACAGGCCTCAGATGCATATGACGGAACTGTACTAATACAACCCATATGGGTCTATTTCAGGATTTACAGTACGCATCCATTTATAAACAAATCACCATGTTATAAAACTGCTCATCACATGCCAACATGTCCCCATCAAGACACAACGCGGTCACTTTACAATTGTATGCATTCATCAGCTTTACAATATAACAAATAAATAGACATGTATTTTCAAAGGAATAAATTACTACCAAACCAAACAGTAGCAAAACTACACACTGTAAGCAGCCACAGTGCTTCAAGTGGCAGAACTACGTTCATAAATATGCAACAAATAAAAGAAATAAATACACATGCATGGAAATATACTGGCAAAATGATATAACTATGGTACCCAAGTAAACAGTTCAATACGCATGAAACCACATGTTGACAAGTTAAAACTGGTACATTTAAAATCATTTTTACCAAAATTTACAACTAATAAACAATAAATTAAAATCAGCTTCAAAAGCGATACATGTATTTACTGTTACATTTGATTTTTAATCTAAAAACCTCACATAGGAGTGCAGTTCATACATTAATATAAGTCAATATTAAAATTTCATTCAGTGGAAGGGTAGTGAACAGTGACACAGTTACTACACGACATGACAGAAATACATGCATGTCAACTCTTATGTAGGTGACAGCTGTTGACTTTCCAGGTACAAGTTCTGCAGCAGCAAAACAACTACACTGTCTTTGCACCTCTGGCTTGCTATAACTTCCACATACATGAAGTGACTGATGATTTCGGTAATCACAATCTTACCTCCTTAATCATTGGTTCTGCGCTATCTGAAGGAACAGAAAAGCCCAAAATTGCATCTTTGCATTCAAACAAAATGCATTATCACTTAGTCACAGTCCTGTTGGATGGCTAGATTTTCACAGTTAGTCAATCACTGTCAAGAAATTTGAGTTGTTTAACAAGCCTGGAGTGAAACTAAGTGGAGTACTACAGGGATATCTTACTATCTAAACATCTGATAGATGTTAGCAAACAAATCACGAGTGTCGGTCGCGCAGCTCTGTGTTAACAACTGGCTTAGTCGATGAGAACAGCCCATTTTCGACCCCTACAGAATCGACGCCCCTTAACCGATCGTTAAAAAATTCGTCATAGGTGATTACGTCCACAACTTCTACCACTGTGCAAAATTTGGTGAAAATCCATACAATGGGGGGCTTCTGGACAAATAGGTGAAATATAACCAATATTTTTGTTATATAAATAACAAAAATATTGGTTACATTTCACCAATTTCACCCTTTTTAAAGCAACTCACCTACAGGTCAGACTGCTCGCCGGATTTTCACACTTCTAGCTCAAATGATGCGGATTCACGCTATGGTTGATACTGCAGCCCATTTAGGGGAGCCCCATAACCCAACCTGCCTCTGTGGCTCAGTGGGCTAATATGCTGAGCGGCAGTGCAGCGGGCCTGCCTGCCTGGCTGGCTAGCTCGGCGGTGTGGGTTCGACTCCTGCTGCTGCCAGCATGTCAAGTCAAATTTCTGTCTGCGTGCTATGAGATTAAATTCTCGGGCAGGTACATAGGGCTCGCCTGTGTCCTCTTAAAATGTGACAGGCCATCACACACGGATCGGGGGCGTCTGGGTGTGGTGACAGCTGCTGGCGTGGATAACAGATGGAAGGTGCCAGCGGTCCTATAAGAGGGCCGCATCATTGGCACCTTGCTAGAGAAACCCCCCGGCTAAGCTGGACTCTTAAAATATACAGTACAAGCCCCAGCGTTAGAGGGGATGCGCACTAAGCCAGGCCTAGACCTCAGCGCTGGCGGTGGCTGGAGACACGTCATAAGACAGCCAACAGCCTATACACCCCTGATGGAACGAAGGAACGAAGCCCCATAACCCGAATTTTTGGGCATGAATAGGCGTTTTCCAGCCAAACGTGCCAAATATTGAAACATTCATATTATCAAAACTACTGCATCGATCATAACCAAATTTTGCAGAGTGATAGAGACCACCAAGTACTCTCTGTGCGTGGTTCAAATATGCCCTAAACAGATCCAAGACATTGGATGGCCGCCATCTTGTCCAAGATGGCGGATGGCTGCCATCTTGAAAAAAAAAATTAAAAAATTGCAGTATGTTTGCAACGGATAGATGACTTTGACGAAATTTGGCATGGTGATGCGTCTCAGCCCGCCGGACCCCGTCAGCTAATAAAATTTTGGGAATTCGAAAACCAAGCTGATGGCAGGTGCCATCTTGAAAAAATCGCAATATCTTTGCAAAAGACTGACCAAGTTTGATGAAATTTGGCATGGCGAAGTGCCTCAGTCCTCCAGGCAGCATCAGCGAATAAAATTTTGCAATTTTACAAATTCAAGACAGTGACTGAACGACTGAAAAATATCATGACATCTCAAAAATATTTGAACCGCTTTCAGCACAATTTTAGTGTGCTGATGCATAATGGCCCTCCCTAGCCTAAGTGCTATAAAAGGTACAGAAATTGGCAATAAACAGCGAATATAAATGTAAAAAAAACTGGTTATCTATAATGTCATTAGCGATGGATCAAAAACTGCAAATATCAAAAATAGGTAATATTACTCAGCACTGACATTTAGGTGATGTGATGACGGGTAATATCACCTTTTTCGATACCTGCAGTTTTTGATCTGTCACTGTTAACATTATGGATAAACAGTTGTTTTTTTTTTACATTTATCACAGTATTTCATGCACTCATGCACTGTGCAAGAAACAGTCGCACAATTATCAACTTTCTTATAAGTTGTGGCCAATCCAACAACCACCAGTATACTGATTTCAAGATTTAGTTGAGTTGTTCACTAACATGAGTAACTGTGAGTCAAATAAGCATTTCTGCATTTTGTAAGGTAGTCAAGAAGCACTAAGTCAGATGTGGTGATAAAAATACAAAAATACATAACTTTCTGCCAAAATCATAAAAACTGGTTGATGTATGTCGAAGTTATAGCAAGCTAAAGACGTGAACTTTTGGTGGGCATGGACTCAAGCAGTGTACAGTAGAACAACTGTGTAACATGCGTTACAGAGTTTGCAATAATTCATCATGAAATAATTTGCTGAGAGATTTGACAACCAAAAAAGAAGCTTAACAGATATTTCAGTGCATCACCAATGATGCACTGAAAAAATTCCAAGGAAAATGGGAACAGCAACTTCGACCGTGGCTTTTGTACAGTGCAGCACATGGTGCAGGCCAACAACAGGTGCCCCACATGTTGTCATCAGTAGTGTTACTACTGATCAACTAATGACAGCACTGCAGTTGCTGGCATGACTTAAGATTCCCAGAGGCATTTGTTTACACTCGCAATTATCATAACACGACATCATTAACAAAACCAGAAGTATATAACATATTGCATCATCATTACTGTGGGAGGACCAAGCCATGGCCACACGTAACATGTACAGAAAATTTAGTAGAGTTTTGAGATATGCAAGTTAACAGACACACTAATTATTAAATTGCAATACTTTGCATGCCCTTGGCGATGAAGTAATCACAAACTGAATTTTACAGAAAACAGGAGAAAACTGAATTTTATTAGGGTGCAGACATAATGTAAAGCACCCACCTTTACAGTATACCTGCTGATAAGAAATTTAGCTGCAGCAGTAGTTAAATGTGACAAAACACTCACATGCAACAAAATAAAAGAAAGAATTTACCCACCATGAACATAGTACTGAGCAGCATGCAGTTACAACAGTAACACATATGATATGCTACAAGACTAAGTAAACTAAACGATATGGTAAACAGATAATGAAACTGTCGACAACAAATAACAACCAGTTACACTGGTATCATATCAACAGCGCGTCATCACGAACTTTATTCATAACTTAAGTATGCACAATTTATCATACATGAATGAATGAAGGTTGTGTATGCTGGTAACTCGTGCAGAGTAAGTAAGTAAGTAAGGTGAAACTGAGCGGACGACGTCAGTGAGAGATGATGAGTGCTGATGTCTGCACTGTGTAGTCAGCGTCGCTGCTGTTCTCATCAGCTTCACTTGACTGACTTCCGCTGCCGTAACCACCCAGCACGTCCATCGCATCTGCCACAACAGCTAGCAACATCACTGACACGCACAGCTCAAGTTATCAACACCATCTACCATTAATAAGTAGCAGGCATCCATTTTCCTGTTGCATGCAAGTTGCAGCACCAAGTCTTGGACCTATGTTCAGGTATCTTTGGACTCAAGTGCTTCATAATGAACCCTGCAGCTCACATTTGATTTGCACATTCAGCAACACAAAATGTATAAAACAAGCATAAGTTCTCGAGAAACTGATAACCACTGCTGCTGCTGCTGCTGCATGCGGAAGAGCACTTGATACTGCAGAATTACATCAGACCTTGTTCAGATGATGTCGAATCACTGATGGACACTGGAGAGCTGTCACTATGGCAACGGTCTCTGTATCGGCCAGTGGCATCAATCGCTTGATTCAATCTCCAATTCCAGTAGTCCCGATAACTCATTAGCTGCTCTAATTCCATCATGCGTTTCTTACTCGTCTCTTCTAAAGCCTAACATCAACACACAACGACGTCAATCACTCACATCTATGGTCATGCACACTTACATGTAGTAGTCTACATTGTGACAATAAACAAAGTCACTTTACTACAAGTCAACAAATCAGATGTATGCAGCACTTAAACACGACAGTAGAAACAGTTAACACTAACGAGATGCATAGCAGACACATGTGCTTACGCGAATGAAGGTCTGAGCATTCTCCAGTAAACCGAGGGTAGTATGCCGTGTTTCATTACGACTGAGAGGAACCAGACCCTTGAGTCGATCCAGACTTCTTCGCAAGTTTGCTCGCCTACAACAAGTCACACCAACTCAGCTATGACACTGCCTCAAGACAGCTTTGTACTGGTCCGCATCATACACCCAGCATACATGATGCCACATCCTTTCCATCACGAGACGGGGACCAAAAAGTGTGACACCAGTGGCAGTCAAGTGTTCAGAATTCCAGAGAGTCCTTTGAGGCTCTGGCAGTGTTGGCTTGGTGACACAAAGGTGTATCTTCATTTCAGTCATTACAGAGACAAAACTTCCAGGAAACACAATAAACAACACATAAAATGTACAAATACATAAAAACTGACAATAAACACAAGAAAAGTGCACGCCCCCGTTAACACAAATAATGAAAATGCTCAGACAAGAAACTCTGCTATGGCAAAGGGACTGCATAACGTGCTTGTCAGTATAGAAACTAGAGTCCACAGCCTATCATGTGGCATTATTTGCGTGATCATACGTTTAGCCGTTTTCATAGAATACCGGAGTGTGACAGAAACACACACACAGAGAGACGGACCGACAGACACACGACAACAGCATGTACCGCGCATAGCATAGCGACTCACGGTAAAAATCAACCATATTGCACTGCCCACCAAGTATAATTACTAGGCAATGAGCGTCGGTTGATGGCAAATTGCTAGACAGACCGAAAAATGTTGGTTATTACAACATATTTGAACGATAATGCTCAAACTCCACGTGGTCGATTTGTTGTCTATATGTTATACACGCAAGTTTGCAACAAACACGGTGACAAATCGAACCGATGGAGCTTAGGCCTTAGTGTACGGCAGCACTAGCATCGACCGTCGAAGGTGTGATAATCAGTAGTCCGTCGACGAGGACACAGTTGATCGCAAATAACCGACTGCCGTGGAGATTTTTTTTCTAAGTCCACAGTTGTGCATACAAAAATGGGTCACATGAACCAAACCACACCCCCTTTTAGGGGTGATTTGTCATCCTTTTGACAAGACTTAAGGTAATCTCCCTTTGCAGAAAATTTGACAGCTCTAGCTTCAGCCATTCCTGAGATATGGATGGGGCCCCCAAAATTTAAAACGTGTCACATGACGTAACTACGCCCCTTTCAAGGACGGCCTTTCAGAGACGGTTTGTCGTCCATCAGCTGGGACTAGCTACGGTCAACCTATACACCAGAGTCATCGAGCTATTGTGCGGCGTTATTTGCATGATCCTACGTTTAGCCGTTTTGATACAATACCGGAGTGTGATGGACAGACAGACACATGACGATGGCATATACTGCGCTTAGCATAGCGTCGTGCGGTAAAAACCTAAACGTAAACCAAGAGTGATCTGAAAAATTGCTCATATATGTAATGGTGGTAGCACACAATACAGCTAAGAACAATTCTGATATCAAAGTATCTTTCTTATCAGCCAGATAACTATCAGTCTCAGACGTTGTCTACTCACAGGGCAGTAGCAACTTACAATAGTAATAGTCTTTCTGGACTTGCTGGCACCAATCCAAGTTTGTCTTAACTCCAGTCCTACACTAGTCAGCATTGAAAGACTACAGACAGAGCATCAGTGCAGTGTTCACAGTATTCACTGGGACTTGCTGTATGTGACATGTGACAATCATCCACACCGAGTTGACGTCAATAGCAGGGAGGTGGTTATACACCAAGACAACTTACGCACATGGCGTGGTGATGCATAATGGCCTTCCAGACACTACCAGCTGATAAAATTTTAATTTTTAAAAATGCAAAATGGCAGAAGGCTACCATTTTAAAAATGCAACTATCACCAAATCTCACAAACAAAACAGAAAACTTGCCATATCTTGGCAGTTGCTCAAATGACTGTCACAAAAGTTGGCAAGGTGACATACACTGAAGCATTGGACACTACACTAATAAGTGCCACTAAATTTGCATGGACACACACACCAAGAAGAAAACATCAAACCTTTTCACCAACGGTGGCATGTAAAGTCCAAGCCTCAACAAAATCGACATGGTAATAAAGGAGTTCTGGCACATTATTGCACGTCCAAAATGTTCTATTTCGGCATTTAGAGGTCTGACAATTTGGGACAAGAAGCTCTGCTATTGCAGAGGGACCGCGAGGCACTTGTCAGTAGAAATCCTGCAACTACAAAACATCTCACTTGAAAACCCTATCGTATGGCATTATTTGCGTGATTCTACGTTTAGCCGTTTTTACCGCGCGAGGCTATGCTAAGCGCGGTATTTGCCGTCGTCGTGTGTCTGTCTGTGGCCCCATGATTCTAGTTTTCTGACGCCAAAGATCATGGCGAAATTCGAACGAGATCACCCCCTACAGGGGCGACAAATGCAGGTGGGGTGGGTTAAAATTCGTCACTTTTGACGAAAAACACACTACAACTCGAAAACGGTACAAGATAGACGTATAGTTTCTATTAAAGTCGAATAGGAAGTCGTATGTGCTCTATCAAATGGCGATGTTCCGATGACCTTGGGTGACCCCTAACCCCCCAAAACACCCCAATTTTTGCATTTTTCGTCGCCTTTCATATCTTCATAGTGAGTTAACATAGAGACTTCATGTTTTGTGTACAGTGTGATCGTAGCTAGTCCCAGCCGATGGACGACAAACCGTCCCTGATACAATACCACAATGTGACAGACACACACACAGACAGACGGACAGACACACGACGACGGCATATACCACACTTAGCATAGCGTCGCACGGTAAAAATCGACCATATTGCA
>Ga0209782_1000469_pt1 | contig 17606 bp, 10 predicted proteins | sample WorMetmaBAHAMAS1_FD_187390 | JGI IMG/M metagenome (GOLD analysis project Ga0209782, IMG submission 187390) | Marine gutless worms symbiont microbial communities from Max Planck institute for Marine Microbiology, Germany - Inanidrilus... | ecosystem: Host-associated > Annelida > Digestive system...
ATAATAGATTAAGGTCTTGTTTTTCCACAGCAAATTAATCTCCCGTTAATTTAATCCGGCATTAAATCCGGCAGATAATGACCAATTTACTCAGATGTCGTTTTTCCACCGGCAGTTCGTCAGTTAAATCGTCCGTAACGAATTAACAGGAGATTAATTTGCTGTGGAAAAACCGGACCTGAGTCTGGCATAAACTTGTGATAAATAAACATGATAACTGTGCCATGTGTTGTGGATTGTGGTAATGTTGCATTGGTTCAAGAAGGTATAGAAGTGCAAAAATAGTTGTTGTTATTGATATTCTATGCTACTACTGATATTGATAGCCACTTGCACCAGTTCTGCATCAGCTTAATCACTACAACAGTGCATCGGCTGCACTGCACTCAAATGGATGTGTAATCTTGTGTTGCAGCAATTTTTTCCGGAGCACATGGTCGAAGCTAAGATATCTTCCAGAGACGATACAAATGGCTTGTTGACGCATTCTGAGAGATACAAAAACCTGCTGCTTCAGGTACAGTAGACACTCTCACTATAGGAGGAGGAGGTTGTAACTAGAGTGTACTTTCCAGTTTAATTGTTTATTAATTTTTTTATTGACAACATGTTTGGAAACTCATTGATTGGTATTTGTTTACATCTAGTTGCTTAGGCGGTGTAAAATATTAGCATTCTCATGAGATGTTGATTTTTTATAAATTAACAGATTGATCAGTTGTTAATTATTGATTAATCATTGTTGTTAAAAATTACTTCTTAAAACTTTGAAGCTGTTATATTTTTTAAAACCCAGTTTATTACCTGGTCTTTCACGCAGAAAAAAATAGTCTGTCTTGCAGTAGCCTCTAGTACCATAATGTATTATGCATTCGTTGGATTCCTTTCAGTATTATGATGTAAACAGACAAAGTTGATCCGTGTTGTAGAATTTATTGGCCAATCAGTGTATTCCCGATATTCAAGGCTATGTTTACATTCGAGAAGGCAAGCGTTCGTGGAAGAAATACTTCTGTGTCCTCCGTGGATCCGGTCTATACTGTTCAACAAAAGGCTGTCAGAAGGTACGAGTATTTGTCATGAAAGAGTATTCTTATTTAATACATATATCGTACGTACAAATGCACATTTATTTGTGAACTTGTAACACGTGCATAAAATCCTGAATAGGCGGCGGCATCAAGTGAATAAGAGTATTTGACCATCCAGTCTCTGGCCAAGTGGAATGTGCCGTATTGGTGCTGCCTCCTGGTGTGTCGGTGTGAATATATGCCACAGTAGGTCAGGCAGACAGAAGTGAGCCAGTTTGAGACGGATGGACACAGAACCAATGCTCTACCACTTTTGCTAGATATGGCAAACATAGCAAGATGAGGTAATCAGGTACGATAGTAAAAAGATATTGTGGTTACTCTTGAGACTCAGGAAATAAAGGACTTTTATTAAGATGGTTGGTTGGTTGGTTGGTTGGTTGGTTGGTTGGGGTTTAACGGCACATTTAACACAATTTAGGTTATATCACACATTTAAGATAACGACTATATTGTAAATATTAAAGATATAATAGAGATTAATTCTTGGAATAAGGTATTATTAAGACGGTGGAATGCTGTTTGGGATCCCAGGAGAGGTGACAGTGGACAGCTGTCAGTCGTACAGTTATTGTTAGAAGTAATACAAGAAACGTTGATGATGGGAGCAAAGTGCAGGAGCAGGACATCGCAAAGAAATGAAGACCAGACATGCCGGTTGGTCTAATAATTATAACAGTGTCACAGAGTTGCGTGGTGTATCCACCTACAGGCTCAAAGCATAAGTACGGGAGATGATCACCTCTCATGGAGTGTGGCACTGTACCTAGACATTACTTGTGTGTTATATGTCTTAGGTCAGGTTGCACCAACCAGTGGAGATTTAAGGACTACTCGAGTTAAAGTATGGATGGTGCAACCCGACCTGGGAGAATTACTGAGACAGTTACAGTAGCCGGTGTATACATGTGTATAGGAGCCGCAGTATCTGACGCTGTTGTCAACGCTGTCCGATGTCAACATTTATGTTGCGTCGAACGCAAAGAAAGTTCTGAATGCTCCGACAAACTACGGCTTCTGTTTAAGGGTCAGTCATCCGGAGTGTTTCAGTTGGTAGTTGGTAGTAGCAGTAGTAATGAAATTGCCCACGCAGGACACATCGCAGCCGGACAGGGAGTCTTTCGGAACATATGGACATGAGCAGCTAGCCAGTCGGAATGCTAGTGGACAGCATTCGTAAAAACTTAACATGGTTTCTTTGGCTCAAACGGCTTCCCAGTCACTGCATCTGTTTTTGCACAGTCCACCCATTGCTGCCATAGATGCATCTTTCAGTTATATTTGCCACGTGGTGCCAATGTGCACCCCCAACTAACACATGATTCCTTGTGTGCATGCGAGTCTACACTTTAAATGGCGTGTGGATCACGTCTGACTGCCTCTGTTAGCTGTCTTTTGTGGTCTGCCACTTTGATGCCAATTTTATGGGCTATAGTTTGTTGGCTTTTGAAGTCTTAAATGCAAGACTAACTTACCTGTGACTAATGCTCTTATGTAATTTTGACACAAATTGTCTTTCATCCACGTCAGTGCAATAGTTTCTGCTTTAGCGCTATCCGAATGTGGCTGAAGTGCAGATGATTAGTGTATTGTCCAGCTGATGCCGCTGCCTGCCATCATCTCTGCCTTCATTGAAATCCAGAATAGTTAATATACCTTTCTTCGCATAGAGTTTGCATAATATTTTACTATAAGGCCATTGTGGAAAGAAGTCTGCCAGTTCGCTCAGGGTATATTTGATTAATAAATCCAGATTCAGTTTCCAACCGTGAAACCAGTTTTAAGGCAAGTTAGAATGGCCTAGATCAGTTGGCATGGTTTTGTGTGACGTTTTCACCGGTGAAATGGGATTCAACAGATTTCACAAAATTTGAATCCAGTTTCACATTAGCAAATCGAATGGACTTTTTCGTTGAATCTGAAACCAGTTTTACTATGAATCCGAATCTAGATTCAGTAAATTGAACATCCACGTATTATGTGTGTATTGTATGTAGCCTGCGCAGGGTCAGTCTGACATCCGGCAATTCAAGTTATTCTGTGTCGAGGATGAACAGGCTCGGCTTTGCTGGACGACGGGAATGCGTTTTGTTAAGGTCAGCCACTCAGTTTTCGATTATTTTTTGATGTTTGGTTTCACCTTTCTTATGACGGCCATTTTATAATAATAATAATAATAATAATACACATATTTGTATAGTGCCTAATGGTTGTAACTTCAGAGGCGCTGTGGCCAGGGAGTGTGCTAGTGAGAGTGAGAAATGGGAAGAGAGTAAGCCTGTGTTGAGTCCTGGTTAGTATATTATGATAAAAAAGTGTGGGGCTAAAATGATGGAGCTTTAGGCCATGTATTTCAAGCACGTTTGGATTTGTAGCATCGTTTTCACCTCAGACAGGTAACAGAAACGAGGAAATCAATGAACATAGAACTTTGTTAGTGTAAATACTATTGGCTTCGTTACTGTCTGCCAGTCAGGGGTTTTGAGTTGTGATGGAAGAATTTATGATGCATTGTGAATGTGTGTCAGAGACCTGTGCTATAGGAACCTCTGTCCATTTTAGATGTGATGTAAGACAAACATAGTTATTTTACTGAGTACATATGTAATCACCAGTGACACCAGGTATAACTAGCTGATGCATGGCCTAATGTCTACCATCAGCATGTTGGTGTTCAAAACAGAGGAAATCAGTCACTTTCTCAACATTTTACGTCATTAGCTGTACATTTATTTGCAGTTGCAAACGGCATATTTTCTGTGCAGAGCGAGTGATAAATTAGGGTTTTGGGTTAGCATTAGTAGGGTCAGGGTTACTTGTCAGGGTTAGCCATGGAAAGTGTCAGCTATGGGGCAGATGGGTTGATAGCGGCCATTAGGCCAGTGCATCAGTTAGTAATGATCATAAATTTGAGAGTAGAATAGAACGGAGTAAGATGAAGGATGCTGGTGTTGTATTGCTGCAATGCAGTACGGTGCTCAGCTGCGCGAGAATCTTCGACTCACTCTGAAATGTGACGACTCGTCCTCCACGTCAGACAGCGGGACACCAACTGACAACACAGTCAGTATGAGACCAGTTCTCCCTGGTTAAGTGCATGTCTACAAAGAGCATCCACAGATATAAACAAGAAGCATTTGAAAAATGTTGGGCCCATTCGCCACAACGAGCCGCCTCACGCCCATTCACCAGATGTCGCTAGCGGTACTGTCGCGCGCCGCCTGCGCATCGATGTCCATGACATCGACGACATCGACAACGACAACGCGTGACAGAGGGGACCGCTATGGCCCCATGGAATGGGCCCAACAGTAGACAATTCACTGAGCTTTTAGCGTACTGTATCATACCACTGTGTATGCTGTAGTTCTCTGAGCTTCATTAGATTGCATTTCAGTCACATTTGGGCAGTGCTGCCTAACAAATGCACTGATACAATGGTGATGGCGCATGTCCTCTGTACACCATGCTAAGAAACCATAACTTAACTTTATTATTGGTCAGACTTGTCTACGTCGGAGACCAGGCTTTTCCAGGCTCTGGCCCTAACAATCTGTCCGGTAAATGTGACTGCAGTTGACCTTTCGTCAGCAGCTGAAAACATTTTTATTCTTGGTCTCCTTTCCTCTCATTATACTGGACTAGTTCATTCTTCACTCTTAGTGGATCTGGAAGTGATTTTCTTTATTTGGACCATCATAAAATTTTTTTGACTGATTAATTGATTTGATTGATCATAAGTGGCGTAAAGTCTATGGCAGTCGGACGATGTCTGCAGAACACTGGACTGCTGTACATGAAGAGCCGCGTAGCAATGGATTTCTCCGGTGAGCGGGGCCGAGTCGTCGCCGACCCAAACGAAGCACTCGGTGTGGCATTCGAGGAAGGCTACAACTGGCGGGTCAGTTTTTAGCGCGAGATGTAATATATACATATCGCGCTTATGCTACGATGTCAATGTCTGTCTGTCTGTCCGTCTGTGACGGAAGTGCATTGGCATATTATAGCTAGGTTTCAAATTCTGATCCCAATTTACCGCGCATTGCGTATTTATAGTTCAGTGCGCGCGAGGGAAGGGATCATCGCCGGGAAGAGTGGAGCGATTATCTGGCACTATGCTAGCCACTGCTAGGCCCTCTTGTATTCACTGTGTCGCTAATTCTTTTCTTTGATTGTAAAACGGTCTTGCTAGTCTGGTGCCTAACTTCAGCGTGAGAAATACAGTGATCAAATACCATCTTGGGCAGCTGTGGTAGTCATATTGGTCCCTGATATTGTAAGCATAGGTGGGCACACTCTGTTTCAAGGCTGGACATCATACAAGATGAGATGCTGTGTATGTGTATGCGATTGTGTTTACAGCTTATTTTATGATAAGGCATCGTCAGGTTGACTGGTGCTTTCCTTCTTTCGTTGATTTTGATATACTTTCTTTAGTAGCATGTTTATGTCTCTGAAACCTGTATACAAGTTAATCACTGTGCGTGATGCTTTCATAAAACCCGATCGTGTTGGTGATGTGCAGAAAAAAGCCGCACTTCGCAATACGAGCGCGACACAGTTAACGCCGCGCAGTTCTTCCGACAGTTCAACCGACACGTCGGTGTCTCTGCCGCCACCGCGGCCATGCCCAATGATGCCAATTCACACAAACCAGCCGTGGTTTCACGGTCACATCAGCCGCGAACGATCAGTGTCACTGCTCGCCGAGCACGGGCTTGTAGACGGGTTAGTACTAAACTGTCTGAACCGTCGCGCATTTGCTGACACAGTTATGTTCACACACACACGCACTGTTTGAATGACTGTTTTTCCAGGATATTGTGGATTTAGTGGAATGAGCAGTCACTTGAGAATCGGTCAAAAAATTTTATGATGGTACAAATAAAGAAAACAAGAAGCATTTGAAAATCAATGTTGGGCCCATTCGCTACTGCGAGCCGCCGTTACGTTGCCAGTCACCAGGTGTCGCTAGTCGCATGCCAGCTATAGCTATAGCGCAGGCGGCCTGCGGTGTCCACAACGACGACAACGACAACGCGTGACAGGGGACTGCTATGGCCCCATGGAATGGGCCCAATAACTTCAGATCCACTAAGAGTAAGAGATAAACTAGTCTAGTATAATGGGAGGAAAGGAGACCAAGAGTAAAAATGTTTTCAGCTGCTGACGAAAGGTCGACTGCAGACACATTTACTGGACAGATTGTTAGGGCCAGCGACTGGAAAAGCCTGGCCTCCGATGTAGACAGTCTGACCAATAATAAAGTTAAGTTATACAGCAGGCATTCCTAGCATGGTGTACACATCATTAGGGCAGCAGATGTTTGGCCGATTGGGTGACGCAGCATTTTGGCAGAATTTTTCATGCCATATCCACTGTGGTCAGAAAAACTGAACACTTTCATCATATTTGGCACTCTGCTCGGAAATGTGGGATGTGCGACTTCAATGTTTCGGTGAGATAGCAGAAGTAGATATCCCATTTTAGAGGTGTGCATGGCAGTGACCCAAGTATAGAGATGCATTGGAAAAATTTGAAAATTATTACAGATGTAACTAAATGTACTGACATTGACAGGAAATCACATATTTCACGGAATTACATGTTTTTTTTTTGAAAGACATCCAATTTTGCGGAACATGTTACGGCTGTGAAATTGTGAAGGAGCTAGGCATTCAGAGGAAATGTTCGACTAGCTCCCCCATGCGCTCATTATCGAGTATTCTCCAAGTCCATTTTACTCGTGATTTAGGAATGCAACTGGCGATTTCCTAACATGAAACACCACAAATATCAAATCTGCCCCCCCCCCTCTACCTTCTGCAGATGTTTCCCATCCTCCACCATGCTTTTCTGTAGTCAGGATGCAAGGCTGGGTTGACCTAATTGGCTCGGTTTCATGCCCATTCAATAATGGTCATCCATTCCAGTATTAATTGACCTCAACAGAGTAAGTTGCTCATGCGACAAACAATTCTGCCACTATGCCAAACGGCCAATCAATAATAACTCGATGTGTTTGCAGCGTGTTCCTGCTGCGCCACAGCGAGTCGATACCGAACGTGTTCGTCTTGTCATTCACACACAACCAGAAAGTCAAGCACTGCACGATTCACAAGGTGAGAGTGGGTAATGACCGCCGGCATGTTGGGTATGATCGATACCGAAATGCGTTCGCCTTGTTGTCTGACTGTATGCACTGGATACATTGTTGCTGACCACATTAGCCGGGAAGATCAAGCAGTCACTAGCGTCTATCCATCCGTCAGTCTGTCTATCATCTGATCATGATAATCTATTTGTTTTAGTTTTGTTCTTTTGAATCGAGTGACCGTTGAACTTAAGTTATTGTATGTGTATGGATTAGGGATGCACCAGTCGTGTAACTTTGTAAACGTATACACAAAATCTGTAAACGTTTACTAAACATTTACACGAATATGGCATCCATGCGCCAGCCAGTAACAAAAAGTGGATGTTTTTCCATTACGATAACAACGCTATAGTGAGTATCGGCCAGCGAAAGCCACCTGTGACATTACCTTGGCAGCTTTCATCAAATTATTGCTCAATTTTGCAGTCAGTTGCAAAAAAAATTCCACATTGACTGGTTTAGAAAATTCTTCATTTTTAGCGCCGAATTTCGTCTTGCTGCCATATTCATGTACACTAACGTGTAATTTTGTAAACATGTACACGATCCGTTATATTATGGACTATGACCTTAGCTCACCTGGCAGTGAAAGTCAAGGTCATAGGTCAAGGGTTAGGATTAGTGTTGGGATTGAGTATTGACAGATGGTAAAAATCGACTCAGCGTGCATTGTCTCATAGTGACAGCAGACAGCTTTTCACCAAGCTTGTTGCAGCTGCTTATCTTTCCAGCTTCATATACACACATGGTGAGCGTGACAGCTACAGGTTGTGGCTGGAACGCAGCTCTAGTGTGGTATAGAAACGTGTTGGTGTGGTTGTCGACAGATGGAAGTGGATGGTCTGATCCACTACTCACTGGACGGAGGTACGACCAAGTTTATGGATCTCATCCAGCTAGTGGACTTCTATCAGCTGAACGCCGGGGCACTACCGACCCAGCTCAACTACTACGTCACACGGCTGTTGTGACTTCCTATTAGTAGTCCAACTCCCTTGGTCTAGTCTGGCTTGTCAGCGTCAAGTTTGACGGCCGGTTCAATCGTAGATGTTAACAATGCAAATGACGACAACAGAACAGCCACTTTATGACCAGTACACCAGAGCTTAATTTAGGAGTGCTCACACCGTTTGGCCAAACAGCCCCCGACAAATTGAGGGTCCCACATTCTGAAACCAATTTTCTGGTTCTCGATATTATTCCTGCGTCGCTGTCCATTGCAGCAGCAGGTCATCTCATTGACGTGCCGACTTGCCGAACGGTCTATTTGCTGGAAGTTAAAATTTTGCTGCCGATCCACCGGCGATCCCTTTCTAACTATATCAGTGGCACATATCGTGGAAACCAGAAATGATTTGCTTCTGTCATCTCACTGAACGAGTTGACTAGTGTCGGCGACTTGGCATGTCGGCAAGTTGACCGTGAACCTTTATATCTACACTGCGATCCAAGAACAAGAAAAATTAAGGCAATTAGAAGTTTGGCATGCATATGACACATATTGTAGCAGTATTTATGTGTTGAATATGGCAGCGTGTTCGTAATTCTGCCGTTACATTATCCAGGTCAGCATGTGTTAGCCGGGACTTGCTGTTAAGAACTGGTTGATTTTCTATTGCTGACAGTATTAGGATTATGAAAAAGATGCTTGACTTCTTGTCAGTAGTGTTACCTGTGCTGTTTCCTCACCATAGTGTACACACCATTCAAATAATAAAATAAAAAATAAAATTAAAAACAGTCAGTAAATGAGTAAAACAGCCTCCGAATTATTTTAATAAGCCAATATAGTTGTTTGAGTTAATCGACCGATGGAAGGTGAATACTATTATTCATTGCTGTTTTTCCAAAATTGCTATGCTTTGGAATTTTTAAATATCTGCATGCCACTTTGACAGCATTTTCTTTAAATAAATAAACATTGAACAAATAATTAAGAGACGTGAAAATGTCATGACATAAATAAATGTAATAAAACGTTTTTTTATGTCTGTGAGCTGAACGATTCACTTGGGTCAGTTTGCAGTGTATGTGACCTGGATCAGTGATCAGTTTTATTTGCTAACAGTAGTCTTACAGTTCATTTGCTGTTGTATTTTGATGTAGATTATATATATATATATATATATATATATATTTATTGCAGGGTTGATAATTTTATTTGTTGAAAATTTCGTTGTACGATAAACATTTTTAAAAGTTTGACTTACCGATGTTACAGCCGACTGGATAATGCCATTAAGGTACTACAGAGTCATAACACATTGTCATGCTGCTGTTTTGAGATCTGTTGGTGATTTGATATCGCATTTTCGTTCAAAACTTCTGGAAATTAGTTTTTGCTCAGAGCCAGCAGATTAGTCTGTTAAAAACTTTTACATATAACTAACTCACTGACAGTTCTGATCTACCATATTTTGTGAACTTGGTGCCACCATTGCCACGCATGCTGTCATCCACCTGATGTGAAATGCTGGACGTTGGGGAGGTCCGATATTTCACACGCTGTCGTTTGTGGTGTACTTTCTTCGTTCACTTTTTATTCCGTTCTCTTCCGTGTTAACTCGCCGTCGCAAGTCGGTTGTTACTAGCTCAAGATCAGTGTCGTGCTGCCGTTTATGCAGTTTTTCTCAGCATTGTTTTGCATTGTATCGTAAACAGTGAAGCTTTAGTGAAGCAATCTCAGAGGCATCTCTTGATATTGTGTGCACAGTCAGTAGAGTGTGAACCAGCCGCACACAGTTTCCTGATTTGCTGACAAAGCCCATGAGCAGAAATAGTAATTGGCATCAGTAAGCTTTCATTGATGTGGTTAAGGGGATATTTGATTAAATAATCTGGATTCAGATAAATAGTGAATCTGAATCTGGATTCAGTAAAAAACTGCATTCTATTAATGAATTCGGATTTGCTGAATCATGCTTGAATCCCGTTACACTTGCGACGTGACGTTGGCGATGAGTGCTCAAATGATTTAAGAAAGACATCTATAGCAACAACTGCTGCAATTGAACAGCATCTTGCTAGTGAATAATGAAAATGTGCAAAATAGGACCGAAAACAACATAAACAAACAAAGTGACATCAAATTATATCGCTGTTGTATTTGATTTGCCATGTGAATACAAATCTAGATTCACTAAATCGAGATTCTTTAATCGAATATCCCCTAAACTGTCCCTTTGGTTTACTTCGCTGAAGTAACGAGGCAGTCATAGACATCAGAATCCACTTCTGGTTTGGTGCTAGTGGTGCTACTCCCTGAATATTCACTTAGATTAGATGCCATAATTGCATTGGCTTAGCCTAGTCAGTTATGGCAGACGTGATGTTATCCACAAAGCCAGAAAATTTAGTAATGTGTGGACATGTGGTTGCTGAGATGAGCTCGCAAACAGACGTACAGACACACATCATCATGGCACCTCACTGCTTGCCTGCACAGAGTAATAATTGCTTGAATAAAGCCTGTTAAGTACCATCAACAACAAATGAATGTCTAGTTAGCACACAGTCATTGTTTAACTGGCCCTCTTTTCTGCCGTTACTGTCGATAGGGGAAGCTCCCCCAAATGAGAACCTTCGGGGAGCAAGTTGGGGCAGTTTTTTTACAGACCAGATGCTCCTTATACTGCCAGTCTGACAGTGTTAAAGTAATGAAGGGAACCCACAGCACTGACGACTCGAACCGGGGAAAACTATATATAAACGAAGCTGTCATATTGACATACATACCTACACGTTGGGTTTGCCTGTCATTGGCTATACATAGTTACTTATACAGGGTGGCTCAAAATAAAATACACACCAGACAATATGCAGTATCTCCGCAACCAGTGGTCTGATTTTAAAAATTCTTGAAGCTGCTTATCCTGACACTTCTCGGAATCTAACGCTATACAAAGTATTCACTGCACCTTAATTATATACCACCACACTGCTGTGTAAAACAGTTACTATGAAAATTACAATTTTTCACAAGAGAATTTTTTGGTAATTATAATTGGTAATTATAAATAATAATTATGATGTCATTGGCACCGAGTTAGATATTCTATAGATGAAAAAAACTTTTACTTGAATTCTCCTGTTTTTGCAGGGTTTTGAACTGTTAGCAAGCTGTGACAGTCTGAAATGTCAAGTTTTTGTTTGATTTCAATATAAGCACTATGATGAAAATTGTAATTTTCATATATATAGTATTGTTTTACACGTAGTGTGGTTGTATAATTAAGTTGCCTCGGATACACTGTGTATAGCGTTAGATTCAGAAAAGTGTCAGGATTAAACAGCTTCAAGAATTTTTAAAATCAGACCGCTGGTTGCAGAGATATTGCATATTGTCTGGTGAGGTATTTTATTTTGAGCTACCCTGTACACTTTGCATTTGATAATACAGTGACTTTGACGTTATAACTGGGTCAGTGCATTCCAAGCAACTGCCTACTGTCTTTTTCCACTGACATTGGTGCTGATAGCTTGAGCCAGATGCACAGACAGACAGACGAAACTGGGGCCAAATTTTAAAAACATCCTAAGATGAGCTTAGTATGAAATTGAGACAATAACCAAAGTTCTGACCATCGTAGGACAAAGTTGTGATTATGCTGATTTTCTAAATATCTTATCGGAAAACTGAAGAAATTACGTCATCACTTTGTAATAACAACCTTGCAGTCGTAGCACCAAATTCCTATAAAGTTAGGCCTACCACATTGCCTTACAGTTACAATAAAGCTTATAGTTACGAACAATAAATGTTGATGAGTAAACTTTATTTGTTTTATATTATTCATTTTGTTATTTACGTAAACATGATGAACATTTGCATCATGGCAAACACTCGTAAAATAAGTAAGCCGCTGACATTGTCAGCAATACCATCGCCTGTTGTGATTTGCTGCTATTTTTAATTACGATAACATTATGAGAAAGTTGGGAAAAACTTCGGATATGCTAAGATTATTTTTAAAATTAGTTTACGACGATTTTAGGATGATCTTAAGAGGATTTCCTAAGTTCCTCAGTTATGATAATTTCATGATATAGTTAGGACAGATTTAGAAACATCTTAGGAAGATCTTAAGAACCTTTGAAAATCGGGTCCTGATCACTGACCCTCGCCTCGGCCACTGCCAGCATGGGTATTCAAGTCACTGGTCTCATGTTTCATTCCCTTTATGCCAGCTCTTTGTAGTTAAGGCTTAGTCTTCTCGACTGATGTCCATTTGCTCTGTATAATGTGGATAGTATTGAAGTTATCTTGATAATGTGCTTGTGGTTTGATCCTAGTCGCCATTTCAAAGTCAGGCTGCTTTAAACTGTGTATATTGTGTTTACATCATGTTTGACTCTGGGCACCTTACCTTCTGTGGGAACCATGTGTATTGTGAACACTGTATAAATATTAACTCTTTAGTGGTTGCAAACAGTGGATTAATTGATACTCATTTGTCATGTTGGCCATCGATACATCGAATAACAGTAATAATAAATAATGCTTTATGGTGTGAAGTTGTTGAGTGTTGTGTGCTGTGCTTGGAAAGTCAGTCTACGTGTAATTACTGTATGCCAACTTCTTGTTTATTATCTGATGTGCACTGGCAGTATGCCATATGAACTCTTGTGTTAACAAATCCTGCTATTTATGTAAACTTACATATTTTCTCTTTGCAGTGTCCGACATTTTAAGCATATGGAAAATACCTGCTTCCAGTATTTTGGTGCTTGAAATTCTGTAAAATATTGTGCAGTTTGTGGCCACTTTGCATACCTGGCAGCCATGTACAGTGTATGTATTTATTGGTTGTATGTACATCTAGCCATTCGAGAGGTTGACTGCAACATTTTAGCAAATGTTTATTAAAATAACATGTTCATTGAAATTTTAGCAAACATAAAATTTGATATTGTATTGTATTTTTCTCGGGCCATGCTGAATGATGATAATGTCGTTAAAACCAGCACACAGCTACATAAGTATGTAAATAAATATATACATAGTTTATTAGGTATGTGGTGTAAATCACACATTTTGATTTTTCGCACTGCAGTGCGGTTGTAACTTACCTGTTGTTAGTATTATTATCGTTTTTAATTTCTAGTATATTTGATTGTCCCAGTGGTAACGTGCTTCAGTTATCAGCTGTGCTGTTTGCCTTTGGCACCGTATTATGTTGAACCGTGTACTGTTCAGGCCATGAAGGACGTCCATACGGGAGGCACGATTACGCCACATACAGTAGTGGACAGTGGTAGGCATTGGAGGTATTTCAGCCAAGCGTGGACATCAAGATTTAGTTACAAGGTAACCTAAAGGTTGTCGTTTCCCACATAGATGGAGTGCTTATCTCTATTCCTTAAGCCATTTAGCCTGTAAATGGATATAACACAAGAGTTGATGAAGAGTAGCCAGTGCGTCGGCATACTTACGGTTACCTTCCCAGCCAGACAGCAATGGCACAGCCCCTGACCGGTATTCATAGTGATATTCTTAAGTACAAGTCGTAAGTTTTCTGTCCATTGGTGAGCTATAACCAGTCGTAGTGGATCTTCATAGAGGGGAAAGGAAGAAGAATATATTCGCATGGACAGCAAGGTCTGATGCATGGAAACTTATCCCATTCACGGTGCTTTGAGCCACCGAGAGGACAGATAGAATCCAAATGTGGACAGACGTGGACAAGAGTAAGGGGGAGTTCGAACTGTGGACGTCTTTTATGGATGATTTCTATGTCTGTTTTGTGTCAATCAACTACATATGATGCAGTAATTTTTGCAGTTGTACTTTTATCACAGAGTATTTTTCTCTTTTTGCTGTTCAGTTTATACGCCGGTTTGTTGTAGTTCATTGTCATTATTTTGCACACACATAAGCGTATTTTGTGACATTTTGTTGTTTCATTTTTGACCGTTACATACCGGTTCACATATGATAAAAAGTAGACCTAACCTTCTGGAAATTTTTTATTTATTATAAAATTGTACACATATAAAATAAAGGAAAAAATAAAATGTAAAATATAAAATAGAAGAAAATACACAGCAAAACCTTACTATAGTAGTCATCCATGAAACCTTAATCACTCGCTGCGCAGTTGCGTCAGCAGAGTGTTAACAGCCAATGGCTTAGTCAATGGAAACCCTCAATTTTCGACCCCCCCTCCCACAGAATCGACACACCTTATCATATTGCCAAAAATTTGTCATAGGTGATTACGTCCACAACTTCTACAGCTGTGCAAAATTTGGTGGAAATCTGTCCATGGGTATCTTCTGGGCAAATTATTTAGGGGGTCAAAAAGCCCAAAAACGCCCAATTTTGGGACCGCAATAGGTTTTTTTCCAGCCAAATGCTCCAAATATTGAAACGTTCATAATATCAAAACTACTGCATCGATCATAACCAAGTTTTGCAGAGTGACAGAGACCCCCAAGTACTCTACGTGGTTGGTCCAAATATGCCCAGGGTCGTCTTATCCAACGGGCCCAGGGCCCCCAAGCGTTAGGGGGCCCCAAACAGCAGGGTGTTATATTTTTCATCTCGTGAATTAAGCGTAACTAACTGTAATTTTCACTGCCTAACCCAACAAATTAGTTTCAGTGGATCATCTTCAAAACGACACGTAATGAATGCTCTGTTTCGACTTTCAGTTTGGCTGTGCTGTTTGTTTGCTGCCGGCCTGGTGCCGAGTCAGCAGGCAGGTCCCATGCTGCTTTTAGGCAGACCAAGTTATCGTGGCGTCAAATGCTACGTCAGATTTGTTGGTACAAAGGACTATGGTGCCCACCTCTGAGACCTTGCCCCATGGGGCCCCATCAGCCTGTCGGGCCCAGGGTCCAAAACCACGTTAAGACGGCTGTGAATATGCCCCCAAACAAATCCAAGATGGTGGACGGCCGCCATTTTGAAAAAATCGAAAAATGGCAATATCTCCACGATCGATGGACGAATTTTGACCAAATTTGGCATGGTGACATACCTCAATCTTCCAGACCTCTTCAACTAAAATTTTGCCCTTTAAAAATTCAACATGGTGGAGAATTGCGATCTGGAAAATCGATATCTCAAAAACATTTGCACCAATTTCAGCAGAATTTTAGTGTGTTGATGCATATTAGCCCTGGCCCTGTACACAGTTAGGCGCTGGCTGGACGTGGCCAGACATGGTGATGGATGTCAGCCGCAGCGGCAGCCGGGCTGACAGCCAGCCAGACACACTGCTAGCACAGGAGGTGATGCAGTCAGCTGTCGCTGCATGTGGGCGGTCGTATGAAGCAACTATCTCACGTCGTTGCTGTTCTGCAGGATCGTACACGTGTACGTCACTATCTTGGACTGGTGGAGTGGTCTGTATGTACATGTAGGTGCACGCACGAAGAACGATGCATGTCGGACGTCGTCATTTGTGCAACGAAAACTCTGAGTCTAATCAGTTACACCACTGTGTCACGGCATTGGCGATTTGCTACATTTGTGAGGCACATTGCGAGTGCCGTAGGCGCGAGCGCTGTGGGCTAGAGCGAAGGTCTAGTGTATGTAATATATGCAAGAAACATTGATCACATGGTAAACAGTGCCATCTCTTCTGAGGGTGAGTGGCATTTCACCTAATGTACCCGGTATCAACATCAAATTGACATTGTGACCTAAAACGCACGTTTACAAACCATTTTATCATGCCAGAATGCACCAAAGCTCGCCTACAGCAATCTAGAATTTCATTTTCGGTGAGGACACCCAGACTCCCGCTTTTCAGGGAAAGAGGATGGGGAAGACAGGATCGATGTATGGGAAAAAGAAGGGGTTGAAGGGAGGTGAAGGGAAGAATCGGAGAGGGAGATGCTCCTCCAAGCAAAAAGTTACCATTAGCAACCAAAATGCAGGCTATGCCTACCCGTGTCGTACGCAGCAAAGCAACGCCGTGATGCACAAGAACTTCGCAAGAAGAAGAAAAGTAAGTAAAGTAATGTAACATAGCAGTTCGCAACAAGCCTCACCTCTACGGGAACTCTCGTGCCATATGGGATCACACAGCGTTACCTGCCACCCGGCAGAGCTGAAATTCTCGCCTTTACCCCAGCCAATAAAGACTGAACTCGATTTAGCGATAATGCACGAAGGCCCAAGTCTACAGGGTGTGCCAATAAAAAAACAATCCCCTAGGAAAAGTTCTGTATTTCAACCATAGGAGTACTGATTTGAGCCAAACTTTCAGACTTTGTATGTGAGTATTCAGGCAACATATCCTGTAAATTTTGTTGAAATAACTTATATGGTTCAACAGATGCAGCAGTTTAAATTTTACAGTTCACTTTTTCAAGTGAATATACAATTGCACATTGAATATTCACGAATAACAAATCAGATTTTGCAAAGCTTTTCATCAACAGCTCAAATGTTTTACTGATGAATATCAGGTGCATATAGCTCACTCAGTATTTCAGAGTGTTCACAATGTCATCAGCTGCAGCAACCCATGATCGAAATCTGTTGCAAAAAATGATACAATTGCCTTATTAATAAACTCGTGAAGCAAATCATTACATGTAGGCCTAGTCGAAAAAAACGGTCATTCAGCTCAGCATGATGGTCAGCTTTGGCACGTGTATTCGATAGTGTTCCAGCATAGCACCCCACACATGATAATCCATTGTCATATCCATATGGCACACTTGCTATATTATTTTTACACCAGAATCGCAATTTCATTACTGGTTTGTTCACTTAGAAAAATGCACTTTTAAGTTCAAATAGTGGTAATTTTTAAACCACAATAAATATTGTAAATATTTGCTGCCTATGTGGCCTGAAATCTCCTCTGTAAAAGCTGTAAATTTGGTGAAAAAATCTGTTACAGTAACCGAGTCTAACTTAGATAATTAATTTTTCCTAAGGGATTGTTTTTTATTGGCGCACCCTGTAGATGTGCGCGTGACAGCGTTAACCCTATCTCTAGACTAACCCTAACCCTTCAGCCTTACCCTAACCAGTGTTCGATTTGTCGGGGGGGTTGGGGGGGTTAACCCCCCACTGGTTGAAGATGACCCCCACACTGGTGACTGAAAATTTGTGTCTGGGGGGTCGGCCCCCAGTCCAGATCCAGCATCACAGTTTGATAGTTACTTGTGAATGAAACTGACAGTCACAAAAAAATTTCGTCCTGATTTGCTTTTAAAAGTTTTAATGTTTAATATGCACGAAATTTGGTCATTTGATTGAATTGATTCTTAGAAAAATTATTAAAATTGTTGAGACGAGATATCAGATTTTAAGGCTAAAATGCACCAAATTCGATTTCGGATGGGGCTCTGCCCCAGACCTCACTGGGCCCCGGGGGACAGCCCTCCCCAGAACC
>Ga0209782_1000470_pt1 | contig 17600 bp, 15 predicted proteins | sample WorMetmaBAHAMAS1_FD_187390 | JGI IMG/M metagenome (GOLD analysis project Ga0209782, IMG submission 187390) | Marine gutless worms symbiont microbial communities from Max Planck institute for Marine Microbiology, Germany - Inanidrilus... | ecosystem: Host-associated > Annelida > Digestive system...
CCCACACACAGACAGACACACACACAGACACACAGCATCCTGACTGGTTGAGTCGCGCCTCGCAGCATTAATAAAAAGCAGCGTGTGACCTATTGGTAGTAACAGTCTTCTAATAAAACACACCATCGATAGGTAAAATGTACATATTATAATATGGACGGGTTAAATTTTGAGACAGCTTGAGTTTACAAGCTATGAATTTTACATACACGGAGATGAGAGATTTTGTTTCTGTGAAAGTTAAATATATAAATTAATTGCTGCTGGTTTGTAGAACGGAAGGATGCAAAAGTTCGTAAGCAGCGACAGGAACAGCAGAAAAGACACGAAGACCAGTTGTACAATGCACTGCGGTTGTGGAACACAGAGATCCTACCCAACTGGGACCTATGGTGACCAGTTACTTTGGAGATTAATATAGAGTACTCAGTCTGTCTGTGTAGCCAGTGTGAAATAACTTTTATCGTAGATATTTGGCATACTTGTTTACCTGGACTTTATCTATCACGGTCAAATTTGAAGATAAAGGTTTGCAGTTTTACAGAACGAATACTGTTCCATTTTTGGCTATTGATGCACATTACAGGGCATGATGAGTGAGCCAAGCAGGCTAAAAGCAGACCGGAGTTTGAAATTGTAAATAAGTAACATCCAACAAGTTGGCCCTCAAGTGAGGTCTTTCTCATACTAGCTGTTTTCAGTCTGAAGACTGGTATGCGAGAGCCTGTGTAGAAGATGTGGGAGTTAGTTGATGGATCAGTTGGCTCAGTACATAGACATCTGGCTTAGGGCTTTTCGCGGACAGCATTGGCAGTCCTTTTGGATTTTGAATTGGGGAAAAGTGCTGTACGCTGTACTGTCTGAGTAATACTGGGTGACATTTTGTTCTCTGATGAGTGCAGCAAAGCGGCAAAGAGGACACATGATCTGTGGTGGAGTGGACTTCCGCCAAGCGTTAGAGGCCGAGTGTGGAAACTGGCAATTGGAAATGACTTGAATGTCACGTCTGGTGCGTATTTAAAACTAACTAAGGTCCGGTTTTTCCACAGAAAATTAATCTCCCGTTAATTTAATCCGGCATTAAATCCAGGACGATTTAATTGACGAACTGCCGGTGGAAAAACGACATCTGAGTAAATTGATCATTATCTGCCGGATTTAATGCCGGATTAAATTAACGGGAGATTAATTTGCTGTGAAAAAAACCGGACCTAAATTAGTAGAATTCAGATCAAGGTTGGCCTCAAGTCACAACTAACGAGGCACTACATGCATTCACTTTTTGATAACTGTTTTATTGAGTAGAATTTAATTTTCAAACTGTCTTTACGTCACTGATCTACTGTGCAAGCTGTTGTTTAATGGTGGCATTTAGCATATGGTATTGTATTTTTCAGCAGATGGGAAAGTTTGTAGGTGTAGAATTGCAGAATTATCTCTGGTTAATTTACAAATGTGTCTGTATGGTGTAAGTTATTCTTTAAGTTGTAACATCTGGTTTTAAATTTTAATTACATTCAGTGTTCGTCATGGATGGATTTTGGAATAGACGATGAATCTAAACTTTCCAGCGCAGTGTGACGCATGATATTCTGCGCTATATAAATATTCTTACTTACTTACTTACTTTCCTCTGATATAAGTAGAAATAGCTCAGAAAAAAAATCGAAAATTGCGTGAACTGTGGTTATTGGAGAAGAGAGAGTAACTTAATAATAATCTTAATAATAATCTTTATTCGCCATCATGGCAGAGACAATATACAAAATAAAGAACTATAAAACTAAGCCTAACAATAGATAGACAGATACATATAATAGTTATAGAGTTATTAATGCTGACGTCACTTTCTGAGTCAGTTATTTGGAATGTAGTGATAAAATTTATATTTTGCCGTGCTTGGAACATTACCTTGTTTGTTTTAAAATAAAGAACTGTACGACATCTGTCTGGTCCGTGCACGAGACAAATTGAAGATTTTACAAGATGCCGGCAACAGTTCAGATACCGACAGCATTTCCTCCAATACAGGTTTTGTTTTGTTATTTTTATTTATTTCAATAGTAGCCATGGTTGTTGCAGTTATTGTTGTTTTCTTACAGTCAACTGTGTAATATTAGGTTTGCTTTTTGTGTTTGTTGTCTATGTTTTGTGTGATATTTATAGCCTAAGTTTTTTCGTATGTTTTTATGTTTGTTATTTTTAGTACTGAGTTATTTCTCGGTACTAGCGAGGAGGTTTACTAAAAGGAGCATTTTTGAAATAACCTATTTTGTGCTACATAGGTCATAGAACATTAGCACAATCAATTACTGATTGTTGTGGTCGTTTGTATATCTCTATTTTCTGTACATGTTGAGAAACAGTGTCCAGAAATTTGCTCGTTCATCCCACAATTAGTTTTACAGAGATTTGAAGAGACCACCTGGTGGTCCTATTACATCGATGAGCTAGATGAGTTAAGGTGCCACATTCCCATATTGATGGAAACACGACTTGTAACTAGCCATTCTGGAGGCTGTTGGCTACTAGTGGCACCGTGCATTCACCTAGCAATGATAGCGAGCAGTTAAATAAAAACGTGTTCAACATAGGTTACATAGGTCATAGAACATTAGCTCAATCAATTACTGATTATTTTGTATTTGTATTGAGCAGCTATGAGTGCCTTCAGTGGCTCTTCCATTCGGAGTCCTGTAAGATAAAGCTAAAGTTTTCCCATACTCGTTACAAAGCGTTTGGCCCGGAGCTGACAGGCATTCAGTCCGCAGGTGACTCTTTAAGCCATCCACCCGGCGGTAGGCTGCCATTACTTTTCGCCAGGCCTGCAGTTACCTTCCCAGCCGAAGAGCATTATTGCCATCGGCCGGAACCAAATTTTACAGCTTGGTGACAGAGGCACATGCATGTGAGCAGCTTGCCCAAGGCTGTTACCTGGAAGCAGACCGGCCGTGATTCGAACCCACGACCTTTTGGGTTGCGAGCGAACGCTCTACCGGTTATGCCACACAGGCTACTCTGTAGTCCTGTAGTGGATGAAAAGAAACAGGCTACTGGTTGAGGCCAGTGTATAAAGTTTCTTTCATGTTTAGTGTTTCTTTCAGTGCTTTGAAAGAGTGTTGATCTGGTGAAGTGAAGGGCAACCAGTGCATAAAGATGTGCCACTTATTTAGCCTGCTTGGCAAACTTGCCGACTGGGTCATATATTTTACCTTCGTTTCTTTCTTTTTTTTCAAATGTTCTCTTCCAGCACAGAGCAGGCAGTAAGGCTCATGTGCAAAATGGCTGTTAAAACTGAAGTGGGTCATTGGTGATCGATGATTATTGCAGAGTCGTCGAGTAACCGTGAGTCAAGTGTGGAACTTATCAAACTCGACGTTTCGCGCACATTTCCACAGCTCTGTATATTTCAGCAGGTTTGCAAGTGATATAATTTCTTAGGCTGAATTTTAAATCGTTAATGGTGATTTTAGTTTGTTGGCATAATTTCCATGTCATTCATATTTAGTGATATTTTAAACATTTGGGGATGGTTTCAGCGAAAATGATGGCTGGCTATGGATGCACCTATCGTGTAAGTGTGTGAATGTGTTTATGCAATCCTGTGACTGTTTACTAAACGTTTACATGAATATGGCGGCCAACATGAGTAACAGCCAGCAGCCACCTGTGCTGTCATCTCTGCAACCTTTATTCATTAATCCAAATATTGTTTAATTATGCAGTACGTCACAAAAATTGCCACATTGTGCTATTGACTGCTTTAGTGTATTCTTTATTTTAGCGCTGAATTTTGTTTTGCCGCCATATTTGTGTAAACTAACGTGTAATTTTGTAAATGTGTGCATGATTTATTATCGTGTACATGCGCGCCTCCCTAATGCTGGCGGAATTCATTTGATTGAGTTTTGCACACAGATTTTCATGTCATGATGACTAGCCTATACTGTCAGCGTTGTTGGCTGAACAGTGCTTTTCGGAGGTTCTTGTTTGGGTTCCTTGCCAAACATTGCATAACTCCATTAACTCAGTTAAATAAAAACTGAATGAGATGGTGTGTTTGAATGATGGCAGCAGTTGGCTGTTCAGAGTGATTGACTTGGACAATCAGACTGCCAGTGGTACTTTAAAAAGCAAGTTAGTTGAAGAGTAGTTGAGTTGGATGAAAAGCTGATCGATGCTGTACTAGCATTCACTAATGGAGTACTAAGATGGCTTCACTGCACGTTACAGTCGATATGCGAGAAACAGTGGGTGTTTCTTGGTCGTATCAACACTGCTTATTTTACATACAGATCAAACTAACCCTAGCCACATAGCCATGGGACAAGTGCAGTCTTATCCATTTCTGTAGATGCTTCATATAGTTGTTACACTGTGCATGTGGTCTTATAGTATTAGCTACAGCTACTGCCAACTTGTGAGCATCTGTGACTTTACTTTTAACCGTAGTTGTTGACCTGCTTCCGTGGCTTAGTGGTCTAGCGATCTCGAGCCGCAGTGCAATAAAAGCCTGGCTGGCTATTCGGCAGGGCGTGGGTTTGTCTCCCGCCCCTGCCGGCATGTCGAGTCAGGTTTCTGCATGAGATTATTCTCGGGCAAGGTACAAGAGGGTCTGCCTGTGTCCTCGTTAAACTGTGACAGGCCATCACACCCGGATTGGGGGCATCTGGGTGTGGTGAGAGCCGCCGGTGTGGATAACAGATGGTAGGGGCCAGCACACGGCACTCTGCCAGAGAAACCCGCCGGCTAAGCTGGGCTCTATAAACAAACAGTACAAGCCCCAGGGTTAGAGGGGATGCGCACTGGGCCATGTCTAGGCCTCAGCGCTGGCGGTTGCTGAAGGCATGTCGAAAGACTGCCAACAGTCAACCGCCACCCCCAATAGAACGAACGAACCGTAGTTGTTGTAATCGCAGGGTGGTCCATATCATCAGACGTTGCAGGGTCTGCTCGGCGCATATGCCTGCTATCGGCCGGACGTCGGATACGTGAGTTTGTTTAACTCTAGTTTATGTGTTTAGTGATTGAATTGTTTACTACTTTGAAAACCCATTCGTAACGAATTTATGGCATAGTGGGCATCAGACAGAATATTTAGCTGAGAAGGATGAGTTTAATTGTACACCGTGATCGTTGAGTAAGTAACTAAGTACATATTGCATTGTCTTTATTTCCTTCCTGATCCTACAACTACACAAGATATAGCACTTCAAAGTAGACCGATGTGGAGTTTTTAGTACATTTACTACAACTTATACTACTGTACAGTCTCTGATTTTTGAATTTATGGCTTCTTTCTATTTGCACATGAGTGTGTTGTATGGATGGTAACCAGCAGGGAATTATTATTATTATCTTACGTGCAGTTCTACACAAATTACGCAGTTCTGAGTAAATTTGTGCAGTCGTAAATACGTTTTTGTGCAGCTAAAAGTACACTTTGTTAATATTTTTCTCCAGCATTTATTCCATATTGAACTCAGTTTGTTGATTTTTGTCAGTCAGCCATGGGTTGTGCAGTTCTACTGTAAAATATTCCCTAGAAAAATCTCTTGGAACCAATTATTAAACTGGATAACTTGCGATGAGTCTTGACTCATATAAGCTGTACTGTATCAGTTCTCTGACAGATATTTACAGTTACTTAACTATAACGTGTGATTATAACGCTGCTGAATTGCAGGTTCAGGGAATGTCATTCATCGCGGCTGTTCTCCTGCTGAACATGGATGACGTCGACACCTTCATCTGTTTTGCCAACCTGCTCAACAAGCCGTGTGCTGTCGCATTTTTTCGGCTTGATGAGAACTTGGTTGGATTTCTTACTTATTTTAGTTTATAACTAGTGATGGAAATACATACGGTGGCGACTCTTGGCAGAGTTGTTGTGGGCTTTGCACTGAGATAATGTTGTTCTTATTTTTATTGGCGGCCATCTTGAAGATCGAAAAAATCACGACATCTCAAAAACAGATGGAACAATGTCAGCAGAATTTGATGAACTGATGCATAATGGCCCTCCCTGCTCTAAGCCTCTAAGGGCTGTAAAAGAAGTACTGACATTGGCTGTAAATGGCAAATATAAATATAAAAAGACCAGTTTATCCATAGTGTTAACCGCAATGGATTAGAAACTGCAGAAATCATAAAAAGGTTATATTACACACTGTCATGTCACTTAAATGTCAATGTGATGCTGAGTAATATCACCTTTTACTATTTTTGCTGTTTTTGATGCGTTGCTGTTAACATTATGGATAAACTGCTGTTTTTATATTTATAATAAGTATTTGTATACCAATAGTGTTGAAGATATATAGGCGTTGAGTATTTTTGATGGACCTTCTAATGCTGTTGATTCAGTGACAGGAAGGACATCGTATCTACAAAATTTTATTGTCTCCAGAGAATAACTAGGGTGAAGAAAATTAGCGGGTAACAGGCTACATGAAAACTGGACATTAAAACACTGTGTGCTTAGTGCACTTAACACACAGCACAGTACTGCTTATCGCAGTCGTCATTTACTCATCAATGGATTTATCAAATCTTTCTCTAAAATATTTGGGCATGGAATATGGGTGTTTGAGAGCCAATGAAAAATGGGTGAAAACTTTATGTGAGTAGAATTTGTGCAGCGGTTTAATTTTGTTAGGTATAATGCACTGGCTTAGTGGCCATCCTGGTGAACCTTCAATGCTTTGACAATATTTGGTTGGAATCGGGGCATCATAGCCCTGTAAAACTTGAGTGATAAGGTGCTGGAATGAAATGAGGTGCAAGTGATTTGTATATGGTCCAGTTGATGCCACTTTCACCCACAGTGTCAATTCTCAATAAGTCCAGAATGATTAATTTTTACCTTTCTGGTGCCGGCTTCCAAAATCATTTACTGGAAAGGAGGCCATTAAGTTGGTATCGTTGTGACGTGATTACACTGCGGACTAGGCTGATGCGATATGGACCACGTAGTTTTGCTGTCTCAGGTCTTATGATTTGGAACTGTATATCACTGACCGTACGTGACCTGTCACAGAATTCTGTGATGTTTAGTCAATGTGTCGTACCCTTGAGGGCCCAAAATGTCCTTTATCATCTTGGTTGGTATACCTTGGCAGCCTCCTGCTTTGTCTATTTAGTTGCGGTGACTCATAGCACGGCTCTACAGCGTTGCTGGCCTACAGCTGCAGCTTCGCTGTATCCCTCTAAATATAATCTCTAGCAGCACAGCTTGAGGTGGCTTTTGGCTCGTGACGATGCTCGAGTCAGCAAGCTTCTGTTGTTAATGGGTGTAGTGTAATAAAGAGTCATTTCGGGTTAACAACTTTCTTATCAAAATCACACAACATATACAGACATTAAATGGACTTAAAAGCGAACTATTTGGCAGAGCATATGGAGAACTCTCCTTAGCACCCTCATGTAGATCTCTGTTAGAGGTTCGCATATAACTTCTTTTATTTTACTGTACTGTATTGTATTTTATCGTATTGTATTGTCTCTAAGTCATCAGTTGCCCACTGATGGCAATCGAAAAACTTGAGTATAGCCATGTCCTATTTCTGATACCAATCATGCAATCATTCACTAAATCCAATTTTTTCTATTACTTCCTCATCCTCAGGGAATAGACACCACGGCTGTCAAATTGGCTTTCTGACACCGCTACTTGACCGTGCATTGATGGATGTTTGTAGTGTTTTATAGCTTTTTAATAATTATTTTGTGACTATACTGTGGTGGTATGTTGCATTGCAGATGAAAGCGTACTTTGAGACATATCAGTTGTTCTTCAAGGAGAATCTGCCGCAACTTTTTGCACATTTCTCAGCACTTCAAGTCACTCCGGACATCTACATCATCGATTGGTCAGTGCTTGTTACTGTTCTTGCTTTTGTTTTTGTTCTTATGCTAGTTATGATTGAATTTGAAGAGTAAAAATTGGTTGGTCGTAGCACTTAGAGTAAACTGTTTAGTTGAATGGCAGATTTTAGATTTGGCTGAAGTTGAAATTAGAATCTGTCTCTGATACAATCTCAAATGTTAATTAATATTCATGACCTGTGTAGATTAATGCCTTTGGTGCTTGGTTTGGGATCATCTAGCATGTAAAAGTTGGAGTTATTGGTTATTGCTAGTGTTGATATCTGTCTGTAACATGGTGTAAATTAGTTTGCATATTGTCCAACTGATGCCAAAGCCACCCTGTCATTTCTTGCCTGATTAAAGTCCAGAATTATTATACCTTTTGATCCCAGATTACCAAAGTTGATCAGGATTAGAGGTTAAAGTGGTGTTGTTGCTGTTGTAGTCGTCTTTTGGTTAGTTACATTTAAATTATTTTATCTAAATACAAATTACAATTAATGGCAACATATAAGTAAACAGAGTATAGCAGTTTGCAATAATTAGCCTTACTGCTGCAGAAACTCGCGTGCCATATGGGATCACACAGTGTTACCTGCCACCCAGCAGAGGCGATATTCCCGCCTTTAACCCAGCCAATTAAGGCTGGTACTCGATTTAGCGACCGAAGGGATGCAAGGCTGAGTTGACCTAGTTGACTTGGTTACATACCAAGGTGGTATACCCGACCAAAGACGGTCACCCATCCAAGTACTAACCAGGCTCAGCATAGAGTAACTTTGCTCATACAATGAACGACCGTACCACTACAGCCAAGTGCCTGAGGACTCACACTAACCAATAACTCTTTAAGTGGGCATGTTTGTTGGGTGTGTAACATCAACACAGTTCTTGATGTTTACTGAAGCTAACGAGCATTCAATTTTTGATGAATAAGCTCTGCTACTCTATCACTATATTTGCAATTATCATGCATTTGGTAACTAACTCTCTATGTTGCAATTGGGGAAGGGGATAAATGGTAATTTACTCTCGGACGGATTATTGTAGACTTATGCCATATGTAAACCCTAATTTATCACTCTTTTTGCACAGAGACTATGCCATTAGCAGCCGTAGATAAATGTACAGCAAATACCGCTAAATATTAAGCATGTAACCAATTTTCGATACTTTGAATGCCCCATGTGTGTGTCTGTATGGTAGGATGTACACTCTGTTTGCTAAGTCACTGCCTTTCGACGTTGCCAGTCGAGTCTGGGACGTGTTCTGTCGTGATGGTGAAGAATTCCTCTTCAGAACCGCCCTCGGTCTGTTTGTCTTCTTTCTTAATATGCATATGTAGCAGTATTTTGTTGGCATATCACTGTCTCAGCATTTGTTTAAAAAGTTGCCTTGCCCGTCTGTGCCTAATGCCATAAATAATTGGTGTATAGACCTGTCTTTGATTGGTTGTTACATTCTGTGCAGCAGAGAGTGTCTTGGTGGAAATGATTTTGCTCTACCTCGTAGTTTGCTGTCCTTTCTACATCTTGAGTCAAAAACGATGCACCTATACCGTTGCCCGTAACTTTGCCTAATGCTACCGTACCAGTTTTCATAGTTATTTCACTGGCAGACGGTATAAATATTTTGTTTTTTTACTCATATAGGCTAGTTGGCTGTTTCTGTGTCACCCTGTCGTAGTTTACACGAGCATGTGTATGCTACATTGTACTGACGCACTCTTCTGATAGAATTTTTTTGTCGCAGTTCAGTGAGCAGTAAGCTCCTATTCTTGTATATTCTGTTGCGCATTCTCCAGATTTTTAGCGCAAGATGTAATATATACATCTTGTGCTTATGCTACGATGTCAGTGTCCATCTGTCTGTGACGGAAGTGCATTGTCGCATTATGGCTTATTTAGGTTTCAAATTCTGATCCATTTACCGCGCATTGTGGTCGCGGGGAGGGGTAATCTAAACAACATCTCGCGCTATGCTAGCCACTGCTAGGCCCTCTTGTTATTAAGTGGCAGATAAGTAACGGCGATGGTGATGTGTACAGGAATACTGCGGATGTATGAGGACATCCTCCGGCGGCTGGACTTTATCCATCTTGCCCAGTTTCTGACGCGGCTTCCCGATATTATATCCTGCGACGAGCTGTTTGACTGCATCAGCCAGATACGCATGACGACTGGCGACAAGCAGCGATTCTCGCAAGTTTTTGCCTGTTGCCGCGAACAGTTCTGCAACTCATAACCACTTCACTGCTCGGGTGATCTTTATCTCGCAGAGTTGGGTCTGTCCTAAACTTCTGGTTGCAGATCACTAGTTTGCCGAGTGAATTGTTGCTAGTCCCATCTCTAACTGTAACCCCGTAATGTGAGCCATTTGGACTAATTTTGGACCAGTGGACTGACTCTCCGCGAATTTTACGGCCTTTTTTACATTTCCTTAGATGCTTTTGCACAGGAAGGGCATCCTGTTCGCTGCTATACTGGGAGACCAGGGCTAATTTGGAGTAACTCTGGAGATGTGGGCTGGTTAGTGAATGGCAGGTTTTCAGAGTACTTTCCATGGTAGTTCGTAAGTGTGGCATGGTCTCTGAAACGCCTCTGAAGAGAGCTGGCGATGTTGCATAGGATTTTGATGATGTCGATGTCCATAACTCAAAACCGAATAAGGACACTGTACTTTAAGTGTGTGCCTACCTTAGTCCGTCCATACAAGATGTTTTTGTAGATGATCTCACAATTGATGAGTTGACATTTGACATCACTAGAGCTACTGTTAATTGATATTTTCGTTACTAAGTTGAGTAATTGGTTCTCGTGACTACTCCTACAGCAGCCTCGGCGATTTGCTAACTTCAGTTGCCTTTGAAATAAAGCTGATCGACCGCTTACGCGCAACACGTTGAACGCCCCCTGATTACTGACAAACAGACAATTCCAATGGACTGGTAATGGTCATTCGCAATTACCATTGGCTGAATCGACCTGCTCCACACCACTGGTTCAAACGGGAGAGCGTAACCAATTTTCACTGTTTGACCATGACTTTTGACCTACGACCTTGACCTACAATCCCAGGCTAGCAAGGTCGAGATCGACTTTTGTGCTGAAAATCAAGGTCAAATGGTTCAAACAGGAGAGCACCCACAGACAAACGGACGGACACACACACGGACACTACCAAACGTAGCTACGCGGTCGATAAAAAATAGTTTTTTTGTGGAATACCTTGCAAGGGCTTTATTCAATGCAGTCTTTATAGTTAAACTCAGCTGCGATCTCTTTGTTTGTGGTTCTTTGTGTGCAGTTTGCATATGGCAGCACAGCGATGTTAATTGATGTTTACTAGTTTTCTTTATTATCAAATAGAAAGTATTTCATGATGCATTTTTTTAAATTAAGCATTCACAGAAGCCATTAATTTGAGTTGTTTTTTTTTCTGTTTCTATGCCAGTATAGGCATGTTTTTAAACTGGTAGAATCTGCAGCGCTTTCTTGTTTGTAATGTGGTCAGTGTTGACTGCGTGTAACAAGCCCTTATTTGATTCTCGTATTTCTCGTAGACACTGATTTACTCCTGCCAGTAAAAATACAAGAAACTGCTAAGATAGCATGACATGCAAGACATTGGATGCCACTGGAGTGCATAACTCCACATTTTTCGATCGCCCAAATCACAGGATACTAGAGTCTGGGTCAGTAGCCAAGAGTCTAATTATCCTGTCATAGGCTGATTTCCACTTTCTGTTGCACTCTGTGATGACAATCCATCACCTTATCGCAAACTATGAACTCAACGTTTAATGCGCCATCATTACAGATGGACAGACAGCATGTAGTCAGTGGTTTTGTTCATTTCTGAACCTGATTTATTTTTTTTAATCATCACTTCACCTTCCACCTTAGTTTCATTAGCTGAAACAGTATGCATAATACTTTGCCAACATTGAAAATTTGATTTCAGTTTTGGTTTTAGCTCCACACCCTGAGCCCATCTGCAGCCACATCTAAGGAACTGGCTAATAAGTGGTAGAATATTGAGTTATTACATCCATTTCACATTATTATTAATATTCTGAGAGTATATGCTAGTGTTGTCTTGTGCAGTGGAGCACAGTTGTTCCTCGGCACACTTCTGTTTGGCATATACTGCGGCTATCACCAGTGAATCGAACTGACTAAGATATTTTCAGCTTTGATCAAAATATTTTTGTTGTATGACAACCCCAGCATATACATATATGAATATTCATGTTTCATAGGACCAAACTGGTCTAATTTGTGGACATTTACTCAGCTGAACTAATGTATGAGCTAGTGGTCAGCAGTTTTGTTTCATGGACCAGGCAGATTCTTGCCTGATGTACAGAACTGAGTCATCTGCCACTCAACAGCTGTGTAGACATTTCACTGTTATTTACTCATTACGTCTGCAGAACAAGACTAAAAATTACGTTAAGTGACTAATATATTTATCTGTCTGGTACGGATGCTCACATATAGAGGCATATACTGTACACGATAACTATTGTGTAAACGTGCAAAATTAAACAATAATGTTAATGAACGTGGATGCGGTAATGAAATTTGGTGCTTAGAAGACTGGTAGCACAATGTAAGATTTTTGCAACTTGATGCAAAATTAATTACTAACTGGATAAATGAACTTCATACAAGCATTGTGAGTTGATTCAGTAAAAAGTTTCATCATGTTGGTAATGAAAATACGTAAAGCATTCTATAACACAACCAGTTTTAACGTACTTCATCTACGTTCCAACCTGCCATCTGAGGTCTTAGTCAGGACTAACTTCCAACCTGTGATGTCAGTAAGTAAACTGTCTCATACGTGGTTCGGTTGTTAGCTCCTGCGAGCTGACAGGAGCTACCAACTGAGCCACGTCCATACGACATCAGAAACGAGAAGTAAGTCCTGGTGAAAACCTCAGATGGGAGGTCGAAAGATGGATAAAGTACGTTAAAATTTGTTGTTATACAGAATATTTTACATATTGTGAGTTAGTGTCATAAGTTGCTGTTGGTCGTCACTGTGATGCTTTTATCGTGACTGAGATTCAGCTGCATTTTGTTATTATTTGCCATATTGCATGCAAATGTTCTGTAAAAATGTAAATGTCTCATGAATATGTTTACTAATTTAAGTGACAGGCGCATCCCTACTGCCTTGCAAGCAGTTGGTCTTGTTCGTAATGTATGACTAAAAGCAGTGTACTGAACATGCAAAACTTGTGATACTGTCGGCTAGTAATATTAATATACTGTGACATTTGTTGCAATACAGTTCCTTGTAATTATTGACAATATTAATGAACAACAAGTGGTCAAGAATTTTGACAATAGGCCAAATCGCAGGGATGGCATCTCTCAAACGACATCTTTATCTCTATCACTTTAATTCATGCCTGCATTTACCATCATATTTACTTATTTATTAATGTCGCTCAATGACATCATGACATTGTCGCTGCGGGTGCTGCTTGCAATTGGAAAATGAAAATCACTGTTAGATTTTAGCAAATTTCTCGGAAACGACCAACTTTGATCTTGTAAAGAAGTACACGTTTAGAAAGCTCGAAGAATGACGAATGGACAATATATGAATGGAAATTCATATATTGTCCAACTGAAAATTTTTTCAACTATTTTTACATGAAGTGAATACATTTTTATTCCAACAACATAATGGAAACCCATAGTGGCAATTGGGTATCTAATCCCCCAAAACTTCCCCTTCCACACAAGAGATCTCGACTCTCATCTAACACACCATGCCTCGGCCAACCCCGTCACCACCCCAAATGGCAGCTTGATCGTTTTGCACATTCTCACACAGCAAGGCCACAAATTCCCCACTGATCGCAATGGGCCACCTCATATCCACCCCCTAAATTGCCTCTTACCATGAGGTGATCAGCACCCCTGCCCACACTGCACATCCGTGGAGCTACTACCCCAAACAGCATCCAGATACAATCAGCTATTTTTCCAAAAATCATCAGACAGAGTGACACCAAAGCTGTACACGGAAAATGACCTCTAAGAATAGACCACTTATGCTGTACATGGCGTAATAATAATAATGAACTAATTATTATTATTACAAATATAGTTATTTCATTCTTGTGTATTGTGTGATATATCAACTTACGAGACATTTATGTTTCTCATAGTGTTATTTGTGATATAATTATTTATTGAAATGCAAAAAAATGCTATTGTTATGCGTTATGCTATAAATTGTATAGTTTTTAAACTTATGTTGCAGTTATTCATGCATGACCATGACATTGTATTTTCAAGCAGTATACATTTTGTCTCGTGAACTGTGAAATACATCTGGTTACAGCCCACGTAGCAAGGATGTATAGGTTTTGTTTAATGTGGATTTTGATTGATTTTTCAGTAGTTTGCCATGTTGCGAGTGTTTTTAATTGTAATGTTATGAGTTGCATGTCTGTCCCCTTACTTATTTTACCAACCCCTCACTCTAATGAAAGTATGAATACGAAGCAATACTTGCCCACAGTTTATGCACTCTTCTTCTTCCCAACTTCTCTTAGGGAAGTTCAGTTTGCATTTTCAGTGTGTAGGATCAGTAACAAGAAGGCCTAGCAGTGGCTAGCATAGCGCGAGATGATCCCTCCACTCTTCCCAGTGATGATCCCTTCCCTCGCGCCCACATGTACCGCGACCGCAATGCGTGGTAAATCGGCATAGGAATTTGAAACCTAAATTAGCTATAATGCGCCAATGCACTTCTGTCACAGACGGACACTGACATCGTAGCATAAGCGTGAGATGTATATATTACATCTTGTGCTAATAAAAGTGATTGGAAATTTACAACGTGTTCATTTGATTTGTTGCAAAAAACATGATTTATTGAATTCCGTGTAATTCAGCTGATGTTTTCTAGTGGCCGCCATCACCAAAACAGTAAGTGTGTTGTTATTGCAGAAATGCAGAAAATGACTGCACAGGATGCAAAAGCTAGTTTACTCTTAACCATAAGTTTCTTGTTTTTTGATCACACTATTTTACTATAAAGTACACCATCAAGTTGTTTCTTAAATTACTGTGCTAGAAATTATATGTATGTGCTGTGATACCTATATCAAGGTTGACCCATTCCCAAGTAATAACAAATGTTTAAGTTCCGGTTTTTCCGCAGCAAATTAATCTCCCGTTAATTTAATCCGGCATTAAATCCGGCAGATAATGATCAATTTACTCAGATGTCGTTTTTCCACCGACAGTTCGTCAATTAAATCGTCCATTTAGGACGATTTAATTGACGAACTGCCGGTGGAAAAACGACATCTGAGTAAATTGATCATTATCTGCCGGATTAAATTAACGGGAGATTAATTTGCTGTGGAAAAACCGGACCTAAATCATAACATAACCAATTAATGCTCTTAACACAGTTTAACAAAATGTTTACAGTGGTATTAAATATGACGTTATGCAACAGTACTGTATAAGATTACTATTAAAAACATGACATTTTTGTTACAGTAAATGGAAATTATGCTAATGTTTTGTATATTTCATGTTCAGTTTCCTTTTTTGTTTGCATAAATTTCGTTTTGCCACATTCCATTAACGGCCGACTTGTTTTTTTGTGATTTTTCTAAATTATAAATTTTTTATTATTGTATTTAATCATGTTGTGTATTGAAATGTGCTCTGTCCTATGATGTTGTGAGGTTTGCATTGTTGCAATGTGTAAAATAATTCGTCAGTTACTTGCACAGCACGACCCCCTTCAGTATTCTTTAGACAATTAAGATAGTGGTCATACAGAGAATTTCATAATCTCAAGAGATTTTTTGTTACACACTAGGGATCTGAGCTTATTCTCGACTTAGCTGTGCTCAGAGGAAACACAGCAAACCCGTCAGCTCTGTGTTGGAAGAAATCTTCTCGAAAGTTATCGGGTTCCGTCAAAGGTAACAAGTGCTGAAAATGCCCAACTTTGTAGTTTTTCTTACCAAACTGTCAATCACAAGCAAATCGATGAATTTTTGAGCTTTGGCAGATTTTTGCACTTTGCATATGCTCTGATTGCAACTGATTTTGTTGTATTTAATGACCAGTTATGGCGTGTTTTCGTCTGCCGCCCATACACGTTTATTGACAAGTATATTAGCCCTCAGACATGACACTAAATGTATGCTGACTTCATTTTTACACTGAGGAGTGAAATTTAGTTAGCATGATACAGATATCAGACCATTGTTTTGTGTATTATTGTGGATGCACCCAGCATAGTAAGTGAAAATAGTCACTGTTGGCCTTTGCCTTTCTACCTCAGTACCAGATAGTGTCGACTGTCCGTCCATTGTACAGACTCTGCATCTGGTATTGCCTAAAAACTGGCCGGGCTTAGAGTTAGGATGACAGCAAGTTCTCATCTACAGGGCAGCTCGCAATAAATGAATAAATAAACTGAGTGGAAAAAGGTGTGGATATATGTACTGTGAACCAATACTTTGCCAAAGTGTGACCGATCTTTATATCAGGCTGAAAAGAAGATCATTGCTAAAAGTCCCACCACATTTTAACCATATCACTAACTTGTGAAATATTCAACAGCTTTTTTATTACTTTGGCCAACTGCCCCTTTTGCACCACCCTGTCCTGCAAGTTCATTGTGCAACTCATTTCACATGTGCGGCTGTGATAATATATCAGGTTTTTGTTTTATGGGAATGGACCTTACGTCAACCTTGGGCCATGCTCAGGCCAGCTTTTGGGCATGACCTATGCATGCTGCGATGTTTGTATTACACATATCATGTTACCAGTTTGCTTTTGTTGTATTTAAAGACAGTTTTGATTGCCAGTTTCTTGGTTCTCTTGGCTTGCATTAAAGTTACCTAATGGGTGGCATGTAATGCCTGCAGCAAGGAATTAAGGTATATTCTGCAGTTTGCACAAATCGGAGTTGCATTTCAGTGTTAAAATAACTACACTATGGTCCATGAAAAGGAGCCAACTTATTTTTGTCTGGGTCTGGAACCCTCCACTTCATACTCCATACATTTCTTCAACAGTTAATAATAAAATTAATGTGAAATTAAGTAAACATAAGGCACATCACTCTGGTCCCTTTCGGTGAAGTTACAATACCTGTGATGCAATTTTCTGTCATAATATCCTGCTGTAATACCAGGGTGTTACATTTTCACTGTTTTGAATTTCACAAAGTAGAGTAGCAACATTAACTAAGTGAGATGAAGTAGGTGAGATGAATGAAATTCATCTAATCATGTGGATCACTAATTTCTAAATCTAACAGTTACAGTGGCAAATCTGTTGATTTGACGAAGTTACAGACAAAAATAAATTGGCTCCTTGTTATGACCCAGTGTAGTATATGATCATGATGTTGTATACTGTATGAACTGTGTGTGCAAATGACACGTATACACATAGCCAGAAGAAAGCACGTGCAATACAGCTGACTTATCTTCTCTTTTCATTGGCATTTCAAACACTGCTGATGCAGACATCAACAGCACATACCACAACAATGTTATTTGACCACATCGCACATATAGCACAAGTGGCCAAATATTACAGGTTGAGTTCCGTCATCATTCTGTCTTTTGGTAATGACCGTGTACTATGCAAAAACGAAAAGCGACTAGCCGTCATTTGAGGTGGTACATGGGCCCAATGATGGGTATTAGATTGGTCCAGATC
>Ga0209782_1000471_pt1 | contig 17584 bp, 16 predicted proteins | sample WorMetmaBAHAMAS1_FD_187390 | JGI IMG/M metagenome (GOLD analysis project Ga0209782, IMG submission 187390) | Marine gutless worms symbiont microbial communities from Max Planck institute for Marine Microbiology, Germany - Inanidrilus... | ecosystem: Host-associated > Annelida > Digestive system...
CTACCTACTCAATGCCCTCGCTCAAATGCGATAGCCCTGCCTCAGGGGGGAGGGGCTTTTGGACCCTTCTCCCCCGGGGGAGAAGGTGGCCCGAAGGGCCGGATGAGGGGGTTCGGGTGTTTGCCGCTTTGGGCTACCCCACGATCCTCTTCACCGCCTCGACGCACCGGTCGATCTCGTCTTCGGTGTTGTAGTAGTGCACCGAGGCGCGGACCATGGCGTCCAGGCCGCGGTCCTGCATGTCCAGGCGCGTGAAGACCTGTCGGGTGACCGAGGTGTTGATGCCGAACTCCGCGCGCAACCGCGCGCTGATGGCCGCCGGTTCCTGAGTCTCGGCGGTGAAGGTGACGATCCCGCATTTCTCTACGCCCAGGTCGCGCACGGTGACGCCGGGGCTTTCCGCTAGCGCCGCGCGCAGCGTCGCGCCCAGGCGGTAGACGCGGTCGCGGATCGCCGGCAGGCCGAGCGCCAGCGCATAGTCGATCGCGCTTGCCAGGCCGATGCGGCCGGCATTGTACATCTCGAAGGTCTCGAACCGCCGGGCGGTCTCGGCGATTTCGTACCGGTCGGGCGCGGTCCACTGCGCCGCGTAGTTGTCCAGAACCGGCGGGTCCAGCCGGCCGATCCAGTCGCGCGCCACCCACAGGAAACCGGTGCCGCGCGGCCCGCGCAGGTACTTGCGGCCGGTGACCGCCAGCATGGTGCAGCCGATCTCGTGGACGTCGAGGGGTAACTGCCCCGCCGACTGAACCGCGTCCAGGAGGTAGGGGATCCCGTGCCGCCGGGCGACCGCGCCGACCGCGGCCGCGGGGTTCACCAGGCCGCCATTGGTGGGGATATGGCAGATGGCGATCAGCCGAACCCGCGCGTCGATCATCGCGTCGAGGGCGGTCACGTCAATCTGGCCGCTGGCATCGTCCGGTGCGACGACGATCTCGATGCCCCGGCGCTCTGCCGCGTGCAGATAGGCGACGTAGTTGGAGCCGTACTCGGAGCGGTTGGTCACCACCTTGTCGCCGGGCCGCCAGTCCATGCCGTAGAATGCCATGTCCCAGGCCCGGGTTCCGTTTTCGACCCAGCCGATCTCGTCGGGCGCGCCGCCGACGAGACGGGCGGCGCTGTCATAGAACCCGCCCAGCGCTTCTGCGGCCAGATCCGCCGCCTCGTAGCCGCCGATCCTTGCTTCGGCCCGGATCTGCGCGATCACGGCCTCGGTGACGGGGCGCGGCTGCAGCGCCGCACCGGCATTGTTGAAATGCACGATCTCGGAACAGCCGGGCGTGTCTGCGCGCGCCGCGGCAACGTCGATGTCCATCTGGCGAAACCCCCTCCGACGCGGTCGGTGCGGGGGTGTTTTACCCCGCCTTGGCGCGGGCCAGAACCCTGTCCTTGGGGAAGACGATGGTGACGGTCGTGCCCTTGCCCACCTCGGTCTGCATTTTCACTTCCGCGCCGTGCAGCTCGGCCAGGCTCTTGACCAGGGGCAGACCCAGCCCGGTTCCTTCGAATTCGCGGCTGAGCTCGGAATCGATCTGCTCGAACGGGGCGAAGGCGCGCGGGATGTCCTCCGGCGCGATGCCGATCCCGGTGTCGCTGACGCTCAGCGCCAGGGTCCCGCCCGGGATCCGGTCGGCCGAGACGGTGACCTTGCCGCCGGCAGGGGTGAACTTGATGGCGTTCGACAACAGGTTGATCAGGATCTGCCGGATCGCACGGTTTTCGGCGGAGACAGGCGGCAGGTCGCGGGGCACCTCGTCGATCAACGTGAGGTTCTTGTCGATGGCGCGCTGGCGGATAATGCGGATCGACGCCTCCACCGCGGCGGCCAGCTCCATCGGGTGGGCTTGCAGCTCGCGGTGGCCGATCTCGTATTTCGACAGGTCGAGGATATCATTGATCAGCGACAGCAGGTGCCGGCCGCTTTCGTGGATGTCGATGACGAAGTCCCGGTACTGCTTGTTGCCGATAGGGCCGAACAGCTCGTCGCGCAGCACCTCGGCAAAGCCGATGATGGCGTTCAGCGGCGTGCGCAGCTCGTGGGTGATGTTGGCCAGGAAGTGCGACTTGGACCGGTTGGCAAGTTCGGCCTCCTCCTTGGCCTTGGTCAGTGCCTCTGCGTTGCGCTGGGTGACGGAGATGTCGGTGACGCTGACCAGGATGCCGCCGCCTTCCAGGGGATGGGCTTCGACCTGCAGGATCACGCCCGACGGCAGATGCAGAATATCGGGCGGCCCGTCGAAGCGCCGCAGGCGCTCCTTGCGCTCGACGACGACCTCTTCGATGTCCTTGTCCTTGAACATCGTGGCGACGCCGCTGTTGCGGATGATTGCGTCGACCGTGGTCCCTATACGGACCAGCTTGGCCGGCAGGTTGAGGATCTCCACATAGCGCCGGTTCCAGGCCAGGAGCTTCAGCCCGCTGTCATAGGCGGCGATGCCCTGGGACATGCTGTCCATGACGGCCCGCAGCATGGCCGACTGGCGCTGCAGCTTCTGCTTCCGGTGCACCATGGGCGTGACGTTGGTTTCGACGGACAACAGGCCGCCGTCCTGGGTGCGGTAGGCGCGGCATTGCAGCCAGACGTCGCCCACGTGGCGCATCACCCGCTCGCCGTCGGCGCGGGTAAGGCGGGCGGCTTCGGTGTCGGCCCAATCGGCCTCCTTGCCCTTGGCTTCCGCGACGATGCCGCTTTCGGCGACGATCTGCAGCACGTCCCGGACCTTCATGCCGCGACGGATGGGGCGGCCGGCCTGGCCGTAGAGGTAGGTAGCGCGGCTGTTGAACAGCTCCAGATTGCCCTGGCTGTCGAACAGCATGATGACCGCGCTCAACGCCTCGATCGCATCGGTCAGGCGGGACTGCGCGACCTGTGCGGCCTCCTCGGCCTCGGTGGTATCGGTGATGTCGGTTGCGGCACCGCGGTAGCCGGCGAACTGGCCGGCCGTGTCGAAGACCGGCATGCCGCTGAGCGAGAAGTGGCGGCGCCGGCCATCGGGGGTGATCGTGGAGTAGCGGAAATCACGGAACGGCCGATGCGCCTTGAGGTCGGCGAGGTGGCTGTCCCAGTCCGCCAGGCTTTCATCGGACATCACCTCGCGTCGGGTCTTGCCCAGGAAATGCGAGGGCGGCAGGCCGGTCACGTCCTCGATGCGGTCGGACAGGTACGTGAACCGAAGGTCGGCATCCATTTCCCAGTGCCAGTCGGACGAGACGCGGCTCAGATCGCCCAGCCTGGTCTCGCTGTCGATCAGCTTCTGCTCGCGGCGTTTTTCCTCGGTGATGTCGATCCGGGTTCCGACCGTCCAGCCGCCGGGCAGATGCTGGTTGGACATGCGGACCCAGCGTCCGTCCCGGGTCTCGACCTCCAGGGCCCCGCCCGCCTCGCGGTGCGCCTGTTTCAGAGTCCGGACCCAGGTTTCCCTCGGCGTGCCGGGCAGGCGGACATGACCTTCCTGGACCGCGTAGTCGGCGATCTCGGCGAAGGTCCAGCCGTTGACGATGGCCTCCTCGACGTTGGCGAACATCTCCTGAGCCTTCTCGTTGGCCAGGACCAGGCGGTCGTCGCCGTCATACAGCAGGACCGCGATATCGATGGCGCCCACGAACGACCGCAAAAGGCCCGCGAGCGCGGGGTCGTCGGGCCTGCCGGTCTGGTCGGTGAGGTCGGTGCCGATCAACAGGCCCTGGGTGCCGGTATCGGCGTCGGAGGCGGTATCGGCGGTCTTGGGCCGGGCGGTGCCGCCGCCGGACATCAGGCCCCACAGCACCAGGGCGACGGTGATGCCGGCCAGAACCAGGGCGACCACGGTCACCGCGCCGGGCGAGGCCTGCAGGGCCGCCACGACGGCGGCAACAGCCGCCAAAATCGCCGTCAGTCTCTGGTTCCGAACGAGTTTTATCGCCACGCTTAACCCCTGACCACGAAGGCAGGGCCGACTGTGCGCCGCCCCGCTCTGGTCGTCGTAGTGTTCAACCCACGCCCATTCCTGCCTGCCCGTGCCCGGAAGAGAGCGATCCGATCACAGCATTAAACCGTTCGGAACCTTCAGGAGTGGTTAACGAATGATGGCCCAACGCCGGGCTGTATACCATAGCAGGCGCGGAAGTGCGGCGGTTTTCAGCCGTTTGTAGAGGCTAGCGGCGGGCCCGTCGGGCCTACTGGCGCAGGTCGCGCCAGGCCTGGTAGACCTTCTTGCGGTAGGGCGTGTGCAGGCTGCGGGTGCGTGAGTGGTAATTTTTTACCGCATTGGTCCAGGATCGGGTGCTGCGCCTGAGATCGACCAGAAAGCTGGTGGCGTAGGCCACGTTGTGGACCGGGTCGAAGGCCTCCTCCAGCGAGGCGAAGGCGCGGCCGTGATAGTGCAGGTTCACTTGCATGCAGCCCACGTCGATGTTGCGCACGCCGCGCCGGATCAGCGCCTCGACCTCGGCGATGGCCTCGCCCTTGGAGGCGAGATAACGGCCCCGGCCCTCGGCATAGACGGTCCAGGGCCAGGCAAGGTTTACCCCGTCCGCAGCCGACCAGCGGCCGGATTCGACCTGGGCGATCGCCTGCAACAGGAACCGCGGGATCCGCCGGGCCTCCTCGGCCGCGGCGATCGAGCGGGTGCAGAGCGCATGATCGCCCGATTTCTCCAGGAAATCCGGGACGTTGGAGGACGCGCGCGCCGGTGTGCCGGCGCCGAGGCCGGCGGCAAGGCAACACATCAACAGGGCACGGCGCATGGCCATGGGCAACATCTCCCGTCTCTCGGGATATGGTTAAGCAAGATGTGTGCCGCCCTTCGTGACGCGGCGCTGTGCGCCGCTCCTCAGGACGGGCCCCGCCCTTTTCCCCTGGGGGGAGCACCTCTCTCCCTCACCCTGAGGAGCGCCCGAAGGGCGCGTCTCGAAGGGCATGGCTGCGTGCGGCACGCGCTTGCCACGTGTTAGCCAGATGGTTCGTGACGCTGCGCTGCGCGCCGCTCCTCACCATGAGGGTCTTGGTCGGGTTGCCGCCCGCGACGCCCTTACCCAGGAGGCGCCCCGTCCCCGGCGCCCAGCGGGCGCTGCATGAACATCGTGTCGATCCAGCGCCCGTGCTTGAAGCCGACCGATCTCAGCCGGCCGGCTTCCACGAAGCCGCAGCTTTTGTGAAGCGCGATCGAGGGCCCTTCCAGGTCGCTGATGATGCCCAGCATCTGCCGGAAGCCGCGCGCGGTGCAGTCCTCGATCAGCGTGTTGAGCAGCCGCTTGCCCAGGCCCGCGCCAATGCAGGCCGCGTCCACATAGACCGAGTCCTCCACCGTGTTCCGGTAGGCGGGCCGGGTGCGGTAGTACCCCGCATAGGCATAGGCGACGACCTGGGTCCCCGCCTCGGCGACGAAGGCGGGCATCTCGTCGACTGCCAGCGCGCCGAAGCGCCAGCGCATCTCCGCCGCGTCGGGCGGCGCTTCCTCGAACGAGGAGACGCCGGTCATCACATGGTGTCCGTAGATCGCGGTGATCGCATCTATGTCGCCGGGCCTGACCGGCCGGATCACGGCGGCACGCAGCGCTTCAGGGGAGGGTGCGGTCACGGCAGGGCCCATCCTTCCGCTTATTGTTCTTGGCGGTGCCGATTGTCGCCGACAGGCAAGCGCCCTGTCATGTGTTTCCGTGCGTGGCGCGGGGCTTGCCATCGCCCGCGCGCGGTGCTATCTCCGCTCCCGCTTTCGGCCCCGGCGCAATGCCCGGGCGCATGCGAAGCAAGGGCGCGTAGCTCAGCGGGAGAGCACTACGTTGACATCGTAGGGGTCGCTGGTTCAATCCCAGCCGCGCCCACCATCCTTCGCTCTTCGAGCTTCGGATGGCAGGCCACCGGGCGTTCCCTCACATCCACTCCAGCGCCGCGCGGCGCTGTTCCCAGACCAGCGTTCCCGCATCCGGCAGCTCCGCCTTCAGCAGTTTCTCGATGTTCAGGACGCCGATCGGCTTGGTGGGCCAGTAGCTGCCTTTGATCGGACCGCTGGTTTCGCCGAGCAGGCGGCGGAACGCCTCGACCCGCTGCCAGCTTTCCGGATAGGCAGCGTCCAGCCGGTCGCCGTGCATGGCGAGCCACATGCCCGCAGCGGCGGCGACGTGGATGGCGGCGTAGGAGGTGCCGCGGGAGAACTTGTAGCGCGCCTCGACGATGCCGTTGTCTTCGGCGAGCCGGCTGCTGGCGCGGAAGATCTTGTAGGCGGGCGCCCAGACGTCGATCCACTGGGCCGTGCGCAGGCTGTACTTGTGGAACACCTTGTCGTCCGGCCGGGTGCCGCCGACACCGATGGTGCGGGTGAATTTGCCGGGATAGGTGACCATGTCGGTCTTCTGGCCGCCGCCGGCCACCACGATGATGCCGGCCTCGTAGGCCCGGTCGATCGCTTCGCCCAGCCGGCTGGGACGGGGCAGGGTCACGAACGGTGAGCCCATGCTCATGGAGATGACCTCGCAATGCAGGCCGACCGCGCGGTCCACCGCCCGGGCGAGGCGCGCCTGCTCCTTCCGGCTGAAGGGTATGACCGAGGTGATCGCCCGGAACGGCACCAGCGGCAGGCCGGGGGCAACGCCGCCGGGGAAGCCCTTGCCGGGATCGGGCCGGCCGTTGAGCACGCTGGCCGTGCGGATGCCGTGGGCGGGATTGCCCTCGTAGTCCAGCGGGTCGAAGGGCTGGCTGCCTTCTTCCACCAGGTTCTGGTCCGTGCCCGTGTGCACGAAAGGCGAGGCGCCGTCGGTCCAGGGGCCGAAGACGGCATGCCGGTTGATGCCGGTGTCGATCTGGGCCACCTCCACGTCGCCCCAGTCCACCGCGCCGCCGGTCCGCGGCAGCAAGCGCATCGCCTCGCGCGCGCACCTTCTTGATGTTCCAGTCGGGTTCCGGATTCGCCATGCTGCCCCCTCGGTTTCGGTGCCCGGGCCACTTTACCATCGCATCGCTGCGATCACTGTGTGTTAGCGTGCGGCATGCTGCGGCTTCGTGAAAACCAATTGTTCCGGCGCCTGTGCGTGCCAGTTTTTGCCCTGCTGATGACAGGTTCCGTCCTGGAGGTGCCCTTGGCGCAGGCCGACACACTGCTGATCGACGATTTCTCAAGCCCCGACCTGGTCTCCGCCCTTGGGACCCGCTGGCGGGGTGTCAGCGACCGGGTGATGGGCGGTGTTTCCGAGGCGACGGTCGTTCGTGCGGAGATCGCCGGCCGGCCGGCCCTGCGCCTCACCGGCGACGTGCGGCTGGAGAACGACGGCGGGTTCATCCAGGCCGCGCTGGACCTGGACGCGGGCGGCGGGGCCGTCGACGCGTCGGGCTACACCGGCGTGCGCCTGGTGGTGCGCGGCAACGGCGAGCAATACGGCGTGCACCTGCGCACGCCCGACAATGTCCGGCCCTGGCAGTCCTACCGGGCGCAGTTCACGGCCGGGCCGGCGTGGGAGACGGTGGAACTGCCGTTCGCGGATTTCGTGCCCTACCGGCTGGAGGCGGCGCTGGACACCGGGCAGCTCAGATGGATCGGTCTGGTTGCGATCGGGCGAGCGTTTGCGGCGGATCTGGCGGTGGCGGAGGTCGCGTTCTATCGGTAGGGGCCGGTAACCCCCTCATCCGGCCCTTCGGGCCACCTTCTCCCCTCGGGGAGAAGGGAACCAAAAGCCCCTCGCCCCCCAGGGGGAGAGGGGTTGGGGTGAGGGGGTCCCGGTCTTGGGACTTACCACCCCATGGTGCCGGCTGCGCCCTTGAAGGGGCCGACAATGCGCGGCGTGATCCAGCCGCCGTAGAAGTCGCCTTCCTGGGGCTCCACCTTCTCATCGCCAACCCAGCATTCATCGACCTTCGAGGCGTAGAAGGCGAGATGGTCCTTCAGCGGTGCGAAGCCCGGCGTCGGGTCGGGGTAGCTCCAGGCGGCGCCTGTGGCATGCCGGCCGCTCACCTCCAGCGACCAGTATTTCGCGGCGCCCTTGAACTCGCAGAAGGAACGACCGGGGGCGGCGACCAGGAATTCTCGCCGGATGTCGGCCGGCGGGATGTAGTAGACGGGCGGGTGGCTGGTTTCCAGGACGCGATAGCCGGCGGATGTCTCCGCGACGGTCTCGCCGGCGAACACCACCCGCAGCGTTTCCGCGACCGGCTCCAGGCGCGGCGGCCGGGGATAGTCCCAGACCGATTCCTGGACCGGGCCGGGATCGATGCGTTTCGGTCGGGTGAACATGCGTTTGCTCCTGTGCGGCGGTTGCGTCGCCAGGAGAGATAGAACCCAGGCAGTGATCGCCAAGGCCGCCATTGGCGTAGAAGAAGGCATGAACGCGATCCAACCCAACCACCCCGTGACCCTGTCTTCCTTCGGGACCGACCTGGAGGTCGCCGTCATCGGCGCCAGCGGCGGCATCGGCGGTGCTTTCGTGGAGGCCCTGGCGGCCAGCCCGGCGGTCAAGCAGGTCTTTGCCCTGTCGCGTCGCGCGGCCGGGCCGGTGTCGGACCAAGTGGTTCGATTGCCGATGGACCTGGAAGACGAAGACAGCATCGCCGCGGCGGCGGGGGCCATCAAGGAGACGGCGGGCCGGCTGAGCCTGGTCATCGTCGCGGCTGGCATCCTGCATGACGATAGCGATGGCCTGCGCCCCGAAAAGACCTGGTGCGCGCTGGACGCGGCGGCGATGGAGCGGGTCTACCGCATCAACACCATCGGCCCGGTCCTGGCGGCGAAGCACTTCCTGCCGCTGCTGGCCGACGACCGAAAATCGGCCTTCGCTGCGCTGGCCGCGCGGGTCGGCAGCATCGGGGACAACCAGCTAGGCGGCTGGTATTCCTACCGTGCGTCCAAGGCCGCGTTGATGATGCTGATCCGGTCGCTGTCGATCGAACTGGCGCGGAAGAACGACCACGCCCTTTGCGTCGGCCTGCATCCGGGCACGGTTGACTCGTGCCTGTCGAAGCCGTTCCAGGGCGGCGTGCCCGAGGGCAAGCTGTTCCCGCCAGCGAAATCGGCGGGACACCTGCTGACGGTGCTGGACGGGTTGACGTCCGCGGACAGCGGGTCCCAGTTCGCCTGGGACGGGCAGCGGGTGCCGTTCTAGGGAAGAGCGTGCCGCGCGGCAGCCACCTGCTTCGAGACGCAACACTTCGCATTGCTCCTCGAGCCATGAGGTCTATTCTGCGGGTACAACCAGCTGCTTCCTCACCCTGAGGAGCGCCCGACAGGGCGCGTCTCGAAGGGTGGTCTAACCCGGCTTATACTCCCGCGTCGCCTCCGGGTCGTCTGACGTGGCGGGCAGGGCCATCAGTTCCGCCCAGACCTCCTCGCCGATCGGATATTCGGCCCATTCCAATGTCTGCCGGACCCGTTCCGGCTTGGTGACGCCGCAAACGGTGGACGACACCCGCGGGTCGCGCAGGGAGAACTGCAGGGCCGCCGCGCCCAGCGGCACGTCGTGGCGGGCACAGATCTCCTCGACCGCGCGCACCGGCGCCAGCATCGCCTCGGTCGCCTCCTGATAACAATAAAGAGGATGCGCCGCCGAGCCCTTGGCCAGCACGCCGCTGGCATAGGGCGCGGCATTCAGAACCGCAGTGCCTTTCGCGAGTGCCATGTCCATCATCGCTTCGGCGTTGCGGTTGATCAGCGTGAAGCGGTTGTGGGTGATCAGCGCGTCGAAATCCCAGTCCTTCAGGATCGGGATCATCACGTCCACCTTGCCGGCGGCGAGGCCCACCGCCTGGACCAGGCCTTCCTCCTTCATCTTGAAAAGCTCCGCGACCGCACCGTCGGGCGCGATGATCTCGTCGATGGAAACACAGTGCTCCGGGTCGTGCAGATGCACAAGCTGCAGCCGGTCGAGTCCCAGCGCCTCCAGGCTCTCCTCCAGCGAACGTCGGGCCCGCGCACCGTCGAAGCGGTTGGTCTCCATGTCCCGGTCAAGCTTGGTGGAGATGACGAACCCCTCCGGCAGGCCGCCGCGCTCGCGGATTACCGCGCCGATGCGCTGCTCGCTGCGGCCGAAGCCATAGTTGCGCGAGGTGTCCAGGAAGTTGACCGGGCCGTCGAAGATCGCCCGCACTGTCTCGCGGGCGCGTTCCTCGTCCACCGAATAGCCGTAGGTGTCGGGCATGTCGCCCAGCCCCGAGGTCCCGAAACAGATCCGCGAGACCGTCAGATCCGTGCGGCCCAGCTTGATTTTGGCGTTCACGTCCATTGCGGGCATGGCTCTCTCCGTCGTCGTCCTGTGCGCCGGCCACCAGTATAGCGGCTCTGTCGCCAGGGTCAGCGTGCGATCCCTCTTTACCCGCGTCGGGTTCGCGGCGAAGATCAACGCAATGAAGGCATTCTTGCGGGAGCGGCGCGATGGATGCACCTGACCTTGGCTACCTGATCGACCTCGACACGGTGCCCGTTCACGTCCCCGGATCGCCGGGATACCGTGCCGCCGTGGCGGCGGCGTGCGCGGGGCTGGAACAGGAGGGCTGTGCGGTGGTCCGCGACCTGGTGCGGCCCGAGGCCCTGGAACTGCTGAGCGCGGAGATCGTCGCGCGCAAGCCGGCGACGCACTATTCCACCCAGAACATCAATCCCTGTTTCCACACCGACCCCGATCCCGCCTATCCGGACGGCCACCCGGTGCACACCTTCATCGAACGGTCCAGCGGTTTCATCCCGGGCGATGCCTGGGAGCCGGGATGCGCCGTGGACACGCTGTTCCGGGCGCCCGAACTGGCGCGGTTCCTGGCCGACTGCCTGGGGCTACCGGACCTCCATTGTTATGCGGACCCGCTGGCCGGGCTGACCGCGAACATCCTGGACCCGGGCCAGCAGTTCAGCTGGCACTTCGACACCAACGAGTTCGCGGTGACCGTGCTGGTGGACGCGGCGGACGAGGGTGGCCTCTTCCAGTATGCCCCCAACATCCGCTCGGCCGGCGACGAGGGATTCGATGCGATCGGCCGGGTGCTGGCGGGCGAGATGGATGGTGTGCGCACGCTCGACCTGCGCCCCGGCGACCTGCAGATCTTCCGCGGCCGGTTCTCGCTACACCGGGTGACCCGGGTCGCCGAAGGGTCGCGGCCGCGCCATGCCGCGATCTTCGCCTATACCGAACAGCCCGGGGTGATCGGGCGGGTCACCCGCACCCGCCAGCTGTTTGGTCGGGTGCTGGCGGAACACGAGGCGGCCGAGCGCGCGCGGGTGCGCGGCGACGCGCTGATCGACTAGTGGATAACCCCGGCCGCGTCCGCGATGGAGGAGGCAATCATGGAAGTTGATCCCGGACCCTACGACCTTGACGACACCCGCGTGATCCTGGGGCCGCGCGGCGACGCGACGGCAAAGGCGGTGACGCCCAACTTCTATGCCGAGCTGGATGCGGAGTTCGGCGGCTTCAAGGGGCATGTGCTGATCTCGCGGCACGAGTTCTCGGAAGCCTGGGGCATGTGGGAGGTCCATCCCCTGGGCGACGAGATCGTCTACCTGATCTCCGGCGACGTGGATTTCGTGCTGTGGACCCTGGAGGGCGAGAACACGGTGCGGGTCGACCGGCCGGGAAGCTGCATCGTCGTGCCCAAGGGCGTGTGGCACACCGCGCGGCCGAACGCGCCGACGGCGATGCTGTTCATCACGCCGGGCGAAGGCACGCAGAACGCCGAGGCGCCCACCGCGTTCGCGTGAAAGCCGGCCTGGTGCTGGAACATCCTGTCTTGTCCTCAGGAATCGCGGGCCTTTTGTTTCCTTTCGCATGAGGCCGCCGGATTTTCGCTTGTGGGCCGTGCATACCGGGCGTAGGACAACGGCCTTCCGCAATTCTGCGGGAGACGATGCAGACGGAAAGAGCAGCGATGCGACCGACCATAACCAGCGCCTCGCGAGATTCGCGAGGCCGACCCGGGGCTTGACGCCGCCTTTCCGCGCGTCCTGCCCCAGCGCAGACTTTCGAAAGGGCAGGACCACATGAATTCACTTCATCAGACATAGGCGAAACGCCGGCACCGATTGTCACGTGTCCAGGCTTTGTTCGTTAGGTTCTTTCTGAACCGCGCGCGTTCACGGGGTCCGGGTTCAACCGCCCGGCCGGCGCGCCTGGCGCCCGTAATGCGCCTTGCGTGTTCCCGCCGTGAAGCGGGCCTGCCAAGCCGCCTTGAAAGCGGTTTCCGCCTCAAAACCGGAAACTCCCGGGGATGACCGAAGGCCGGGCATCCCCCCAGCATTGTGATGCTGGTGCCCGAAAGGGCCCAAACGTGAATTGTGGTGCCGGAAGGGGGCCTGTCGCCCCGAAACGGCCGGTCCTGTGGGCCGGTCGGCCGTGGTGACAGGCGGTGCGGCGTTTCGTGCCGCACGGTCCCGCACGCCCCGGACCCTTGAGCCCTCCGCAGGGCATGCCGGTCCGCCGCGGCCTTGTGCCCCGGCGTGCCGGAGCCCCCTCTCGGTCGGCCGCGGGCGACGGGCGGCGGCCCCTGTGGCCCGCGCCCTGCTGCCGGCCCCCTTCCGCGTACCGAAAGTGATTGGATTTGGGACTTTTCCGTTCCGCATGAGTGCAACCTAAAACTGGAGTAAGACCGATGAGTCTATTTGGAGAAGCGATTGCGGATACGGAGCTGGGGCTTCTGTTCCGCGACAGGGCCTTCCGCAAGGTCCTTGCGCCCGGGACGCGCACGCGCGTGCCGGGGCTGGGGCGGAAGGCAATCGTGAAGCGTATCGACCTGACCGACCTTCCGATCAGGGATCCGACCCTGGAAGACCTGGCGCTGACGCGGCCCGATGTTGTCGACGAGTACTTCGTTACCGTGGACACGGCCGACCAGGAACTGGCCTTTGTCTTCGCAGACAACAAGCTCGTCGACCTGGTCGGGCCGGGGGAGCGGGCGTTCTACGCCCGGAACCTGCGGGCGATCCGAGTGGAAGCCGTGGATGCCGCGACGGCGTTCGACGTCCCGGCTGACCTGACGGCGGCGGTCACGCGGCTGGCCTTCAAGAAGGGGTTGCTGGTCGAGGCCGTCACGGTTCCGGCCGAGCGGCTGGGGCTGTTGTTCATCGACGGGGTGTTCCAGCGTCAGCTTCCGCCCGGGCGGTACGCTTTCCTGCGGGCGGTCCGCAGGATCGACGTCGAGGTCGTCGACCTCAGGCTCCAGACCCTGGAGGTGCAGGGACAGGAAGTCCTGACCCGCGACCGGATCGGGATCAGGGCCAACGTGACTGCGCTGTTCCGGGTCGTCGATCCGCAATTGGCAGTCGCGGAGACGGCCGACCCGAAGGATTTCGCATACAAGGCGATCCAGTTCGCACTGCGCGAAGTGGTCGGGACCCGGACCCTGGAAGAGGTCCTGAGCGACAAGCAGGGGATCAACGCGACCTTGGCCGAGCGGTTGAAACCCGAACTTGAAGCCGTGGGACTTCAGCCGCGGGCCGTCGGGGTCAAGGACATCATCCTTCCCGGGGACGTCCGGGAACTGATGAACCGGGTCATCGACGCGGAGAAGACCGCGCAGGCGAACGTGATCAGGCGCCGGGAAGAGACCGCGGCAACGCGGGCGCTTCTGAACACGGCCAGGCTGATGGAGGACAACCCGGTCCTCCTGCGGCTGAAGGAGCTGGAGGCGCTGGAGAAGGTGGCCGGCAAGGTCGGAAACGTGGTCGTCGGGAACGGGATGGACGGGGTCCTGGAGGACCTGGTCCGGATCGCCCCGCGCGACAAGACGCCGGCCTGAGGCGGGGCCGGACCCCATGCATGCGTGATGCCTGCGGGGTCCGGCCCCGTGCCGTCCTGCATCGTCCAATGATCCCCGGAACCGTGCGCCTCGTAAGAACTGCCATGAGGCTTTTGCGCAAACTCACCCTGCTGGCGTTTGCCGCTGTCGTCGCGGCATTGGCCCAGCCTGTGGCGGTGGCGAACGAGGTGACGTCGATGGATGCCTTTCTCTGGCAAAACAGGCCGGTTCTGGTTTTCGTCCCAGCGGCGGATCATCCGCTGCTGGCCGCCCAGAGGGCCGCGCTTTCAGGCGAGGCGCCGGGATTGAACGACCGCGAAATCATCGTCATCGAAGTCGTCGGCAGCGACGTGACGGTTGACGGCTGGGCGGCGCCCGGCTTGGCGGCCGCGCGCTCGCGCCAACGCTACCGGGTTGGCGAAGGCGAGGCGGCCGCCCTGCTGGTCGGCAAGGACGGCGGCGTCAAGATGCGCCAGGTGGGCGCCCTTTCGACGGACGCCCTCTACCCCACCATCGATGCGATGCCGATGCGCCGGCAGGAGATGCGGGAACGAGGCGGGACCTGAATGCCTGCGGGCACAGCCGTCAGCGTCGTCTGGTTCAAGCGCGACCTGCGAACAAAGGATCATCGTGCGCTGGCCAAGGCTGCGGTGTCTGGCCCGGTGCTGCCCCTGTTCATTGCCGAACCGGACCTGTGGCATCAGCCCGACATGTCGGCGCGTCACTGGGCGTTTGTCCGGGATAGCCTGGCGGAGCTGCGGGAGACCCTGGCCGGGCTGGGCCAGCCCCTGGTGGTGCTCGTCGGTCACGCAACGCAAGTGCTCGACGAACTCCGCCAGTCCCTCGGGATCAAGTCCCTATGGTCCCACGAAGAGACCGGCAATGCCTGGACCTACCGGCGCGACCGCGCGGTGGCGGCATGGTGCCGGGCGCATGGCATCCCCTGGCGGCAGGAACGCCAGACCGGCGTGATCCGGGGACTTTCCTCGCGCGATGGCTGGGCCCGGCGCTGGGACCGGTTCATGGCCGAGACGACGGTCGCCGCGCCGCCGGCGCTAGAGCCGATCGACGGCATGGATCCGGGTGCGCTTCCGGCCGCGGAAGACCTGGGCGTGCGGGCCGATCCCTGTCCGGATCGGCAGGCCGGGGGGCGGGCCGCCGGGCAGGAGCGGCTGCAGAGTTTCCTCGACCACCGCGGCGAGCCTTACCGCACGGCCATGTCCGGCCCGGAAACCGGATACGAGCATTGTTCGCGCCTGTCGCCGCATTTGGCCTGGGGGACGCTGTCCATGCGCTAGGTCGCCCAGGCGACCTGGGCCCGTCAACGGGACCTGAAGGCGGCGGCGAAAGGAAGCACCGGCGGCTGGCGTCCGTCCCTGGTCTCCTATTCCGGCCGGCTGCACTGGCACTGTCACTTCATGCAGAAGTTGGAGGACGAACCGCGGCTGGAATTCGAGAACCTGCACCCGGCCTATGGCGGCGTGCGCCCGGCGATGCCCAACCGGACGCGGCTGGAAGCCTGGGCCGCGGGCGAAACGGGCCTGCCGTTCGTCGATGCGTGCATGCGGGCGCTGGCCGCAACCGGCTGGATGAACTTCCGGATGCGGGCGATGCTGATGGCGGTTTCCAGCTATCACCTGTGGCTGGACTGGCGCAAACCGGGCGAGCACCTGGCGCGCCTGTTCACCGACTACGAGCCGGGCATCCACTGGCCCCAGGTGCAGATGCAGTCGGGCACCACGGGCATCAACACGGTCCGGATCTACAATCCCGTGAAGCAGGGGCACGACCAGGACCCGCAGGGCCGGTTTGTGCGCCGGTGGGTGCCGGAACTCGCCGCCGTCCCCGACAACCATATCCACGAGCCGTGGAAATGGGAGAACGCAAACACGGTGCTCGGCCAGGGTTATCCATTTCCGATTGTCGATCACTTGGCCGCGGCGAAGGAGGCGCGGCAGAAGATCTGGGCAGTGCGACGGGGCGAAGACTTCCGCTCGGGCGCCGCGGCAATCCAGAAGAAACACGGCAGCCGCAAGAGCGGCATGCCCATGACCGGCCGGCGGCGCAGGCCCGCGGCCGCCGATCAGCTGTCCCTGCTGGCCGAGACGGAAGCGGGTTCATGACCCGCAGGAAAGCCGACTTGCCCGTGAAAAACTGCGCGGCGTGCGGGCGTCCGATGACCTGGCGCAAGAAGTGGGCGCGGGACTGGGAGAACGTGAAGTACTGCTCAGAACGGTGCCGCCGAGATAGAGGGTCAGCAGTCGGGAAGGCCGAGGCGGACAGGGCCGCGGACCGATGAAATGTCCACGGCCATGCCGCGCTTTGACACCACGATCCTTCCGTCTGCGGCGAGTCTGCCGGCGGCGGCGCGCACGGCAGGCATCAGCGCACGCCAGGCGCCGCCACCCCCTGCCAGGGCGCGCGCTGCTTCCGACGGGCAGATCGACTTGCCGGCGCCGCGTTCCCGGCACAGGCGCAGGAGACAGTCTTCGATGGACGCGTCCGTCGAGGTTGTCATTGCCGCATGACCGTCTGGCTGCGGGAACCGGGTAGGGAGCAAGAAAACATGGTTTCAGAAATGACGCTGTTCGAGACCGAGACAAGCCCGACGGCGGCCGCCTGGGTTCCGACCCGGCAGGCCGCGCTCGACCGGCTGGACGCTTTCCTGCCCGCCGCCGGCCGCGCCTATGCAGCGCGGCGCAATTTCGACCTGGGGCCCGATGATCGCTCCAACGTGTCCGCCTTGTCGCCTTTCGTGCGCCACCGCCTGATCCTGGAACAGGAGATCGTGGCGGCCACGCTGGAACGGCATCGGTTTTCAGCGGCAGAGAGGTTCATCCAGGAGGTCTTCTGGCGCACCTACTTCAAGGGCTGGCTGGAACAGCGGCCGCAGGTCTGGACGCGCTACCGCGAGGACTGCGCCGGACTGTTCGACCAGTTGGAACGGGACGGGGCGCTGGAACGGCGCTATGCGGAGGCGGTGGAAGGCCGCACCGGCATCGACTGCTTCGATGCCTGGGCGGGCGAGCTGGTGGGCACGGGCTATCTCCACAACCACACGCGCATGTGGTTTGCCAGCATCTGGATCTTCACGCTGGACCTGCCCTGGCAGCTGGGTGCGGACATGTTCTATCGCCATCTCCTCGACGGCGATCCCGCCTCCAACACGCTGAGCTGGCGATGGGTCGGCGGGTTGCATACGCGGGGCAAAACCTATCTGGCACGCGCGTCAAACATCGCGCGGTATACCAACGGCCGCTTCAACCCCGAGGGGGAACTGGCGCCGACGGCGCCGCCGCTGGCCGAGGCCGAGGTTGGCGGGACGTGCCCGCTTCCGCCAGGGGATAGCCTGGCGGGGGACGAGCCGTTCGGTCTTTTGGTGACGGAAGAGGATTGCTGCCCCGAAACGCTCGCCCTGGCAGGTACGCCCCGGGCGGTCGTCGGTCTGACGGCGACCGACGACCGCTCGACGCTGCCGGTGGGCACACCAGCCCGCGCTTTTGCCGCCGGGGCCGTGGCGGACGCCGCGTTTGCGGTGGCCACGGAACGATCCGATGACACGGACTGGAATTCTTTCCTGGTCGACTGCGCGCGGCGGAACGGGCTTAAGACAATTGTCACTGCCTACGCGCCGGTCGGACCGGTCGCGGAACGGCTCGCCAAAGCCGAAACCGCGCTTTGTGCCGCCGGCATCCGGCTCGTCCAGATCCGCCGGTCCTACGACACCCACGCCTGGCCGCACGCGACCAAGGGGTTTTTCGGGCTGAAAGCGAAGATCCCGCAAATCCTGGCGGCGCTTTGAAGGTGCTGGCAAAGCCCCTCTCCCTGGAGGGAGGGGGGTTGGGGTGAGGGTGTTACCGGCACCGGAACCCCCTCATCCGGCCTTTCGGGCCACCTTCCCCC
>Ga0209782_1000472_pt1 | contig 17581 bp, 7 predicted proteins | sample WorMetmaBAHAMAS1_FD_187390 | JGI IMG/M metagenome (GOLD analysis project Ga0209782, IMG submission 187390) | Marine gutless worms symbiont microbial communities from Max Planck institute for Marine Microbiology, Germany - Inanidrilus... | ecosystem: Host-associated > Annelida > Digestive system >...
GAATTTATGCTTATCGCGCATTCATCGAAGATCGGCAATTCTCCGAACGACCGTCCTAAGTTATTATTCAAACCAGCTTGCGTTAACGCTTACACCTAAATTGACGCTAATCCTAACCCTACTTAATTTCGACTTGAACATGTACGCCGGTTCTTGCTGGTTTTCCAATCGAAGTTCATCGTGTTCAGAACGACATCGCGGTCTGCCGTCACGGTGCAGCTCGCGCAGTCTCCATCGTTTTAATGAAGTTTCATCGCCTGTTCGCCACGTGCACATCAACGACTATTATGCGAGTGTCTGAACTTTGACGGTGGATTTTCGGCGCACGACAATTTGGCGGCTGATTCGGCAATTAGCGCCGGTTTGAGGTCTACTCGTTGACTGTCAGGACTTTTTTTCTCTTGAATTTGCTCGTGCTAACCAGTTATTAAACTCGTTATATTGTAGAGGATCACGTTAGGCAATAATCTGGTGTCGGTATGTCCCGTTTTGCGTTGCGTATACTCGAACTGTTTCAAACTGACTCGCCAGTAGGCATGCACCACAGACGCGGTGAGCGTACGTTTGCGGCCAAAGGTATGTGGGCCGACACAGAAGTCTTGTTTTGATGATTTTTTTTGTTTTTGCGCTTTATCATCGTCGGACTCATGGTGGTTCTAGAAATGTTTTATCGTTATTTCTTTAATTCGTCACATATTCAATTTTAGTCACGTTATAGACGTACAGGGCGACAGTAGTTAGCGCACTTGTATTTTACTGTAATCGTAGTTTGTCTCGAAAAAATGCAAGTCAACAACTTCATTTGTTTTCCTAGTGAGTTAAATGTTTAACAGCATTGACGTAGGCCTATTTTAGATTTTCTTCTTTGTTGCACAAACTGACGATAATTTCCAGTATTTCTAACTATAACCATTGTAAATTCCTTCACATTTTGTAAAAGTATCTTGCAGATAAATTTTACGCTTTTGCAAAAGTTGTGAAAATTGCACGTTTTAACATCTGTTGCAAATTGTACTCATTCTTAGTTATGTGAATTTTTAGCAAATGGTATATGATTGCAGATAAACGATTTGATCACTGACCTTTTTTCTCCCGATTACTCAAGAGACATTGGTATGGCAACCAATTTTAGGACCAAATGGGCGAAATTGGCTTGCCACTCCTTATTTTGTTGCACAGTTGCACTGGAATTCCGATTGGAAAATCACAATATATCGAATGTGGGTGATTTAACAACGTCAATGACCATTCGGTGAGTTTTGGTCCAGTAAAAATGGGGTTAGAGTGTGTTTAGACGAATCTACGAAAATTGGCATGTGACCATGCAATTATCTCAGAATATATTAGCTGGACCAATCGTCACCAAATTTTTAGGATTGACAGATATGTAGGTGGTTTACTCGATCATTTATTTTACGATTTCTCAATATTGAAGTAACCAATTAATTTTGCGGAGAATAGTTAAAATTAACATAACCAACTTTAATTTTTTTGGCGCTGGCGTTCTACAAGAAATTTCGTCATCACAAGATTAGTGAGTGTGTCAATAGCGGCAATAATTCCCCTATATTGTGTATAAATTTTGTAAACTTTGGGGTTTAGTAACGTCGAAAATTACAAGGTTAGATTGTGAAATTTTTGAAACTAATCTACCTGTAGTAGGCTAGTTCGATCAACGTCCTTGTGACGAAAACGAGCTGGATCCGCTCAGACGTTTCGACTTTCGAATTCGAGAGTACAACGACTAATTGTAACTTGTAAGTTAACAGACGCGCAGACTGCGTATGCTGTCCCTGTCGCACCGGCGTGTGTGGGTACCATACGGTATTTAGACGTGTTTCAATAAGCAAAATAAACAAATTGAATTTTATCTATGGTAAAGCGGAATTTTTGATTTCAAAAAGTTGTAAATATAAACATAAATATGATTATTTTAAACGAACATTATAGTCTCAGTTCTCGAAGGCAGGCAAAACTGCTATTCGACATATAGGCTAGTTGAATAGTTTACTAACCAGGTTACTCATCGGGTTGAGGTCTTACCAGGGGTATCGGTTTTCGCCTCTGAGGATCATAAAGTCAGTAGACTATAAGAGACTCATGGGCAATCTGTCATTCTTCTATAGTAGATGACATACCAGTGTCGACTTGATTTGATTTCAGTTTAAACAGAAGACTTATGAGACTTGAATTTCAGTGTGAAGATATCTGGCGCATGGAGGCCATATTAGAAGCACCAACCAACCTATAGTAGATGAAAACCATTTTGAAGACATTCAATGAACTAGAACATACTAAGTCACCATGCAATGTTTGTGGGCAAATGGGTGAAATATAACAAATTATTTTTATTTATACCCCCTCTCTGAAACTCACCTAGACCAGTCAATGGACTGTCACGTTTGATGGCTGAAGTGACGTGGACTCATGCAAGGATGTGCCTTTTGGGGTTTAGTCCATATTGCACCATTCCAAATATTAACAACCTCTCAGAGAAAAAGTGCTGATGTAAATCAGTGCTGATCTGTCATTTGTTTAATTTAAATGAGTGCCCACGAGTACGGCGACTTTCTCCAACTCAAAATACTGTTGAAATTAACTGCAGATTTTCCATGTAACATCTTATAAACTTCTATAAGGTCGGAACGATATTTCCTTGCTTCAGGTGACCATGAGCCAAGCTTTTGCAATCGCTGCGTATATGACAATTCCTTCATTTCATGTAGCATGTGGGTAAACCAATGTTGAATTCTTTCTAATAACTGCTTGTCCTTATTATAATGTGGGCTCCATGCTGAGGTACAATTTTCTAGGTGTGACGTACAAGAGACTTACATAACTGTAGTAGAATATCTGTAGTTTTGTACAATATGGTTCTATTTTATTATTAGCCTTTGCATATGCCTGAGCGCATTGCTTAGACACTTTTAGATCTTTACTGATAACAATGCCGAAATGCTTTTCTTCTGACACTTTTTCCAAACAGTTTCACAAACTGGCTTTAGCAATTTTATGCATGCGTACTGCTTTTGGCCAATTCAGTGAACTAAGCCTAACAATTTTATGCCAGGGTGTGCTCAGTTCGCTGAATAACAAACTTTATGACAAACTGCTCTCGTAATATAACTGAACTAGCAGACATTTCTGGTATGCATTTTGCAGCGCTTGAGACACGGAGACATATATAATTAAATACGGATGGTGTCCACATGTTGGAAACCTGACGTTACAAGGGTTGTATCGTCAATAAGTTGCAAAACATGTTATTTTTGTCAATTTTTAAATATGAAAATTTTGAAATATACATTGATGATAAGTTATGCAGTTTTAAAAATAGTGCACATATATTCTTTCACCAAGCTGACAGAAGGAAACATATTACTGATGTGTACCAGGGCCTTGCATCATCTTTTTCTCATCTACAGCAGGCCTAATGGGTCAAGGGCTATCACTGCTTTTATGCCAGCTCTCTGATACCAGTAGCAAATATCAATACATTTTATTGTTTATATAATTATTTTAGTAAATTTAAATTCAACTATTTACATTTAATGTTACCAACAGGTTCATTGCTTCAAACCCCTTTTTTAGTGATTAGACTTTCTGTATTAAGTTTGTTGCCTGGTGATTACACTCGGCATGCAGTGTGATATGGTTGATTTTGTGCGAAACAGCACTGCATGGTCCATCGGCGTTCGTAGATATACTTTGTAGCTATTACTGATAATTAAGTTATTTGATTGATATTGGTTGTGGTGATTTATATTTTACCATAAGTTTTTTTATCACAATATAGCTGTTCGTTTGATAATTTTTTGCTTTATATAGCGTGTAGATAATTTACTATCAGACATGAGAAGAAGCAGTGCTAAGCATCGTCTTGTCAGCCGAACCAGTGACTTGTTTGTTGGAGATCCTGACTTGACGGAGTTTGCTGAGGCGAGTACAGATGTTTCGTCTATAGTTGCATCCCAGCTGGGAAAGGCTACATCTAGAGCAGACCAGAAATCACTGTGTAATGTGCTGTTCAGCGACAACAAGCTGCAGACTCCAGTGTCGCAGAATTCCAGTGTTATTTCTACTCTGGTGAGCTGTGATTTTTATTGTAGTGGGTGATATAATTATTTAAAATTGCAGGTTCAGTTTCTTCACTACTAAGGTAAGAGCACTATTGGCTGGTAAGAACATCTCCAAAATGACCTACCCCATGCGGGTGCTGTGGCCTAATGCACCCTAGAATCATTGTAGATTTCAGCACTATATAGGTTATTTATTTGTGTATTTGTTTACCTTATCTCTTGTTTCCTTTTGCTTGTTTCCTTATTCTCTTGCTTATATTTTATCTTATTTACAGTGATGCCTTCTGCCAAATAAGGTTGAACAGTTGTTTTTGTCGGCTATCAGTGGGTCTGCTATAAAGATTATGACACGGCCTCTTCACAAATTACTTTGGGCAATGTTGTTAGAATTAAAACTAAATGCTGAAGATGTGTACTGTTGGGTGCATGGGTATGTTATCAGTCTGATGGTAAGTTGCTAACTGTATGGTGCTGTACTGAACCATATGCACTGGAAATTTGGTTGAGTTTGATGAATTGATTTTATTGTAGGATATCAGTTCAGCCAAAGGGAAGGCCAAAGGGAAAGGCACAAAGAAAAACACTAAAATGCGTTTGTTGAAGGGTGCAGAAACGATATTTGAGGATTTAGATATGCCAGTAGGAAAGGTAGATGCCTCTGTTCAGGCAGTACTATGCACATGTGGCAGCTCTGACGTAAATACGTCAATTTTGGCAGCCCGAGATGCATGCGAACAAACAGCTCTTTGTGGCTGCTCAGAATTTGTCAGTGGGATGAGCAGTACTGTTAGTCTGGACTCTGGTGTAGGTGCCACACTGGATGCGACGGCTCCTTCACCTTCTCCGCCTGAAAGTTCGCATGTGCCAGTTACTGCAGCCTCAGACAAAGCCACTACAGATAATGGGAATAAGAAAGATTCGGTAAAGGTTGAAGATATCGATGCCATTTGCAAGGAGATGGCTGAGTGTGATCTGGAGGACACTGTGCTGTATGAATATGAATCGGAGAATAAGCGTCTGGTCGGTGGCAGTGGAGACGGTGTCGATCACACAGATCTTCTGGAGGCTGAAAAAGCCAGAGTGGTTGATTCTTCGACGAGTATGTTTTTGAATGATTCCAGGAAGGCTGTGTGTAATGAGCCATCTGCTGTATCTGTCGGTGATGAATTTACTGATGACATAGTTGAATCAGTGTCAGCCACTGCAACTGCATGTGAGCCCGATGACACCTCGGTTGATTGTTCCATTGTGATCATGCACAGTGTGTCCTTGCAGACTTCTGTGGTTGGGAATGCTGCTGAGGTCAGTGTAGGACGTCCACCTGATTTAGATACTGTCAGTGATGATGATCTTCTGCCATCACACGATGAAACACGGCAGTCACCTGAACGAGCTTCTGCAACATGTTTGGTACCTCCACTGTTAAGTGGAGATGGAGCTACAATCGATCATTCTTCAGCTAACCAATTTTCTGATAGCTGCGAGAAGAATAGTTGCAGTGTGTCATTAGATACTTCTGACGATATACTTGAACTGGAATGTGCCAGTGCCACTACCACCGCAGTGCGCGATCCTGGTGCCAACTCATGTGACAGTGTCGTGAACATGCAGAATGTGTCCATGCCAACTTCAGCTGCGGAGAAAGTCATTGAGGTCAATGCTGGACGTAAGCCTGGTGCAGATACCGTCGGTGACCATGTGCCGTTATTTGAGCAAACAGTCGAGTCAACTGAGACTTTTTCAGCAACCTTTTCGTTGCCTCTACGGCCAAGTGATAATAGAGGTGAAGTGAATCGTAGTTCGGCTCATCTGTTTTCTGATAGCTGCAAGATGAGTAGTTGTGATGCACCATTGGATAGTTCTGTCGATACAGATATGACCGACGATGTATTTGAATCACGCTCAGCCACAAAAGTCGGCAGTGAATCGGTAGAAGAGATGGGTGAATGCACACACGAAATGGAAGCCGATCTTCTGTTAGATGACTCTATTGAGAAAATTATCTGCCGGAGTCCAGCAGATGATGAGACCTATGCTGCACGGAAGATTCTAACATCCACAGCTCTCGGAAATCCGGCAGCCATTGATGACTTCTTTGGCCTTGCCGGATCCTCCCTGAGCAGCAGTAGTGAGCCGTCATCGAAGTGGTCAGTAGATAGTGGAAGACGGAAATCGAAGCCGGGCAAAAGAAGGGTGTCGATGTGTGGCGAGTACGAAGATGAAAGCCCCACCCAATTTTTCACGCCTTCCAGAAATACTGTTGCCACCGACTGCCAGCTGACAGTCATAGCTGACACCGATGAAGAAGAGGACAGCCCGACACGCAAGTCTGTCTTCTATACAACAGCTGTCGACGAACATTTGCTGGATACTGTATTGGAAAGTGATGAGGATTGTACACGTGAATCAGTCGAACCAGCCATAGAAGGGTGCATCCCAGATAGTCCTATTGCAGTCGGTCAACCTGTGACTGATCAGTTGTCTGAAATGTGTCCGTCATCTCACAGCAGTGAACATATTTTTCCCAATCCAACTGAAGATGGGCACTTTATACCTAGCCCTTCTGAAAGCAGCCACGCTGAAGGCATTGAGCATTTTCAGAGTGAATCAGTCTTGTTGGCATCATCGAAAAGAAACCTGGAAAATGATCTGGAAGATTGTGTTACATTGGATGAAGATGATGACAAGAACAGGTATCACGTTTGTCGATATTTTTTTGCTAAATTTATTTGACATTTTTACCACTTTTTATAGGCTGGTGGAGGTAATGTTCTCATCCATGTTTGGCTGTTAGCAAAATGCAAACTTAAAGCTTTTAAGCGATTCTTTCAGTGATCCAAACAAATGAAAATTACTCAGAGCTAAGTCTTGACTGTATTGCGGATGTGCTAACAATTTCCAGCCTATCTTTTCAATTTTCTCTACTGTCTTATGGGCACTGTGGGGTGGTGCATTGTCGTTTTGAACAAAGACACCTTTCTGCAGAAAACCCGATAGCTTTCTGCGGTCTGCTGGGGTTGTAATCGATCAGACAATAATGTATAGTAATAGTCTGCATTCGCACTACATTCCCAGGGTACAAAGTCCAAAAGAACTACTTTTCTTGCCTAAAGATGGCTGCAACTTGAATTTCTTAAGGCTTGGTGAAGACACTTGCTTCCACTGCATTGACAACTATTTGCTAATGGCTTATAATGTTGAGTCCATATTTCATCACTCTTAAAGACGACAGAGCTTTAAACGATAAATTTCATAACTTTTTATGCATTCTGCAACGAAAATTTTTAATTATTATTTTCTGTTCTTGCTGAAATTCCATATCCATTGTTTATTTCTTGATAGTGATGATGTCATAGCATGACGTCATAGATAAAACCATTGTAAGTGGCATACAGTAGTGATAGTACAACTTCATAATAATTTTGGCTTTCAGTATTCACTTTATGCTTAGTAAGAGGGACAGTCCTGGAACTTATTGAACGCCACTGGTATATAAGTACTGCATGTAGCATGGTGGAAGTGCCCTGTTATTCAAGATTTAGTGTTTTAATGTCACTAGCAGAAGTTTGCAAAATAGTTTGACAGAATATCTTAGTACTATACTCACTACTGAAGGCCAGTAATATCACAATATTAGCTAGTGATGTTACCTGATATACTTCTATACACACAAATGTGTGTGTGTGTGTGTGTGTGTGATTGTTGTATTACAGTGTGAGCTCAGATTCTAGTGACGATGACTTTGAACGGTGTAAGTATGTAACTAAATACTTGTTTTACTGCATATTTAGTGTTTGTCGCTTATCCAGGGTGTAGAGTTTTAATGCAAACTAGAAATGCATGTCAAAGCCTAGCATAGCCCAGTGGCATCGCAGTGTCGCCCTCTAGCAAGTAGTAGTGAAACAACCTTGCTGCCCCCTAGCAAATGCAAATGAACTAGCATGAGTGCTGATCGATGCCTGTTGTACACGACAGAGTTGCGTAAAATTACTGGTCAGAAGCCCACCAAACTTGTATCAGGTGTAGCATGATCTTCGCCACTGTTAATGCGCGCATTGGTATTACAATACTTCGTGGCATTTCTGAATGGCAGCATGATGAATGAAGGGTAAATCCCCTGAGAAATCAGAAAAAGAGGTCCAGATTGATCATCTGCACCCAAAGCACTTTTATACAGTGAAAAGATTGCGAAAATCATCTGGTAGCTCCTGAGATAATTGTTCTCCGAGAAACTATTGAAAAGAAGAAAAAAGAAAGAAATTAATGCAAGTAAAACATATCACTCTTTTGGCAACTTTGACGAGTGGGTTAAGGTATACTTAAACCAGTTCTTGTTATATTGAGTATTATTTTGCTTGAATGTTGCTATGCCATTGTCATTCGGCATATTTTCCAACCTGCTGATTAGTCTAGTCAAGAATGTGCAGTTTTGTGCCTCTTGTGGTGTTAGCAGTAGGAGTAGTATTAGTAATATGTCGGTGGCTTGGCCATAGTGGTAGCATTGTTCGTCATGTGAACGAAGTTATCTACATTGAGCCCAGTTAGTACTGGGATGGGTGACCGTTTTTGGGCAGGTGTATCACCTCTGTATATAACCAAGTCAACTAGGTCAACTTAGCCTTGTATCCCTTTGGGGTTGCTAATTCGAGTGCCAGCTGTAATTGGCTGCGGTAAAGGCGGGAATGTCCCCTCAGCCGGGAGGTCAGTAAATTAATAATAATCAGTGCATTTATATACTACATCGGGCAAACAAATGGTTGTCAGAAGTGCCAGTCAGATGATGTGAATGCTGTATTGTTGCAGTCCTGCAGAAGGTGAAAGCACCGGCGTCATTGTCGCAGGCCAATTCTAAACGTGATGCTCCAATGAGTGAATTTATCGTCTCTGACGATGACGTTGTCAATGAATCTGACGACAGTGATGACAGTGATGGAGATATTGAGCATCATGACTACGCCTCACCACTGCAAATGATACGTTCTATTAGTGATAAGGAAAACCGACCCATCAGTAAAGTGACAGAGGATTCGGGCAAATGGTCACAGAGGCCAAAACGTGCTGTAAATTCAAACTCGGATACAACTTTGGCAGGTTCGATCTTTTTCTTGGAACCGAACCATATATAGTGGTGTTAAGTACTACTTTATTTTATCTGACAGTTTTTCCCTATAGTAATAATAATAAACAAGCAAAATAAATATCAGTATGGTCTTTGCATAGTGCCTTAAAGTCTTAAAGATACAGCTATGTGTTTTGTTCAGTAATATTGTGAATATATTGTACAGTTGGTAGACCTAGTAACATTTCGTGTATTGTTACTTTTATGTGAGATTTTTGTCAACTCACTCATCTCACATTTAACTTGTATTATACATTTTTATAATTTTTACAGGTTTCCATTGTGGAATAATTTTTAATTTGTTTTAGTTTTTAAAAATTGTTATATTTCATTTAATAGGTCAAATAGTAGTTATTGTGCCTCAATGTTTGTCTGTAGTTGATTTCTGGTTTTGCATTACCTTGTGCAGTTGACGGGATAAACCAAGTACACATTTCTATTAAGATCTGATGACATAAATTCGTCTGAGAATTAAGCCACAGCGGTTTGCAGTCCTGCTTATACTGATCTTGTTCCAGTCCTAGATAGGTTCAAAGGGTTGGTGAAAGAAGGATATCTGGTGTAAAATTGGGGGATGATAGGGCAGAGTGACTGGAGTGCGAGAAGAGTTGACATCCAGTTGGGTTTGCAGTGCAGGTGACTCCACTTGCTTCAGTCAATATACCAACATAATTACAGCTCTAAATACGGAAGTTTTGTAGGAAACGGAGCAAGTTAATTAAAGATGAACAATAACTAGAAAGATGGTGAGATCGAATGAAAGTTTTTTTTTCTGTACTGGCTCACCCAGTCATCTGTGATAAAATGCTGTTACATTTTTTCCTTGTTGCCATGAATTAGTATTGTCATTTTGTCATCCTTGTGTACTAACATCACAGTGTGAAAATTGCAGTAAGTTTTGAATTACTGGAGCCAAGAGATACCTGAAACGTACCCATTATTGGATTTATTTAAAGGCTACGGCCCGCCATTCCAGGGGGCCGCCATTCCGGGGGTCCGCCAGGGTTAGGGTTAGGGTTAGGCATGAATCCCGTAATGGCGGCCCCCCGGAATGGCGGACCCCCGGAATGGCGGACCCAAATCTTATTTAAATGCCTAATCTATTTTGCGCCAGTTTTCACAACAAGATGGCTTTGTTTTGGCTGTCTGGTTCCCACAAAAATGGTATATTGCACAACACATTGCCCAAAACTTAGTACTGTGCTGTTTATTAGATTTTCTTGGAACCATTTTAATGATTGCGCTATTCATATGCTTAAGTCCGGATTAAATTAATTGGAGATTAATTTGCTGTGGAAAAACCGGACCTTAGTCTGTTCTGTGGACTGCTGCTAGGTTCTGAGTTCGTATGTCCTGATAGACTTCCTACCGGAAGAACACAGTCTTCAGACCTGGAGTCACATTGGAAGCTGTCGACACCAGTTTCTTCGAATGTGCTGCGTCAGCGTAATGCCGCCGTGCCACATACGGTCGGCCACTGCCACATTAAGCGTCTCAGCTTCCTGAGCTCACTGTCAGCTGGTGTTCCCGAGTACCAGAGGGACCCTGAAGCATCTAGGTCAGTTGTTGGAAACATCATCTCATCTCAGACATGGGGAATATCAACTAGAGCCATCGTTGACAGCTGATAGTAGATGGACGGTGAAACTCACCTTATCCATCTCGTCTTCTTGCTCCTTATCGCCTGACTTGTGTTTTTAGGTTATCTTCCTCTTCTAACATCTCACAAGTCCCCCGCACTAATCATACTTTAGGTTTTTGCTCTTTCTGTGCAGCTGCTGCAACTATTTGGAACTCACGTACAGACTCACGCCATTCTGTTGGTGGCGTTGGCTCAGTGGTAGAACGTCGGTCTTTGGCCGGCGGTCTTTCCCTGTCCTGCGCCCGACCTGCAGCTAACGGGTGCCCCCTCACGTGGGTAAGCCGTCCGCTGCAGGTCAGCCAACTAGGTCAACTCAACCTTTCATCCTTCCGAGGTCGATATATGAGTAGTAAGCTGATTCCAGCTTACGGGTGCATAGACTTCAGCTGCTACTTCAGGCGGGCTCAGAATCTAGGTCGGTTGGCCTAGGGGTGCTGTAGCTGAAAGCACTTTGATCAGAATCAGTTAATGTTGTATGAATATACTGTTACATTACTTGAAATCGTGATTGATTTCTAACAGCTGTCGTATTTATTCAGTTTCTTAATACACGTGTTCTCGTAATCGGTGTTAATGTTTTTTTGTGGTTTTTAGAAATAAACTTTGTGTTTTGTTGATCACAGGTACTTGAAGCAGTTTGCTAAATTGAGAATGGAATTGACAGCTAAACTGTTCCAGTTATATAATGTGGAAGTTTTCAAGAACAAAGTAATAATATTTTAATGGATTTTTTTATCTTTGGAAGTTTTACAAATTGCATGAATTGCAGTGCTTATATTTAAATTTTCTATCAGTGTAATACAAGTTTGATCAATAAATTTTGCTTTTTCCATTTTTGCTGCATAGTACAACATGGATTTTCAACACTCAAGTGAATCCTGTGCCACTAGAAACAACATTTCAGTGCTGCATTTAGTACTTGTTTAATTCATAAATTATTCAGTCAGTTATAATTAATTTTTACTGTCCATGAAGAACTTAAATCATATTCTCTATGGAGAGTTTTCTGTTTGAAGAAAGTGGTAGTGCATTTGTTTTGTTGGATGCTGAAAGATACAGATTAGAAACAAGATGGTTGTTGATTGTTAATGGTTAACAGTTTGTTACTTAGCTTATCGCAGTGCACATTTAGCTGTCAGTAATCGTGTCCTGAGTCGGCCCGCATACATCTATTTCTGTTTACTGTGTGCAGTTGCCATCTGATCTATCGATCTCCTGGAGTTCACGACTTACAAAAACGGCAGGATTCTGTCGCTACAAATCTGATCCTCGTAGCCCATCGAACAAGACAGTTTCAGTTGAGTTGTCGACAAAAGTCTGTGACTGTCCAGGTGTGTAAATTTGGAGTTACAGGTATATTATTTTTAATATTTTTAGGATTGATCGAAATATAATTGCAGATGATTGATATGACCTTCGTTTTCTGATCACTTAAGAGACATTGCTATGGTAACCAATTTTTGGCATATCCTACTTTCTTTCTGGAGTGGCAGATTGCAATGGAAATCAGTGCAATGATCCCTCTCCCTTGGATAAACATTTAATGTGGTTTGGTCAAGTAGCTTATTTTGCGTTACGGCATCTTTGCGTTTCTCATGCATACTCTGGAAAGAGTGTCACCGGAAATGACCCATGTTGTCGAGTGGGATGTTAAACCTCAACTCAGTAACTAGTGATTGTGCTTTGAATGTTGTAGATAGACTGCGTGATACTCTGATACATGAGCTCTGCCATGCAATGGTCTGGATTGAGCATAACGTCATCGACGGTCATGGCAACCTCTGGAAATACTGGTAATCCTGAATTGATAGTGCTGCTTTGGCTTCTGTTTAACTCTCCTGCTTTTCAGTAACAATGGGATGTATGTATGTATCGTGAAGGGGCAGGGCTTTATCAGCTCCGTAGACACAGGCCGCCAACGGACCCGTACACCGTCCCCAAGCGATTCTCAGTTGTAGCTGAGTTCTATATTGAAATGCTCTAGGGTGTCGTAACGCTGAGGCGTGAAGGCCCGGGCTGGTGGTGAAGTCTAGCCCAGGCCCAGCTCAGTGCACATTTCCCTGCTAACCCTGGGGCTTGTACTGTATATTTATTGAGCCCAGCTTAAGCCGGTTGGTTTCTCTGGCAGGTGCCAACATGCCATGGCCCCTCCCATCTGTTGTCCACACCGGCAGCTCTCACCACACCCAGACGCCAACAATGGGATGGTGTTAAGGAAGGTGTGAAAAATTTTGCTGTATTCCGAGAACTTGTAGGATGCATCGGTTTTGCAGAATGAAAGACGGAAAATCAGTCAGGAAACTGGCCAGCCTAGTTGTACCTGAGAAATAGCCGATACGTCAGTGTGTACATTTGTGTGTATATGCTTGTCCATAATTATTCCACGTTTGGCCATGTTCTCCAAAGAGGAACTTTGGGAGTGGCTGTACCACGATTTTTTAGTGCGAAATGTAATATATACATCTCGAGCTTATGCTATGATGTCAGTGTCCATCTGTCTGTCCGTCTGTATGAGACAATGCTTTGTGGGTTGAGCATGGCATTTGTGTTCATTGATTGTATATGTGCTTTAAAACTTGGTTTGGTAATGGGAAAGGCATCCATTTTGGTTCCCGGTTCATGTATTCCTGTCCGACTTTATTTGCGAAGTTGAAATAAGAGAAGTAAAACTTTGTGTTAAAAGTGTTGCTTTAGCGGTAAGCTTACTGCGGTTTGATGTCAGGGCAAGAACTGCTAACCGTCTTCTGCCCGATCTTCCACCAATTGCTCGTTGTCACACGTACGAGATCAGTGCCAAGTACACGTACAAATGCACCAGATGTGGATATGAGTATGCATCGACATTTACTCGCGTTGTAAATTAGTCGTGCTTGAATTTATAGTCTATAGTAACTATGTGTGTTTGTATCTTAGTAGCTTATGTTCACTGGCAAGAATGAGGTAAAAATAAAAAGTAAAATAATGCTTGTAGCACTTTATGTTTTCATTTCTAATGCTCCTATGTATGACAGATCTGACAGTTTTATTTGCCACCGATATTTTTGTTTACAAGTGTAATGATTATAACTTGATACCAGCAAAAGCTGAGGTGTATACAGGCACACCCTGCGATGCACTAGCCATATCCATGGACTCACAGGCATGGAGAATGGACATCGGTGCCGTCCTGTGGGCCTATGTGGCTCGGGAAGGACTTTGTGTTTTTTTTTACATAATGAGCTATGACTTGCTTTGATTCCCAGATACTGACACTTACAGTGGTATGGTAGTCATATTTCATTCCATTGAGGATTGGAAGCTGAGTTTTAGTCTGAGTGGTCAGTTACACAACAGCCCAAATCTTAGTAATAATGGACTTTTTCTAGAGCAGCGGTATACAGTACATTCACCAACTGCCACGATTTTGTGGTGTGTTGACAAAAGCATAATATTGCATTGTTTTTGGCATAATGCATATCGTGTATGTGTTCCTTGCTTGTTCTCTCTGTGGAGTCATTAGTAATGATTAATATCTACTAATGCGTATATTTTATGTCATTCATTTTAAAATGTTTGCTTTGATGTTAAATTGTTCTAATACCATAGCTTCTCAGTGAACTTACAGACGTAGCATACTGTTGGTGACGTACCACGCCGATCTTGTGTGTAGCTCTGCCAGATGCTGTTTCTTAATTTTTTTTTTTACTTTGACAGTTGGCATTAAACTTCTCTGAAGTTGTCCTTAAAAATTCCACCGCTGCTTAAATCTGTTGATACACTACCTTGTGAAATATCTGACTACTTTATATTCTTCGTGTACAGAATTCGCCGTCATTCCAAGTCGCTGGACGTGAATGCCAAGGTCTGTGGTTACTGTGCGGCGCCGTTTCAACTACTCTACTCCGGCAGTAAGTCGCAGAGCACTGTGCCGCGAACGCCGAACCAGTTTGCTCTGTTCGTGAAGGACAACTACGCGAGCATCAAACGCAGCCAGCCAGGCATGAAGCACGCCGACGTAATGTCTGCTATCAAGGTCCAATACCAGCAGTCGAAGCTGGAGAACAAGCCGATCACGTTCCGTTTGGATGACGACTGAGTGCATAGAGAGAGATAACACTGATACGGCCAATTGTGTGTGTAGAGTCGACTCATCGCAGGCCCAGCATGCGTTGCTACATGTCGATACAGTTGCACTTTTTCTAGTTATATCTTATTTTGTTTTTATATGTGACACATAGCACGGTGGATGATGTAATGTCTGCTACTGTATCCGTTTGTTCATCTGCCACATGCTTGTATTGTATTGAAGTGGCTGGACTCAATTGTCCAGCAACTGGCTGTCTGTGGTAACCTAAGGACAACAGTATTCACACGTCAAAAATCGGGATGACATTCCCCCAGTGGTGATGACAAAATATGTGGAGGAGGAAAAGTCGTGATTTCCACCGTCTTACTGTGTCTGGAAAACAGTGCCAGATGTAGTTGCCACAGACACTAATGGGAATAATATGCAATCTCTCAAATGGTTACATTGACCTTGAATGACCTTAACCATCTTGTTTTGCAAACTATAGTATTCCCTTTCTGTTTTGGGATCAGACGAACTTAGACAGTTGACATTATTTCACCACTGCATGTCCACTTTTCAACAGTTTAACTTATTGTTTTTCAGAATGTTCTGGGTCAGGTCATGGGTCAAAAGTGCAGACCCGGTTCCATCTCGTTTTTTACATTATCGTCATAGAAATATTTCTTTTATGATTAGTTGTGAGCATATCAGGTACAACAACTTGGTGTGTCTTCTGACTTAACCGTTTTGTTTCATGTAGTATGTTTGTGAAGTTTGTATTTTGTACTAGCAGCACACTGGCAAATTACTAACATCATGTGAAATTTGTATTTCAGTAATCTTGCATAATTAATACCATTCCTTTCGTAAAGTGCACAGAGGGCGACAGTGATTGTTTCTCCTTTGTATTCTGCAGAGACAGAAACTAAAGATGGGGCACGGCATTTTATAATTAAGTTATGAGGGTGGGGTTTGGAAAGAGTGCCAAAGTCCTTTCCCAGTTTGGGAGTCTGGGGGCTTTTCCACAGAAAATTTTTGAAACATGACGTTCAGATCTGTAAATTTGGTGCATTTGACAGCTATCGAGAACTTAGTATACTAGCTGATAGCTGAGTATATTTGGGGGAGGTAGTTAACCAAAACTTTCTTGTTGGGTTTGTGCAAGTCGCATGGCGACCACGGAGGCAACTCGGGCACTAGTTTGGGGGTTCACTGTTAAAGTAGCACACACGTGCAACAGATATTGACAACTGTTGTGTTGATCAGTTTCAGTGTGTCTTAGCGAGTTATGGTGATAAAATGACACTTAACTAGAGCTTATGTCACCATCCTATGAATGGACAATCAACAACAGTGCAAGTGAGGAAGGTGTGTGTGCTACAAGTTCACCATAGTGTACAGTGTTCACTTTATCATTCAAACGTCTCTCATATTGGTTGGTTGATTCTTGCCTTTTAGCACCCTTTCTCTGTTGTTTTCGTTGAAAATTTCATAGATTTGTGTAATAATTTAAATGAGCCTCTCGATCCCCTTCCATTTTTGGGTGGCTGCTGAATAAAAAGGCGGCCAGGGTTGAGGTTAATATATCGCTGGCCTTCCTATACTGGGTAGGGATAGCTCTCCACCCCTGACCTTACGTCCCTGATATAGCCATATATTTGTGCTGAAAAGGGACGTTAAACACCAACTAACTAATTAACTCACCAGGATTTTGAACTGTAACAGCTGAGCCTTTTTGTTGTAATTGTATTTTCAATTGGTCTTATTTGCAAATTAACATGTGTGAACCTCGTGGATTTTGTGAGATAGTAAATTATTTAGACTAAAACATCACATCAGCTCAGTAGGCAACAATTTTTATATTGCAGTAAACGAACGAATGCATTAATAACAAACATAAACAACAACATCTCACCAACGTATTTGACGTGCAATAGTACACTTGGCTGTGAATGTTTTTTTTGTGCAAACAGTGCATAGAATTAGTTCATGTCATATACATCATAATAACTGGAAATATATTATTACTGTGTTCAACAATAACATTAAAAACAGATTACTGTATGCATGCAAACAGGAGAATTATTATAGTACACAAAACGATGGAAAACAACGATGAACAAGTTGTGACGGCAGTGCAGAACGGTGTGTAAATGCAATCGGAGCAGATTCACTCAGTGGCCGCCGAAGCATCTTCTGCAACTTTGCTGGATGCTGGTAGAGCATCTGCTTCCTTAGTCTCCAGCTTGTCTTCCTTCTGGTCTTCTTGCTGCTGTTGCTGCTGCTCTTCGGCAGATTTCGGAACGTCACCATTCGCCGTCTGCTAATCACAGCAACATCAGGCCTGTGTGTGTGGTCTAAGGCTTTGTAAGAAACAGCACAAAAAATACATTTACTGTTGCAACGTTAGTTGTGTTCTGTATCTTTAACCACCATCTAGTTATGGCTGATAAATAGGGCCCGTCAGTAAATAAAGAATATTTATCCCAGATCCAGCTTTACTCGATGTTTGGTGAACTTCCGGTGTTGAGCAATACGGTTCTAATCATAACAGTTTGCGTGAAAGTTGCAAATTCAAAGTTGGCTGAGTTATCGAGGTATTATTTATACAATTGTTTTGTAAGGTAATTTTAGATTGTTGAAGACTAACCGTAACATGATGCATTAAATGTTGCATTGACGCCTGTACTAAG
>Ga0209782_1000473_pt1 | contig 17581 bp, 13 predicted proteins | sample WorMetmaBAHAMAS1_FD_187390 | JGI IMG/M metagenome (GOLD analysis project Ga0209782, IMG submission 187390) | Marine gutless worms symbiont microbial communities from Max Planck institute for Marine Microbiology, Germany - Inanidrilus... | ecosystem: Host-associated > Annelida > Digestive system...
TATATATACACAATAGTACTAGAATTAGATTGAATGAAGAAATCATAATTAAATAAATTGACTGATTAAAGAAAGTATAATTTATTTAAGATTTCTTAACTACAAATTACAATGATCTGCAGATCTCTGCAACTTATACACAACGGCTTTGCCTTGCTGTAATCCGTCAATGTCGACAACGATTTTGTGCTACGGAACTCGAGGTCTTGAGCGAATGCAGAGATAACTTCAAAGTCCAAATTAGTGGCACAGATTCTGTCGCAGGAAGGACAGCGGGGTTCACTGGTAGGGAGGTGTGACGTAGCATGCCTTCTTGTGTGATGGTCCACCACAGCTACACTAATTGCTATTGTAGTTACACAAATAAAGTAATGACTGGGAGCGGAGATCGGACATTTGCAATCCAATATGTAGTGTCATTGCCAAAATATATTAATACTAGCCACATACAACTACTGGTTGACAAATAATACTTATGCCTCTAATAAAAAATAACTTCTAACAAATATCGAAAGTGGCAGGCTTAAGAGTATTAATGAAAGCCAATACAAGGTGCCATGTCAGTTTCCTTTAATATGCAAATGCAGTGCGGTATAAAATTCTGCGGCATCATCTGGCAACGATACAAAATAATTTGCCGTCGTATCATGTCGTACAAAACTGACACTGATGCAACATGAGCTGAGCTGATGTTCTGGATGGAAATGTATTGCTATGTGAGACGACACACTGTGTCATGAAAACAATAAACACATGAGCAGAGAAGCGATAACTCTAAAACAGCGACAATATAAAAAAAACTCAGCGACAAAAACACAAGTTTTCATACAACTGTAACTCAATATGCACTGTTATATCTGATATCATTTGGACACCTTAATATATACATTGTGTCTCACAAAAGGACAGGTGGAATAACAAATCACCGTTTGATAATGTACTCTCTCAGCATCATCTCTGCCAAAAATTACCAAAATCAGTTGATGTGGGTTGAAGTTACAGTGTGCAACATCAGTGTCGTTTTTTTGAGACACAGTGTACTCAACTTTCTCACCAATGCCATCGTTTTTTTAAAAAGACAACATAACCTATCACACATTAATACAGCCAACTGTCAATTATCAAGTGGAATCAAATTCTATTCTAATTACAATATATATATTTTAAGTGCTAATCAGCACAATAAGTCAACAATTTCTGCTATATTTATCAACATTACTTGCACCGGTTGCAATATCTGCAGAAAGGAAACTTCGCACAAGCTGGTAACATTTAACACAGTTACATAATATAACTGACTTCACATTACAATATCGGCAGCATAATAATAAACAAAAACTTGGATTACTGAAATGGAACTGTAATTACGTGAAATATTTCTGCAAAGAACAGAAACATTGTCCAGAAAATGTGACAATGAATCCAGCCGTTAATCACTTGTTGTCGGACGGCGTGACGAAAAAACCAGGCACTCTGGTGAAAGTACATGCCATCATCGCTTGGAAAACTGCAGTGGGATTTCTGGAGCCGACGAACCCATGGCAAAGCTCGGCATTTCGGCGGACGCATCCCACGAGAGGTCGCCACTGGAACCACCGTCCATGCGTGCGCCAAGAAGACCGAGCAGATGTTGTCGGGCGAATGGATAGTCATCAGTGATGTCATCATCAGAGTCGTCACTTGATCCACGGTCAGTGGTCACCTAAATAAGTAAGTAACAAAGTATAGCTACATATGCTGATCGCAGTTAGACAGAAGCACATCGACAGGGCAGTCACCTACCAAATACTTCTGAAGCAGCGCTGGCAGCAGCTTTGTTGCTGCCGTTTGGCTACTTCTTGTGGCCACTGGTGAGTCTGACTTCCTATTAGTGTTATACAGTAACTAACCATAGCACTAAAATGCATCATTGTTGAGCCGGAACATGGGACAGACAGAGAGACTGCAGCATACTTTAATACACTCACCCTATCGTAGGGACGTGGACGTTACAACACAAAGTAAACACAAAAACTGACGCCAGATTTGGTAACATCCAGCCTGAATGTGAACTGGGCCTAATCTTATAATCTGCGCTGGACCAAAGATAAGAGAAACCAAAACACAGTCATCAACATGACTGCTGTTATATACACAACAGCGAAACAAAGGCATCACGATGAACAAACATCCAGCAACAATGACATCATATGACCTGCACCTTGCCACGGCCAACGTGTATACCACATCAGCAAATGCCCAGCTTCACATTCAAATACGACTCAAGTGTGGTAACGGCCACATCACCATTAATGTCGAGTGCCAAACTCAGTGGGTGGGTGATTTCAGGCACTGGAACAGCACACTTGACGCTTGTGTTCGACTGGTAATGTATGACTTCCTATTAGTGTTCTACAGTGACATCATATATCAGTGGAACCACTGTTGTGTCATAAGCTGATAAAGTCAGCAGAAACATAATCCTCATACTACAAAACACGACAGAAAAAGAAGCATGGTACAAACTATCTATAGACCTGCTTTTGCTACGCAATGCAAATACAAACTACTCCAGTTCATATGTCATTTTATGAACCAATTAGAATACCTAGCGGAATACGGTCGCGCCTCAATGGGTGTGCCAGTCGGTGAGCTGCAATATGGCACAGTGCTGGATGGCCACGTGCGCCCATGACGGACTGTGATTGGTCGGCGATTGGGCCTCCGACACAAAAATTTGTTTTTGTCACGGACAGAAACGTGACTACTTGAGTCGCATCTCGCAGCGTGCGAGAGGCACGACTAAAAAACAGAAGTAAGTATGAGTTGCACTGTGCCTAATAAACGATCGTAACTGAAAACGCATTGCATTACACTGTTTGCATTTGTCGTAACCGAGAAACAGCTGGGACACTATGTTTATTTTTGTTGTTAAGTGCTCTCAAAGTTTTCTGATGGCATTGCACTGAAACAATACTCTTTTGTAATATAATAATACTAATAACAGGTGTGTTGTTACCAAAAATGCTGACATTATTATTCGACTATAAATATAAAATTAATTATAGAAAGAGGACTTTCCCATAAATTTGTATTCAACAGAAAGGCACTTAAAACACTTGGTGAATATGCTGAAAATGTTGGACGTTTGCACATGGCCTATTGCAAAAGCAAACTTTCTCACATCTCTAGACCAACACACACTTTTACCGAGGCAAGTTTACAAGTTGTCATGCAGAAGTAATTGCAGTCACCTGACTGCTGAGTTCAGAGAAGTCGCGGCTGGTAGCCATGCCACTTCGTTCCAGTTCGTCACCAGACATCTCCACGGCCAACATATCCGCCTCGCTTTCAAAGTTGACCTCGAGGTCGTCGCCAGCATAGTTGTCATAAGGTTCCGAGACGTCGCTGCCACTAGCATCTTGCCCGCTGGCTGCAGCTGCGGTCAGCAAGCTGTGCTGGCGAGGTGCTGTTGATGCCTCTGAATGGACACCAACGTTGCCGATGACTTCGCCAGCCGCTGCGTCGTCCGGGCTTGTCACTCCACACATCAGAGACTCAGTGTGAGAGCACTGAGATGCCCGCGGACTGGTCGTCTCATCCGCTAACAAACAAGTAAGTAAATTTACAGTTCAGAAAGCTAAAAGTAGCGTGATTTCACAGCGAGAAAATACGTGTACACAATACACCAAATACGCAACAAAATACAATGCAAGGGACGTACTGAAACGTGACATAACGTACTGCAGCACTGGTACAACAATGAGACCGTACTGTACATGTATACAAATTAGACACATGACTACGGAACATTAAAAAACCATAACAGCAAAGTGTACAGTCACCACAAAGGAACGGCATTACGACTGCTGACATATGCATATGGATTAATGGCCATCCTCTGACTTGAGTACCACCACCACCACTAACACATTCAGTTGTTGTTTACTGGTTTTCTTTTTAGGGTTACTACTGGGTTCAAGGTGGTCCAGCACGGTGGGGGTTCCACGACTGTTACAACCTGGTAGCATGCCATAAAAAGTAACCAAACCTCGCTGTAGTATTTACGGCATGTCTTGCAAATGGCTGATTTTCAACAGGTCTCTGCTAAGCCAAGAGACTGACTGGGAAGAACGTTTCTGAATTGACCTATTTCACGTCGACTGGAACTAAATGCTCAATGCATGGGATGATAACAGATCACACTATGGAGAAGCTTTGAAGAAAATTGGAAATGATTTTTACTGGCCAAATACAAAGCCTACCCACACTGAGCAAAAAATGTGAAAATGTCAAGATAATTCAGAGCCATTACATAAATTAATCCAAATTGTGCGTGTTGCACTGTCTACTCTCACCAGAACCTACAATCTCACGCTATTATTCACCTAAAGCATGTGTATACAATGGAGTACAACCTAACTGTCTAACTGTCTGTTGCACTTGACACAGACAGACCGCAACTTTGTTATCTGACTATCTAACTTTTGTTCTATCAGGCATACTGACTTATATATTTACAAGCTGACTGTCGAAGCTCTGTGTACATAACACATATGTATGCTATTTTTTTCTTCAGCTGTAATAAATGAACACATTGTATGGTTACTGACCGGTAGCTCCAAGCAGCTCGGCTTGTTCAACGGTTTCCAACTCGATCTGCTCCGCAGCACTGGCAGAATTATTAGATCTAGCATCAACAATGACATCGTGCTGGCATATTTCCTGTACATCAGCGTCAGTAGCCGAGGAAATGGCGGCAAGTCGCTGAGGGCCGAAGCCGTGCTGACTGCTCGTATTACTCAGCATGCTGAGTCGGACTTGGCCGGAACCTCGTCCTGCCGCACTGTTTGCTATAGACGAGGCGCTGGAACGCGGCACTCGACGCATGACCGGAAACTCGTGGTCTGCAAGCCGGCCCGACACAGCCTGCTCCGGATAGTTGGCGATTGGCTCTATGCTGCCATCGGCTGCAAGATTTATGGAGTACGCAGCTGATCTCTGAAAACATCGACGACACAGCGAGTGACTTGAGAACAACAACATCTTCATTTGAAGTTTGTCTTGCTGAAAATCTTTTCACACTATATCGATGCACCGTAACTTGCACGTAAACCTAATTAAGCAAAAACTAATGAATTAAAAACTGGTACCTTGTCTACAAATGTGCAAGTCATGATGACATGATAATGACCTCGTGTTTCACAGCTTGTTTTCGTGTTTTCTTACCAGAATGTTTATTTTGATTTTTAGAAATATGTTGGTGTCGATTCCATAAACAAGTGCTAACACTGTGAATAAAGATATATTTTCAACAAACATGCTACGTTTATATAATCATATTACACTAATAAGTTCATCAAGTTTCATTTCCTAAAGCTAACTACTGTAGAAATATTAGCAATAAACTTAGCAGGTCATTTATTGGGACATGCTGTATGTCACAGCAATATAGTGACTTCATTGACCTGTGCAACACCATTATCACTACATCGAGCCGATAAACCCTTTAACCAACCATATGTCAGGGTCAACCAACAGGCAGAAAGACAATTTTCACGAACCCGGTTAATAGCAGCATTTAGATGAACAACGTTGATGGCGTGGCCATCTGGCAATGACGGCGGTCGGTGGTCACTATCGCTGCGTGCTATACGCCGACGCTTCTTTCTGTCGCAGTAATTTCTAACAGACAAGAACACACCAAGATGACTGTAACATCTACACAAGAAACAGTTTTCACACACAACAGGGCTGGATAATACAACAGGCAAGGTAGGTTCGTGCTTCGAGCCCTGCAACGTCAATTGAGGGCCAATAAGCTGAAGGCAGCCAACTGTTAATGTTCATCAGCTGCTATGCAAACTAGCAACTAAAATATGAAGGTATACGATTGTAGGAGATGTAACTCAGTAACACAGCCGGTGACTATGATGAACATCACCAGGAAAATCAGGTAACATGAAATCCAGTCATCCAACAAGCACTGGAAATTCAACGATTCATCGTGCAAAGTTGGCCAGCTCTGAGAAACCTGAAGCCAACTGACAAGAAACATCTCTCAGTTGCAGGACTGCTCTGGCTGTAAATCACTCTAAACATAACTAGGGTTGAAAACCACTCAATCCAATTATATGCAAAGATCAAGACTGTTGGTAATGTCTCTGTCACTGATGGCCGACCTCTGGCAGGCTAGGAAGTGGCTAAGTGGAGCGCAGTACTGCAGGCCCAATAGGCATGTAGGCTGTGAACTACTTCCAGGGCAAACCACATCCATACACCAGTGTGAAGAAAACAGTACACGAAAACAATGCACTGCCAGTCAGTTTGTACCAAAACTTTATATTTATGTACTATGAATGTTGCAGTGTTTTTTTTGAAAGTTACTATTATTGCTATTCTCATTCTTTGTTGCTGCATATATTCTCCTTGCTTCTATTTATATACACAAAAACCCAGGTTTAGCTGACTTGCCTGATAGCCAGCCTGGAAATGCATTGGGCCCATGCTAACAACTCCACCGCCTACATAGGGCACATGAATAAAGTATTATCGTATAAAATCTTAAAAAAATAGTAGAGTGCAGTACAGACCGTGTGAGGCAGAATGCTGTGATGACACAACAAGCCAACAGCAGCGTTCCGACTGCAATAGCACTGATGATTAAACCTTCACTGTGGCTTGCCGTCCACCAGTTGACTGTATGCAGCATCACAGTGCAAACTAATCATTCCATCTGACACTAGGTCCACTGCACGTAACAAGTCTAACTAGAGGACACTTGCAAACCTCCTCCACATCATGAAGATACTGGCAAAAAGCATGCGAATTAATCTCAGCCATAACCATCCCAAATTTAACCAACTCGTCTCAGGATCTCCGTCTATCTATTCCCCAAAATTGATGATAACTGACCAATTAATTTGAATTAACCAGCTGAGAAACATAAAAACAGCAGCCACCAGAATAAACATTATCAGAGAGCAGATATCGTTACTAGACCAAAGACCTAGGCAGTGGGCAACACAGAATTCCACACTAAACGAAATACAATTAAAATGTTACATTCATCTGATAACTTAAGCATTCTGCATTTAGCTAAATCAACGCATCATGATCAACATTACTGCCATTTGCCAGCGTCTGTAACTGACCCATCACCATCAGCTGCAGTGTTCACAGTATAATCATCATTATCATCGGTACTAATGCCCGCTTCAGACATGTGGATAAGATGTAACCAAGCACAGACAGTTCAATTCAATTCGCAAGTTGGTGCCTATATGCATTCCTCATATAATACAGGGTGCGCCAATAAAAACAATCCCTTATTAAAAAATTCATTATCTCACTTACTGTAACAGATTTTTTTCACCAAATTTACAGCATTCACAGAAAAGGATTCGTGCCACATATGCAGCAAATTTCGTCACAATATTTGCTATGATTTAAAAATTACAACCACTTAAACTTAAAAGTACAGTTTTCTAAGTGAACCAGTAACTAAACTGCATTTCTGATGTAAAAATAACAGAAAATGCACCATATGGATGTGCCAATAGATCATCATGTGTGAGGTACTATGCTGGAACACCATCAGACACACGCCAAACATGGCCAAAGTAATGCCGAGATAAAAACCATTTTGTCGACGATACAGAATGATTTGCTGCACGAGTTCATTGATAAGGCAATTGTATATTTTGAAACAGATTTCAATCGTGTATTGCTGCAGCTGGTGGGCAGTCACATTGAGAACAGTCTGTTTAAATACAGAGTGAGCTATAGGCATCTGACATTCATGACTGAAACATTTGAACTGTTGATAAAAACGTGTGTAAAAATTTGATTTGTTATTCGTGCATACTCAATGTTCAACTGCATGTTCAGTTTAAGTATAAACTGCTGTACCTGAGGAACTATATCAGTTATTTGAATAAAATTTGCTGGATATGTTGTGTGAATACTCGCATACAAAGTCTGAAAGTTTGGCTGAAATATGTACTACAATGGCTGAAAGACAGCATTTTTTCTAGGGTATTGTTTTTTATTGGTGCACCCTGTATATGGTTGCTTGGGCCCATGAGTCTCCCCACAAACAGCTTATCGATGGGTTCAGCCATGTTGCACGGCTCACCACATGACCAACACACAGAGCATGCATTACAACAGTCCACATAGATCTAATACTGTTTGTAATGCTGGAGATGAAGGCTAACAGGTCATTAAACCAACATTAAAAGTAGCAGAAGCTGTAGTAACAATACTAGATATTTGATACAATCTGCATTTATCAACTATTAAACATCAACAGTGGCTTTTTAGTGCGAGATGTAATATATACATCTCGCGCTTATGCTAAGATGCCAGTGTCAGTCTGTCTGTGACGTTTGTGCATTGTGGTCACAGGGTGCAATGGATCCCGGATATCTTTGCATGCTTGGATAGATGGATGTCTTTGCTACTTACTGACAACGCAACGCCTCACCCGGATCGTCGGATGGGATGATGCAGGAATTTCTGGTGGAAGAGGGGGGTATGGAAAAATTGGTAATTGTAACGATATAACTTAATTTACTTACTGATTGCCTGGACCGGAAACACATGACATTGTTGTCATTGTTTACATATGAACGATGTTGTGAATGATGATGATATTTAATTTGATTTTATAATCTAATGCATTGTATCTGAAGAACGGTTTGTGCTAGAGCTTCCCACATCTCGCGCTATGCTAGCCACTGCTAGGTCTCTTGTATATGCAACTAACAGGGCAACAAGCATATCTAGTTAATATATAAAATAAAATAACTGTTGAAATAAACATATTCCATGCAGACATAAAAAAGTGAAACAAGGCATACTTGTGGTATATGCAGACAAAAACACAGCATCAGTGTAAATAAGTGGCAAAAATTAATGACTGCTAAAATATATAATAAGATAATTAACAGAATATAAATAAAGTTCAGCTACGAAGCAGGCAAAAGGGCAGCAGCAGTTAGTCCAAAGCAAAGCACACCCAACAAATGCTTCCACAAGCAACAGCATTTAAGACATATCAAATCAGAATAAGAAATTATTTTTCTTATAAAATGGCACCACAAAAATGACATTAGTACACATAAATAATCAAATAATCAAAGCTGTTAGCGTGACATGCATCATCAGCTTTCTGTGTGTTTTGATATTACATGTGTGAATAATTTTGTCAAACATAGTCCACTTGAAAAATAGCAAATCATGCACGATACAGCTTAATATATTCATTAAAAAATTACTGCTAAAACAATACCACAACAGACGCATGCAGTATATGCTCAAAATACCTACATGGGACAGAAATATGGCCATTGGTAATGTTGTGATGAAAGCATCGATGACCAATATAACCACTTGGACATCTGTTATACAACTCCCAGCATGTATCGGTGATAACATCACACAGTGTTAATAACAAAAGTCAATAATTCCACCCTGCTGTACCAAAAGATTATAAACAGCGTAAGAGGTTGATATGCAAAGCAAAGGTTCGTAGGTTAGTCCGAGATGAAAAGCAACCATTGCACATTGTATCAGCGCTTATGATGTGATGGCATAACATACAGCGCTTAATGGCACGGCCATCTTCTAACTGGTCTATAACAACTGGAACATGTCTTTCCTGACATCTTTCGCCAGAGTAACGTGTCTCGCATCTAGCAAGTATCACCGAGTCACACATACTTACCAGTAATATCAGTTATATCGCATGCTGCCGCTGCAATGATTGATATGCTGTACAGTAATATATTCTATTGAAAAAAAACATTGGTCTGACTTAATCTGCTATCAGCATTAAGTGAAGCTGCTGTGAAATATCTCATAAATAAACTCATAAAATGACACCTTTATGATTCCATAAAAATTAAACCAGCTCTTGTTTTTAGCAATACAGACATGACAGATAAGTGCCATTTATTCTCTAAAAATTCAGGAAAAAGAACTGGCTACCACGGATTCGCTTGGAAAAGTCTCAGCTGTCGCAGACAAACCATGTGATTCTCCGCTTTAAAGCCAAAATATTGAACAAAGACGGCCGAAACCTTTGGCAGTCACAGTGGGCAGAAAATACTTGCCACAGTCAGCATGCTGTGATGAAAAATGGAAAAATCAGCAATGTTCAGGGTTTGGTTAAATGCCAGAATAAGTACTTTTATTTTTGGGAGACATACGAATTCTATTAACAATGTGTATGATCAGTTGAAGCACTGCGTGATACAAATGACTTCTATAAAGAGTTTTTCAGTACAAACGAATACAGCTATAGTTTCACAACTATGTGAGCAGCCTGCAATATACAGTGTGCTGGAAGTTAAAGCTTTACTCCCCCAAAATCAATCTATCTTACACACAGTACCTGCAGAACTTTCGGCCGAGTGACTGGAGAATGTAGCACGTTCCGTGGTTCATGCAGTAATCTTGACTGATGCACAATGTTTCACGTCCTTCAGGCAAGATATCATCTGCTGTACAGTGATGTACACAATAATGTGTTTTAAGAAAAAAGAGATGTATGTTGGCCGGTGCACAGCAAGGTGATACTTAAAAGAAATAACTGTTAATTTACTTACATCGCTTATAACATCACAATCTGGTATGACTATGAAGTATTCACTTATTTTCCAGCAGTGTAATCCGTCATCATTGGACGACACAACTATGACAGACAGCGCCACACCCTAGTTCAATTTTTTGAAATGATCAATTTGCCACATTTTAGGAGTGGGTACGCCCGAAAATTGGGCCTATGAGCCTTAAATTCAAACTCGACCAAGATTTTTGTAAATGCACCTTCCCACCAAATTTCGTCATCCTAAGTTTAATCATTCAGAAATTATCGTATTGACAAACAGACACATAAACAAAGAGACTATGTTGAAAACATCCACCTCATTCCACTATGCTTCGCCAACGGAAAATGGCAGTGTAGGCAGTGTCATTCTAGCATTTTCTCACTAATATGAATGTGCTAGTTTCCACCAGTAAAACCACGTGGATAATAACACTTTGTTCCAACGAAATCTTAACTGGAGGTTGCAGCTAACAACGACACCTTACAGACAGTGTAGCCTGGTGGTATAATGGTTAAAGCACAGGACTTCTAACTCTACCGCCATGTATTCGACTCCTGGCCATTCCACTTTCACGAAATAAATTCAGACGTGTTGTTCACATACACGACACCTCTGCTACCACACAGTATAATTTTGTACCAGTCACAGGACAGTGATGCCCTATGACTGAGAAAAGTCACATATGCACCACAGATTTAGAGGTCTATCCACCTACAGTTTCTCAGCAATAGCCATTGGTAAAAAGTGCCATAAACCATATAGAAGTGTACGTAGGGTGCTTATAACCATCAATGATAACAAGAGGGCCTAGCAGTGGCTAGCATAGAGTGAGATGTCGTCCACAATGCACGGTAAATTTGGATCGGAATTGGAAACCTAAATTAGCAATAATGCGCCAATGCAAATCCGTCACAGACAGAGACAGACGGGGAGACAGACGGACACTGACATCGTAGCATAAGCGCGAGATGTATATATTACATCTCGTGCTAAAAACTGCAGTTTATCTATTGTGTTAATAGCCATGGACCAAAAACTGCAAAGATCATAAAAACGTGATACTACCCACCATCACTTCATCTAAATGTCAACGTGATGCTGAGTAATATCACCTTTTTAAGATTTTTGCAGTTTTTGATCCATGGCTGTTAACACAATAGATAAACTGCAGTTTTTATCATTTATATTTGCTGTTTTATTATCAGTTACAGCACATTTTATAGCACTTAGGCTAGGGAGGACAATTATGCATCATCACATTAAAATTGTGCTAAAATATGTCCAAATTATTTTAGAGATATCATGTTTCTTTATATTTTCCAGATGGCAATTGGCCAACATGTTGAATTTTTAAAAGCAAAAAATTTTATATGCTGACACGGTCGGGAGATCGAGACACATCAACATGCCAAATTTTCTCAAAAGTGGTCTATCCAAAGCTGAGATATTGCGATTTTTCGATTTCGGAAATGGCCGCCGCTGACATCTTGGATTTTTGAAATTGCAAAATTTTATCGGCATGCCAAATATAGTCAAAATCTGTCAATCGGTTGCCTGCCATCTTGGATTTTTGAAATAGCCAAATTTTATTGGCTACTGCGGCAGAGAGGGTCAAGACGCATCAGCATGACAAATTTCGTCAAATTCGGTCAATCGGTTCCGTAGATATTAAAATTTTTCCATTTTTAAAGATGGCGGCCGCCACCATCTTGGGATTGTTAAATTCGTGAAATTTTATTGGCTGACGGTGTCTGGAGACCTCAGACGCATCTCTGTACCAAATTTAGTCAAAATCGGTCATTTCTTTGCAGAGATATTGCGATTTTTCGAATTTTCAATATGGCCGCCGCTGCCATCTTGGATTTTTGAAATCGCGAAATTTTATTGGCTATTGGCATGGAGAGAGTCGAGACGCATCAGAATGCCAAATTTCGTGAAAATCGGTCAATCGGTTGCGAATATATTAAGATTTTTCGATATTTCAAGATGGCGGCCGTCCGCCATCTTGGATTTGTGTGGGGCATATTTGGACCACCCACAGTGAGTACTTGTGGTCTGTATCATTCTGCAAAATTTGGTTATGATCGATGCAGTAGTTTTTATAATATAAACATTTTAATATTTGGCACGTTTGGCTGGAGAATGCCTATTCACGCCACCAAAATTTTTTTTGGGATAATTTGATCCCCTAAATGGGCTGCAATATCAACCAAAGCCAAAAAAGGCACACTCTCGTGAGTCCGTGTCATTTGAGCCATTAAGCGTGAAAATGTGGTGAGTGGTCTGACCTGTAGGTGAGTTGCTTTAAAAAGGGGAATAGATAAAAAATAGTATAGTTAATATTTCACCTATTTGCCCAGAAGCCCCCCATGGATGTCTTTCCACCAATTTTGCACAGCTGTAGAAGTCGTGGACGTAATCAGCTGTGACAAATTTTTAGCGATCGGTTATGGTATATCGATTCTGTGGGGGGGGGGTCAAAAATGAAGGGTTCCCAAGCTTCCCATTGACTAAGCCAATGCCTGCTAACACAGGCCTGCAGGGGCTGCGCAACTGCGCTGCCTGTGATTTCTTAGGTCTTTAGCCTGTATGCAGATTGACTGATTGATATATGTTTCATGTGACAAATTACGCTGGTCATCAGCACACTCTTTTCTTGTAACACATATGCTAAGAAATAGATCAGTCATGTTTGCATTCTTAGTTTCTTACCGAGCTGAACACGAAGAGTTGCTTGTGAAAGTGGAGTGATTGTGACTGCGTTGCTGGCCTGGCACTGATACATTCCTGACTCCTGCGATGTCACGTTCTCAAGCACCAGACGTGAGCTTTTCCTGTACAACCGCAAGTTCTCCACTAACTTCTTTCCATTAAACAACAACAACAAATCAGTTAATGGTTTCCTGCTCCAGAAGTTTTGATCAGTGCTTTAACTGTGTTGTATGGGTGACAGAAAGGGATGGACTGCAATAAGCTACAGTACCACTTAACCTCAAAAGTTTTTTTAAACATGTGGAGCGAAAAAATGACAGGAAACCAGCTAAGGCCAGCTTATGGAAACTGAGGTGGCAATCATCCTTCCTAGGTGAGTTGTTAGTTGTCAGATTTATCCACCATTACTCTCGTCAGCCAGGCTTAACCTCTTCCATCTATTGCAAACTATTTCACTTTATTTTTAAATACAGTTCCATGAGGGCTACAGAGCTGCATGAATAATAAAGAATCGTGCTATCATGTCCAGGCCAGACATCATACAATAGACCAAACCTGGGTTTTGAAAAAATTTTATTCTGAGTAACAGAAGCTTTTATTTTATTGGTGAATGCTGAGTTGTGTTAAGTGTTTCGTCAGCACGATGCTAAATAACTGGCTAAGAACAATGCACATGAGATTATCTTTTGCTGTGTCAAGTGTGACATAAAAGTCTCAGTCAATCAATTCTTAAATACAAACTATCTCCTTCCAACATGCATTTATAAAATAGTTAATAGTACTTACCATGTGCATAAAACCTTTTAAATTAAAACAAACATGTTTTATTCATTTTTAACCCACCATGTTGCTATTATTTGGTCGTTACCAAGCTGGCTAAAAATGTCCACCCAACTGTCTCCCGAAACGAGCCTAAGAGCATGATGAACATTGCAGCATGCTAATTTTCCCATGGACAAGGTCCTAAAAATAGCCAAATTGGGTGCAAAACTGTGAAGCTGGCAATTCTGTGCTGGTCATCGCAAGATCGAAGTGACATAACTTCTATCATTCGCGGAAATATTTGCTTCAAGAAATGTAGACTTTATTAGATACAATTTTAACATACAGAGGGTCAGAAAACCTAAGTTTCACCCAAATAAACCGCAGTTATGAACTCGTACAAATTCAGGTTGTGGTTTCTGGTTCAGATACCAAAACAACATTAGAGAAAGGATGAGTTAAGTAATCTCTATACACGTGCGGTCAACTTGTTATGTAGTCAGCTAAGTTCAAGTCCAGTTGTCAGTAAGCCACCATCATTGGCAACACACATCACGTAGGACTGTATGGAGTTTAGTCCTATCACCATAGAAAAACTCGAACATCGGATTTCTTGCATGATAACTGATCGTTGGTTTTTTGCTAGATTATCAGTCAAATGATGCTCAGATTACAACCATATTTTAAACAGATTTAAACAGACCTACAAATAAGCAATCACAAATCGCACATGATACCTCACTGTTACAATGCTGATGCGGCTGGTCATCGTAAGAGGTCGTGTGTCTTTAAACCACTGAATTTCATCGACTGGTGTGCCCCACGTTCGACATATTAACGCTGCACTTTCACCTTCATGAACTGTAAGTGACTGTGCCGTTATTCTTGCCTTGATTCTACCTACAGTATAAATAAACAACCTAATGTAGCATAGTAGCTGTGGTAGAATAGTGGTGTTTCACTTATAACTGGCAACTGAGTGTGATCACAATGAGATGCTGCAATCGATGTAAACAAGCTCAATATAATACCAGACAAATTAGTTTGTAAGGCACAAATAAGCAATCATTTTACTGTGCCATAGTCAATTGTTAACAGTGTAAAATTGTCAACTGGGTTCTACAAAAAAATTTTGAAAATTGAGATAAAAAAGGAGTTAACCCAAAAAATAAATGAATTTCGGGGCAACTTGATGTTGAGAATTTAAGAAGGAAGACAATGTTCCCGTTAGACAATTAACAAATAGTTGTTAAACATTTAAATACTGCATAGTGTCATAACAGAAAACGAACTGAAGACCACTGATGCACTGACCACATCTGCGGCACTGATAACGTCGAATTTGCTCGACGGCACCTTGGGTTGCAGGTACCGGAAACGCTGTCGACTGGAAAAGGGTTACACCAGAATGTTCTGCAGATCTCTCATCTCTTTCTAAGCGATCGACAAACACGATGTAATTCCACTGCAGAACTAGCAAGTCAGATACAGAGCAACCGGCAATGACGTCCGTAATCATCGTCCGTGAATCGCCAGCTGGATCCAAACCCACCACCACCAATGCGCCTCGGCTGACGCGTTTAAATTTGCCTTTGAGCGGCTTACGGAAAGAAAACGTGGCGTTCAGCGGTCCGTCGTGAGACAGCGATGACGTCGGACCACCCAGTGTTTCCAGACGGGCCTCGAAGACTCCGGCCGCGGCCACGGTCGCCCGACCTAGTTGACGCACGTTCACAGTTGGCGTGCACGTCGACGTCTGGTGGTTGGAAACGCCGCCGATCAGCAGTGAAACTGCCAGAACCACCGAGAACAGCGTCCGCCGACTAACTTGCATAATCGCATCGAACGAAAACTGCAACATAATCGCCAAAAATCGAACTGAAAAAGCGACAAGCACAACCAAATTCACTTACTAAGTTCTTGCTAAGTTTGTTTACATTTTGCCAGACGCACAAAAGACGGACACGCCAGAGATGTGCGATATTTACAATTTTCATACGATAACCGAGTGAAACCGACACACGGATATGCGGATTCAATCAATAGCAGGTTTAATTGGGCCCATTCCATGGGGCCATAGCGGTCCTCTCTGTCACGCGTTGTCGTTGTCGTCGTCGTCGTTGTCGTCGTTGTGGACATCGCACGCCGCCTGCGCTATAGCTATAGCTGGCGTGCGACTAGCGACACCTGGTGACTGACAATGTAACGGCGGCTCGCAGTAGCGAATGGGCCCAACTTTTTTCAAATGCTTCTTGTTTTTAGTAAATATAACTACTGTTATAAGCATGTCGATTCACTTCGTTAAACGTATTACTTACAATGTGTTAGTCTGTTTTAATGTCTAAGTTATGCACGGAACCTTTATTGAATGGTACACTGTTATGCGATCGTATTATTTCGATATATAACTATTTCAATGCTAAACAGGTACGTTAAACGCAAACAACAGTGATAAGCACTAGCTGTCTCCTCAAAATTTAAACAGAACGCCCGGTGAATGTGATGCAAAATGCAATTACTGTATCCAATATCACTGCGTAGGCGAAATTTTAGACCGCGCCTCTCTAGGCGGGGCATGAGGGAGTGGTTACTGGTTATTCATACGGGAGGAGTCTTCATTCTTTAACTATGAGGAGGTCAGCAAAACCGACCGAGATTTCCGCCGGTCACCGTCAGTCGTGTCGGTTTGGGGCGGTTCGAACTTCAGCAAAGGAATGTGGCACACAGCCACATTTCCGACCAGGCGATCTTTGAACGCTTAACTGGGAGCATGAGTAATACATCGCCTGACAGGCTGACACAGTGCTTCCACACTCAGACGTCAGACGTACCGTACGTGGCCCGTCACTCATCACCTGGCTTCCGTGATTCACCGAACGCACGTCTTCTTACATGCAGCCATAAGTGCCGGAGTAGTCCTATGGGAAGGTTGGGAAGACAGCTGCATATGCTCGCTGCATGCTCGAATTTCTGTGTCGTGAGTCATTAATGTGCATTGCACTGCGCTGCAGCGATGTTCGTAGTGCACTGCCGAGAGCTAGCTGCCGTCATTCGCGCTTTTTGGAGGTACTGTTTAGAAACTGATTGCAAATGGCCAAATCAAACTGCTCAAAACCTGCTTAAAGGTTTACGACACCTGCAGATTTTTTGGGTCTGACCAGTTGCATACCTTTTTATTTGGTCTAAAGCAGGTTTTGAGCAAGCAATGGAAAACGACAAACGAGCAAACCAGGGACGGTTCTACAGGGGGAGGCACGCCCCCAGTCATAGGTTTTAATTAGTCCCCCCATTGGCCCCTAAATGAAATTTTTGGTGAGTGTACAATGTACATGGACACCTGGGATGAAAACTTAGTGATTATAGGCCTAATGGTATATGTTAAAAACTGCATATTTGTAGAAGCTTAACCGACAATTTTTACCGCGCGACGCCTTGCTAAGCGCGGTATATGCCGTCGTCGTGTGTCTGTCTGTCTGTCTGTGTGTGTGTGTGTGTCTGTCACACCCCGGTAT
>Ga0209782_1000474_pt1 | contig 17553 bp, 12 predicted proteins | sample WorMetmaBAHAMAS1_FD_187390 | JGI IMG/M metagenome (GOLD analysis project Ga0209782, IMG submission 187390) | Marine gutless worms symbiont microbial communities from Max Planck institute for Marine Microbiology, Germany - Inanidrilus... | ecosystem: Host-associated > Annelida > Digestive system...
CTCCCATACTCATACCCCCACCCCGGTGGCAGCCTTGAGCTGATTGAGCCTGCTCGGCAAACTTGCCGGAAGGGCTATATATTTCTAGTTGTTGAGACTCTTCGTACCTGACCTTTATGTTAACTTTTAACCTAAAATCATGTCCATAATTCACCCCCCTCAAATATTATGCTATACAAATGTTGTTTGACACGACTCCATCTACATATGTCTTTAGCTTCTCGCATCAGTGCCACATAACCATCTTTTGCCAACATATGTAACATCTAGTTCCTCCTTTAAGTGTTTCCTTCATTTGTCCTATAATATCTAGCAGCAAACTCTCATTCCTCAAAATATATCCTTTGATCCAATGATGTTATCTATGCTGAATGATTTTCATTATCTTCAATAATAATCTGAAATAATTTTACTATCATCCTCCACTTTTGCGAACACTTCTTTATTTGAAATTTTATCCACCAAGCTAATTTTTTCTATTCTTCGCTTCATCCACATTTCGAAAGCCTTCAATCATCGAACATCCACTTTTGTCAGTGTCCACATCTCTGCTGCATATAGTGCCACACTCCACACCAAACACTTCATAATTCTTTTCTTTAGTTCCAAATTCATTTTACTTCTAAACAATCTCCTTTTCTTACGGACATCCTCGAAAGGATCCTCGTCCGACACGCCCGACATTCCCGATTTCCTCGTAACTTGTTTGCGACATCCTCGCGAAGATGTCACGAGGATGCTACGAGGAAAACTGCTTCTGTGGAATTTAAGCTTAACACTGCCATACATGAGCACTTCAGAGATGAACAGTCTGCTCACTGCTCAGCATAAAGTACCAAACAAATGTCCGGATTACTTCAGTTACTTATTTTATGTGCAGTTGGCACTTTCATAGCTGCCTATCACGCCTGCTAGTGCTCTCCTATATTTTCAGTTTTTGTTGGTTTTGTTGAGGATTAGTGGTTAAATTTAGTACCGTCTTGGCATCAAGGATCTGGCAGTGATATCTGTCTTCGGCATTTACCGAAGAACTCTGTTGTTTTGGATATTCTCTTTTTTACTACATTACAAGCCTCACTGGATGTTTATGACATGTCTGTCCACTGTCAACATTAATGCACTTCGACCTCAGTGTGTACCGCTGCCGTCATGTTCATAAGAGCTGCGGGCCAGACTCCAGTCAGTGGGTGTCTGGGTACCACATGCGTCTCCTGCTGCTAGCCCTGGCACCGTCGCGGCTGCCGGGCTGGTCGCCGATTCCAGCTGCGCGGGACTGTAAACACGCCAGTAGTTTCAGTTTGAAACTGCTCACGGAAATACCTGAACTGACACTCTCGTGTCCGAATGTGAGATTGCTACACAATAAGACAGACGATGTGCCGGAGATCATCCGTGATCGGCGCGTGGATGTTTTCTGTCTCACTTTTACAACACTGTCTGACACTGACTCTGCAGTGGTCTTTGCGTTTGCAGCTTAGGCCCCTTTAAAAAATATTTATGATGATGATGATGATGAACAAAAATGCAGCAGTGGATACCTGAGGTGAGCTCCGGCTGCTGGATATGATCTTCCAACACCTCGGAAGCCTCGGACAAATCCTCTGCGTCCACGCAAGGAAAGCTGACCACGACCAAATGCACGAGAGGCGGGTTGAGCGCCACGACCAATTCCTCTTGCTCGGGTCGCTGGTTGACCACGAACACCACCCCTATGTCCCCTCATGGCGCCTCTTTTATTCCCTTCCAGCGGTGGACTTTCCACGATTCCGTGGCGATGAAGCACTCCGGAGATCTGTTTCTCTATCAGCGGCTTCAAGCCAAGGATTGAGTCGTAATCGCTGAGCGACGGCGTCGGTAGATCGAACTGACGACGAACCTCATCATCTCTGGCAATCAACTCCTTACAGCGTGCTATACCCTACAGGACACCACAGCACGTAATAAGACAATCTGACTGTTCCACGAACCCGGACCAATCACGGCGACCGCAGTTTCGCAGTACAGGGACCTCGGACGTGGATCAGTCTTCCTGCTGACCTTCGAGCCCCAGACATTTCAGCCAAAATATTCAGACATAAACTTAAGACATTTTTGTTTGCAGTGTGACTGTCAATTCAGTGCATTAGCTGCATCACGCGATTTTGTGCTATATAAATGTACTTAATAATAATAATAATAATAATAATCACACACAGCAGAGGTCGCTGAATCAAGTACAAGGCTTAATTGGCTGGGTTGATATCACCTCTGCTGGACGGCAGGTAACTCCGTCATCTCTTACGGCACATGAACTCCCATAGCAGTGAGGCATGTTCGTGAACTGACATACTCCATTTACTTTCTTTATTCACTTACTTAGACCACAAGAAGCAGTAAAACAAATGTGCCTTCTCCGTGTTGGCATCCAGCTTGTAGCCGGGATCTTTTGCTTTCAGCTCAATTTTTGTCGTCAAGTCCTGAAGGTGCGTAAGCACCACCTTGCGACTTCTCAGTGTCAGTATCCCTACAAACCAAATATAACAAGGCAGTCATAGATGGCAGACTTTGCCCCCAGAGTCACATTCTGATGAAACTGACAAAATGCTGTAGTCGTCTGACATCAAACTGGTGCTGCCACCTGGCGAACTTCTTCTAAACATAACGCCATGCTTTATTCTGGCCCATTGTATGAAAACCTTGTTATCCAAAAAACTGAAGCAACATGCACAAAAATTGGTACAGTGGTTTTTAGTGCGAGATGTAATATATACATCTCGTGCTTATGCTACGATGTCAATGTCCATCTGTCTGTGACGGAAGTGCACTGGCGCATTATAGCTAATTTAGGTTTGAAATTCCAATCCCAAAGTACCGCGCATTGCGGTCGCGGTGCATGCGGGCGCGAGGGAAGGGATTATCGCCGGGAAGAGTGGAGGGATCATCTCACGCTATGCTAGCCACTGCTAGGCCCTCTTGATGAGTTATGTGAGTGTACAGACAAACGGATACGTAAATATCACAATGCTTCACACCTCTGTGTAAAAATACACCGTGGTTGCAGCACACCACTATTACACCATCATACCACCACTTAAGTGAACATCGTATTTCTTTGTTTTGATTGATTTGCTAACTTGCCACCTCTCGCCGACAACACCAGCCAGCCTAGTGACAGACTGGACTCCAGAGGGAGGAAATAGATAATTTGGCAGGCCAAAGTGGATGTGGCGGGATACGTTTATATAAGATATGCAATGAAATGGGTGTCGGTAGCAGTGGCAATCATGAAGTCGCCAGCAGCGTTGACGCAGACAACTCATCACCCAGTGTCCCATAAGAATAATTTGGAGTGACCAAATGACTAAGATATAAGACTGAGACTTCACTCTACAGGCATTTACACAAACACACCAGACCAATTGCTCTACCTGTACCAATAAAGTGGACAATACAACTGCATGGTAATGGGATTGAGTGGTCCTTGCAATAGTTCTAACAAGGTGAGGTCAACTTCTGCTAAGTCTAAAGGATAAGGTACACCAAACATTCTTAACTTGGGAATTCCCTGTGTTAAATGTGTATCTTTTGGTCTAAGCCTTTAGTCTTAGCCCTTAGACTTAGCCAAAGTTGACCTCACCCACTGTTTAGGCCACTTTAAACACGTCTATAATGATGATGATGACGATGATAATTCATATCTGTACAATTACTGCTACTACTGTATGGCAGAAGATACGGATAACGTACCTTTTGGCACTTCTTTTGGTTCACGGTAGAGCTTAATATCGAGGGCAGTATTCATGTACACGGGAGGATCTCTGGTGAACTCTTCCATCGCAGACTGAGCCGTTTCCTCATCTTTGTACAGGATGAGAGCATACCTGAAAACCACTCGCGACATTTCAGCCATATTTATAGCAGGAAAAAAATGGCAGTTGCCATGGGCGTCAGTGAAATCTATTAGTGCTTTCTGCTGTGTCTGCTTGCTACTAACTGATGCATCGGCATATCAGTCCCTTCGGCCCGATACTGTCCGACAACTACTCCTGACCTTTCGAGGAATAGATTCATTGGTTGGTACAATTTATGTATGTACAATAATTCATAAATCACAACCAAATTCTTTAATCACCTTGATGTTCAAACTGAGTCATGCCTACGACTGTTCTCTTGATGTGACAGCTGATTGTCACATCAAGATCCGGAAAAACTGAGTACCAGCTTCTTCTGATGAAGGTCTCGTGATGACACCGAAACGTCAAGATTAAAGAATTTGGTTGTGATTTATGAATTATTGTACATTAACTACTCCTAATGCTAATAAACCTAACCAACTCGCAATCCCTAACCCTAATTTATCACTCTTCTTACCCAGAAACTACGCCATTCACAACCAATAAGAGTAGAGGAAATGATGTTGAATGCTCAGAATTTAAGTGATCTGCTATGTTTTGAATGCCGATAGAGGATGGATGTTGGAAGCCGACATTCCATATCTCAGTAAGACTGTTGGCTAATGACATTACGAGACCAACAGGCTGACATAGAATGACCAACCAGTTAATGAAATTAACACAAACAGTGTCGACATCTGGTACGTTTGTGTAACCCCCGTTGTAACCAATGTTTAATCACTTGAAACTAGCCTCTTGAATCCAGTAAGCAAATCCCAGGTGTGCTTGACCCAGCTGCATGGCTAAATATGAGAGAGACGGGGTTAATATGTGAAGTACTACTGGAGCATGGTCATAGATGTACAATGTGCCTCTATTAGGGCACCAAGACTTGAGAAATCATAGGTTTGATTCGTGGTTGTTATGTGTGTGTCATAGACGTTCAACAACTATAGTCAAGTTGGTCACAATTCTGTGCCACCAGGCAGCATAATTTTTTTACCAGTCAATCAATGGGGACACTGAAAGCAGGGAAGGTAGCCGTATGTCTGGCATCACCTAGTTAAGAAAAGGTCAGCAATGTTCCTACACTCCTATATGGAGCAGAGTTTCAATGTTCTCTTATCTTGGGCTGTACCAATAAATAACAGCTATATATCATGATCAATGGTGTTTTGAGGTGCTTGAAAGCCTGAAGGTACATTCTGTGAATATACAAGACTGAGCACGTGACAACAGCTGCATATTTTTGCACCTCAAAAAGTGTCAGGTCCTCAAAAACTGTAAAAAAAAAACAGTTACCAACTTATTGTGCACAACGGTTTATTATTTCTTGGTTTCTGAAATCGCATAAACCCAATCAGCTGGTTCTTGGAATGCCTGTTTCCATCTTCAACTGGCATGCTAAAAAACCAGTTTGTGGCTTCCGGGTTTTCAGTTGTCTGTAAATCATTGCGAAAAAACTTCTGAAGCAGTGACCACCAGCATCTGTTATGTAATCTTAGTGCATTGGCTTTAACAATATTACGGTGATCATTTAACAATTTGTAATGTAGCGACACCACTCACTAGTTGTTTCACAGTAAAGCATGCAGTGCACCCAATGTTTACGTCAGTAACACATGTGACTAGATCTGGGCAAAAATGCGATCTTTTTCTAGCTGCTATGAATGCACAGCAGTTTCAGCCGCTTTCCGGAGTTTCAACTTTTAAAATAGTGAACAGATAACCGCTCAAAAGGCTCATTTCGAGCACAACAGCTGGCACCAGAAAAGTAATCACTGTGGATTTAGTGACGCATGAGATAATGCGAGTAATATCGATTCAAAAAACAATATTCAGACGGACTGCTAAACATATCACGTTTTAGCCACTATGGCCCAGAATATGTGTCAGAAAACATGACAGCATGAAACATGCTGATCATTTACATTAAAAATTGATTGACACCAGATGGGTATGCCAAGCCCCGAGTAAAAAGTTATGTTGGGTTGGGGTATGTATCAACAGCAATAGCTAGCTAGCCAGCCAGGTCAACACTGGTGTTAACGGCAACCAGCTGTTCTGACAAAAACAGCTTTTCCTGAAGGTCCTGGGATATAAAAAGCACTTAATTGTCGCAAAATTTGACACAAGCGATCTATTGGCAACATTATCCACTGCATCAAAATTCAAAATAATGCGTTATGCAAGGCTTTAACAGCAAATAGCTCAAATGTTACTGTGGCGTAATTTGTTTTGTTTTTCACGCTGTCAGTTTTTAGTGCACTTGTCCAGCTAAACTTTATATGCTTTGTGACCACAAAAGTACGGTCCTCGACACTTTGTCGAAAAACAGTTAATCACAGTCAAGAGTAACATTTGAAGTCATTGCCATTTACTAGAAACTGCAGTGATGAAAGATCAGCAGCTGGCTGCAAAGCCCCTCTAATAGTGATGGACCCCTTGCCACGGCACAACAAGATAGATGATTGTTCGTGTCACAATTTGATGGCCAACAATGGCTAATCGAGTTCTCTACTTACCTCACCGCAGTGTGCTTTCCGCCAGCAGTACTGACAAAACAGCACAGTACAGTATGAGGCTATTACACAGCCTGTTTTTGAGTAACTGGCTCCAGAAATGTGGAACCATTCTGGATTTTAATTGTGCAAGAAATGATGGGGCAGCAGAGGCATCGGGTTGACGATACGCAGGTCATTTGCACCTCGTTCCAGACAAATAACCATGCAGCACCTCACCACTCGGTTTTTTTAGGCCGGATGTTCTTCCTGACACCAACCAACAGTGTCGAAGCACTGAAGGCACATATCAGAAAAGTACTGCAAAAATTCAAACAACAAGTTCTGCTGCAAGTCAGCTAATTGCTTTCTGGTCATTCAGGACTAATAAGGGTTAAACACAATTAAGCCCACATTGCTACCTTACAATAGTACGATCCACTAAAAAATGGACCAGATCGATTCAGTTAATTTTATGTCGCCCGAACTGGGTGGTCAGTATATGCCTCTAGTCCAATAGTGATGAATGGCAATGAAATGTGCCACTGGTAATCCAATCTTGCAGTAATGTGACAGAGAGTACCAGCACAGGTGTGTCTTAGTACTGATTAAAATTCAGCACGCAGAGCAACCACCCACGCTGATAGTGACGGACCAACCGCCAACATCAATTACTGGCACTGTTGAACCAGTGCGTTCGTTCGTTCGTTGTATCAGGGGTGGCTAGACTGCTGGCAGTCTATGCGACATGCCTCCAGCCACCGCCAGCGCTAAGGCCTAGGCCTGGCCCAATGCGCATCCCATCTAACGCTGGGGCTTGTACTGAATATTTTAAGAGCCCAGCTTAGCCGGCGGGTTTCTCTGGCAAGGTGCCAATGATGCGGCCCTCCTATAGGACCGCTGGCACCTTCCATCTGTTATCCACGCCGGCGGCTCTCACCACACCCAGACGCCCCTAATCCGGGTGTGATGGCCTGTCACATTTCAAGTGGACACAGGCGAGCCCTCTGTACTTGCCCAAGAATTTAATATCATAGACCGCAGACAGAAACCTGACTTGACATGCCGGCAGCAGCGGGAGTCGTACCCACGCCGCCGAGCTAGCCAGACACGCCCGCTGCACTGCGGCTCAGCGTATTAGCCCACTGAGCCACGAGGGCAGGTTTAGTCATTTGTATCAATCGCATCAAAATATTTAGCCATATGTTGACGTGAACTAGAGTAACTATACATAATCAGCATAATCTGCTGTGACTTATCAGTCAACAAAACTTACTAATTAGTTACTAGATATCATTAGCGTCGTAGGCAAAAGCTTCTGCATTAGTGCACCTACTGTCTGGAACACGCTGTCTGATAGTTCTAAGCAGGCTGAACTTGCTAAAAATTATATGGTACTAAACAAATTCACTTTTGATTTGACTGACCTGACTGATGATTTGTTCACTTCGCGTGTAAAATTGCTATTTAGGTAAATAACCCGGACTAACGAAATCACAACATAACACATCCGGTTTGGCATTTAATTTTTCCATTATTACTTTTATTTTATGGTTCCATGCAGTAGACAAAGCTGGCCTCTGCCAGCTTCTGAGTGCATGTAAATTTCTCTCACTGGATTGCACAATAACTAAAGATGGAAAAAAAACTACTGAACGAACATATAACTAACTGCAAAAAATGTAATTAAATTTGATTAGTAGTAACTAGCTACTGCTGGGATGAAAAGCCAATTAACGTTTGCAGACACAGTTTAGCTGGCAAATACCGTTTCAACAATAACAATTAATCATCTGCTTTGAACGTCAGTGACGTTACCTCCAGGATGATATGTGGGAAATGTCTGATCGGGACGTTTAATTTCCAGCAGCAGATCGAAGCTGTAGATGAACCGGACGCCGCCAAAAACCTTGTAGATTTGCTGCGTCTCCTCGCCGTCAAACGAGCGATCGATGTAGTCATGCAGGCTGTCGTACTTGACGAGACGGACACAGTCCAGTGGCACCATCGACTCCAACTCACACAGCTGCCATAAATGTCGCTCCACGATCACGTACACAGTTATAGCAATGGAATACTAATGCATATACTGTGTGAAATGCGAATATGCAATAGGCATACAACAATAATACTGTAATATGTTTACTGAAGACGTATCTGTTTGCGCGATACTAGTGCATGCAGCGCGTTAGAGGTTGATAACTTTATGCACTATATAAATCTACTTACTTACTTAATAACTGTTACAGAAATGTTAGATTAATTCTGTAGCTTTACACAGCAAAAGTCAAAAGTCGTATCTACTTATTGATTTTTCTAGCTCCCAACTAAGGTCTTTATTGGGACTCGGACTGACGTCTGGTTTCTGACCTCAACTATTACGTTAAAACATCGATCAACAAGTACTTTTATTTGGTCAAGTCAATCAAGCAACATAATTAATATCTGATTAGCAACTGGACAAAACTTTTCACAAAATCAGGCAACAGACACTTCTCTGCAGGAAAGTGTTTATTACTGGTCACTAGTGACACACAAGTAACAGTTCTGTGGCCATTATGTAGGTGTCAACCCATGCTAGCCAACAACCCAGTTAAAAACTGAAAGACGTCTTCGTAGAGCAAACGTTCACTGCCTGCGTGGCCTTGCAGACAGCAAACAGTGCATTTAGATTAAGAGGAGAGTTCTTATCAAAAGTAATGCATATATGCTGTATCCACACTGTGTATTGTATTGGAAACACACTATGATGGCAGTTAGGAACCTTCCACGCAGTCTGTGTTGCATCTGCCAGAGTTGCATTCATGTGAACCATCAGTGTGCCTTCGACTATCTTCTGCAGAGACGGATGAAAGACAAACAGCTTGATCTGAAATCGAAAGTCAACAATGCTCACTGAACTAGCCTGCTTCATTACTGATATCTGCACAGTCCGTTGTTACTTCATTTTTCCGTTTAGTCATAAGATTTCGTCCTCATTTTTATTATCTCATTAACATACACTTACACACACACACACACACACGCACACATCTAGCTTTACTAGGTGAACTCTTTTGACTCTAGAACTATAGCTTGTTTATCTGCATATGCGACGACACTTTTTATCTTTATTTTGTAAGGTTGCATTTTGAACCTTTTTATCATTAAACGAATATGAATGAATGAATGAGTGCACACCATTACTGCACTGCCTATGTCACGTGTTTTCAAATGTCTACCATAACCTAACCGGGTGTGTCTGTTATGTACTGTGACCCGGTATACCTTGCAAGTGTTTCGCTCAATTTCCTGCAGCTGGCGCTCCTGATCTTCGCTGTCCTGCAGCTTTTGCAATTCATTTTTCAAGTGCAGCGGGAAGCTGTCGACTTTAGTGGCACCTACACGCAACAGTGATTCTTAATGCAAACTAGCGGGTGCCAGAAACATCCTTGTCTAAAAGAATCTAACATAACAGGGCTGGGCAAACAAATAATCAATCCTGCAATTAACTGCTGAAATTTTTTCAACAAAAAGTAACCATCACTGGTTTTCTACAGTGCACTGTAGCAACAAACCCTTTATGCGCTGAACATCCGAATAACATGCATTGACAATCGTCTTCAGTAAGCACCCGAAAGGTAAAGCCATTCAGGGCCCTGATTTACAAAATATCTTAAGATTTATCGCAAGACTGTCGTAATTTTGTCGTAAGATTAACCTGTGATAGTGATTTTATGATGCAGTGAGATTTCTTTAGATAGTAGCTGATCGTAAGATATTTGCGATTTTCGTCTCAAATTTTCGCCACAATAATCGTAAGATGTTTAGTAAATTAGATGTCTCTCATAAGACTGTCACATAAATCTTAAGATATTTTGTAAACTGGGCCCCTGGATTTTAAAGATGAGACAAGAACTGATAGAGTGGCAGCGAAAAGCAAATCATCTGCACCTCACTGTAAATAGATAACCACACCAGCGTCTCGTCACTAAATTTTACAGACTCTCAAACAACAGTGACTGAGTGTCAAAGCACTGAAGTGAACAATTAAACAACTAAATATTAATATACTAAAATGAACAATTGTAGTTGTAAAATAACAGTAACAAAAACAGAAAACCTGATATACTATTACTTTCTACAACCAACCAACCAACCAATGTTTAAAGTGGCCTAAGTGGCATAGCGCTCCAAGGACCACTGACGGGTAATGTCAGTAGACAATGTCCTGATATGATTGCCGGAATAAAAACAAGAGGGACTAGCAGTGGCTAGCATAGCGTGAGATGACCCCTCCCCACTTCATGCACCGTGACCACAATGCACTTCCGTCACAGACACAGAGACGGACACTGACATCGTAGCATAAGCGCGAGATGTATATATTACATCTCATGCTAAAAAACGTTTTAACAGCCGACAAAAAGTTGACAGTGAGTTTGTTGCGATGACATCAGTTGGTATTACAGTGGTAATAATAAGCACCGTACAACTTACAGACGTTGCGAAGCTTGTCGATACGTCGATACATCAGCATGTATGCATTAGTAGAACTGCACACAACATCAACCAATAGCACACACACACGAGATAGCCAACTGTTGCACTCAGCGACTCACGCACGACTAGAAAAAAAAACACACGTCTTATAACACATGCCTATTGCTTACTTTACCCTCATGCACTATATCAATATCAGAACGTTCATATTGAATATTTCCACTCTTCAGCTTCAAAGTAGCTATGCCACCTTAATGGGCTGTTTTATAGACGAACGTGGGTTAAAGGGACAGACAGACCCCCATCAGTTTTCTTTCCCACACTTGTTACGGAAGAGAATCTCCGGGGACAGGATTTTTAACAGGCCATTCCATACTGCTCCTCTCACCCAACCAGAAACATCAAAGGAAACTGTATCATACAACTCGACCAGTTACTATCCCTTGTTCATTCACCACCAGACTCCAAATGAACGGGGCATCACTCCCCAGAGAACTAGATATTTACATGACCTTTCCTACAGCACTTCTGTTTTCAGCTGAATACTTAAAACATTCTTCTTCTCAGACTACTAGTGTACACAACACACTAGAGGCTTCGATAAGTAAGTAAGTAAGATTATTTCTATACGACGCTACCTAAAAGTCACCGTGGTCCAATAACCAGAAAAAAAATTGTCTTTAAATGCATTTAAATTGGTGATTTTGATTTTTGCGAAAATGCACTATACAAAATTTACATTTTACATCACATTACATTAGAATGACTTTTAAGAGTGCTAAAAAGTATTTTAAAAGTATTTCGTATAGCTACATAACAACCGAAGAACAGTGTTTAAAAACCTAGCATATGTTGATGCATAATATCCAGAACTTCCTGTTTCAGTGAGGCCACCATGCGTCTTGGCCACTTCGTCATCGGTAATCTACACCAGTGCCACAGCACAAATCAAGCTGTATTCAACTGAAAAGCAATGATCTCTTTCAATAGCTCAACTGTTCTCAAATTTCCGCGACTCCAATTCATGCTTGGTGCTCGACTATGTGCACGTCATAAATTTTTATACTATTATTATTATTTTTTTTATACCCTAGGTAGTGAAGAACTCTAGAGTCAAAAACAGAAGCTAAAATAAATTGTTGGAAGGGTATGGATCGGGTAAGTTGGTAACCATAGTGTCATGCAAAAGCACTGCATTAAAGTGCTGAACGACAACAGAGATGCACTGAAACAAGACGGAACCTTCGCGAACATCTGCATTCTGACGACCCAGCTCAGAAAAAACTCCAACATCTTCAACTGCAATAGGCTGAAATATATATGTAGAAGACAGAGACAAGTATTTTTCATCGTTCCTTTATGCCGCTATATCAGCCGCTCTGCCAGCATCTGTAGCTGCTCAGTAGACATAAGAAGCAGCAAGTGGGCTCACAACTGTACTATCATGTCCCAGAGCAGCGGAATTAAGGTAGTAGCCCATCTGGACGCTTTATGTCTTGTCTATCAAGTCCAGATGGCTCTTTGATAGCCGGAATACCAGCCGCACCAAAAACTCACCAGATAATATCGTTTAGAGCATGGTGCCTTGCAATTTTAGCAGGTGCCTTCTTGCTAACCATGGCGTGAAGACCTTTGGCATCCACTAAGTGATAGTTGTGATGGACGCACAAACTGAGATCAAGCCACATGTCAACAGCTACTGGCACTGCCTCATCGTCGAGACGCAAGCCACAATTAGTGATGGGCAATGCAAGCAGCCAATCACCACTGTGTTGTGCCTCAGCAGCCAGGAACCTCCTCGCCCTCTGTGACGGCTCAACCAATGTGGATTCAATGAGTGCACTGTCAGCTAGAAGACAAGGTTTGTCCCAGAAGGATTGTTTTCCCGGCAAAGAATCTGGAGGAGACCAGCGGACAAGGACCATGAGGACAGGTACTGCTCGAGGATTGTGTCGGTGGAGCACGGATACAGAGACAGGATACTGTGCTGGACGGGAAAGATGCTCGTTGATGAAGCCATAAAAGCAGGAATTGTGAGCGATTACACGCTTCTCACCCCCAGTCCTCCATATTACTAAATTACTACTCTAAAATCAACGTATTAAAATGTAGTACTGACAACTTTGTTTACTACTGCAATTTATGAATACAGTCCACTAAGAGCATTTATAGAGCTTTCACATTCCAAACGATGCACTGAAGGTCAATCTGCAGAATGTCAAGATTTTTGCAAGTTTCTATTGTAATTCTTTCAGCCAACCATGATGAAAGTTATGTTTCTTCTAAGGGCCATGTGTGTGTGTGTGTGTGTATGCATACGTAATGGTGGCATATGAGGCTAAATGCCGCCAAGCAAAAGGGAGACATCTCCCAAAGGTGCTGTTACAAATTTTTTTGGCTGCTTGCTGCCGTTACATATTTACGACGGTCTTAAATTCAGGTCTGCTGAGCTCTCGCTATAAGAATATAACAAGTGTGGATCACCTTGGCAACCAGCTGATCGTTAAAACTATACCACTCCTGATCATCAAAAGACCTGCACAGACATACATTCACATAATTTACTCTGACAGTGAACCCACCGACGCCTGCATATATGAAAACATACAACTATTCATCAGAATTTCAGAAAATATAATCTAACTAAATGCAATATGCTTGTTATTTAAAAACAATCCTCAGGAAGAATTCACGGCATGGTTTGACTTATCAGTAATGCGATGATCCTGATCGATTAAAGGCCCGTTTTTCGTAGCCTACCGGAACCTCCCAGATAGGTGTTTGGTATGTAGTCACATGGTAGTCACGTGATTAATATACCGAAAGCTGACTGGTCTAGCGTGAAAAATAAACAACTAACAGCCACGCCCTGTTAGGTTCTGGTAGGCGATGAAAAACAGGCCTAAAGTTGCTCCATGTTAAGCCGAGACAGCAGCAGGATGACTAACTGTCTTCATCTCGATCAACCATTCTGATATGCAACGAGTCACCCGGACCAACTTAGCATCCAGTCTATAGTTACATGCAATGAATACTGGCAACGTTCAAGGTAAAGGTTCCAACTGGAGAGAATTACCCAGCATAGGAATTTCAGGATTTCATGCAGAACTGAGAGCACAGTTTGGCAGGATAAAACTGCTGAAATATTGAGCAGATTTAGCAGATTTAGCGTAAGTAATTCCAGTCTCGTTGTGGAGTTGGGCCAATATATCTGTGCGGTACTGATGCTAAATCTCATACATCAGACTCAAGCCTTGTGTTTGACCACTGTGCACATTATATATTTATGTATGTATATATGTAAAACATTCTCAAATATGATGAAAAGGCTGTATGAGATAGAAAGACTGGAAACCACTTACGTTAACTACTACAACCGACATGGCGAGTTCGAGTACCATGTTAGCAGGCTGCTGGCAAGTCACCCTGGCTGGCCTACTGAGTGCATATATCAGCCATTAACTGAGCCAGCCATCTTACTGACATGAGTCATATGTTAGTTAAACCTGACGGCATGGTGCACACTGCTGTCGATAAGAAATCTTAGAGTAATACAGGAAGGCAGAAGATATTAGTTGTCAGTCAGAACTTGACGTCCAGTTCTGCAGGAGTCACACGGTGGTACATCATGAAAAACACGGGTAATTAAACACTGCAGTAGTAAAATTATGGTACTTGTATGTTACTGGTGCTACAAAGATGTCATAAAGGGAGCAACGTCCTTTCTTTCAGAAATCTGGTGATGCATAAAAAAGAATGAGGAAAAATGACTGTCCGGGATTAGTATATACAGTTTTATTCAGCACTTTGTCACGGATTATTCTGACAGTAAAGACAACTGGCTTTTTGAAAATCCCATTCTATTTACCTGTAATTTGTCTGTTCTGGAACAGGTGCAGAAAGAAACCGAGTAGGAATACGACTGACCCAGGTTCACGTGCACTGAAACATTGGAGGTAGTGGTGGTGACTGTGAAAGTAACATAGCTACTGGCAGAACTACTGTATAGTCACACGAGATGGCATGTGACAAGACACAGATTGGCAGCAGAAACACGACTTACTTGATGTATGCGTAATAATGGCCGCCAGTAGCATTGCCAGAATGCACCATGATTGAAAATAACTCATACTCCCAACTCTGTGCATAATAAAACAGATGCACTTGTATCACAACTGTATGTGTCAAAATGACAGAATAAATGACAACGCAGTGACTAAACAGTACCATCAATTTAACAGAAAAATGACAAGTTAGCAGGAAAATATTTTTTCTTGTCAAAAACCACTTACACTAGAAGATGGGCTTTCATCGGAAATACCACCAGCTTGCTCGTCCGCATCCGGCACAGGAATTTCCGCACTGTCACCACCAGCTGCAGAAAAATGACAAGGCAATCAACAGTACTGTCAGAGGTCATCTAGCATATATTACTGAGATATCCGCTGGCACAGACCATGAAAAGTTCAATTTGTGACAGCCGACGCTACTGTGTCTATAACCAGTGAGTTGGCATAACGCAATTGCAATGTGGGCCCGGGCTTCATTATTCCACTGAATTACGGATACAAATGTATATGGAACTAGTTCCGTTATAATATGGAAAACTCGCCACAAAATATCTGTGGAGAATTTCTACAGTGTGTGTTTCCTTCACGGCTTCAATACTGCCAGTCAGATAACAGGCAAATGGCCATCCAGAAGGTGGAAGCCGGTAATAAATTATACACACATTTCTATCTGCCATAAGGTCATAATAACTTCAATTTAATATCCAAGATAGAAAGCAGAAACTGGAATTTTGAGAACGACATGTCAGATGCGTATGTATCACAACGAACGTGAAAAAACAGCGCTCACAAGCTGTAGCTGCTGCAGATGTAACAAATTCTTTCAAATCCAACACGTCTGGAAACGTTATCCTAAAAGACAACACAATTTATGAGCTTCTACAGCACATACTTCACTGGAGAATATCGTGGCTATGTTGCTATGGTTCTTACCAAAGCTTTGGTATTGTTCAGCATTTTCCATTACATGCCACGCATGTGACAATGTCAGTTATCCCGCACTATACGTATGTTAATTAATATATATGCAAACACATCATCCATCGAATCAGCTGTAACTTCTCTGTCCAGTGTCAAGCACTTTGGCTGAACTAATAAATATGTTACACAGTGTCCAATTTCAATACCATGGCAAAGTCACAACAATAAAAATAAATGTGATAAAATGGTCCACAAATGGCCAAATCAATTTACATATAATGAAAACATTCCTGCATACAGAGTAGGTAACCATTTTTTGCACTCTATGACCTTCTTGCTTTTCCGAGTCACTGATCCCAAGCCCGAGGCCTCTGTATATGCATAGAATAACTTCAATCATCATTTAGCTCATCTTCGCAACATCCACAGAACTAAAGTAAAAATACATTACCTTCCCAGAAATAAGCCATTCACTTGTATTTTCATAATTCTGTGACTTTCCCGGGTATTTCCCTGATCTCTTTTTCATTCCAAATTTTCTTCATAACAACTGTGATCACTGAGTGCAGCATACTGCTACACAGTGGATGCAGATAAGACACGAACCTGTGGTTAAGCTTTATCCGACGAAAAGAGCTGTAGTCAAAGTCGAAACGAAGCAGATGTATTGTCAGTAAGTAAGGAAACGTCAGGAATTTTAGACTCTAATACACGAAACAAACACACAAACCAGCTTATGTTACTGCACTACATTCTTCAAAATAATCATATACGACACTTATACCTACCATATCTGTACGTTGCTATCGCCACAATCACCAATTCCACTTTAACAACCATTTACAAAGTTTCAGTTGGTTCCCCTTGGTTTCTACCTTCACTTGTTTCAGAACAAAACGTTCGGTGATAAGTAGTATATGTTTTTACGAGGAGCCTGATGACCTTCATGTCAACATTTAAAGAAACTACTAGCATAAATGCAAAGCCGAGAGTGGCCTGGCCTCATCTCTTCATCCACCACTTGAGTCCTACCTAAGGTAAAGGGCTGGTGCTCCCTTTATGCCGACTCTCAAACCCAGTATCCTTGTACACGAAAATCACGTGAATACTTTTGCATACTAGTATACTTCCACATATAATGATTATAGCAGAACTAAAAGAGATTACTCGAGGAATTGTTGGAAGTGGAATGAGTCAGAGGGTAGTCGACTAGGAAGAGCAAACTGAAAGGTTTGACGAACTGACATAAAGATAACGACTACATCAAATGTCGGACAACGATAAAAGTAAATGGAACTATGCAGAGAAACATCCCAGCAAAATCTGTGACACTGAGTAGAACATACAGGAAAAGTTTTGGTCTGTCGTATGCAGAAGTCAGCGTTATCTCTGGCACTGTGCCAGAAACAGAAAAAAATAATGGAAAAGAAACTAAAAAAAGCTGGTATATCTCAGAATAAAGGTAAGTAGAGAATCCGTGTAGTCAGTCCTGGGGGGGGGGAGAAAAATGGTCTATGGAAAGAAGGATTTGTGTAAAAAGTAGGTTTAAAGCCGGGAGTAAAAGAGAGAGGCAGTTATGGATAATAAGAGAGGAGATTCAATAGAAAGAGAAGATTCAGAGGTGGGATAGTTAAGGATGACTGCTGATTTGTGTTGTTGTTGTTGTTGTTTAATTTTGTCTTGTGGTGTGAAGGTTGTCTCTCCTTG
>Ga0209782_1000475_pt1 | contig 17547 bp, 13 predicted proteins | sample WorMetmaBAHAMAS1_FD_187390 | JGI IMG/M metagenome (GOLD analysis project Ga0209782, IMG submission 187390) | Marine gutless worms symbiont microbial communities from Max Planck institute for Marine Microbiology, Germany - Inanidrilus... | ecosystem: Host-associated > Annelida > Digestive system...
TCAATTACATAAAAACGATTATTACCGTTATTACTACACGTTGACGAAGGCGAAACAAGATTGTACACCAGCTTCAGATGTCCGCTTTCAGGAATCATCTTGTTGAAGGTGTATTTGAGAACATCAACGTCGTGCCTCAGACGACACAACGACGATTGCTCACAACCCGGCCGAGTTAATTTGTCACATACGCCAACATGATACTCATATCCATCACGGCTGGTCTGAAACAACATGGCTTCTTATTAGTTTATACATGTGGACCACCTCATGCAACTGAATTCAATCTCACCACCATCTGTGATTGATTTCAACTTAATTAAATCTCGTGTGTAGCAGATTTTTAGTGAAAGACTATACAAAGTTTGTGTAATAATACAACGGTTGCAATTTTTTGACTGCTCAGTCATATAGTATAATCAACATCAGCAGGCAATTTCATGCTAAAAAATGTACAAATTTAATGCCCACATCTAAGAACACCATTTAGGAGAACTATAGCATTCCCTCCCTACGCTGAATGCACTAGCTGCCATCAGCAACGATACGCAGACAACAAAACTCGTTTCCAATAAAATCCTTCAATTTTTAACCGGCAGTGCTGGATGACACACATTATCTCTCTAGTGGCTGTAAATGGTTGTGGTTGTCAATATTTATGTAATTGTCTTATTACTAAATAGTGACATAATGACAGACTAAAAAACAAAGGACATTGCACAAAGTAAGCAATTACTTTCAATGCAAACATTACAACGCACCTGCACGTCGTTTCCGTTTGCTGTTAAAACGCTCAAATCGAATGAAACATTAGCCGCTTTGTCGACAAACTTGCAGCCGGTGTCTGGTATTGTCGTCGAACTCTTACAGACAACGGCAGTCGGCCACTCAAACAAATATTTACACTGATCGTGATCCACTAAGACCAGCACGGGATGACTCTGTCACACGATAACAGTTCTACTACGCCGTGACGAACAACAGAAAATGTTTTAAAACAAGTTGCCACAGTAATGCTAGCAACAGCATGCACTGCTGCCAATCATGGATTGTTCGATTGTATTCGCCAGGTGGCGCCAATAATACCACCATTTAATGCACGATTCCTTACGCCCACGCGAGCCATCTCCCCAAAATAACATCTCCATCGTTTTGAGTAGCCGCCTTACCCATGTGACCAACGCACAAACAAACACACTGACAGATGGACGGACAGACACACAGACAGACAGACAGACCATGATATGTCAAGACATGCATAGGTATAGCCTACATCTGCCACTTGTTGCAATGCAAGTGATACAGACTAATAACAGAACCAAAATGTCAACTTAACATGCCTATTCAATGTGGTTCTCAGAGGTGTAAAAAGACGAAATCAAATAATACATCCATTTAACAAGTGACAGTGATCAACAAAAGAAAAAGTATTTTTGTAAAACAAACCTGTAGCTGACTTTCATCACATGTAAATGCAATGATGCTCTGCCATTTACGTCCACTGCCACACACCGTACCATCGGTGTACGTCAACCGAACTTCTTTTGTTGCGTCATTGTAGACTGGCGAACTAGTGACACGACCTAAACTCTGAGCACAGCAATTATTTGCAATAGAGCAAAGTGCATATAGAAATGGAAGGTACCGTATGGCTAAAAAGAAACCCAGCATATGCTGAGATAGCACGAAATGCGAGCGGTTGGATGCAGAGATTATTGCCACAGAAGTGCAAAAAACCACATTTTTTCATACTCCACTGGTCTCTTTCAGTAGAATTTCGGATCACAAAATTTTACGATCTGGGTCGGCTTTAGCATGCTGGTAACCAAGACGCTGATTTATACTGTTATGCGCCGATTTCCAACGCTTGTTGCACTGTGAGATCACAATCTACTTAACGTGTTACAGACAGACTGAAAGACAGACAGATGGACATCATGCTTGTAGCACAACTGTGACTACACGGTGATTCATAATTACGGGAACCCTTGGTTTTTATTGTACAGCTTTTGAAGAAACAGACTCAAAGTGATAAAATTTAGCACATATATCTAGTAGTCAATACTGTTCCGTTAGCAAAACACATTACTGACGCAACGTATGTTTAAAGTGTCCGCCTTTAGCTTTAATGCATGCACGAAGACGTGTGCACCACTGTCTGACTGCTTTATCAATAATGCACTGATCCATTTTGTCCCAAGCTGTCAGGATACGTGCACGCAGTTCGTCAATGTCCTTGATCCTCTTCTTGTAGACCTTCTCCTGCATTACCGACCACACTTTGTAATCGACCAGATTTACATCCGGGCCGTAGGAGGAATGAAATCTGGGGTCTCCATTTAACAGCTCAACTGTCTCACAACCCCTATGACGTGACGTCACGTTACCGAATATTGCGCAGTAACGTAACGTAATGTAACGTGGATAAATTAAGCACCGTTTCATACAGCTTTACCTCAGGCTTAACCATGCCAAGTTTTAGCCACAAATGTGGCCAAGCAACAAAGATATTCCACTTTTCATACGGGTTCCCGTAATTATGAATCACCGTGTAGTATATGCCATGTTATGCTAATAAATAAAATAAAATAAAATAAATGCACCAGTGAACATTTATTTTGTTTTATTGCGGCAATTCAGCATATGCTAATTATTTTCAGTTTTGCATGTGTGATGTAATGATGACATAATAGATCACAGAACAAAAAGACGTGACATGATTGGCTGCCGGAAATCCAGACTAAGCAAAAATAGCAGCGGGGGAAGATGTAGTACTATATACTGTAAGAACAGCCAGGGGCATAGCCACATTTTGTGCTTTGGAGGGGATGGACAATAACGTGAAGTGCTGCTGACAGCAAACAAGGTTACCACGCCGTATCAAAGTTCAAAGTAAGGTAAGGTAAGGAAAGGAAGCGTATAGCAGTTTGTGCTACAAGCACCGCACCGCACCGCTACGGGAACTCACGTGCCATATGGGATCACACAGTGTTACCTGCCACCCGGCAGGGGTGACATTCCCGCCATTACCCCAGCCAATTAAGGCTGGTACTCGATTTAGCGACCCGAGAGGGATGCAAGGCTGAGTTGACCTAGTTGGCTTGATTACATAGCTAGGTGGTATACCCGCCCGAAGACGGTCACCCATCCCAGCACTAACCGGGCTCAACGGTTAGAGGACTATCTTCGTAGAGGACTATCTTCGTTCACTGTGAATGGGATACTGCTGCTGTTGCTGCTTTGTGGTCTAATGACACTGCAGACTGGGCAATGGGCGCCAAAATTGGCTCAACGAACACAAACACAAAAGTTAATATGGGGAACATGGTAGGGTGTACAGGGGACGTGTCCTCCATGGTGGCTACGCCCTGAGAACAGTGCAAAGAAAAACAACTTACAATAAACTTGTTGGCGGAATCTTTCTGACAGGCAGCAGCTTCCGGAGGACAATGAACATCATCTTGTTGTGCAAGCGGCCAACAGACGTTGATGTAGAATGTTGCGGAGCGTGCTGCACTGTCACTGACAGCTGGTGACACTGATGCTCGGTGACTGCGACCAAGTAATGTCAGCGGCGACAAATCAAACGTCTCGTCATTGTTTGAGTGTGCAACACATCTCACCTGTATACAACAATATCACATTACAACACCGAACAGACATCTTCAACACCGGTTAAAGTGACTTCGGACAGAAGGTTCCTGCACCTCTAACTATTGGCAAATAGCGTTCGTGCACCTCCAAGTCGGTAAAAATGCACGGGAACAATAATAATAACTATTTAGTTAGTGAATATCATACGGTGTGTTGGCAAGCAAGTGGAGTCGGCCACGTAAACTTGTAAGTGCAGTCTTCTTCATTCACAAAGTGCGGTCGACCAACGGACGTGGATGGCGCCGCCTCACCACCGGCAGCGCATACAAAGACGATGACTGAGCTCCGATTGGCAACGATATGATTACATCTCTTGCCATCAGTGTACGTCAGAACCAGAAGACCGTCGATAATCGCCAGTCTGGAGTTAGCGTTGCCTGCATTAAACGGGCGCTCGTCTCCACGTTTCTCACATTGGCAACAACCTGCCCGGTAAACACAACAACACTGAAGGCAAATGACCTGCCAGGTAAACTAGAAAACCTAGTCAGTCCCGCCGACATACTTATCCATGCCAGCAATGACCTTTTGACCTTAAGATTAACACACGCAGAGTGACTGCCATCCAAGGTTAATGTTGATAGCTCAAGCCGTTTTCCTTTGGAGTGCAGACAACAAAGACACACAGACGCACAAAGTCACAGATGCCACATTATGATCATGATCACATTATCCATGCATCAGTTTCCACCGGTGTGTATAATAAACGACAATCTCATAAAACACTAGAGGCCCGTTTTTGGTCGACTATCAGAACTTAACAGGTAGGTGTTTGGTATGTAAACATGGTAGTCACATGATTAATATACCGAAAGCTGACTGGTATAGCATGAAAAATAAACAACTAACAGCCACGCCCTATTAGGTTCCGGTAGGCGACCAAAAACAGGCCTAAACATTACTTTTATTAGCTACTTTCAATATCTACATAAACTGGCCAGTGATCGTCCGAAATCCATCAACATAAAAGAACAGCAATTGCTGTGCTGTAGCAGTGACATCTAAAAGCTTCTGAGCCCTGTAATATGATGCAACTGCTCAACATAACATGCTGATAACGTTCTGAATGTTTTATAATACATGTACAATACAGTACACATTAGAATTATTTTATTATGCCGAAGCAATGTGGCAACCTGTCTATGCCATGCCTCTAGTTCAACACAGTGCAGTTAACGGTTATGGTTACTATGGTACACTAATAGGAAACCTCACGCTTGAAGTCAAACTCACTGGTCAGCGTGCCACACACAACATGGCTGCACGGCAACCGGAACTGGCCGAAAAGACAATGAAGCCGTTGTTGGCACTGCTTCAAAAGCATCCGCCAGGTGGCTACACCATCGATATGCCCCCGTCAAACTGCCATTGGTGGGGGCTGAACATATCGCTTAGCCACAGGATGCCTCGTTATAATAGGTGGCAGTGTAGGCCAGTAGCAATGGCATTAGGAACATCAACAAAGTTACTGTACGTTGAGCCAAGTGCGTATACTAACCGTGTGCAGGTATAGCACCATTGCATCTAACTAACAACCCAGACCAGCTCAACCTCCTAACATCAGCTGGACGGTAAATGAGTATTACGGCCAAAGTACTACGATGCTCGGTAGCTGGGTAGTAAAGGCGATACATGTGTACAGTGTACGGTTCATTCCATCTGTGGATAAATGTACTGCTGGTGAGCAAAACTGTGCAAACCCTCGTTAACACATGCATGCCCAAGCAGCTGGAAACGAGCATCATATATAAATCACTACAGTAAACAACATGAGCAAGCCAAAATAAAAATTACAATAAGCAAACTTGCCAGAATCTGGTCCACAGGGTGAACCGATCAAAGGCTGACAAATGCTGATATTATATACGTGGTTCACATCCTCATTCAACACATAGTTAGCCACCGACTTCAGAGGACTCAAGTCATACAGATATCCTGCAAAACAAGTACACCGATAAACTTCAAGCATCATGCACATATTGTATGCACATAACTTTGACATCACACAACGGCCTGTAAAAACACATAATTACTAACAAGTTATGCCCCAGTCAGATTTCAAGCTACAATATATCTAATGTGTAATGCTAATGCAGTGGCGGACAACCTCACCAGTCTAGTCATAATACCACGTTTGCAAACAGAAAGACAAATCAGGCACTATTACATGTAGCAAGTTCAGCACAAACATCAATTCAGAATTCACAAGTGTCTTTTTATCAGTAGTCATAGTGGCAGTTTAAACTTCATACATGTGACCTAGCTGGCAGTGTACGCCTCAACAAAACTACATTACTTTGAGTCAGGCTAGTTCGGAGATGGCGGACCATTTGCTGGTATACCACCTTCAAATGTAACCAGCCACCCAAGCTAATTCAAAACACACACAATACGATATGAAATAAAATCAGCTTAATCTACTGAACACAGCCAGAACTTTAGGCATGTTGGAGTGCTCCAAGGGTAATTCCAGGTTTTCGGCCACTCAACTTGCCAGTGTCTGCCTGGCAAGCTACCAGGAACATCTAAGCTAAAATGTTTTCCATGAGTAAGCCTTCAGCATGGAGGTCGCTCATGGAAATGGCAACGTCCATTCAAGAACAAGCCACGTGATGATGATAATGAACACAGAGTTATTATCTTACTGGTGGTAGGGTCGGTAACGGCACAATTTTCGCCATAAACCGGCTGAACGGCTTGAGGACAAGCTGCAAGTGTGGTCCATACAAATCTGTATGTACAATTGTCAGTCACCGACATAAATTCCGGTAATGTATTCTGTGAAACAATCACAAAGTCACATAAATGAGATATGCTGTACAATTATGTTTATCAAATTTAACCGACATCCAACAGTTAGTTAAAGAAAATGACATTCTACAACAAAAAGAAATAATCTAATAAATAAGTCAACAATATTCTAGTATCAAAAAACTGAGTGTGTCATGTTGAACAGTTGCTTCTGTGAACAATGTTATGAAAACAATCCGATTACAACATTGGGTTACTGCCGGATCTAAGCTGCCACATGTGTATGTACATCAGTTTTCCGCAACATCTTTATCCCAAATGGCATCTCAACGCCGAAATGTAATAACCGTAAAAAATCTATCCATGGTACACTGACCACCTGTCCTGCTCTGGCAATTTAGTAAGTAAATTGTGTATACAATAAAAAAACGAGGGGTAGAGATCAATGGATCCAACCTTCAGTGCTTCGATGCTGTTAATTTGGCAACAGGAAGGGCATGCAGACTCTAAATAATCTGCTCTACAAATTACAAAAGTTTCCTCTTGAGACAACTGGTCTAAACTGCAGTAACTGAGGCCAGATAAATAACAACTGAACTGTGATTAGCCAACCACGCTCTGAAGCAATGTTTAACTTTCACCCTCGTTAACAATCTTTGACATTAATGTTAACGAAGTACCAATTTAGATGCTGTTGTATGCTGTGCCACTGAAATTAACAGTCCACCACGGTCGGTTCCTTTCCATGCGTGGATCTGGACTCCCATCAAATACAGATAAGCTGTAGTCTGTGGCAACCTTCACAGTAGAAACCACTTCGATTCTTTTACATGTTTAGCCACAATGCTGCTCCAGTCACACAACATACCAAAAGCTGCACCATTACCACTCTCAGCTAAAAATAGTGTGTCGTTGTTTATCTATTTACTCAGAATACTTGACTTCTGAAAAGTTTCAGACAAAAACTATATGGCAATCAAAATAAGACTTCAGTTACCAGAGAATGTTCATCGCAGTGCAGTAAGACTACAGTTTTACTCTTACGACCTCCGCCGCAATCATCACCGCCTCCATATGTCAGTGTCAGCTGGCCGTCTGTCATACTCAACACATGTTCACCGTCTGCCGATAGTTGTCCAATACTAGTGTAAGACCTGCAAAACGAAATACAATACACCATTTGTTGCATTAAGGTCCAATGTAATTCACGATTTCATGGCTGCGACATGTCCTATGAAATTATCTGTCTTCCATGAAAAACTCAAACTCCTGTAAAGTTTGCAATTCTGCTATCAATTTCAGTGTATTTAGTTAATATATGTAAAAGTTTAATTACTTTTGCTTATGTTCTTATTCAGACTTCATCATTCGCAGCAACTCATCAATTCAATCCAAGGGATATTTGCAACTGAAATGCTGTGAAAGCACGAGTTGAGCATAACTTCTGACTATGTATATTTGTTTAAAACTAAAATGATGAATGATGAGTGATGACAAATTTGCTATGTACGCCTATACCAATTAGAATTCTAAAGCATTTTGTCAGTTAACATCACTTGACATAATACCTTGGCATAATGGTCGGAAGGTGCCATGAAATTTCTGAGAGTTTTTCAAACTTTCTCCAAACACTTTCTGTGAAATTGAGCAAATTTTCAAAAGCCCTCCGTGAAATACGCACTTTTCTCCAATAAATTAGGTTAGTTCCCATCAATCAAGAGTACTCAGAAATAGCACAACAATTTCAGTGCATCTTAGTCTATTGGTTTTTATCAATCATTTGCAAATTAAAATTCTGCCAGCACCTAAATCAGGCCCCAGTAGGTAGCAACGATCCCTACAGGGTGTCATACACATGCATAACTCAACTCAATTCTCTCATGCGTCATCAAATGCACTCACCTCACCCACTCACACAATTAACAGCAACCAGCCATTTTAGTGACCACTTTCAGGGTTATCTGAGTTGTCTTATATGGATTAACTGCGAAGTGAGTCTTGTCATTCACAAACTAGAAAAACATTTCTCATGAATAATCACCAATACCATCAGTACATCAAAAGTAAATGCTTAAAAAATATGCCAGTTCTCTAAATATTGCCAGCAAAAAATATCAACAAATAACTATAATAGACGTACATACCAGTGTCCGACATCATCACTTGTTATTAAACATGCTGCTGAATTGGGTGGGCACGAAACGCCTGCAATGTGAATAGCAAACATCAGCATTTATTACATTTAATACACTGCAATAACGACAATGACCATAATGGGGATGGTATCAAACAGAATAATAAACAAGTCATCGTGTGACAAAGTGATATGCCCCCCGCCCCTATAATAGAAGCACCTGCTAAATGAAGCAAAAATATTCGACAGATGGCCCACTATGAGCAATATTACCAGCTAATGGCGGATCTACTGTACACCCTGTATCTACTCTTCAGTAAGACTTGACAAGATAAGAAGTAATAAGGGCTCAGAGCAGTTGTACATTGGTATACCATGCAGTCAGTCACCTAGCTAATAACTGGGTAGACATACAGATGGATGAAGTGCAGCATTACTTTATTATGTCCCCAACCATCGGGCATGGGGCATAATATTCCTACCAGTGTCATTGGTGCTTTACACTGTCGGCTACAGTGTCTTACACTGTTACTGGGCAATCAAAATGGCATCCAGTAATCTCGTATAAAAAACATCATTCCATCTGTTCCAACAGTTTCTTCTTTCGGAAACGCAGCTAAGGCTGGATTGACTCTGAAAAAAGACCATTTAAAATAAAACTGAGCATGTGCCTGTTTGCATCACGGCCGTGTTGTAATGTGCTGCTACATAAAAAAGTTCTCAATTCATTGTAAAACTTATTATGCCCACCACCTCTGATTCGGTCTCGGTGTACAGCACTATACAGAGAAGACTGCATTGAGTGTTGCTGCATAGAAATGACAAATATCAAAGCTTGCAAATGAAAAATAACAACAGCAACAACCAATTTAATGGCACTTTATCTCAGATGACTTGAGTCAGCCGATACCAAAACATATTTTTTTTCACTCACACCACGTCTCTGTAGGTATTAACAATATCGTTATATAACTTCCTCCATTCACTACACTAGCGAAGTAAAGTAACCGGATATAACAGTTTGCAACTAACCTCTCTGCTACGGGAACTCACGTGCCACATGGGATCACACATGTTACCTGCCACCCAGCAGCGGTGACATTCCTGCCTTTACTTCAGCCAAATAAAGCTGGTATTTGATTTCATGACCCTAAATACATACGAGGCTGAGTTGACCTAGTTGACTTGGTTATATATTGAGGTTTTATACCCGCCCAAAGACGGTTACACAAACCAGTACTAACTGACTTCAACACAGAGTAACTTCGCTCGAGCGATGAACGATACTACCGGTACACCAAATCTTTAACCGGCATCTTCGTGTAATTCTCAGGCATAACAGTCTTTTTGTGATACCTCATTCCAAGTTTCATTTAGCCTACCTCTAGTAAGTCTTACGTCTTTCTTACGTCTTCCACTTCATAATCCATGCATTTTTCACTAAACACTCTTAACCTTTATTGACTGCAAATAAAACTGTATCGGTAAGAACAACATATAAAGAAAACGAAAGCAAAATGCACACAAACATGCCTCTGGCATGAACGAGCGATGCACACACACTGAGCACAAATCTCTTACAGCCATCAGTCGACGTCAGTTCATAATTATCGTCAAATAGACTCAACGATGACAGATCATACATTCTGCCATCATCGTCGGTAAACGTACATGTTGAGGATCTGCCAATAAACAGACAGGAAATTATTATCGATGCCAGTGGTAACCGACAAATGGGTAGGGTGATCAGTGGTGTCTGTCACTTTGTGTGTGTGTGTGTGTGTCTGTGTATCCACATTTGCTAGAAAAACAGCTTGAGCTATCAACACCGAAGTTGGGAGACATATAGTATATGTAGGCGCTCATCGTGCATTAACCCTAAGGTCAAAAGGTCAAAGGTAGATGTCACAGAATTATCAAGTGCACTGCTGTCAGTGCTGGGTCTGCAAATCGATGTGACTGTTCAAGTTTTCTATATTGTGGTAATGAAAAAACATGTTTATTTGTTTCACACAATTATCTTCCACGAGCCACAAAACCTCAGCGCCCACACATATACTGAATGACTCTACAAAGAGCAATCAAAATGCAATACAATACGATATTCGTTTACTACGCACAATTGACAGAATGCAATAAAATAAAGCTGAAGGTAAAGAGGAATGTTGACGGGATGCTGATCTTCCTTACTTAGGCCTTGAGCCTATATAGATGGACAAACTTAAGTCTGTGACGCATATCCAGTGGGATGCCAGATCTATGGTTACCTTCCCAGTCGCAGGAAATCGCTGCCGTGTGACTGGTACTAAATTCTACTGCTTAATGACAGAGGCACATGTGTGTGAACAACTTGTCCAATGTAACTACCTAACAGTAACACCCAGAGAGTCAAACTCGCAACTTCACAAGTCACAAGACAATGCCCTAACCATTACACCACCAGGCCAAACATAAATAAATAAAATAGTACAGAGAAAAAACAATATACAATACATCACACATAAAACTCTGGACAATTCATGAAATTGGTCAGTTACAAAGTTGGCTGACTTGCCAACAATCTGTCGTGACATCATGCGTGCATATCGATAACAACACCAATAGCCACAAAAGGTAAAGAATTTTACAGCTTGATATGAACTGGTTTAAAATCATATAAGTCCTTACTAAACACACTCAGTTATATCAACTGACAATTTTTATTCACCAACTGGCAACAGCTGACAAACCGGAATGGAAAGCAGGCGAGAGATGTTGGCCACTCAAAGCGATAATTGCATTCGGTCGAATGATGAGGAAGGTACCGCGGTCCCTTCGTCCCACGCTCACCATGGTGACACGTAAACAGTATCGTCGTCGTGTAGTTGTGTCGCCGGTGACAGGCGGCATTTCCACTTACATACTTCAGCATTAACTGTCCATCGTCATACTCAACATTGCCGTTGAAATTTCCTAGAAAATCACACAATACAAAGCGTTCAGTATACAGCTTGGTTATGCCATAAAATTGTTATTATTCTACACACGCTGTTACTTAGCTTATAATACGTATTAATGCTCTACACTTGTTTACTATACTAACATATCAAATTATTCGACTATCACAGCATATGTCAATCTCAATCCGAAAAGAATGCAAACTAAATATTCTGAACGAAATCTACCAACTAGATCGCAAGTTAAACTGCAGTCTATATCAGCAGATCTTTGAAAGAAGCAACTGAGCAGTATCAACTGCCTCATATATTTTCCAGTACTCAGATCAGTTACAGGTTAGCATGCCCACAGACCAGCTGTTTGCCAAAAGTTGTTGTTATCATTCACAAGCCACGTCATCATCCCCTGCGCAGCAAAATCATCAGTCGAGGAGTGAAGTCTGGCTCCGGCTTGGTCTGCGGACTGCTGCTGATAATTCACAGCATTGTTCGTTGTTTGTCACATTAACACTTGCTCAGTTGCTGCAAAGCCTCGCTTATTGCAATGGCATGCACAATGGCCCCGGCTGGTCTGAAAATAGTTAATTAGCCACTGCAGATCACCTCGTTGTTGTCATTCACGAGGTGAGACATTGTCATTTGCACAATTTCCCGCCATCTTGACACCGATTGGGCCGAGTGTCACCAAAGCAGTCGGCGTGATGGTATACAACTGGAAGTTAACAACAAGAGAGTCTAGCACTGGCTAGCATGGCGCGAGATGATTCGCCCGCAAGTATCACGGCAGCCGCAAGCAGCACGGCGCCTGCCAGCAGCACGGCGGCCGCAGCAGCACGGCGGCCAATGCGCGGTAAAGTGGGATCGGAATTTGAAACCTAAATTAGCTATAATGCGCCAATGCACTTCCGTCAGACAGCCAGACAGACAGCCAGACAGACGGACTGGCATCATGGCATAAGCGCGAGATGGATATATTACATCTCTCGCTAAAAACTAATAACTAGGGGTAGTGAGTACAAGATGCATGGTGAAGCTGAGCGGCCAAAAAGTGATCATTAGTTGAGGCAAACTAATCACAGAAGAAAAACTTCAAATTTCACTACCTGCTGTGGAAATGCAAATCAAAGTAAGCAACAATAAATGACAAAAAGAGAGCAAGCAGCAAGAAAATCTACATCAATTAATTGCAGGTTTAGTGTTAAGTATTCATGTGCTTGATGTGTGTGTGTTTGGTGGAAAGGCTGCAATATAAAAAGGCTGTCATTAATCACTAAGACAGTTACACTAGCATAACAGTGCTATGTGAATGGCAGTAAAATGTGGTCAGCATATAGACTTATTCACCAAAATTATCTCACTAAAGTCAAAACAGGACCCGAATGCAGGTACGGTAATAGCTAAGAGTTACAACGATCCATAAAAATCTGGACCAGCCCGATTAAGTAATTTCTGTGTTGCGTGGACCAACTAAGTCAGTACCTGGTCCCATAGTGATAAATGGAGATGAAATAAGCCATGTATCCTGCAGCAGGTGGTGGCAATTAGTTGGTAATTCAATCCTGCAGTAGTGTAACTACACTGTATCTGAAAAAAACTGCATCCCTAAAGCAGGTAGGCATAAATTCATCAAACTAAGTTCGTCCATGATGATTTTTCACACAAGGCACCGCCATTCAGTTGCGGATCGATTGAGCTCGAAAAGTTTAGGATTCCATGGCAACCAGGCAATGAATAACTGCATGCTGTTCATTATGGAGCTAATTCGGCAGCGACACACCTTATTTATTGCCTATAAATGACGTCATAGTGACGTCATCATAATAAAACTCACAACTTTTATTCAGAATGAAATTCCCTACAAAACATATATTTCGTTTTTTTTGTATTTGGAAAATAACAGAATTTATGCCGACCTGCCTTAGGGGTGGTTTTTTTTGAGACACAGTGTAATGGCACAGCATCAGTATCTCCACATGTTGGTACTGATCGAATTCAGCATGTACGGCAACCAGCCACATTGATAATAATGTGCCGACATCAAAGGAGACAGCAGCCTACACTCATTACTAGTACTGCTAAACCGATGCCAGTCTACAACAATAGACCACTAATATTCGAATATTCATCTACACAGAAGTACAAAGAGAAATATAAGGCACAAAAATAGACCGGCGCTGAGTCGATCTAGAGTGGACCCGGATGTGGTCCAGAATCAGTACCAAGATCAGTTCTAACTCCAATAATCTCATGTTGCATGCGACGGCATAGTAATCTTTAAGAAAAACAAGATAAAGTTTTTCCATGGAGTGTGTTGAAAGCCACAGCATTGCACTGCAATGCGGTGCCGCGGCCTAAATACGGTGCCGCACCGTGCGGCGCCGGGTGGCACTGTGGCGCACGTAGTACCGCACAGCACCGTAACGCATTGCACGGTTGCACCGCATCCGATGTGAAAGAACTTTTGCTGCACACACGAGTCGTTTGTCTGTAATGTTGGTCAAGCACCATTGGCTGCCCTGCGTGGCAGCCTAGGCCTAGCTTATGTACAGCTGTCGTGCGTGACAGACGTAGGCCTAGTCTGTGTTGTCGAGCGTTATGACTTGACTGAATTAAAGGAATATTATTATTATTATTATTATTACCATCACTCTACGAACCGACATCAATGGCCGATCCATTCTGAACCAGACAAGCTCCGACCGATCCAGAACTACATGGTTCCGACAGAGGTCCACACACATTCAGTGAGAAAACGCCTTCACAGGTGTTCACCGTCCAAGCATTGCCGTTTGATTTCTGCAGCTCGTGGAGGTCAAACGTCACGTGGTAACGTGTATCGTTAACTCGGCAACCAGCACCGACGCTGTTCTAGCATTCACAAACAAACACAGCGCGGTACCAAATTACGACTGGCTGGAAATATTTCACTCATACTAGTTGCCAGTTACATCTTAAATCAAGTAAGTAAAGTAAATGTAGTCTTGTACGACACTTTATCACAATTCATATCTCAAACGTGCTCAGGTACGACGCATGTTAACGAGGCATGACACAGTTTTACCTGCCACCTACGTCTTTATCTACCAGTGTAGTAATTTACTCCCCAGCCGCAAAGCATCACCGTTTCATTTCCTGTCAAAATGAGGTCGAAGGCTGACTGGCAAACTAGTAACATTATTGGGCCCATTCCATGGGGCCATAGCGGTCCCCTCTGTCATGCGTTGTCGTCGTCGTTGTGGACATCGATGCGCAGGCGGCATGCGACAGTGGCGGCAGTAGCGACCCCGGTGAATGACAATGTAAAACGGCTTGCAGTAGCGAATGGGCCCAACCATTTTCCAAATGCTTCTTGTTTACGATTCACTCACAGTCACTGTCACAAAATGCACGCTATCTGTACTTGCTACGCCAACAACACTAACTAGTTCAGTCACTTCACACCTAAACTTCACTATGTTACTGCCACATAATTTACATATGCACAAAAGTTTATAATTGTGTTTAGACTTAGTTTTTACATTTGTTTTTATACTGGTTGCCTGTAATTGTCCAATGTCTTTTTGTGTTACGGTATATCTATGCTTATTACGTTTTACACTGTATTACTTTGTAGGCTACATGTACTAGCATTTTTTGACATTTTAGAGACCTTTGGGTCCTTTTTCACTAAAATAAATTAAAAAAGAAGTGCTTAACACTGTGGTAAAACCAATTATGAGATCTCGATATATAAAGCATGGTTTCGAGTACTAACCACCAGAGGGCAGGCATGCGGTGTGTTCCAGTTGATAATGTATTCACATTCATCTGTCACTTCCACCAACACAGGTTCGTGCTGCAATGTCACAAGCGGCCAATAATAAATATGTTACATATTTGCAATTTTGCAAAGAGTGATTCATAAATAAATAGTGTTGGCAACACCTAATAACACAACAATAAAAAATAAAAATTTAACATAAAAATTAAATTCATAATAAGAAATCAAAAGAAACAACTGGGTCACTAACCAGTGAAAGTGAAATTTCACATGGAAGAGAGTGGACATGCGCAACCTAGTGCAGCAAGTTGCATCTTTTGCAAGAAATACTAATCACTTAACACACTCCATGGAAAAACTTTATATCTTGTTTTTCAACACTTACTGGCAATCCTGAGTATAACAATATTCATACAAAAATGGCAATCACACAGGTGCCATGTTTTCACCAAAAAATAAATACTCTAATAAATGCGAAATTAGTTTGGCCGTAATAATTTACCGCTCCTATGCACAAACAACTGCTGCACCTGCTGTAAGGAGCAGTGAAACATAATTGTAGTGCTTCGATGGAGTATTTGTGTTGCACGAAGATGGCAGACGTCTCCACTCTTGTATCGCATGACCAACGTGCCGTCGCTGCGAACAACTGGAGGTCCTACAACGAACCCCATGTTTAGCCCGGTACCGTTCGGCAGCAGGTGACAGCCACCGACGCCTTTTCCTGTACAGCAAAGCAGAACAACAAATGTGTGGTATGTGTGGATATGCTTCAGGAAAATACGAAAATAACTGAATAAAGAATGTCTAATTATGAATTGGAGAGTGTAAGAAATACAAGCAGAAGACAAAAATAAACCACTGAAAAGAGGTTACGAAAAACGACTGTGGGAGTAGACAACTAAACGAGGAGGATGCGATGGACCGTAGCAAATACAGGAATTGCAATTAAAGATATTGGATGAAACCCATAAAGATGTACTAGCTTACCCGGGTTTCCCCCAAAAAAGGCAGTTGAACATGTAAATTTGGTTTAGTACGTGTGGTTCCTTGTGTACAAAACAGACCCAAAGACTCACGGCCATGTTCATCAACACCCCGCATCCCTACCAGGGCAGAGTAAAACAGGGTCCGATAATCACACTCACCACTGCATGACGTCGTGTTGACGTTGCCGACAGAATGACAGACGTTAATCAGATATCTGTTATTGGCGTTCGCTGTCGCAACACGCCAGTAGGAGCCTGGACGTACGAGAGGTGATAGATCGTAGTTCTGACCAACGCGGTCGTGCGCCTGACACTCTGTAATTGCTACTGGAACATATGCCAGTGACGTCACTACTTCAAATATGTACACATTTCCCGCTTGTTCCACAAAGCGAGGCTGGATATCTGTTGGCAAAACTGACTTATCGTATACAAAATTGATTTCAACCTTCGTTGCATCTAAAACACGACAACAGTAATTGAGGAGGTTTTAATTTTCATTTAAATAAAATTATTTCTATGTTTATGTTAGTGACTACTAAACACTTTCCACGTACTGTGCAACCTCATTATTATGCACTTCGTTATTACATGAATTTGAATATAATGTGGGAATGTCATGTATTCCAAATTTCAGAAACTAACTCCTGAAGTCAGCTGACCAACCCGACCTGACCAACTGACTATGATATTGCATGTTGGTAGGAAACAGCTAATTGACAGATGGCAGTCAACCGACATAATACGATACAGCAATGTCCACAATCACTGCTGGCAGAGGGGGGGGGGTTGGATGGGAGGAGATGGAGCAGGCATCCTCAGATTATTAGATGCAGTAAAGTTAATGCAGCTGCGCAACTTCCTGTTATAATGATGATGGCAACGGCGTTACTGTGAGATAGCAGCATGCGTACTGTGACAGATAAATAAAAGAAATTACATCATCATCATCTTCATCATCATCATCATCCGTTTATTCGCCAATAAGAGAAATAAATTTAACACGAAGTAAAGCATGGCAGATCACCAGAGAAACATAAGTTCACTAATCTGGTGGCCTGTAATTGTAACATACTTAATAGTTCTATTATACAAAAAATATATATAAAATCACAAAAACACAAATACAAAAGGGGGATACAGTTATTCTTACAATTACACTGTCCAGAAAGTCATAGTATGTGCAGCAAGCCTATTCTTCACAAGCACTAAACACTGCAAATTGATCCCAGTTAACGTCACATGGCATTTGGGTGAGTAGACAGAATGGGTGGGGAGGGGAGAGAGGTCGAGACGTCTCACTGCTACCATCAACAGTTATTC
>Ga0209782_1000476_pt1 | contig 17543 bp, 11 predicted proteins | sample WorMetmaBAHAMAS1_FD_187390 | JGI IMG/M metagenome (GOLD analysis project Ga0209782, IMG submission 187390) | Marine gutless worms symbiont microbial communities from Max Planck institute for Marine Microbiology, Germany - Inanidrilus... | ecosystem: Host-associated > Annelida > Digestive system...
ACATTTATATACAAACTTAATCACATCACATCACGTAGAGGTAACGGAAGCAGGCCTCTATATCCGAGAAATACGTTTAAGCGTCATATTTCGCAAATTTTCTGGGGGCAAATAATTGCTAGACCCAAATACTTGTGAGGCCTCGAACCCCAGACCTCACTCACCATAACTGCAGACACAAGAACCCTGGCATCGTCGCTGGGAATGTTCATGCCGTCACGACAACACCAACGAGATGACATCTAGAATAATTAACTGTGCGACACTAGCGCCACTGGTGGTGGACGAGTGAAACGAAGTTGTATATCGTTTTGTCTACCACGCCTTGGTCACACGCATGGAGGTGCTGCAGTTGGCAGATGCACGGGAAATTTGACGAAGTTAGCGCATGCGGTTTTGAGATATATGCATGCAGACAGACAGACATGCAAACACGCTAATCACAATACTCTGGTCCTGTGTGGGCGGAGTAATCTATGTTGCGTTGCACAGGGGCCGACAGCGGCCAGTAGAACGATGCATTAATAAAGTTCGAGTTTATTGTAGTCTGTATAACGTTTAGCTTAATGACTAATTGTCCATTTCAAAGGCAGCAGCTGTTTGTGCCTTGGTCCATTGCTCAGCGTTGTTCGTTTGGAGTGTAATTAATGCACGGCTACTGGCCCCCAGTCCCCCACACACAGGAAATCACTTAATTCTCATCTTGGGTGGCCTTCCAGGTTGGTTAGTTGGCGTTTAACGGTGCTTTTTGGGCCTATTCCATGAGACCATAGCGGTCCCCTCTGTCACGCGTTGTCGTCGTTGTGGACATCGCACGTCGCCTGCGCTATAGCTATAGCTGGCGTGCGACTAGCGACACCTGGTGACTGACAATGTAACGGCGGCTCGCACTTAGCGAATGGGCCCAACATTTTTCAAAATGCTTCTTGTTATCACAATTTAGGTCATATCGCGCCTTTAAGGTAAAAACTATATTGTAAATATTAAAGAATTAACAGGGCAGTGCGTCTGGTAGGTAGGCCTAGGGCTAATCAGAACTAATCCATAAAATAGCCCCATCCTGGTCTCTTCCTTTCAATTTGACGGCATTTGCTGTACCTTAATTTACGTCTGTGAAGAGATAAATCAGTGTTTAGGGATCGTGGGTTGGTAAGATCAGTAGGGTTTAGAGCTGGAGATAGATGTCGGGTATTACAGGGGCCAATAGTTGCCAGTAGGACGATGTATTAATTAGCAACGCTTTTTGTTTGAGCATTTTTTAAGCAAACATTTCGATTGGTTGGTGACTGTGGGCCACAAAGATGCCTACCACCTTGCTCAATGTTGGCTTATCTTCACAGTAATGTTATCATTTTACTGTCCTATCTCATCTCAAACGCGTTGCAGTAGTGTAATATTAATGAAATATTTATTTTTTTTGTTTTTTTTTAAACTCACAGCACATGCCAAAAGCCCGGCTTTTTGCGCCACATGTAGGTACTGTACAAGTGCAATAGAATGTCATTTATGTGTGTGCGTATATAATAAAGTTGAATCTGTCTGTTTGTCTCATTGTTTGTTTCTTTGTTTCTTATGCATGGGCCATATTTTTCAGCAATCTCGATCGAATTTGCCCCCAGATCCTGCCCCATAATCCACCACTAGCAAACCCCTGGTTTCACCCCATTTTTGAATCACAAAACAATATAGAAAAGTAAGGCTACATTGACCTTACACCAAATAACATACATTTTCTTAACTTTAAATATACTCAACACAACAGCAGAGATATAGCTGCAATATCATGTTGCATAAACAAAAATATAATGGAACTGAGCGAGCATAAGTCAATAAATAACCAGGCCAAACAGCCTACTTGTGCCACAGTTAATACAGATAAATGAGGATGCTAATGTCTTACTGTCCAGACCAGAACACATAATAGATTATCTCTCATATCACCTGTTATACAACAAACAAGTGACAAAGTTATATGATACTTTTACAAAGAACAATTCTTCTCATCATCACAAATCATAACAAAACTAAAAAAAAAATATTTTGGTATTATATTACTGTGTGTACAAAAAAATGTTTGTGAATAATAATCATAATAATAATTTATAGCTTTGGCATATCCACATACAAAGCAGATAAATTACAACCCAGAAACAACTCTCATCAATGTCTCCAACATGTCAAAAAATGTCAACATGCAACAGTCCTACACTGTGACAACGTAATTAAACAAAATAAAAAGGATTATTAACTGAAATGTTCAGTAAACTCTTGCACAGCTAATAAGCTGAACAAAAAACAAATACAATGCATTCTGTTAACTATAATAAAATACTTGATACGACAGAGATTAAAAACTGCAATAACAAATCACAGAAACAAAAAAAACGTAACTTTTCAGGTCGGTTGGAACCCTGGACTTGTACTTAATAATGCAACAACAACGTTTTCACCGCCAAGACTAAAATATATTGCATCTAATATCTGTGTTCACTGCTCAGCAACTTTCTACCTCAGCTTATTCAATACACAAGCCAGATCACTTCAGCTTCAATCCATCAAAAATGTCCGGATACCAATCATGCCATCAAAAAGCAATAAATACGGTACTACATTTGGAGAATCACTTAAGCACATTTCTGCTATCAAAGATGGCCGACAAGTATTCACATCATTCAGCGGCCGTATTTGTGATTATATATTATAGCAAGCTGTCGTACTTACAAGCATCTCGTTAAATAACTTACACACGACAAAGTTCTCGGCTACTTTCATACACAACAATTACTTTCAGCCAGTGAAAGCACTACTACATTCGATTGATTAATTGAACAAATTTCTGTCATTAGCTAGTACTCGCAACATTTGGCGACCCTGTTTGTGATTATACATTATACAAAGTTGTTTTTGCTGACTGGCATCTGTTTGTAAGCATCTCGCTATACAAGAAACACGCAACAAAGTTCTCTGATACTTTTACACAAAACAATTCTCTTCAGCTGCACAACAGAACGTTTTCGACGATAACGATGTTTGAATATTTACACTCCTTAGCATACAGGGAACTACTAGCTCAAGGCATTATCTAAATACTAATGTGGCTACATACTAAGTTACGCCTGAAACAACAAATCACCAGTCATGTTTAATACATGTAAATGGAAAATTCAAAATGGGCAGGGCAAGGACATGGAGAAAGGAGGTTGGGAGTTTGAACTACACCCCCTGCCCGCTTGCCTCCAGGGCCATATGTGGGATTTGCACAAAACCAAAATTGATTAGAAATTACTAGATACTATCCCCTTCCACCGCCATCCCTTCCTTCCTTCCCCAAATACATTCATTCATCAGATAGTACTAAGTTCTTAATACCGTCAAAATGTACAGATTTGAACATCATGTTAAAAACAAATATTGGGGAGGGGTCTAGGTGCTTCTCTTCAGACCCCACCCTAATTGTAAAACCCCTAAATTTACATTTGTAATGTTCTTGCTGCCAAGATCCACAATGCATCTTACATTAGCTCATTACAGCGACGCTCTTCTAAGCAAATCTCTTGATTAGTACTGAGAAAATGAAAATCAAAGCCAGGAGATGGCAGAAAAGACTATAACAATATATAAACAATAAATCGAGGCTAACACAAAACTAAATCTACAACCACTGAATCAATGAAAGACAAATAATAAAACTCAAAAAATAACACAATGTAAATAAAACAAAAACAACCTAAAACCAAGTTTAGTCGCCTCTTGCAACATCTGGTCATGTCTGTGTAACTGTTTGTCAAGTTTCATCTCTCATGTTCACAGCAGCAATCAGCTCACATGTTTTCTCTCACTTACGTTCCATCACACATAGTTCAGGGTTTCCACTCAAATCTCAGAATGAAAATTCACCACTTTTTCAGAACTTTTCAGGACCTGATATACCAAACAATCAGCACCTACTTTTACATCGTTTTGGCCTCAACCTATGAATATGATACCAAAACAAGACACTGTGAAACTACATGCATATGCAATAGCCTTATTGTCAATGATGACAACGCAAATGTAACAGAACTACTGCATAATTTGCTTCACAGGGGCCTAACCAGGGCACCGCAACTGACCTACTAGTAGCCTGACTGATTTTTCAGCACGTTTGTGATAAAATATCAGTACTTTTCAGGACCAATGTCCAATTTCAGGACTTTCAGTCTCCAAAAATCGGGACTTATCAGGACCAGTTGGAACCCTGGCAGATACATGTACCATCACATACTACAACTAGATTTGGAGCACACTTCTGTCATCACAAAATGCCCAGCCGTATTCACAATATTCAACATTCGTCGGCATTTGCAATGACAGTACACAAAGTGGTCTTACTTACAAGCCAATGAAACGACAAATATACAACAAAGTTCTGTCATACTTTACAAAGAACAGTTTTTTCAGCTGAACTCCAGAACGTCGTCCACAGTAATAATGTTTTAGTATTTGCACTACATAGCGTATAGCAACTGGCTTACAAGTATTTATATGTCTATACACTCACGCGGCTAGTTACTCCAAAATCATAACAACACTCAAATTTAATATACGTAAACGTGACAATGCAATAAAATGTCATTGCTGCTAAGATCCACAACGCATCTTACGTCACGTCTCACAAACTGCTCAGCAACATTCTACATTTCCAGAAATTAGTTACCAAATTCTCCTTCGTTTTCATTCATTCAAACAAGAAGCATTTGAAAAATGTTGGGCCCATTCGCCACTGCGAGCCATTTTACATTGCCATTCACCAGGTGTTGCTACTATCGCACGCACGCCGCCTGCGCATCGACGTCTACAACGACAACGACGATTCGTGACAGAGGGGACCGCAATGGCCCCATGGAATGGGCTCAATGATGTGGATACCAGTGCAAAATACTATTAGATTTGGAGGATAGCTTACAAGTATTTACAACGTTCGATGACCTTGTATGTCTTTATACGTAATTATTCATTATTACACTTGCACGTCGGCCAAGAGGAAAGCAGTAACACATCGGCCTCGTGCATGTCTGTCCATCCCATCTTGCGCAAACTCAAACTAGGTCACCAGGGGGCAGCATACAATGCACAAGCAACAATGCCAAATACTACTGCATGAAGTTGTTTTATTTAAATACAATCATCCCATTATACGACATGTGGACTAATTAATAACATGGAAACAACACATCATTAAAAACAATGTCAGCATGCAGCTGTGCTACTGTCTGTAAAACTAATTGAACAAAAAAGATTCTTAATTAAAATGCCCAACAAACTTTGGCACAGTCTGTGAGCAAAACATAAACAAATAACATTTGCCTGCAACTTCGGCAGCGGTGAGCAAACGAGCACTGAGTTGAATCACAGAGATGTAGCTTCGCGACATCCAAAGTAAGCACGGAGCGGCTGCAGAAGATGCCTGACGACAGGAACGCTCCACGACTGACCTAGCAGTCGCCGGCGATTTGACACCGACATGTCACCGATGTCTGTATAGTGCTCCGAGAAACCAAACAACCTGCGAAAAAAAGGCAACTGCGATATTACTACCACACTGATGTTTTTGTACCTCAAGATGTACTACACTGGATGACTTCACTTTTTGGATTAGTCTTTCGCTGAGACCAAACTTTGGACTAAAACTAAACTTAATCCAAAAAGTGAAGTGACGTTTTTGATTTGGACTCAGTGAATCGCTGAGTGGAAACTTTCACTGAGCGATTCGCTGAGTAGCAAATCGCTCAGCAAAAGTTTCCACTTCACAGAAAAGCACAAACCGTTCGATCTCCGGCACCCAGAGGATGTCGACGGAGCCGTCGTTTCCCTGCACAGGATACGCATCATCTCCTTCACCAGCTTGCAGCAGAGAGGTAACCTTTGTAGTCACTGTACGCAAGCTCTTCACGTTGGCAGTTCTTGTGGGGAACAGACTGTCATTCAGCTGTCGTTCTGCCGCGTGCTTTCGACTGGCAAAAGGTACCGGACTACACACGTGCACAGAGACGAAACACACACATCTCACAGTGGCAAAACATAGCATCAGTAATGTCATTGACTGAGCTGCAGTATTACGTCCGACTCAACAAAAGTAGGTCATTTTGAAGATGTTCGGTTGCTGGCAGTGGCAGACGCATGGCCACTGCGACCAGTTGTGTTCATCTGTCACAAGGGTGATTAGTTCAGCAAACTTAAGAGTTAGCGGTTTCTATATAACTGATTAACAACAATTACAAATTAGATAATTCAGTGTACCGTAATAAATCACAAACAGCAATTACACCCAGTTCTCAACTGCAAAAAAACTGAAAAATTATTATATAATGTCATTATGAAGCTTATGCATCTAACTGCAGTATTACAATTAAAGGTAAAGTTAAAGTTCTCCCATACTCATTTCCGAGCGTTGGGCCCGGTGCTGATCTCGGTGTACAGGCAGTCAGACTGCAGATGACTTTAAGCCATCCACCCGGCAGTAAGCTGCCATTACTTTCCACCAGGCCTGCGGTTACCTTCCCAGCCGAAGAACATTGCCGCCCATAGGTTGGTACCAAATTATACTCTTTGGTGACAGAGGCACATGCGTGTCAGCAGCTTGCCCGAGGCTGTTACCTATAAGGGAAGGGGACCGGACAAGATTCAAATCGGTGACCTTTTGGGTTGCGAGCGAACATGCTACTGTTACAGCACACAGCCCCTGTATTTCAATTAGTATCAGCTAATTACCAAATTTGTGTTAGAATAACACATCAACAACCATCTGTTTAATGGCCCGGGTAAGCTGGCAATAGAAAGGCAAACCTTTCTCGACTTCAATGAAGTAAGAGATGGTGGAAATGGCATCAACTGGACCATATACAAATTATTTGCACTTCATTAACCACACCAGCACCTCATCACTTAATTTTTACTGGATGGAATATCTTCCTGATGCCAAATGAACAGCGTCAAAGCACTGAAATCAATCAGAATAATTAATACAGAATAAGCACTAACAGATTAGAATTACAATTAGTAGACATTCCGATGAATCAGCTAAACAACTAGTTACTAACCAATCTGCTAATAATTACTGTTACATGTAGCAAATTACGTACAGGTGCATTTCTGGGATATTTCCCCAAAACAGACGAGGTCTCCGCATGGCGGTAAAATGCTTAGCGTCCCACAGTGTCGGCTCACACTAAAAACACACATAGTGGGATTGTACACACAACGTTTGTTATGCTGGCTACCTCCAGCAGAAACCATCACGCCAATTCTATATTTTATATTTCTGTTTTCCAATGTGTGTTTCTCTCTTTGTTTTAAATTGCTTTTATACAATAATCATATTGTCATATATACGTTTGATATGTGCAACTAAATACTACTCACTTACTTATATTCGTAAGCATGATACAGTTGGATAATAATAATAATAATAATAATAATAATTTTTTGTAATTGATCTAATTTTTGTCATCCCTCGGGATTATATTTACCGAGGGTAAAAAATAATAATAATAACACTTTCTCAATTTCTGAGTCGCCATAGTAGCCATTCCAGACATTACACACTTTCTTTAATATCTTACACCCTGGGAACGAAGTACCAGGGTCAAAAAAAATAATAATAATACCAGGACAATTTCTAACGTGCCATAACACAGCAATAGGGCAAGCTGTGGTTCATCTGGTGAATGTGGGCTAGGCACTAGGTGGCCGCCGACACTCAGACCAAGCCAACCAAGCTGCCACCATCCACATCCACCATCACCATCCGTCTTATTAATACACAGCCTGAAAGCTGATACTAATTTACCGCTCCACGGAGGGTAGAATGCTAAGTTGACCAAGGCATTGCAGAAAGGGTTAACCATGACGTCGTGCAACTAACCAGTTCCAACCGCTCAATGTGCATCTACCGACCGGACTCTGGCTTTCCAAACCAAAACTAGTCATGCCTAAAAGTAACAGTAAAAGGTAAACTATTTCCCGTACTCGTTACCGAGCGTTGGGCATGATCCCGGTGTACAGGCAGTCAGCTCACAGGTGACTAAGCCATCCACCTGGTGGTAGGCTGCCACTACTTTCCGCCAGGCCTGCGATTACCTTTCCAACTAAAGAGCATCACCGCCCATCAGCCAGTACCAAATTATACTCTTTGGTAACAGAGGCACATGGGTGTGAACAACTTGCCCAAGGTTGTTACTTGACAGCGTGGCAGCCAGGGATTGAACCCGCGACCACAGTCCGATGCCTTAGCCACTAGATTATCGAGTCCGCCTCACCTTGAGGTATCTGGAAATGGTTTGCCGCGTGTCATCTTGCATGCTGGCGACGTTTTCATAGAGCCAATAGAGCGACCTGTCAGTCGGATTAATTAAGCGCAGTTCCATCATCACTCGGTAGAACTCAAAGAACAGACGACCCGATATACCTGAACATAAGCAACGTACAGACAGGTGTGAGAACCGACGACCTGATACACCTGAGCACACGCAACGTACAGACAGATGTCAGGAAATTCAATGATTCACTCTATGTGTTGTTATTTGCATAATAACTATTCGTTTCTGCTTTCACATGAGACCTAGAAATGTGTGGCAAAGCACAGTGTGTAGCCTGACCAGCTTAGCAGTGTTGCCCCCTAGCAAACGTAGTCAAAATAACCCGAGTGCTGATCGACGCCTGCTGTATACTGTTAAGCCTTGGAAATACCGGAGTTGCTAAACAGAAGCCCACCAAGTTTATATCGAATGTAAGAGCAAATCTTCACTGCTGTTAATGAGCCAATCGGCACTGCAATCCTCCAACATGTTTTGGATTGCAAGCATGACGAATAAAGATGGAGAGCAAATTTTTTTCCCAAATTTTTTTCCCAATACACGTACCAATGGTAACAGATAACTAACTAAATTTTTAACACACATATTCGTTTCTGCTTTCATATGAGAACCAGAAGAAATGTGTGGCAAAGCTTAGTGTGTAGCCTGACCAGCTTAGCTGTGTTGCCCTCTAGCAAATGTAATTAAAATAACCCGAGTGCTGATCGACGCCTGCTGTACATTGTTAAGTCTTGGAAATACCGGAGTTGTAAATGGAAGCCCACCACGTTTTATATCAAATGTAAGAGCAAATCATCACTGCACAAAGATGGACAGACATTTTTTCCCCAATACACATACCAATGGTAACAGATACGTAACGTGAACACCAGGGTTATTGGACCAAAGTTCACCAATTTTTTTACACAATATAACCGGATCAGTGCCGCTGCTAATGCACACATACATTTAGATGGCAATATTTCAATATTTTGTAAAACGCCATTGCAAAGAATGACAGTATCAATCAATGTTCATTATTTGCCCCCAAAATTAATTGGTTACCACAGCAACGTCCCTAAAGTTATCTCAAAATATTGCCAATCTGATCACCCCTGCTGACACGCTTAAAGGTAAAAAGGTAAAGTTCTCCCATCAAGCGTTGGGCCCGGAGCTGATCCCGGTGTACAGGCAGTCAGCCCACAGCTGACTTTAAGCCATCCACCCGGCGGTGGGCTGCCATTATTTTCTGCCAAACCTGCGGTTCCCTTCCCAGCTGAAGAACGTCACTGCCCATCGGCTGGTACCAAATTAGACTGCCTGGTGACAGAGGCACATGGGTGTGAATAACTTGCCCAAGGTTGTTACTTGACGGCGCGATGGCCGAAAATCGAACTCGTGGCTACTGAGTTACCAGTCCGTTTCCTTAGCCACGAGATTATTGAGTCACCCTGACATGTCTAGCAAGCCTGAAAATTTGGTGAAAATTGGTCTAGTACATTCTCAGATATTTGGTGGGATATGCCAATTTGTCGAATTTTTTTAAAACACAGGTACACAGATGTGCAAAGCAACTCCAGGGTTACTTCTGAGTCATGTCAAAGTAATTCACAAAAATGTCATAATATGCAAGTGATTTTTGTGAACCAAGCGATGGTAACAACTTATCACAAACAACAAAACACTGCAGATTTCGACATAATATACCAGCTAATATTCATTTCACAAATTACTGACATATGTCAAATACGTGTAAGAAAAGACTCGCCTTCAAGACCCTGACGAGACTGGTTGGCAATGGAGAAGTCGTTGCATGGAGAGCCACCAATGAGCAGGTCGATTGGCGCCATCGCAGACAGCTGCAGACAGCACACATTACTGATATTTAACACTCTTGCAGCCTTTGAAGGGCTGAATACCGGAATATGTATATAAATGCTAAAATACTGAAATACGGTAAATAAAAGTAAGATTACAAACTACAAATAACATGTACAATGTGACTGAGATTTCAATGCCTACACATAAATAAATATTAGTAACAAAAAACCTAGTAGGTTTAGGGTTAGTTAAGTTAGCGTTTAAGGTTATGATTAGTGTCAAGTACTACAGGGCCGGCCGATAGACCGCATCAATCAGTCACCCCACAGCTCACCTATTTAGGGGTTTTTGACAACAGACCTGTTTTCTAATAGTTGTTTGCCCAGTAGCAGTTCGAAGTAGTTTGATTAGCATTATCTGCATGTCTATCCAGAAGCATCAAGCTTATATCACACATCTGAACTTCATCTCTTGTACAAAGTCACCAACTTTTTTGTGTGTGTTGCATACGATCGTGGCTTGGTCCTCCACCGACCTCCAGTGGCATTAAACACATCTTTTATTCACCAGAATTGGTAACACAGGCACATAATATTAATATACAGAAATATAGTAAAAAAGGGAAACAAGTCGACCCTAGATATCGCACTTGACAACAAGACTGCATATCTCACAGACTAGACCGCTACTTGACAAGTAGTGTCTCATATTACAATCAGTAATGTATTTCCGGTAAACTGGCTTTGCATACAATATTACGTTTCCCACAATGGCTCTTACAGTATGTTGTATGTATTCAATTATAGTTCACTGTATCTCCGAGGTTCAATATTCCCAAAGGCCATCATGGCCGCTGCATGCGATGCCATATTCGGCTGTCACTGGTCCGACAAAGACTGGCGTTTTACCGCCAGCTAAGATGGGAGATTCTATCTCCATGGGATATTTTGCCAATTGTGTACTTTGCATTTTACAAAAACATAGCAAAAGATGTAACTTAACTATAGGTGTGGTACAAACTACTTTTCTAAAACACTAATAATTAAATATGAACACTAACCCTAAACACAACCATAACCCTAACCAACTCAGGAATGCTTACAATCACCAGATGGCGCCACGTATGACACATACTGAACATGTAGTTGTATTGGACTAACACTGTGTATTCCTGCTGCATGGCATGAGGAGAACATAACAGCTTAGCAGGGATCATGTGGCATGGATGCATGCATGAAAACTAAGCTACAAGCTAGTTCTCATCTCTTATATACTGTTGGATCCAGGGGCGATTCTAGGGGGAGGGTCGGTGGGGTATATATAGTCAGAGGTCCAGCCCCCACTGCACCCCCAAATGAAAATTTTGGTAAGTGTAACTGGACACCTAGGATATAAATTTAGTGATTATATGTCAAAAACAGTATATTTGTACATATGACCGACAAAATTTTTCCGGTGAAATCCTGGCCCTCCAAAGTGTAGGTGCTAAAACGGGCCGTGGTTGGATCATACCTTGGCAGCGGTCAGTTTGCAGACGTCTCCCACGTGTTGCACCGTGCCGTGATGACGGTTCTCAGAGACTATCACTGCACTAGGGTCAGTCTCACTGGCGTAGTACACTTCCACGTCAATATTGAGGCTGTCCAGCACCACCTTCCCTGAACGACACACAAATGGGCCGTTTTTCATAGCCTACCAGAACCTAACAGGGCGTGGCTGTTAGTTGTTTACGTTTTCACGCCAGGCCATCTACTTTGCTAATAATAATAATTTATGTGACCTGGTATACCAGACACCTACCAGAGTCTGACTGCAGTTGTTTGGTCGTTATCGTCTGGTATACCGAGCCGTTTTTGATGACAATGTCAGTATACCAGTCACGTGACTATCATGTTTACACACCAAACACCTACCAGACACGCCCTGTTAGCTCATGAAAAACGCCACTAAAAACACATAATACAAAAAGGAACTAGGCTTTAAAAAGCACACAAAAAGCCTAGGCTAAAAAAACAAAATAAGAAACCTAAAACTACATCAACAACAAAGTCAAGTTCTGTATAAAATCTGTGTTTTCTTTTAAGTGCAAACTTTCCGAGATGGATTCGTGACTGCTATTTTTATTCATTTTTTTCTGTGCTAGTATGTTTAGTAATTTTTGTGTTCAAGTGTTGTGGAACATTAGTGACGCTAATCATCCTTTGTCACTTTTCAAAATAAATAAATAAAATAAAATAAATAAATAAATAAAAGAAAAATGTTGGGCCCATTCGCCACAACGAGCCGCCTCACGCCCATTCAGCAGATGTCGCTAGCGTTACTGTCGCGCGCCGCCTGCGCATCTATGTCCACGATGACAACGACAACACGTGACAGAGAGGACCGCTATGGCCCCATGGAATGGGCACAATCAACTGTTCACTTGTGTGTGTGTGTCTCACTGCTGTCATACGCAACACAGCACAGAATAGTTGTGATAATCTTCCGACTTAACCTCCGCATGAACATCATAGCTTAGATTCTGCAATGACATGTATTAAAGCTAAGGAAGCACAATACTATAGACTACAATACAGGCAGCATTTGTAAAGCACCACTGAATAACATAGAGTGAAGTGATGTCATAGTAATCTGGTCATGATCCAATCTCCATGTTGTGGGGCATACTGAGTAAAATTGACCATCGGTAAAATTGTATTCCCGTCATTTGTCCGAACGTAGCCATGTTTCAGTTAAAAGCCCCACAGTATGCATATATAATCAATAATCAACTCACAAATAAAGCCGTGTCAGTTTGTGTCAAATAATTCCACAATCATACATCACCGCTGCTTCTATTATGGCCAATGTCTTGGCACACGAAACTGAAGATTTACAGGGGTTGATAGTGATGTGCAGAACTGCAAAAAGTCATAAATAACTGATGCTAGAGATGTTCCAATAAAAACAGGAACTTTTTGTGCAAACTGGTAGCAAAGAAGTAAATATCTGGGTGTTCATCTGAGTTTGAAAGACTTCCTCTGTAGAACTAAGAGTAACAGGTGCAAGATGATGATGCAAGATCACAGCTATCATTAAGCAAATTGAAAGCACATGAACTGATGAAATGGGACAATAACCCTGGAGTACTGTAAGTTGTCACTAGTTTATTCATCACGGATTACGTGTGATTTGCAGTACCTATTATTAAATAGCTTTTTTTTAAATTTCCGAATGTTGATGACGGTCGGACTACATCAGGTAATAACTTCCTTTAGTTGGGCTAAATGCAAAAATTTTCGATGGGGTACATTTGGGTTTTTTAAAACGTATCCTTATCCAACTGTGTTAGAAACTTAAGCTCTTATGGCCACAACAAATGAAGACGAAAACAAACCTGTGGCAATGCCGTCAAAGAGCGACAAAACTCTGATCTTCTGACGACACGTCACTGACTGTAAACAAACAGACACAACTTGAAACATGTCCACTTCAATATGTACAGAGTAACAACAACTCAATCAAGTGTACATGATTTGCATATGGTCCTGCTTACGCCACTGCCATCCAATCAAATCTTACTTCATTAAAATACATTCTAGGCAATTATGGTATGCTCCTGTCTCTCAGGAATATATATGACGAGCTACAGCACCTACTATTTGCCAACATAGCCTCATTCACAAAATAGATATTCTGAAAGTACCATCACACCATAAGAGAAAGACAATGCCACAGCCACATGTAAAGAAAGTTTTGGGAAGTTCAGACATGTGGTTTATGAGAATGGCTTGTGGACAGACATACAGACATGCTGACTGCAATACCTCACAGCACTACTGGGGCAAAATAACAAGAGGTTGATTGACTCAGTTGAGGTTTCATGTCCCACTCAACATAAAATAGGTCAAGTCATTTAGGAGACATTCTTCGCAGCCAATCAAAACCAACACAACAGAGGCAAGTTGCTGTGAAAACAAAATACACAAAATACCTCTGTTAACCTATAAACTGCACACAAAATGCTAAATCTAAAAAGGAACATACGATAAAAAACTTAAACGCTTACACATATGTATGCATATCACTGTGCATAACTGTTGTAAACAACACAGCACGGCACAGTTCAGTTTTTCCCTCTTAACATCATCATCAGCACAGACAATGTCTACTAGAAGGGGAAGAAAAGCAGCATAGGTAAGCAAAATGATGAGATAAAGGTAAAAGTGCGACGGAGAGAAACAATACAATATTTAATATTTACAGTTAACTCAAAGCTAACATGAAAGTCAGCTTAATCTACCGCATTGTGCGATAAAGAAAAAAAATAATAGAAAGATATTTAAAACAAAAAAAAATCTCAGAAGTAACAGTAGCACAAAGTTACCATGGAGTCAGTCCTGAGGAAAGAGAAAGAGTCTATGGTGGGAAAGATTTGCGGAAAAGTTAGGTTTAAGCTGGGAGTGAAAGAGACAGTCATGGAGAGTAAAAAATCAGTCGACCTGAGGTACGTCGGGCGGCTGGAACAGACGTATAATCCGATCCCTCCAGTCCACACGGGGAGACAACAATCCACGCACGGACTCTGTGTGAGGCTGACAAAAGTAACAGAGCCATGGATCAGACTCTTGTACGAACTGTTCACCCGCCGAGCCCGCCAGGCGTCGCACGCACCACGTGCAATACACCCTGACAACGACATATAACAGCCACATGACATACGATACGATAGTGATATATTGATACAGTCAGCTTAACCTACCGCCCTGTACTATAACTAAAAAGATAATGGGTGGAACTATAGACAAAAAAAAACTGAAAATCTCCGAAGCATCAGAGAGCAGTCGGAAAACCACAGAGTCAATCATATTGGATGAGATCAGACAGTGACACCGGGCAGAAGTGACGTTTCCACTTTTCACCCAGCCAGAGCTAGCTAGTAGTTGACTTGACTGACTGAGGCAAGGTTTAACATCCTACTCAACATTCAATACGTCATTTCGGGGATGACATTCCCAGCCCATGTCTTCACTAGTACTGAGAAATTTAAAAATCATAAGCTGGGAAAAAACACAAACAGTAAAATAAACTTAAAGCTGATTGATTGCTTATGCGCGACACGCTGAATGCCCCTGATTACTGACAAACAGACAATTCCAGCGGACTGGTAATGGTCATTCGCAATTACCATTGGCTGAACTCGGCAAGCCGAGTCCTAATATCGACCTGCTCCACACCACTGGTTCAAATGGGAGAGCAATTTTTCAATGTTTGACCTTGACTTTTGACCTACGACCTTGACCTACAACCCTGGGCTAGCCAAGATCAAGGTCGACCCTCATGCCAAAAATCAAGGTCAAAGGTCAAACGGTTCAAACAGGAGAGCACCCACAAACAAACGGATGCTACCAAATGTATTCTCCCCTGCAATGTGGTCAATAACCAGACTCACAGTCAACTAAATCTACTAAGTCAACAAAGTACTGATCATCAAACACAAAAAAACTATAACATAAAATAAACCGAGACAAATTATAACCCAGGTTTAGTCGCCATCCAGCCTAGAAATGGAGCGGGCCTATTTGGGGTTAGCTGGTACTGGATTTAGTCACTCCGAAGGGATGCAATGCTGACTTAACCTAAATGGCTTACTTAAATACTGAGCACTAAGGTCCGGTTTTTCCACCGCAAATTAATCTCCCGTTAATTTAATCCGGCATTAAATCCGGCAGATAATGATCAATTTACTCAGATGTCGTCTTTTTCCACCGGCAGTTCGTCAATTAAATCGTCCGTTTCCGGATTTAATGCCGGATTAAATTAACGGGAGATTAATTTGCTGTGGAAAAACCGGACCTAAGAAACTTAAATGATTATGAGATGTGGCTGCTATATAAGTAGAACAACTGTCGATACTCACTTGTGGCAATCTTTGTTGTCGCATATGTACATTTCACCACCGTTACTGCATACCGCGCAGTATAGCTACAACAACATTGCCACATCACTTCCAGTCGCACATAATCACTCTAGCAGTGCTGCTTGATTGACTGATTGACTGATTTGATTACAGTTTAATATCAACAAAACCTAAGTCACTGTGGAGATGTTCTTCCCAGCCAATCTATTGGCTAGTACTGATAGAACCATATCAAAACCAGGAGAAGCAACCAAAAAAACAGAATAAATCTAGGCTAATACATATAGAAAAATTACAACACAAGCAGTCTGGCATCAGTTACACAAAATAGCTATAAAACGAAATAAACTTTAAAAAACTAATTAGTGTTGTCATGATTTCTAAGTTTTCACTAACTTAGGTTTCGGTTCGTATTCGGTTGTCTTAATAAATGAATTGTAATGTGTCTTCAACAATGTGTTCAATATGCTAGCACGAACGGCAAACAAGCAACTCAGTTGCACACATCCAAAAGTCCAATCAAAAATGACAAACAATCCGGTAAACTAACAAGGAGGCCTGATTGTGAACTGTTATTGAATATACAATTATCAAACAGTTTACATGACGAGGTGCTGACGATTTGTGAATGGTCCAGCTGATGCCACTGCCACCCCATCTCTCTAGCTTCATTAAAATGTTTCTAGAAAGGTTCTGCCCTTATGGTGCTGGCTTATCCAGACTGTACTAGAAAAAAGGCCGCTAACTGGGCATTAACAAATACTGTTGTTATTGGTGTCATGTGGAGAGGCAGACTACGCTGGATCTTCCTGCAGTCACAAAATCCTTACCCTAATCTAAAGATGCATCGCCCTGACTGAGATCTAACAATCCACGAGGACGGATGTTTCTAGGCTCTGACTTATCGTAAATGTCCACGGCTTCGTGTTGCCATTTTAGTCTTGATCTTGGTCTTAAATGCAGAAACTTACACCAACAACAACACACAATAACCATTAATAATGTAAAACATTAACATCATTGAAGCAGCACTATCACAGAAATGTAACAAATATTCCAATACAACTCACCATAGTTAAATTTTCGTCAAATAAGAATACGGCTTGTGTCAGCCAGTCCTAACAAAACCAATCAACGTTGTCAGTGTCAACATCTTATTACTATGTGTAAGTTGAAGTAATGTAATGTAATGCAATGTAAAAACATTAATTTATATATAGTGCACTGTCATCAAAGCCTCCAACACGCTGTATACACTAGTGCTCTGAGAAGAGGAATGATTAGGCAGATGGTCAAAAACAAAAAGGCTGTCTAAAAGTAAAAGTAGAAGGTAAAGTATTTCCCATACTCGTTACCGAGCGTTGGGCCTGATCTTGGTGTACAGGCAGTCAGCTCACAGGTGACTAAGCCATCCACCCGGTGGTAGGCTTAAACTAAATACACTAGAATCAGCTCAAGGCTGGATCGCACAGCCCACTGCCGCCGGGGGA
>Ga0209782_1000477_pt1 | contig 17540 bp, 15 predicted proteins | sample WorMetmaBAHAMAS1_FD_187390 | JGI IMG/M metagenome (GOLD analysis project Ga0209782, IMG submission 187390) | Marine gutless worms symbiont microbial communities from Max Planck institute for Marine Microbiology, Germany - Inanidrilus... | ecosystem: Host-associated > Annelida > Digestive system...
ATATGGTAAACAGTTAAGAATTTTAAATCTGCTTACACTTAAATATAGAGGTGATATGATAGAATTATTCAAAATGATTAAAGGTATATATGACCTGATGTGTATACCTTGTGTGGAATTTAGGGAATTATCAGAGGACTTGATTAGGACTAGGGGAAATAGATATAAACTTATTCAATATCACTTCATTATGATTTAAGGAAATTTAATTTTACTAACCGGGTTATCCCCATATGGAACAGTTTATCTGATCATGTTGTCTCTGCTGAAACAGTGAACACTTTGAAGAATCGGTTAGACAGATTTTGTCTAATCGGGATGTACTTTATGATTACAGAGCAGATCTCCATGGCATCAGGAACCGCACTATTGTAATGTAGTTCCAGTATTTTACGTATTATATATGTCGTATTGTGGTTGTATTTCTCAGATAAAGAGGCCCTTGGAGGCCTGCTTCTGTTTCCTCCATGTGATGTGAGTACTGCCGTAGAGGTATCCACCTGTGTACAGGATGAAATGCTGTCTCTGTCAGTAGTGCCCAAACAAAGGCTTAGCAAAGGTGTCAAAATTGTGGGGGTGGTTAGACCGTCTGCTAAATAAGTGGATTTCTGCGGGTGATTATAAAATGTGAAAGTGCGTAATTGCCCAAGTGTGACAGATACTACGTATAAAATACAAAAATATAAAATACAAAAGAAAATGCAAAACTAACTTTTGCATCGTTTTACAATATTTCACTGTGATCACTACGTAATTGAGATTTTGTTTGTTTTTGTGTATAGGTATAGTCACTGACTTCACATGAAATCTGTGGAGCAGACGCCTGAGACAGCTTTGCCCCACAGTGGGCCTAGGAGCACATGTGGCCAGTTCAAGATGGTTTCGGCACCAGTCTACATATCAGTAATGCTGTTTGCAATGTCGACCTGGATTGGCATCGTTGGAGTCTGGGTTGAAATGCCGCTTCTTGTTCATGCTTTGCCCGAGTCGTGGAAACTGCCTTCGTACCTAGTGATTATAATTCAGTGTGCCAACCTCGGGCCAGCCATATATGCCATCTGCGATAAGATGCGACGACGAAATCAGCAGTCAAGAGATGTGAGTCAGCGGCAGCATTGGTCGTGTATTGATGCAGAAATTATTGTCTCACTAATAATCATTTTAACGGCTATTGTGTCGATGCTGCTGCTGTCATTATTTTGGAATCAGACGGCAGTGATTGGATCTATTAACCGATCTGTTGTTCTACTGGTGCTAGTGTCACTTGCCTCACTTTCGTGCTGCACTTCATCCGTTGTTTTTCTGCCATACATGGCACGTTTTCCATCAGTTTACATATCTGCTTATTACTTCGGACAGGGTTTGTGCGGCCTTGTTCCTGGAATACTCGGACTGGCTCAACTTGCTGGTCAGGAACCGCAATGTCGCAATAGAACAAACATTAACGACACTGTACCAGCTAGCTCATTTGATGTGAAGTCAGCCTACAGCTCTTATTACTACAGTGATCCACGTTTCTCAGTCAGTGCATTCTTCGCATTGATCTTTATACTTCTTTGTGTCTCCTTGATTGCATTTTGTTGTCTCAATTTTGTCTATGCATGTCGTAGCAAAATGACGGTTTCAGCTGCAGACGAGAGGCAGTTGTCTAGCGCAGCTCAACCACTGTCTGCAAGGGAAGTTTCGGGAGACTCGGGACTGCAGGAAAGCAGGGAGAATACTGAGAGTGATGTGCTAAGTAACAACATAGCTGTTCATACTCCATCACCCATGCTTCAGAGACGTCGTTATGTATCTCTATTTGTGACAATCGGCATCGTCAGTGCCCTGTGGAACGGTATATTGCCAGCCACCCAGACGTATACATGTTTGCCATATGGCAACATTGTTTACCGGCTGTCTGTCTGCTTGTCGTGGGTCGTGAGTCCGCTGGCCACCTTACCAAACATGCTGGCACCGACGTCTTCTCTGTCGCTGATTGTTGGCCTCGGCACGGTGGCGTCCATGCTCTCTGCGCTGCATCTAGTCCTGGCGGCACAAAGTCCTCATCCAATCTTGCAGGGCAGCGTCATCGGACAAGTCATTGTGGTCAGTGAGTTCACTTATTATTATACATGGTGCATCTACTTCACAAGTTAATAAACCTTTTTTTATTTTCAGTTTAGAAATATTCTGAAATCGTTACATTTACCTGCATATGGTTAGAGCTGATTTTCTTTCATAGGTCTTGAGCCTAACTTCTAAAGTCTGTAATACATGGCCAGTGTATGGTAACTGTTTGGTGACATGGAATGGATACAAGGAAGGATATGAACAACTTGCTCAGAGTTGTTTATTTATTACCGGTATATCAGTCGTACACACGGTACACAAATACAGAATGAAGGACAGAACAATCAGCACATACACAGGTAACGAACAATATCAGGCATATCGCTGACAGTAAAAACATCATGCAATCGAGCCAAGCCATCCCTAACGATTATATGGATTCTTGCAATAAGGAAGCTGTTTGTATCTGTTCATCATTTAAACACTCACCATGTATGTATGTATGTATATACTTTATTTAAAAGCAGACATCCGCTGCCATTAACATGCCAGTAAATGCAGGAGGCATTAGTAAACCGTCACCAAACAGGAGTAGCTTATGTTAGTTTTGTATCAATAACACTGCACACTGCGCAAGTAAAATGCAGGTCTTCCACAGCACATGAATATCGCTGTGCACAGCACAGAATATTATGGCCAGCTGGAGACCTGAGCCGTCCATAGAAAATGCCGTACTTGTACCGTGCGATTTCACAGCCGTGTATCAACCAGGAGTTGAACCAGCAACTTGTTGGTTGTCCTGCACAGCGTTGAGTGCTAAGATTGTGTGTGCGTGTGTTTGACACTGCAGGTAATTACATCCGTCGTGATGGCATTTTGTTTCTCATTTGTGCGTGTGAGTGTGTCGTCGGTGCTTCGTCGTGAGGGCGGTCGCTCACAACTGCTCTACTGTGGAATCGTCACTCAGCTGGGAGCGTTCTGTGGCGCCCTCGTTTCTTTCACACTCGTCGCCATTGTCAAAGTGTTCCATCGCATGTCGCACTGCGTCGACTAGCTGTTACCCAAGTTTCATTTTGCTGTAAATATTGTGCGCGGCTTTCAAGAGAGCTCACGTAAAGCTAACAAAATCCCTTCCACTTTGGAGTCAATTTGTAGATGGAAAAGGACGACCTCCTGTTAGATAATGTTAGTTAGAAAAACTAACTTCCAGGAGTGTATGGACCTTTGAACAGAAGGAATGAAACATGTTCTGGCTGCATCTGGGCACTAATTAATCATAACTGCATTAACGTTAGAAAAAAGATGGGACAGACGGATCGATGGACGACAGACACCAGACCGTTGCTTTATGCTGGAGCTGTCTACACGTTAAAATAAAGAAAAACAGCCATTTGTTTTATTTCAGTGCCTCTACACGCCTGCAAGGAATTTTATTGACACTGGGGCAAATGCTCATAGTGTGTGACGTAATGCCTGATGTAGAGATGGCACAACTAGGCAATCCATGATGTGATTGGCTGCTGCATCTCTGCTCAAGAATATTTTGGCGCTTGCGTAAACATAACACTGCAACATTTTATTGCACATTTATTATGGTATATTTTATTTTTCATTGTGCAGACGGCTTTACCGTTATGGATGCGGGCAGGGTAGTAGCCATTATATGACGGTTGCTATAAGAACAGTGTTCCTGTATTGGTATGCTCGACGATGGACGTGGCGGACAACACAAAACTTTTTGCACTGGTTATCTTAGAGAGAGAAGAGGAAAGTGGGTGACCCATCTATTACCGGTGGCCTATTGCATGTGGCCGTTAGAACTGTTATTATTTTCTTTGTAATAAGAGTGAAGCAGTTGTTGTAAAACATGTAATTAGTCGCCCGTGCTGGCAGTAGCCGATGCATGGATAGGGTGAGTAGGGTGAAAATCAGTTGCATCTGTGACTGTGTGTGTCTCTGTGTGTCTGTCTGTCCTTTCAAAGTTAAATGGCTCAAGCAGTTGACACCAAAGTCGGTGTGGAGGTATAGTCCATGTCAGGCCGTAGGCATTCATTGACTCTGAGGTCAAAAGGACAATGGTCTGAATTAGGATGGCTGCCCGCATGGGTTTGCATGTCGATATGAGTGCACATTTTTCTATTGCTACTAGTGTCAGCAATAACATAATTTATCCGTCTTTTATCAGTTGTTACTCGGCTTATTCTATAATAATGTACATGTATGTTCGTTAATCGAGTGGTGGCAGAATTAGAAGTGCCGTACTTTAGGCTATGATCACAAAGTGTTAATGAGATGAAAAATGTGTGTCTAACTTGGCCGGAGTTTTTTTGCAGACTGTCACTGAGCCTGTGATGTTGGTAGTAGTAATATACATGTAGTTTATTTTGTAATATTTTTAATGCTGTTTTAATAATTTTGTGTTTTGTGGCCAAGGGATGATATACCGGGGGAGTCAAAAAAAGTAATTCCTGTATGACTTTTGCATATATCATTTCAGCTTGTTGCCATCCTCTGCATATGAAAATTTGCCCAGTTGTTTGTCATTCGTATCCTCACCTATGTACCAATTTTGATCCACTTGTCTCAATATTTGTGAGAACTGCAGTATTTTTTGTTACAATAACTCCTGAATTACGTCTTATCCCTTATCTTACATGGCCTGCAGTGCTGCTGGCATGCCATTACAGATGGTGATTAGTGCACATTGGCCATCGACGGGCTCAAAGATCTAATTGTGATAAGGACGTGTGAGTGTGACTAATGCATTGACCTACTGGCCGCTATTGGTCCGATACTCAGGTAAGTAAAGGTACAGCAAATGATCTCCTGTGACTCCAGTCTGTGCAGCCAATAGCAGTCGGTAGGCCGATGCAGTAATTAGTCACTCCCCAATGATAATTTTTGGTGCAGAGTTGGCAGCATCTATGAGAATGCCACTTCAAACTTGCTGAAACATGTTGCTGCATTTCTCAACATCGGATGCTGGCGGGTTGACTGTGTAGTGGCTGTAAAATGGTTGCTATTGTTATGTTATCAGTATTTTAATAAACCGGTACGTTTGCAAGTTTATAGCATATCGTGACATCTTCAAGTAGATGCGTATCGTGGCCACGCTATATTGCTGACTGAACTTCAGTTTTAATTGATATCGGTTTTGTTTGTTAAATTTGTTGCTTGTATGTTTTGACAGTACGTGGTTTTCTGTCTGTTAAGATTTTCTGTTTCTTTTAGTTTTTTTTCATACGGTATGGTTTTGTCACGTGAGTGCAAGTTATAAGCTGGCCGTGAATGTAAGTGGACTGCATTGTTGTGATGCAGTCTGTTTGACATGATAAAGTGCTTCTGTACTGATATGTCACGGCCGTTGATAACTGCTACAAGCTGATTAGCCAGAGTACAGGATAAAGTCCACCAGATGCAGTCACATCAGGTATCATACGGTACACTAGATGTTCATTGATCACGTGACTGATAAGATACCGAGTGCACATATTTCTGGTACAGAGATCACTGACCACATTGCACATATAGGCGGGGCATAGCATGTGCGGTCTATTCTTACTGATCCATTTCCGTGATCGTTCTGACCATCTTTCCGTTGATAACGCGTGTGTATTGTGGAAAAACGGCCCACTTGATCGAGATGCTGTTTGGCGTGATGGGTCGGGTGGGTCCCATGGGCGTAGCTACCAGAGCGCGCACAGCCCCCCCCCATCATCGGCATAGATCATTTTGAAACAGAGCTCAGCTCCCAGCGTGAAATTTACCAGACTTTAATGACATTCGTCCCTCCCCCTAACCACGCACCCACCATCTGAAAATCCTGGCTATGCTGGTCCAGTGAACCATGTATTAGATAAGATGGGAGACTACAATCCACTTCCACCAGGGCAAGGGCCCGGGGGTAGGGTAACTTTTTTGGGGGATGGAGCAGGTGGGGGCACAATGTAACGTATAGGGAAATATGGCAGTGTGTTGTCGACGGATGTAGTGTACAAGTGACTTGAGTGATTAGACTCGTCTGCAGTGAGAATCATTGCACATCTGGACGAGTCCATTCTCTGCCACGAGGGGTGGCGACGTGGCTTGTTTGTGAATTACTTTGAGTAATCTTTTTTTCAATCAGAGTACATGTATGATGTATCGTCTACCATGCTGAACGTTAATCAAACGGAAGTTGCTGCAGTAGTGGTATTGATAGCCCACAATGCCACTGTTTTGATTAATAGTATTCACCATGTGGCGCCCATGGTTCCTTCGACCCATGCGAGTCTGTCCCCAATAAGACCTGAATTGGTTCGGCCGTTTTTGCAGGGCTCACAATTATGTGCAACTTGTTTAGTTGAGTGTTTTAATGGACAAAAAGCATGCACAGGCCTACCTCTCTTACTGAATAGCTGACTGTCAAAAATCGATGTTCACACTCCAGTGTTGGCTTTACAGGTCAAGTCTGAGAACTAGGCCTATGCCGTGAGTTTTATTAGTTGATTAATTAATCATTTATCGTTAAACAATTTAGCTACTAATTTTTTTGATTAAATTTTTTATATGTTATGCCTGATGCTTGTTGTAGGTATAACTGAATACTTTTCATTGTACCAGTGTAAGATTTATAGAATCAGTATTGGCAGTGTTGTGATTTGTCAGTTTCTGACATATCACGTCAGTGACTACATGCACCTCAAAGGCATACCCCAAAACTTGTTTCTGAGATACTCTCATAATTTAGCTGCATTGTATAACAAACAAGAAGCTCTGCTATTGCAGAGGCACTGTGAGACGTGCTTGTCAGTATAAATCTTGCAACTACGAATCATCCCATTTGAAAAAAGATTGCAATCGATAAATGACCTTGAAGTATATAACCCGAGGTCATCACAATTGCTGCTTTTAGATAGGCCATATATCACTTCCTGTTAATGGCCTGTTGTCACAATGTTTCTATCTAGCACCGATTTCAGATACGACCACTTTGAAGTGAACGTGACTGCCTGTGACCTTGAGAACTCGTTCATTTTTGACAACGAAGCTTAAGTTACAAGCCACGTGCGCTTTGTAATTTACGTGTAAACATACTCTACTTGAATCGCACCTTATAGCTATATAGTTATTTTGCGACATTGTTCTTCTCGTTCTAACACTGTTGGGCATTATGCTTCTGCTGACATTTGTGACTCATTAGTTAGACAAATATTCCACCTAGACTTCAGAATGCAAAATCTTAATCATAGAACACTAATAGGAGGTCATGCATAGACAGTCAGTTCAACCATCTGCGTGCTGCTCTGATGTCTGGAAAGTGCCGATATCAGGTACCAATCGTGAGGTTTTATTCCTGATAAAGTCTGTTTTTGATTCCCGTGATTAGTTTCAGGAGAGAAGTGCGCAACTGGCCACAACAATGCCTCTTGCAATCCTAAGTATTAACTGGAAAATGATTAAATGAGTGTGAGAGTTCTGGAAAGATAAAGTATATATTCACTGACTATTTTATTATGAACACATTGGATGAGGTCAACTTCTGCTAAGTCTAAAGGCTTAGACCAAACTTGGGTCGACAGTTAAGACTGAATTTGACCTCATGTCAGCGATTTGGTCTCAGAGCAGACTTAAGACCACACTTTGGTCTAAGCCTAGAGGCTGTCATTGGGCTAAGACCAGAGCTAAACTGAACTAAACAGTCTTAACTTGGGAATTCCCTATGTTGAATGTCTATCTTTCGATCTTAAGCCATACGGCAATGGTCTTATACCAAATGCAGGTCAAATTTAAGTCTTAACAAAAGTAATGCTATAGCTGCATTTACAAGTGTGCTGTCGCATTTTACCTGTCATTTTTACGTCAGTGATGACGTCGTATAACCGCTATGGACCAAACGAACAGCATGCCAAATCAGTCAGTTAGTTAACGTGATGATAGGTTGAACTGGAAATGTCAAGTCTTTGGTCTTAGCCAGGAGTCTAAACTGAACAACGGACTTAACACATTCAGCTAAGACTTTAGTCTTAGCCTTTAGACATAGCCGAAGTTGACCTCACCCATTCTGTGGCAAACCTACAAGATCATCACAGGCAGGTCAACTTGTCTGAACTCCATTATAGCATCCATATTGTATACTCTCATTTTAGCTCTCAAATTAATAATGTGTATGATGTTGTAATGGAGTCTGTCCAACAAACGTCACTGGTACATTGTGGCAGTGAAATATAAATCATTTCAGCTGGTATCTCTTCCGTACAACAGAGCTGGCTGAACCACGAAACTCGAGATTTTATCAGATTGATTCATGTTAAAACGTGATATCACATGTTGACGCTTGGATCACTGTTGTCACGCTTTCCTGTGCACACAAAACATTACGAAGGCTGTATAGTGTATACTGCAGGGTTCCCGCTAACCTGGTCATCAAAAGTAAGGGAATTTCATTATTAGAGAGTGGAAACCCTGCTAGGTGCTCATAACAGATACAATGGAATTACTCAGTGTCATTCACTCCCATCCAGATAATGCAATACAAACTGCATGAAATCACTGACATTGATCTGTACTAATCTGTACTCCCAAACAAGTTCAGGATACAACATTCCAAGTTCTCCTCCTGTGCTTTCCGTCTTCCGTCCCCTTCCCTTCCACACCGCAAAGCGGCCGTCTGAAGTCCAGCTAGAGGTCTATAGAGTGCTGTAAGCTCAACTAGACTGGTGTGTGAGACAACTGCCCAAGCCAACTGTGTCTATAAGTATTAAGTAGAGACTGCAAACCTTGAAACCCAAATCCTAATGACATTTTTTTCAGTTGAATATTTGTGAGGGGCTCAATACGAAAATTTTGTGAGGACCGGGGACCAACACAGGATGATGCCTATGCACAAATTTTTTAAATGTGCACGTGTATTTTTTCTGACACTCTTTGTGCACATGTATGTAGTACCAGCTGTTTGCAGTGGTTCCAGAACTAGCTACAATACACTATTTCACTGGCTGTATGTTCCAAGCACTCACCGCTTATGACGTCCAGTTGGCATCGATGATTTGCCTTTCTTCGTCGAGTTTTTGAATTTGTTCTTCTGTGAGCATTTCTTTTGTTCAGCAGTTCTGCACAAAATGAACAAGACTAACTTTGAATATACACCGTATTCACGTCATCTAGGCTACGTAACATATTAACATTACAGGAGGACCAAGCCACAACCATTGGCAACATGCACAGAAAATTTGTTAAGGACTGAGAGCGTTACATGCGAACATAAATCTATCAAAGTTTATAGTATGTTTTTCTCTGAGAAAAAATTAATGACTGCGTTTGAAAATACGACTACGTTGTGCTTCCACTTAATTTCAATATTCAAAACCAACTGACCAAGAGCTTCAATCACGAATCGGAGAGCAATACAGAGAGTAGCAATATTGATTGAGTGCACAATGAGCTGACGGCATCTTGCACTACGACTGCGAGAAAAGACTATAAAGGCTGCGAACCTTGCACATCAGTTTGACACAGTTTTCGACTGACACAGGAAGGGTGTGTGTGTGAAATACTGTAATGAGCATTTCTGCTTGAAACTGTCCACTTGCATAACTTGGAAACCACACAGCCAAACTTTGCCAATTTTTTTGGTGAAATTTACTTACGGCCATGGATTAATCCTCTGGTGGTGTTGCGATATGTTATATACTTCCTTTTCGTGGATAATATCATGTTTTCACATAATGGCTATATGGCTCAGAGTGTATTCCTTAGTGGCGATAGAACACGACAGCCATCACAGCCAAGATTTCAACCAAATTTTTCTCAACGATAAAGACTAAGTACGCTTTGTGAGTTGTGCCCCGGGAGCAAAGTCTGCTATCTACGATTGACTGCTTCGTTTCTGAACTGAATCGAAATTTTTTTCAACTGACCGGGTTCCCACCCTTTTTGCAGAAAAAAATCCAGAGTTTTCCAGTCCAATTTTAGAATTTTCCAGGTGCTGTCAGTCATAGTTTGCAGCCGAATATCAAACACATTTGGTCTGCAATAGTTACCAAAAAAAACTACCAAACATAACTGAATGCAAGCAATGTCAGTGGACTGGATGAATCTACACAGAACTTGCTGCAGAAACTAAGTTTTTAAAAATATAAGCACTGTACTTGGTAACACAAATTAACTTGTACGCTATACAGCCATTAGAGTGTCATACCCAGCATAAATCGACTTGTTATACCAAAAAATTCCAGGTCTAACATAAAATTACAGGAGTTTCCAGGTGAGTGAGAACCGTGAAACATGCAGCTCTAGTCGTGACCACAATGAGTCCGTGCAGTGTCTGAAGGATGGCGCTAGCAGATCATGACAACAATGCATGTGATGATGCAATGAGACGGCAACTCACGCTGTCGACTTGTAATGTCTCAACGCCTTCTTGCTAGTGCTCGTCAACTCTCGGTCAAACGAGGTTTTCTTGTTTTGCTTCTTTGCAGATCTCTGCTGCGTCTTTTGTTTCTTCGTCTTCTTCACTGCTAAACAATCGGCCACGTGATGGTGACATGGCATGTCCACGCATACATACAAACATTCCCTTATTTAGCCCGCTCGGCTAAGTTGCCGACCGGGCTATATATTGATCTGTTCGTATACCCCCGCATGCGGTAGGGGACATTAAGTCATGCTGCAATCTGTCTGTCCGTCCCATGCTCCTAGTTCTCTCCCTTCAACCCCAGAATGTGTACCAGCCCTTACACCTTCCGCCATCACCTCAAGACCAACTATTTCCAGCAGGCCTTCCAACCCACTTAGCGCCTTCCTCGTATGCCTCGGATTGGACTGACCATTGTGTGCATTTACAAATTATATTTACTTAATTACTTACTTAAATGGTGTGTTTTATGGAAATAGTCACTACAAAACAGTAACAGGAAATCAAAGTTAAACCAATGAAAGTGCTCAAAATAGCAACAATGCCATCACCATTACCGCATCAGAAGCATTCACAAGGTGGTTGCACCATTGATGTGCCCACACTGAACTGCCATCAGTGAGGGAATATTGTTTTGCCATGTGATACCTTGACTGTAAAAATTCAGATGATTAATGGCAATATCATTAGCACCTGTTTACAGTTACAGATATGTAAACAAAAATTTTTGCCTCCCCCCAAAAGACATGCAAATTCCCAACTGTACGACAGACCAAGTCATCATGCTGACATAGAAGGTCTGCACAATTTTTGCATTTTGCCGATCTTTTCGAACCCAGGCCTAATGAATAATTCTGCCACTATGGAGTGACAGTGAAAATAGCACCATTCTGCTGTTGATAATAATGGCCCACAGTATGAATTGTGCCTTAGCTCCGGTGGAAGATAAGTCCGTCAGTGGCTTCAGTAGCAAGCTGCTGAAAAAAATTGGGACCTATGACATTTGGGCATTAAAACTAAATTTGCATAATAATGAGGTTATAGTTGGATAATGCAATCCCGGCCCATTTTTCCACGCCTGGGATTTTGGGATTGAGTTAGCTTAATCATAGGACCCCGGAATTAATGCCGGGTTGAAATTGTTATAATGTATTCAACTTTTACAATGTAATCATACAGTTACAGACGATACCTGACACAGGATGGTCATCGTCAAATGCTCGAATTCTTTTCTCCTTGAGTTGACGTTTTGTGGAGCGAGCCGCAACCAACGCAGCTTTCTGAAGTTCACGTTCCATCCGCTCATCTGCCTGCAATCAGCAATCAGCAGCAGCAATATTCATGACAGAGTTCCAACTAATCCGACTAGTTGCTATTATGTGTCATTCTCTAGCATATTGTACACCTCAAAAACCTTCACAGGTGTCCGGTACGAGTACGTTTATGAACTTAACACGTTGTATTTCTATGCAAACCTTCCATAACTGTCACTAGGCACTTACATACTCACAATATCAGAAATTAACGTCATTCAATTTTGTTGTCGGCATCTGAGAGCAGCAGCATTTTCCAAATTCAAAAAGTGGTTCACCCAGCATAAAGGCAAGAGTGTGCACTGACCGTCTGAGTTCGACTGCAGTCCTTGCCAGGTTTCTGTTTCCGACTCTGTTTGCCGCCAGCTGACAACTGACTCAGCTGTTGAGCAGCTTGAACCACACAAACATACACAGACATACAGGGTGAGACAGAACACACACATGTGCACATACGCAGGGTGGGGCAATACTATACACCAAAGTACTGGTCAGTGTCAGTAAAAAACGAGCCACTGACAAAGTTCACAAGGTAGTGTAGAGACACATTTTAAGCCGTGTATGGATCTTCATCGATGAATTCATCACAAATTTATCGCCAAGTCTTAGCAAAAAGCAATAACAATCATTTTGAAGTCAATAGCAGGCCACCGCATGTTAGTTGAGAACTTGAGGCCTCATTTTGTAGGAGCAAAGTTTCACTGCATGCTAGCCGTTGTGCTGATGGTGATAACTAGCACATTTGGAGTATATTTAATAATGTCCTTGTAATGGTGTAATGAACGTGGCCGAAAACGTGATTTCACCTTTTTCCTGTTGATAGCACCCAAACATACGTCCACTATCAACTTACACTGATGACCGTTTCCATTTTTTCACACTTGAGCATCCAACTTTGTGTATAATACAATGGACATAACACAGCACGTCACAGCAACAGCTGAGACTCACTATACAAGTGTTAATACGACGTGAAGTTCACACACCGACGTCTTTCATTCGTTCTGCGTGAGTCTGGAACCACGTCCGCTTGGGTCGTGCGACGATCTCGTCGCGATGTTGCAACATGTTCTGAGCCTTGTTCGCCTTCAGTTCCGTCACCCGCAATTCCTTCTCCTCTCTCTCAGCATCCTCGATTGATCTGATGTCCACCTCCAGCTGCCGAATCCGCTCTCGGTACTTCTCAATTATCTCTACATCAAACAGACACACACGTCAAGTTAATGGTCACTTCCAACCTGTGGCTTACTTAAGTGTATTAATGAACCAGACTGGCGACTAATTTTTTAAATCACTGGAAGCCCCTCCTGAAGCCGACTAGAGAAATCAATCATGAGACTTCAAACTCTGTCACGATCATATCTTCAGACGTCTTTTTTTCCAAGTTGATGCGATAAACGAAACAACTTAACAATTTTTAAATTGGTGGCCGTCCGTCATCTTGGATTTTTAACAGTTTGATATTTTGATCAGCTGGTAAGCTTTCGAGGACTAATATGTGCCGTCATGCATTTCGCAAAAATCAGCAAAACGGTTTCTAAGATATCACGATTTTTTTATTTTCAAGATGGCTGCCATCCGCCATCTTACCACTACGCCAAATCAAACTGTGCAATACACGGTGCACATGAAAAGCTGAACAACGCTAGTGAATTTTCACAAGACATGAAACATTGCTATACTGAAGGTGATGAGCACAGAGCATCACATGCGAATGACTGACTCTGTGAAATGGTTCTGCACAGAACTGGTCGTCCAGCTTTGGCCGACCGTCGACAGATTTCATGCAGCAGTCGTCTCTCGGACTCGCCAGAAAGTGACACGGATCTACGTTCACGAACCACACGCAGGCACACTTGGCTCTATTATCAGTGAAACAACTTTAACTGGCAGTCACAGTTTCCATCTGATTTACAAGTGGCGACAACATTTAGCAAATATGAAACCCACTGATAGATTATTTTTTGTTTAGTTATCTTAGCAATGACTTTACACAGTAAATATAACATAGCACACTGCCGATATCCATCCATCAACAGTACGTACAGCAAACATCCAAGTGCACTATAATGTGAAAATAACAGTACAAAGATATGAGGATTTATGTACATTTTCACTGGTCAGCCTCTACCAGCAAATGTCAGCGATGAACCGGGTGAACTCTCACAATGGCGCAATGCCATGATCACAACAAGGTAAAGTTAGTAAATAAATATAATTTGTAAATATGCACAATGGTCAGCCAAATCTGAGGCGCAAGAGGAAGGTGCTAAGTGGGTTGAAAGGCCTGCTGGAAATAGTGGGTCTTGAGGTAATGGCGAAAGGTGTCAGGGCTGGTACACATTCACAGGGCTGGAGGGAGACAATTCCAGATTGTAGGTGCTGCAACGCTGAAACTACGGGCAGTTTATGACTGCATATCTGTATGCATGCATGTGATTGTGCTAGTCTGTCTGCGTGTATCTCTCCGTGTATGTGTACCTCTCTGTGTGTGTGTGTGTGTGTGTGTCAATGTGAAAGTCAATACCTGCCAGATTTGCCAGCTCGAGCCGTCCGACCGACTCGGTGAATGTAGCGTTCTATGTTGCACGGCATCGTCAGGTTGATTACCTGTCACAACATACAGACTATGTCCAATTATTACCTGGCAGGTAACTACATGACGACCATTTTAATGACAACATGTACCTGCATTAGCTGACAATTCCAAAGAGCTCTCCTATCCACGGAAACATGCGCACAATTCAGGGAAAATCCTACCATTCAAATGCCAGGTTTGCTAATGCTGCTGGAGATAAAGTCGAAGCACCAACAAGAAACCCTTGTCTCCATTGTGGTGACTTTTTTTCTGGGCATGTTACAGCACCTTAAAAATCGTCATGTTATTTATTATTAATATCGGACTGATGGACTTAGAAAGACAGAAAATATAGTGCAAAAGCTGTCTTAAACACATGGCTTTTTGAGTGTGTTCTGTTCACAGAGAGCTTTCAGAACTATACTGCATTACACACTAGACTGGTTGACGGCATGTTCTGCTATCTACACATACTTTACCTTACTGCACTAATGTTTGCTGTACAGTGTTCAACTTCATAGATTATAAGGAAATCGTAAATATCATACTTCACCCTCCATAGAAAATTATTTAGAGTATACACCCTTTTCACACTGCCCATTCCTGGCTACTGTGTTTAAACATAATGTCATCCATCGAACCAAATAACACAGCACATTGCAATGACAATGGCGGAAAATTGGCAACATGCACAGAAAACTTGATAAAATCTGGACAAGTGGTTCTTGAGATATGTGTGAAGACAGACACACAGATATACAGACAGACATGCTCATCACAATACTCTGCTCCCATCAGGGCTAGAGTAATAATCAAAACAAGAAGCATTTGAAAAATGTTGGGCCCATTCGCCACAACGAGCCGCCTCACGCCAATTCACCAGATGTCGCTAGCGGTACTGTCGCGCGCGCCACCTGCGCATCGATGTCCACGACAACGACGACAACAACGACAACGCGTGACAGAGGGGACCGCTATGGCCCCATGGAATGGGCCCAATCATAAACACAACAACACACAGACATAATGCTGCTACTGACCGTGCTAACGTGGTCAATGTCCAGTCCACGAGCAGCAAGATCAGTCGCGATCAGAACCGCAATCTCACCGTCTTTAAACTTCCTCAGCGCATCCAGTCGCTATCACAGTAAACACAACAGCTTTGTCTCAATCAGAGACTTAAAGCAGAGAGAAAAAAAACATGTTATCTGGCACATACTAGACATTCAGTCAGGACACAGGGGTTTATCCTTTCTCCATTCACCAAATGGGTCCACAAAAAACATAGTCGTCAAACACTTTTTACATCAGCCAGTACACACAGAAACCGAAAAAAATCCTCCAAGCAAGCTTCTTGGATAAATCTTAACTATATGTGACAATATTTTGCACATGTTTCCATCTGTTGGAACAAGGATGAATAAATGGCATAAAATGCACAATTATGAAGCAAACATCACGACGAACCTGAGCCTGAGACAGACTTCCATGAAGTTCACCGACCCTGACTCCAAGAAGTCCGAGGACGATGTGCATCCGATGCGCCTCCTTCTTGGTCTGGATGAAAATGATCGTCTGCTCACGGAACGTCCGCTTTATCAGTGCTAACATATCATCAACAAGGCATCATGCAGCATGTTCCCAGTTGATAGTATTGAATGCAAGCATAGCCGAGCATGCTGCCCCCGATCAAATGTGTTTGAAATGACGCCATCTAGTAAACGGGAAGCATAAACATGGGACAGATGAATGAATGGACAGCTCAAATCGCTTTATGGGAGGGTGGCATAACATGGTATTATATGGCGAAGCAACATGTCGCTCCATGATAGTATTTGGATGTAGGCATAGCCTACTTTGCCCCCCTCCCCACAACTCCCCCCGACTAAATACATTTGAAATGGCGACACATCTAGTGAACTGGACTTGCAATTGGACAGAGAGACAGACAGACGGATAGATCGCAGCATCCATGGATGTCTTTGAGTCTGCACTAGCACTAACAGACCTATTTCAAATTTAAGAACAATGTAAGCGTTGATGTACTATATTTAGTTTTTTAGTATCACAATGGACTGAAATGAACTCTACAGATTAACCAATCAAACAATCAGTCAATCAACAAATCAAGCAATCAATAAAAATCAAGCAATCAAACAGTCAATCAGTCAGGCAGTTAGTCAATCAAATCAGCAATCACTTCCAATCAAACAAACAAACAAACAGGCAGTCAATCAACCAATCAATCAATCAATCGATCCACTCTACTGTCAAGTTCAGTGCACGTCACTTAAGTTTAGATGAGACGAGATGCGAGATGTGAATATGGCTTAAATTACCGGCAACAATAGCTTCACGGTCGACCTCCATGTGCGGTCGAATGCGAATGAACTCCTGTTGCAAGTTGAACGCAATGTCTTTGTTTTCATTGACAAACACTTTGATGGGATTCGACAGAGAAACCGTCGCCAGTTCTTTCACCTGCCACCAACAATAACGTACTTTCACACTCACCTCACTTTTTAACGTCATAACAGTTTTTTTTATCCAAGAAGCAAACCTATTCAACTAACCTGTAATCGAAAAAGTAAAAACCAAAAAAGCAAGCAGAATGTGAGTAGGAAGAAAAAGCTACAAACATTCAATAAAAATAACTTTTTACAGATTCTTGTTTCAATTTTCGACCTCCAGATCTACATGGTAGATGGACATTGGCAAATGCATACAAAACCAGTTACTCAGGAATAAAATTCAATAGCACAGAAGCCGTCTCCAGGCAAATCTGGCTTAGTTAAGTGACTGTGTTTATCAGGCACCATAATAAAGAACTTACTTACTTACTTACATGGCATCAAAGTCAATGACCTCCTGCATTGAAGAACATGAAAGTTGGATGATGTCGAACAGACTGAAGCTGAACGCAGACAAAACAGAGTTTATCTGGACAGGCTCACGCCACCAAGTGGCCAAGATAAACACCCCAGTGATTGTATTGAAGGGTCAACAGATAGTCCCAGAATGCAGCGTTAAATGTCTCGGCGTGCTGATTGATAATAACCTGACGTTTGCACCACACATCAGACGCGTCGCAGCAAGCTGCTTCTGGCAGATCCGTCAGCTTCGGATGATACGAGAACGCCAAGATACTGGTACATGCCTTAGTGGCCAGTCGCATCGACTACTGTAATAGCATCCTATACCG
>Ga0209782_1000478_pt1 | contig 17516 bp, 14 predicted proteins | sample WorMetmaBAHAMAS1_FD_187390 | JGI IMG/M metagenome (GOLD analysis project Ga0209782, IMG submission 187390) | Marine gutless worms symbiont microbial communities from Max Planck institute for Marine Microbiology, Germany - Inanidrilus... | ecosystem: Host-associated > Annelida > Digestive system...
AAGATACTGCTCCACAATCAACTATGCTCTTTTAAATTTCCAATAGTCTTGTGTGAGTTGTGTTTTGTTTTACATTTTCACAGTTTTATTGTTCCATTGGCAGTGCTGTTTGTTGATCTTGTACATTCTATTTTGTTGTTTGCATTGCGATTGTCTAGGCCTAGCTGCAATCAAGTGGTTTCTGACTGCTTTTGAAACATTAAACTTACTTACTTACTTACTTACCTACATCTTTATACTATTACTATTACAATTACTAAGTGCACAAAATTATGTGCAGCTCACTGCTATAATGTTCCAAAAACCTAATACACAGACTACAATTAACAAGACACATAAAGTACAAAAACAAACATTGCAATGGCATTAAAAGTAAGAAAACAAACTACTACTGTGCAAGTACATATTTACAACAAGCTACTGTTAGCAATATGTCATAAGATATATCATGCAAAACTATTAATAAATGTTAAACCAGCGTTTAATACAGCAGCAAAGTCAGTTTTTATGACCTATGATAGAACCTTTTAAGTTAGTTCATTGCTTGTCTCAAATCACACTGAGAGTGCAGTATGCAAATTACATATGGAGCTGTTACTGACCTGTTAATGGCCACCATCTTGAAAAAAGGGACAATTGCTCTGCTGTATCCGAGCAAGCGTTAACCGATTTTGATGACTCATATGTCACTTATATGAATTGTTTCTATGCTAGGATGTGTCTCTTCAAGGTTGAATTACTTCTTCTTGCCTAGTAGGGGGTTAAATCCCCCAAAAACATTTTGTGCGTGAACAGGCATTTTCGAGCAATGTGCAAAATATTTCAAAACTACTCCACCGAGTACAATCGAGTTTTGCGCATTGATAATGACAACCAAGTACTTTTTGTGGGTCATTTCAAAAAGTGCCCCACAAATCCAAGATGACAGATAGCCACTATTTAAAGAAAACAAATTGCTGTATGTTAGCAACTGTTTGACTGCACTGCAATAAATTCAAGCGATTGCTGTACACTAGAATGTCAAAGAAAGAAATGCGGCTTACAAAGAGGATGACATGTTCTCAGCATGACGCCGTGCTGAGATGTCATGTCATGATATAATGAAGTTGGAACAGATCAATACTGAAAGACAATACATGTTATTAATGCAAAATAAACACTTATAAAGTTCAATGATTCTTAAAATGCAGCAATAACTAAAGAACTTCTGTCACTATTTGCACAAGTGATAATTCCATAAATGAAAGAACAGCAGTCATAGTGTAAAATTATTTTAATTAAGTTAATATATGCTGCTGCATTTTAACTTCAGACATAAACGAGTTTTGTGAAGATTACAAGACACAAATGTGGGTAACAGCTGCATCATTGCTGAGCTATCGAGGGCAGAAGTCAAAGGTAGCAAAGCACGCTTTTTAGCGCAAGATGTAATATATACATCTCATGCTTATGCCACGATGTTAGTGTCCGTCTGTCTGTCCGTCCGTCTGTCTGTGACGGAAGTGCATTGGCGCATTATAGATTTCAAATTCCGATCCAAATTTACCGCGCATTGTGGTCGCGGGGAGGGGTAATCTAAACAACAACACCTCGCGCTATGCTAGCCACTGCTAGGCCATCTTGTATGTACTTGTGGTCACTGGAGCAGCATGCTAATGGATGTGTTTGACTTGAGAGGTGTGACTTTCTATGTGTTCTATAGTAACCCCTTAGGTCTAGGTGAAACTGCTGCCGAGTTATAAGCTATTAAAATCAGCAGAAACATAATCACCAAGAAGAAGAATAAGAACAAGAAGTTAAGCCACAAAGTATTTATAGAGCCACTTTAGTATGCAATGCAGCTAAAAACAAACACTTGCATTATAGACGTGCAACTGGGTCCTAATTCCTAAAAAATTAACACCAGCACAAATTACGAAGAACACCAGCTATAGTCAACTGATATATAAATACAATGCAGTTAAAATGAGAACAGCATAAAATTCCATTTTGGAACACTATATAAATGCAATGCATACACCAAAGCTAAAATATGTGTAAAACATGCCTAAAAACAAAACCTGTCATCACATAACCTTATTGACAATGACGACAAATGCAAATGTAACAGTACTATTACATAATTTGCTTCATATGGGCCAAACTAGAGCACCACAACCAACATACTAGCCTGATTGATTTTTCAGCACCTTTGTGATCAAAATAATGTCAGCACTTTTTCAGGACCAATGTCTAATTTCAGGACTTTTCATGGCCCGATTTTTCAGTCTGCAAAAATCAGGACTTTTCAGGACCAGTGGGAATCCTGTCACTAGCAATAACACCTCTGGAAAAGACAAGACGTATGTACACAACAAGTTGGAAACAGATCACCATTAAACCTAGCCAGTCCCAATGGCTGTCATCAGTGCAAACTATTTCTGCTGTTAACAATAAACATGTAGTAATTACAGGTGGAAATAAAGCAATTTAGAAAGATTTAAATAAATAATTAACCACACTTCCACAGAAGAATACTGAGAGTTTTATTGTGAAGACACAATACTACTTTATTTTCTGCTTTGTTTGTGTAAAGTTGAGCCAACCCTTTTTCTGAAGTTATCCCCAGTCGGTCAGGGGCCCCAAAAGAGAATTTCTGGAGATAACTGCGGCAACTGGCAGCATGCTCTTCATGGCATCCAACAGTCAAAACAGTGAAATTGACTGCAGAAACTATTTGAAGATCTACTTGTGTGGAAATAAACCTTCAAACAGCTTAGAGAGACTTACTTCGGAGTAAGCACTGTTTGCTAGAACTTTATCCATATCGCACTTCAATCCCTTGAGCTCAGAACGGACAACTTCAGACTGTGACTCAGCCTCTTTAACCTTGTCAAAGCAATGTTGATAAAAACCTAGCTGACGATACACAGATCGCTCAGAAAACTCAGGATGGAGCATACTCCGTCGGCATGCCGGGCACACTAACTGGCCACCATTCAAAACGATGGGCGTTTGGCGTGTTCTCATAGCACATGCTGGATCCTCACACACAAACCACCCCTCATAGTAACGCTGCACATGACGACGTACGGCCTGAGTCAGCTGGTTTCTTACATATCCCGCACTATCCAGCTGAGGCAGTTTGCATCCAGGACATTTTTCTAACATTAACCCACTGGAATCCTCCACACTGCAGACCTTGTTCTCCATCCCGCATCCCCGACATGGAAATTTCAGCTCCTCACAATCACGATACTTCTCCAACTCTGACTCTTCAGTTACGCCAAGCAGTGCGTCATTGTCATCCTCATCACGACGCATTGCTTGCCGAAAATGGCTGGCATCAATGCCCAGGCATTCAGCGATTCTAGCGGCATCTGTTCCGTCAATGGGATCACACAGACGTGACACTACCGGATGAACCTGATGCTCAAGATAGTAGTGAGCATCAACGGTAAGCTCAGGACGCTTAGCAACCTCCAGATCGGGATGGTACGCTCGCTGAGTTGCTGGCAGAGATGATCCATCTTTACAGACAACATAGACAACTGCATCACCAGAACGAAGCTTTCTGCCTCCGGACCCAGCTGAAGTATTCAGCCTCAATGCCACCTACAAATAACCAACAAAACAACTGAATTATATGCCAAATGACAAAAATGCTAACAGCAGCAACTGCAACAAGTATTACCAGATAAACTGTACATCTGGAGTTTGTAGTGCATCATGCACTATCACAAAAGTCTGATCACATAGATATTATTCATAGTTTAAAAGGGTTAGGTAAATTCATATGCAAAAGAAGTAAACTTGGCACATGCGATTTCGTCATTTTAATCGGACAGACACACGGCGTGTTAAAAACTGCATAATAAATAATAATAAACAGAAAAAAAGCAAATAGAACAACATTACATTTTTAAGTAACAGAATATCCAAAATGGTGGTTGGTAAAAATCAAGTTGCTATGGTAAGTGACAGTGGGCATCACCTCTGAGCATGGATCGTTCAACTGCGTTCGCCAGTGGTGCCAATACGCACCCCATAATAATGTATGGTTCTTTCGGCCCACATAAGTCTTCTCCCCAAATGGCAAACTCTGTTGGTTCAGTCATTTTGCGAGACTCACCCATGTGACCACATTGCAAAGACAGACAGGCAGACCATGCTACATCAAGACATGCATAGAAACAGCCAACATCTAGCACTGCTTGCAGTGATGGTGATGCGGGCCAAAAATTACAGACAGGCAGAGATAGAATTCTGTGCATTTATCTCTTTGACTGCTTCACACTGATCAATGTTCAACAAGTTTATTTCAATCACCGTACTGGTATGCAAGTATCGATAATCAATTAAGTGGTGACTCTCTCGGTTAAGCAACAGGAAGGGTATCCAGTCTCCAAAAAAAGCTGCTTACAAAAATTGAAAATGCTGGATTGCTCATAAAAGAACAAAATCCAAAATAATTTCAGAAAACAATGGCAATGAAATGCAAACCGAAAATAGCAGCTGTGCTAGTAGTATAACCAACAGTGCACACTACCTGAACATGTGGAAGACTTTTACGATCTGGATAGTCCTCGGGATTCTTGGTCAACTGTTTCGTAATATGGAAAGACTCGAGAGGTGTTTCTCCAGCTCTGACAGCATTGCCGATATCCATCAGTCGAGAGTGAATAGCCTCCAGTACAGCTTCCCTCGACTCACCAGACAGAATCTGTGACACGACATATGTACCAGTCTCCTTGGCCAGCATGCACCAGTCGCGGCGCACAATATCAAGTCCTTTCAACTCCTGCGACGTTACCAGCTTGTCACCAACTTTCTGAACCGACAACGCTGCATACTTCTTCTTCTTCAGTAGCAACATCGACCGGAACACACCATCAATGTCAATCTCCAGATGTTTGTACAACTTGTTCACCTAGCACGCGCCAACATAACAAGCTCAAATGTTACTATTTACTAATAACTATTTTATTTTAATTTTCTTCCTCCATAAACAGTATAGTTAACATCAATGAGAACTCCACAATATTCTCCATAAACTGAATGTGCTAGTACTTTGCTCTATTGAAATCATTCAGTACTTAACTGGAAGTGCCATCTAGCACAGGTTGACTTGTACCATCAAAATAAAATGATTGTATTTCTGCAGTGAAAATGCTGCTTATTGCCAAGAAATTTTGTAGCATAGATACAGAGATCAGCTACATCCTACCAGCATAAATTGACTGCATGTATAACAAGAGGGCCTAGCAGTGGCTAGCAGAGCGCGAGATGACCCTCCCCTTTTCCCAGCATGCGACCACAATGTTCCCGCATACACTGCGACCACAATGCACGGTAAATTTGGATCGGAATTTGAAACCTAAATTAGCTATAATGCGCCAATGCACTTCCGTTACAGACAGACGGACAGACAGACAGACAGACACTGACATCGTAGCATAAGCGCGAGAAGTATATAACATCTCGCGCTAACATACTCAGACAAAGCTTACATATCAACAATTAACATCAATTATCTTTCCGTGTAGCAGTCGATGTAGCCATTCCAAGCTGCATCCATTAGCTAAAGGAACATGTCTGATCTTACACTGTGCCTAAACTTGTTTTAGAGATGTGATGGAAATTAGCACATGCAAAACATCAAAAATTAATTCGGGCCACTTGTTCACCACAGAAAAAACAAGCATCTATAGTCTTAGAACAAAAATGTAATCATAAAAGACAAAAACCTCCGATTTGATGCGGTTGCCGAGCCGATAGACTTCGTCAATTTCCAAGGTGCCAGTAGCAATCATCAGTGAGTCAGTGTCACCATAGATGACATCAAGGTTCATCGTTTGCACCAGATCTCGAGTTTTCATCAAAATCTCACGGCCTTTACCCGTCACCAGTGCAGCCAGGCACTTGGCATAGAAGCGCGAATTTGTGAATCCAAGACAACCATAGAGACTGTTGGCTGTCAACTTCAACGCTCGCTGACGAATGTCATACTGTGCCAAGAGATCAGGTGACACACCAGATGACTTCATCAGCTTACGAACATGCCTGCGACTTTCCACCAGTCTCCGAATCTCGGTCGGGAGAATGCCAGGCTCAAGCCCAGGTTCCGGCAACAGACTCTCATCGTAGTCCTCCTCTTCGACCGCAGATGCCTTGCAACACATCATCCATGTGATTTATTATGTAACATATTTAATTACTTACATCCATCGAACTTAGATACGTGAAACAATAATCAGACAGCAGCTTGCATTCATGCTGGACATAGTGATAAAATACAATGTTGACTACAATGCACAAACAGTAACGCTGATAAAAACATAACTGCCGAACACACCTTGTTACATATTGGCAGTCTTTGTTAGAACAAAATTTAACTATCAAAGTACATAGATGAAGTAAATATTAAACTAGAAAATGCGTGGCAAAGCCTAGCGTATAGCCCACTCAGTGCTGTAATGTCGCCCCCTAGCGAATACTTCTGAAAAACACTTACTCACTGATCACCTGAGTGCCTAACAGCCCCATCCCATAGCGAACACAGGTGAATTAAGAGTGGTAACAATTATCGACTCCGGCCTTACAATTTTTTTTTCGCATAAAGCTCCGGGGTGACTAATCCAAATCGCACCAAATTTTCAAGATGTACAGAAATAATTGCCGATTAACCTGCTGAAATCAAAATTGTGATATTCCAATCCGTTTCAGAACGCCAGGATGCCAAATGAACGAAAATTGTCACATTTTGGCCAAGTCACAGCACAATTTTCATTTTCTCCCCACACTTTAACTCAAAAACTACTGAACCAATTTTCACCATTTTTACACAATGTAGAGCATTTAGTGTTGCTATTAATGCACGCATCTGCAAGACGATAGTGCAATTCGTTTCAGAACACGAGAGCGAAGAGCAAAGACGGTCAATTTTGACGTCTGCAAAAATCGCCCAAAATTAATTGGTTACCATAGCAAACGTCCCTTGGACTACTGCAAAACTCATGTCAGTTTTATAATCCGCATATATACATCTACCAACGCTGAAAGATTAGTAAAGACTAGTTCAGTAGTTGTTCTAATATTCGGCAATATAGTCCAATTTCAGCCGAGTCGCAGCACAATTTTCATTTTCTTTCCCACTTTAACTCAATAACTACTGAACCGAATTTCACCATCTTTTCATACGATGTAGAGCAATTAGTGGAGCTATTAATGCGCGTATCCGCAAGGTGATATCCCGTTCCGTTTCGGAATGACACAGTGATAAACGCAGGGGGTAGGTAATTTTGCCACAAAAATGGTTGCCATGGCAACATCCCTAAGATATCGGAAACGCAAGGCCGGACTGATCATCTGCAATACAATACCTACTATATGGTGAAAAGATTGCGAAAATCGGTCCAGCGGATGCTAAGATACTTCGGCTCGAGAGGAAAAAGTCTGGTACGACACAAAATTGATTGCAGTAGCAACGTCCCTTGAGATATTGGAAAAAAATTTCAGATCTATCATCTGCACCCAAAACACTTTCATATGGTGTAAAAATTGCAATAATTGCACGGGGTTTGTGTTTTGCTTACAACACAAAATTGGTTGCCATGGCAACTTCCCTTGAGGAATCTGAAAAACATGACAGGATCGAGAAAATTCACGCAAATATCTTCCATTTGGTGAAAAAATCGTGAAAATCGGTACAGTAGATACTGAGATAGCTTTGCTCATAGTAAAAAAAATAAAAAGAAGAAATTATGGAAGGCAAAATATATAGCCAGTTGGCAAGTTTGCCGAGCGGGCTAAATAAAAAATGCTATGCAACAGAAACAACTGATTATTTTAAGAATACAGTCAGAGACCTGGTCTCCACCAGTGTTTGAAGTGATCGTTGTGAAGCAGATATTGTACTCCTGGATGATGGATGGATAAAGACTATTGAAATCAACCAACAGCACGTATCTGTCATAGAATCCGCGTTTTGGATCCAACACTAGACCGCCTGTGTAAGCCGGTTTCCGCCGTCTCGACTTGCCTTTTGTAGCGCTTGGGTCCACATCTGCATCATCATCATGTTCTTCCGTGTGGTGAGTGGGACGTTTAGCGTACACTTTGTCTGGCACAACAAACCCACGCTCGGTAAATGCATGAAGCAGCAGGTATTCGTTGCGTTCTGACCGGCCACCAGCGAGAGTGCGTGACAATGTGTTGCCACAGATGTTGGAGATCTGAGCAGCAAGCGGCAAAGCATTCAGTTCACCGGCAATCTTCAGAGCGTAAGTAGCATCGAGAAGTGTTGTCTCAAGTAGAGTGAGAAGGCTGCCGGAGTTGCTAAAGGCGGACCTCACTTCTTCTGGCTCATACACACGACGACGTTCCTTGAGAACATGTGATGTTAACTACACATAAAAAACCTCATGATGACATTCATCAATACAATTATACAATGACACATTAAAATAAATATTGTAAATAAACAATTTTATACCAGCTGCCACACTTTTTCGCCTTATAAGCAGACCACTAACAATCGGTATTACAATAGTCGTATGGTAGCAATTGTAACTTCATACAAAACCTAAAGAATGAAATGATTTGTGATTATCATTCACTTGTCATTCTTAAACCATGAACCTGCCTAATATCTAGGCTTCCTTTTAACTAAACAATTACAGGATGCAACATATTTCTATAAAAAATTTCCTAGAAATTTTCTTGGGGTTGTTTGAGGAAATTCAAATTATAGGCCTGCAGCTCTCGATACCACATAATCTCACATGGCTACAAAGCACTGAAGGCAAGAAATAATCTTGTCTTAATACATAATCTAGAATTAATACCGTCTATGCCTCGTACATTAAGCGTTTACAGCAATCCTAACCTCTGTAAGATCATAGCTACGACATCGGATAAGTTCCTTTGCTGACACCATTGTATCCAGGATCAGTCTTCCAACAGCTGCACCAGACCTGGCAGCAAATTTTGGCATAGTGGCACGTTTCAGTCGTCCTACTCTTGACCACTGAGAGATCTTACTGGCGGCAATGCGATGCAGCAGCATGTCCATATCATATACAACATCGTGACCTACAATGACGTCAGGATCAACCTGCATATTCATCGACACAAAACACATGTATCACACTGCACACAACGACAACAGTTTTCAACTACTGATGTTAAAAACAAAGTTCAAATAAATATTTGAAGCTTCGGTTTCAACTCGAAACTCGACTCAGCTTTCAAAAACTTGAACTTGAGTCATTAACTTGATATTTGTTTTGCACACAGTGCATTCCCCTGCATTCACTGAGAAGCCATCTTCGTGGGGCAACCTGACCATTTGGCAGTAACAAAGGACTGTCTGTGTGAATATTAGTGGCAGAATAGAGAGTTCTGCGGGGAGAAGAGGAAGGCATGTGTCTCATGTTGCCACACACCACATGCTGCTGCACTGCAGACCGATGGTCGGTTTCATGTCACTCTGACATGTCAATTCACTAGACACCACAGCATACATACTCATTGAATCGCCGGGCTATCCTTTGATATTTACTCAGCTGCAGATATGCTGGTGTGGAGCTTCTGGTGTCACTGGAGATGAGAGGTGAGTTTACAATATTTGGAGTTCTAACAATTGACGTGGTATGCTCTCCTACTGCGGGTGTGGGAAGCAGCAGGAGTTAATCAGTTGGTCGGATCATTGAGTAATCATTTCAGCTGCCAAAACAAGATGACTGTGTGAAAATGAGACTGGGTGATCATCCATGGGTCATGGCTATACTAATACCAATTTTAGTTTTGAATTATACAATCGGAGATTCAAATATTATACAAACCAAGCTTACCATCTCTCGTTTCAACCACTGTTCAATGGCCTCTTTTCCAGGACAGCTGTGTGTAAGATGTTAATATAAGAGTAAATTATTAATAATTGCTAATTACAGATGAAACACCAAATGGCAGTGGAATTTGCTGGATCATATGCAAATAATTTGGACCTCACTTTGTCACCCTCACTATGAAATTTGTTACAGGCTGGATGCACTTTCCAACTCTCAACCAACATTATCAAAGCACTGAAGGAAATAGGATGTTCAGTACACCAGCTCCAAGCCTCAGGGAAGTGAACAATGCTCAATAAATTGTTGATCTTTATCATTATCCACAGCATTCGACAGGATGCATAGTACCTTAACCAACAGTCCACACTAAAAAAACATATCGTTGTACACAAATGTCGGACACAATGCAGCACAGAACAGTTCAGATGATTTTTCCTCTGGTTCTCCAGACTGTCATCATTGCTCACATGTTGTCAATTGCACAACTACTCTCCACTACACTACACTACACTACACCCATGTAACAGACTCTTTTACAGGACAATCTGCATAAGTTGGTACCAGAAAGGCAGAACCATTCTGGATTTTAACAAAGCAAGAGATGACGGGGTGGCAGTGGTATCAGCTGGACCATATGCAAATCATCTGCACTTCACTCCTGACAGATAACCACATCAGCACCTCACCACACAATATTTTATGGGCCGGATGCTCTTCTTGCTGCCCAGCCAATAGTATCGCAATGTTGTCCATTGGATGAGGGTGTAGTATTCACTAGACAATGATGGTAATGTTATAAACTTTCCATTAGGTAAGTGCAACAACTGTTGACAACATGCAGAAAATACTTGGCTTAATCAAGTATACAATTCAATTTTGATATAACCACTTAATAATCATGCTAATTACGTACTAAAGCATTCAACAAAAATTGACTTAGGTCCGGTTGCACCATCCATACTTAACTTAAGTAGTCCTTAAATCTCCATTAAAATGTATGGAGATTTAAGGACTACTTAAATTAAGTATGGATAGTGCAATCCGACCTTACTGTGAAACAACATAGATCTTGCTCAACTGTAAAGAGAACTGAGTGATGTTATTAAGTTAAGTAGTTTATACAACAGGATGCATCACTACCGACAGTATAAATATAGCAACAAAAACTAAAGATACCTGAGATAATTTTGCTAGGATGTAGTTTATCAGTGCACGTTCACTGGACACCATCTCAACTTTCATTGAGACCTGACTGCTGGATTTTCCAGACACACGATCTCGAAAGTCAAATGGAAACACACACTCGGCAGGTGGAGCAACTGCACAGAAGTGTGACTGGTAAACTGGTTTGGGTGCCGACCGGTCCAAAGGAAAGCGTCTGTGAACAAGGCAAGCTGCAGCCGTTATTTCATTCTGGTGAGTGCGTGGATGTGGCGATGTTCGCAGGGTGAGTGAGAGAACAACTAGTGGAGGTGCTGTCAAGCTGGACGATTCAGATACAGTGACATTCTCTGGTTTGGAAACAAATGCTTCAAACCGGCACCAACTTACTGGCGGTGTTGACATCTGCTCACCACAACACCAGACAAACAGTAACTAAAACATTATGACACATTAAATTTTGGCCAGCAAACTGGTTTAGTGTGTAGTGTTTCATACAAGAAGTCCCTTATTCAGCAACATAATGACGAGTACAATTAACCTATAACAAATTGCACATTATGCAACTATGAGAATTAGATACATGTGAAATTGAAAGATATGACTAAAAGTGCCTGTAAATAAAGTATTTAATATCCATGCTACAAATGATGTGCCGACAGCAGTAATTCACTATTATTGGAGATCAGTGAATATTCATAAATTATATCAGCTCATGGTGAGTAATATGACATGAGCATATTAGTCTCTAGACTGGTAATGGTGTCAGTTGAGGCAATATGTGTCACTCACATGATACATACATTCCTGTTTTCAGAAAAGACAACTTGTTGACTATGACCTCAAAGAACTGATACAATATCCCAGAAACATTGCTTTTCAGATGATAAAGTTCTCATTGCTTAAAAATTTTAAAATGTATTTAGAGAGTGTCACCTATCCACATTTATTGATACAATGGTCCAAATAAGTGACAAGTAAAGTAAATATAGCAGTTTGCAAACATGCCTCACTGCTAATGGAACTCGCGTGTCATTTAGGATAACACAGTGTTACCTGCCATCTAGTTACATGTCTACCTTTACTTGGGCCAGTCACTAAACCAGTTAGGTTCTTATGCTCCAATGGGCGTGGTTTTAATGGTGTCACTGTTCTATAAATAGATCTTAATATCCCATGGACCCACATCTTGAGGACGTAAAAATACAGTCACCATAGAAATAGTGTTACTATGCTACCTCACTGGCATTAATTCGACTTGTCAGTGCATGCCCAATAGCGCATAGACATGCGCTTTGGTGATGATGTCACCACCTGGCAAGTAGCCAAGATTCGCTTGGTTCAGTTGCTTGTTCGCCGTCATTATGTGCATTGCTAAATGCTAATGACTCGGACTGTAGTGTTGTCTAATGCCACTGTCGTTTGCGGACCAATCTGTCCGTTCCTTTCCAGCATTTGGTAACAGGTCACATCACCGCTAAGGCGTAATATCACAATTACACTACCTCGTTATTTATATCTGATCACAATACATGACGATTTTACTACAAGAACTTTGTAAATCAGACTTCTTGAAGTTTGAGGCAAGACTACAGCATGTTGTCATCCTTTCGTATGGGACACAATGCATAAAAAAACTTTTAAAAACCTGCGGACTGCTGATGTCCAGCCAACATGGTCCTTTGATATGACGATCAAGAATGAACATCTCAAGAGCAGAGCTGTTAGTTCCAAACACATGGGAAAATGTCTCTCCAGCAAGATCAGCAGGTAGGGCTGGAAACTCAGATGAGTATCTAACCTGTAGATACTCACTCTCAAATGGAACATCTTTTTCACCAAAAGCATACGATCTGGTTACTTTCATAGACTTGAACTTCATTATTTTGTATCGTTCAGAGATATATTCATTAAATTCCTGCAATGAAAAAATACAATAATATTGTACGGAAATAGCACAACAGCGCCACTATACAGAAACTGACAGGATACCTATATGTTAACTTTCATTTAAATTAAACTGTCCATTACCACGGACTACCTAGTACATAAAGTACATAACAAATAAAACTATAAAACGTGTGGCATAGCCTAGCGTATAGCCCGCTCTGTACCGTAGTGTCGCCCCTTAGCGAATACTTGTGAAAAACACTTACTGATCACCTGAGAGCCTCACAGCCCAATCCCATAGCGAACATAGCTGAACTAAGCGTGGTAACAATTATCGACTCTGGCCGTACAATTTTTTCGCCTAAAACTTGGGGGTGACTAATCCGAATCTCACCAAATTTTCACAAGATGTACAGAAATGATTGCCAATTAACCTGCTAAAATCAAAATTGTGATATTCCAATCCGTTTCTGAACGCCAGGATGCCAAATGAACAAAAATCGTCCAATTCGCAGGACAATTTTCATTTTCTCCCCCCACTTTAACTCAAAAAACTACTGAACCAATTTTCACCATTTTACATGATGTAGAGCAATTAGTGTTGCTATTAATGCACGCATCTGCAAGACGATAGTGCATTTTGTTTCAGAACATGAGAGCGAAGAGCAAAGACGGTCTATTTTGACATCTGCAAAAATCGCCCCAAATTAATTGGTTACCATAGCAACATCCCTTGGACTACTGTGAAACTTATGTCAGTGTTATAATCTGCATATATACCTCTACCAACGCTGAAACATTGGTAAAGACTGGTTCAGTAGTTGTTGAGATACTCGGCATTATAGGCCAATTTCGGCCCAGCCGCAGCACAAATTTTCTTCCCCACTTTAACTCAAAAACTACTGAACTGATTTTCACCATGTTTTCAAATGATGTAGAGCAATTAGTGGAGCTATTAATGCGCGGATCCGCAAGGCAATATCCCATTCCACTTCAGAATGACAGAGCGATAAGTGCAGGGGGGTAGGTAATTTAGCCTGCTCGGCAATTGCCGGAAGGACTATATATTTTTGCCACTAAATTGGTTACCATGACAATGTCCCTTAAGATATCCAAAAAAGAAGGCCGGATTGATCATCTGCAATTCAATACCTACCATATGGTGCAACTGCAAAGATTGCAAAAATCGGTCAATCGGTACAGTTAATGATGATAAAAACACAATAGCGATAAACATTGGACTACTAGTAGCCTACACATCACCAAACTTGGTGATCATCTGACTATCAACGATAGAGATTTACTAACTGCAAACTCAAACTCAACGTAAAATATATAGCCCTTTCATGCAGGACCAGCGGCTTAATTAACTGTTCACAAAAAAATACAACTCTTTCAAAACATCCAGCAATACCAAAATAATTTGCTGGAAATAAACAACTAGAATGTGTGGCAAAGCTTAGCATACAGCCTGCTCAATGTTGTAGTGTCGCCCCCTAGCAAATATTAATGCAACACACCCAATAATTGATCACTGCAGTGTCTATCAGCCCCGCCCCCTAGCGAACGTAGCTGAACCGTGGTAAAATTATCAATGCATGCAGAACACATTCATAGCTCAAAAATACTGTGGTCACTGAACCAAATTTTTACACGAACTAGATAAATGAGCATGCTAAATCAAACTTGTGTTATTCCAATTTGTTTTGGAATGCCCGTGTGCCAAACAAAGGTCGATTGTCGTGTCGAGTCTGTGTCAAAATTCCACTCTCCCTTCTCAAAATTTCCGGGGTTACTGGACTAATGTTCACCAAATTTTTAAACAATGTTGATGCTATTAATGCATGCATTAACAAGGCGATATTGCATTCCAGTTCGTAATGACAGAACAAACTTAATTCGTTAACATAGCAACGTTCCTTGGGCTACCACAAAATGAATGTCAATTTAATAATCCCCACATTTTATGTCAACCAACACTGAAAATTTGGAAAGGAAGAAACAAATGCGAACAGCATCAGCTGTAAAAGCACTGACATAAAGAAAATAAAGCATGCAAGAGACTGAAGCTGTCCAGCATCTCCAGCAGCATGGCTTGGCACACTTTCATGATCATTATACAATTCAAAACTTACAGGCTGGCACCCATTTGGCTGGCACCTACTTACGAACTGGAGCATTATGGCAGAGCCAAGTTTTATCTCCCACATTCCCTTTGCAATGGATTAGCAAGAAGACGACCGAGTTCTGTTGTTAGAGAATTAATTTTCAGTTATGTAACCTAAGCCATCTCCATAGTCAACAAGCATTCAATGTGATATACTTCAGACCTAATACAAGCACTCGTAAAACAAACTGTGAATCAAAACGAGAAAATTATAATGGAAGAGTGTAACAGCAACTTACATGATAGACATCAACAAATGTAACAGGCCGTGACTGATCTTCATCATTCGTCTTAATGTTGACGCGATAGCGTCTCGGCAGCAAGTACACACACCTCTCAATGTTCTTCACACTCACACAACAGCTAACGTGCTGCTTCGCAGACTCAATCCAAACTTTGCCAAACAGGAATACAATACCAGGTTGCTTCAAATGATCTTCGAATGCATCAAACCAGAATAGTCGAAGAATGCTTTCACCGTTTACATCAACCAGAGGCAGACAAGAAGCATCAATGCTGATTTCAGGTGATGGATCAACGTCACTTTGCCATCTGGATACCTTACTGTCTTCCAGCACTTTCACATCATTTGCCACATTTTCTGCAACTGAGATCAATGCATCATTTCCTATAGAAACATTTCCTACTGATTAAATTTTTACCATGCAAAATTACTGCAAAAAGAGGTACATACCATTGTGATTCTGGTGCTGATCTACAAAAATAGACCAGCGTCGAGTCGATCTATAGTGAACTGGATGTGGTCCAGAATCAGTACCAATATCAGTTCTAACTCTAATTACAAGTGAATAGGAAATCATATGTGAGTAATACTAACAATAGTAATCAACTTTAGGGCTGCTACTAGGTTAATGAAAGTGGTCATGATAAATTCAGTTTCAGTCTAAAGCAATACAGACTAATAAAATAGAAAGGGTAACAGCAGTAGTAGAGACAAACTAATAAAACTCCAAATAATAGTGAATGATGACTGCTCATCTTATAATGGACAGAAACAAATATGTAAACTGCACAACATACAGCTACTGGTATAAGTACCATACTAATACAAATGACATACTGCTAGACTAATGTGCAAAAAGACCTGTTAGTCAAATAAATGAAAACAACTGTGGTACCTTGTTCAAAATTATCATTGAAGTCGATTCCTGACACATCGACTTCACTGCATACAGCTGAGGTATCCATATCATTCTCGATAACTTCAGACTGATGATCAGATTCAAAAATCTCCTGGGAAGCAAATTCCTGTATCTGCTGTGATTCTGGAACACTACCATTTTTCAACTGGTATGATAACTTATCTTTACAGATATCTGCAGCCTTTATAAAATGAGAATTCTCATGAGAATTATCTGCACATTTATTGCTGTAGTTTGAATTATCACAAAGCACTCTAGAAGAATGTGACTCATGTTTAGGTTTTTCTGCAGCAATTCTACTGCCAGTCTGCACTCGCTGAGGAAATCCATTACCTTCCACTTTGTTTATCTTTGCTAAAAGACATTCTGGTCCAGTTTGTCTCACCATTTTAACTGGAGCTGGTCGAATTACTTGCATATCTCCTTTCTTTAGCTCGCCCATAATGTCACCAAGAATATCATCATCCTCCAAACTAACCGTCTTTTGTACCTTTGGCTTAGCAGCAGCTGCTGCAAACATTCCACGAATGCTTTTTGGTTTAGAATCAGTTGGACGAATGTTTGGATTTTTTGCTGCCTTAGCAGTCGCGGTACTTTTCCGTTTACCTGCACTGACAACTGCTTCAGGCTCATCATCAAAAATCTCTCGACCATCCTCAACATATCCTGTGCCGTCGTCTACAATCCAGTCATCATCTTGTCGATTACGAACTATTTTCGAATATTCCTCTTCATTGACCTCTTCATAAATATTGCGTTCTTCAGAAATCACATAACGTGGTCGCTGTCCAGACCGCGCTTCTCGAAACTGTTCAAAAGCAGCCTTTCGTCCATAACGATCTTTCTTTTCCCGGCGTGAACGGTTTTTTGCTAAGCCAACTTCAGCCGTATCGTCAACAGTGGGTGTGTCACACTGATCCATTGAATCTACAACACAAACTGCTCATTGGTAAAGAATTGTGTCAGCCTCTTACACCACAGGTCAAGTGTCCAGACACTTTGGTACTAGTGCCTAATAATCTCTAGGACCGTTCGACATGAGCCAAAATGCCGTTTCCACAGGGACAACTAATAACTTTGCCCCAGTTCATTAGAAAGAACCATGGCAAGCATCAGCATTGCCTGACAACTTTCAAGCAGTTATAATGGGTCCCAAACAGTCTATCAGTAAAAAATTAAACAGTTCTGACACTTATAATTCGTGACGGGACTGACAAGCGCATCAAATGAAACTGCCAGACAACAGCATCCTTAGTTTAAGCTAGCACTGCACTAGTTTCCTAGAATCAGGCCACGCCATATGGC
>Ga0209782_1000479_pt1 | contig 17487 bp, 22 predicted proteins | sample WorMetmaBAHAMAS1_FD_187390 | JGI IMG/M metagenome (GOLD analysis project Ga0209782, IMG submission 187390) | Marine gutless worms symbiont microbial communities from Max Planck institute for Marine Microbiology, Germany - Inanidrilus... | ecosystem: Host-associated > Annelida > Digestive system...
GCCCTGGGGGTAAAGAAACGGGGGAAACGGCTCATATTGAGCGTTGGAATAATCCCTTACGGCAACATTGGCACGCTTCGTACGTAAGACATTGTCCATTTCCAAATGGATTAAAATGCATGAGATTAGTTTAAAACTATTCATACACCGATATAATACCGAATTATTGCCGATTGTTGGCTAGATGTAACTATTCAGCTATCCCATGCGAGGCATCGGAGGGCTCCTCTGGAATGTCAGGACGAAAGACTGAAAAAGATTGGCGGATTGTTTGCGCAGCGTTGAGAGGTAGGAGCGGATCATGGCGAAGGCTTCGACCTTGGTCTCGGAGCGGAAACAACCGGAAACCTTCTGCTTGAGCCTGACACGCCCGCGGGTGCTGGGACGCCGCCGGTGGCGGCGCGCTGGAGGGTGGCCCGGCGAGAGCGCAATCCCGGCCAGTTCCTGGAACAGCTCGGCGGTACCCTGGTAGGGCAGAAGTTGGGATTGGGTCAGGTACATCGCGAGCGCCGACACCCCCGGACCGTACTGGACGGTGGCCGTGACCCCTTCGGGGAAGGCACTGCGCTGTACCCGCCCACAGGTACAGGTTCCGCCCACGATGCGGTACTCGATGACCGCGCGTTGGATCACCACCTCGACCACTTGGCGGCGCTCCGGCAGCACTTCAGCGCCAATCTCCGCACAGCAACGCCCGTACCGGTCAGCGGGATGATGACACGCTGGTCAGGGTCCTCGACCAAACGGCGGGTAACGCCGCGGCGACCCGCTTGACCTCCCGGCTGGCGTTGCGAACGCGGCGGCGGTTTCCGGAACGGTGAGTCCGAGGAGGGCGGCTTGCTGGAGTTGTGGCTATCCTGGGCCAGGCGTGCTTCTAGTCCTTGAATGCGCTCGCGCAGTTGCTCGATCGGCGCGGCTTGCTCCACAACCAGCGCACGCAGCCGTTCACGCTCCTGGACGGAGCTTTCCGGAAAACAGCTTGGGGCGTGCGGTTCAGGCATGGGATTAGGCTACACAGGTAGCTCTCACTTTGGCAAGGGGGCCTGAATAGTTACGCCGTAAGGTATTATTCCAACGCTCAATATGAGCCGTTTCCCCCGTTTCTTTACCCCCAGGGCGATGTTGATCGGTTGGAATGACGACTTGATACGCGCGCCAATAATCACTGAAAACGATGGCTTCTTTACAAGCAGATGGTACGCGATCCCAGAGTATTCGGGAGGTGTTTTCGCTGCGATCGCCGCAGGCGGAGGCGACGATTTCTCGGCTCTCTCCATTCATGGCAATCCAGACCCGAACTTTGTCTTTGCTACGAAAGACAGAGGACCGCAACTCATCCCCATCCAGCACAGGAATCTTTTTGGAATCAACCGGTTGTAGCGTCTCTTCAAGGGGTAGTGGGTCATTCGCCTGTTCTTTTAACCAAGCACTCACTGTTCGGCGCGAGACCCCAAGCGTCTGTTCAATCCCGCGCATACTGGATCTTTCCTGAAATAGTAATTGAAAACTCCTTGGTTGGTTTATCAATGAATGCCATCGTTCAGACCAAGCGTATTCTTCCAGAAGAGAGGGCTAAAATCTAGAATCAGATAACGAGAAAAACGGTGGCAATCGGAATGATTGCCGATGAATCCATCTACCCTATCACTTCAAAAGTCACCACTACCAAAGGAACGTTCATCGGGGAACACTATTGAACTTTGCACGCCTCCGTTTGGCATATGACCGGAATGACTCAATGCCATTGATATGGCAATTACCGCGGGCAAACTCATGCATCACCATGATGCACCCGGAAATGCTTTTTGTAGCCCATGTCCACCAGCCCGGTGTAGCCTCTCCAGCCGTCCGAGTGGATGCTGCTTCCAGCGTACCTGACCCCGGATCGCTCTCTGTAGCTGCTTCCTGGAGGCGTCAGGGACGATTTCCGTGTAACCTTCCCGTGGCGTTCCAGGATTCCGAAGACGATCGTTTTACCGCCCGCTCCGCGACCCTTTTTCCGCGAACGCGGCGTGCGCCAAAATAAGATTCTTCAACTTCAACCTCACCCGATAGAGGTGATCACGAATAGCTGATTAATCGTCGGGCGGTTCCACTCAGCTCGGCGATTTTCGAGACTGGCAAATCGGGCGCGAAATAGCGTATAATCGCTCTGAATTTAGCTTTCGAAATGTGTGAACGCTAGAAATACCTGCTTTTCCTTGCATAACATAATCTTAGCATACTCTGAAGATACTAGAGTTATCCAGACTCAACCAAAAAAGATAGCGCAGGCGAAACACCCGCATCCGGCAGGCGGGATGCCTGCGCTACGTGGATTTGGCTTACTATTGAGAACATCCCTTAGCCTGGCCACTTCGTTTTTCAAGGACGGATGTACATGAAAAACGGTGAGGCATCCTGGTCCTGCATAGGCACTTTGGTCTTTTAATATACCTTGGTTTTAAGAAGTAACTTATTATTCAATAATAAATTTATCCGCCAGTTCCCGTCCGCACTTCTATCCGGTAAGGTTGAAGTTGAAGAATCTTATTTTGGCGCACGCCGCGTTCGCGGAAAAAGGGTCGCGGAGCGGGCGGTAAAACGATCGTCTTCGGAATCCTGGAACGCCACGGGAAGGTTACACGGAAATCGTCCCTGACGCCTCCAGGAAGCAGCTACAGAGAGCGATCCGGGGTCGGGTAGCGCTGGAAGCAGCATCCACTCGGACGGCTGGAGAGGCTACACCGGGCTGGTGGACATGGGCAAAAGCATTTCCGGGTGCATCATGGTGATGCATGAGTTTGCCCGCGGTAATTGCCATATCAATGGCATTGAGTCATTTCAGATTTCATCACCGAGAGGGAGGAAGATCTCTCTGAGAGAATATTTACTCCACTGAAAGAAAATCCACTCTAAAGTTATCTAGACCCTATGATAAAATGAGGCACGAGGGGTCATTTAATGGTTATCGGGACGGTGGCAGAGAGAATCGACTCACAACAAACCGAAGACCCTCCGGAACAGATCGCTGCGTTACCGACAGGTCGCGGGGGGGTTCTACGGGAGTGTGTCTGTAGTACCGTGGGTCCTTATCTCAAGGACCTCGACGGATACGAGGTCAATGATCTGTACCGACTGGTCATGAGCGAGGTCGAGCCCCCCCTGTGCGCAAGAGAATGGCGTATTACGAGATCTATGGCGCACATAAGCGGGGTTGCTGACAATATTCATCATGTATCCCATACGACACGCCCTGATCAGCGTATCCGATAAGACAGGTATTGTGGATTTTGCCCGCGGCTTGGCAGCACGGGGCGTCCAGCTCTTATCGACCGGCGGAACCGCTTCCCTCCTGACCGACCATGCCATCCCGGTGCGGGAGGTGGCGGACTATACGGGATTCCCGGAGATGATGGCGGGGCGCGTAAAGACCCTGCACCCGCGTATCCACGGCGGCATCTTGGGCCGCCGGGGGATCGACGATATGGTGATGCGGGAAAACGAGATCAAGCCCATTGATCTGGTGGTGGTCAATTTCTATCCTTTCGAGCGTGCGGTGGCCGACCCGGACTGTGACCTGCCCGTGGCCATCGAGAACGTCGACATTGGCGGCCCCGCCCTGCTTCGTGCCGCGGCCAAGAACCATAAGGCGGTGACCGTAGTGGTGGACGCGACTGACTACCCGCGGGTCCTGGCAGAGATGGAAGAGCAAGGCGGTACCCTGAGTGATGCCACCCGGTTCGATTTGGCGGTCAAGGCCTTCGAGCACACGGCCCGCTACGACGGTGCCATCGCCAACTATCTGGGCCGACTGCCCGGTGCAGCGGATGGAGCAGATTTCCCGCGCACCCTGAACCTGCAGTTTGAGCGCAGGCAGGCCATGCGTTACGGTGAGAATCCACACCAGAAGGCGGCCTTCTTCGTCGAGCGGAACGCAAACGGGGTGAGCGTTGCCACGGCACGTCAACTCCAGGGAAAGGCGCTGTCTTACAACAACGTCGCCGATACGGACGCGGCCCTGGAATGTGTCAAACAGTTCGATGCGGGACCGGCATGCGTCATCGTCAAGCACGCCAATCCCTGTGGCGTTGCCCTGGGGGCCAGCCTAAGGGAGGCCTACGATCGGGCCTTTGCGACCGACCCGGAATCCGCGTTCGGGGGCATCATCGCCTTTAATGGTAAGCTGGACGAAGCGACGGCACAGGCCATCGTAGAGCGCCAGTTTGTCGAAGTCATCATCGCGCCGAGCGTTATGCCCGCCGCCGCCGCGGCCATCGGCGCCAAAAAGAACGTGCGCCTGCTCGAATGCGGGAGCTGGACCGGCGAGGATGATCGGCGCACCGAATTCAAGCGCGTCAACGGCGGGTTACTGGTCCAGGAAGCGGACCTGCCCTTGACCCGCAAGCTCGCTCCGGTCACCAAGCGTGCACCCACAGACCAGGAACTGGAGGACCTGCTCTTTACCTGGTGCGTCACCAAATACGTCAAATCAAACGCCATTGTCTACGGGCGCGGAGGCATGACCATCGGCGTTGGGGCGGGGCAAATGAGCCGTGTAAACTCGGCGCGCATCGCTACCATCAAGGCCGAGCAGGCGGGCCTCGCGGTGGCCAGTTCGGTGATGGCCTCCGACGCCTTCTTCCCCTTCCGCGACGGCATCGACCAGGCCGCGGCAGCGGGTATCAGTGCTGTCATCCAACCCGGGGGATCGATGCGCGACGAAGAAGTCATCGCCGCCGCGGACGAGCACGGCATGGCCATGGTCTTCACCGGTATGCGCCATTTCCGGCATTGACGATGGTCGGCCGGAACGCCCGCCGCAAGCAGGCAACCAACCGCTTAGCAACCTGCGGGCAGAGGGTGGTCCAGTCAACCATGAGCATCCATCCAACCGCCATCATCGAAAGCGGGGTCCAGCTCCACCCGTCCGTCCGGGTGGGAGCCTACTCCCCATCATCGAGAGCGGGGCCAGCATCGGGCGGGCTGTATCATCGAGAGCTGCGTACGCATCTACGGCGCCACCATCGGCGCGGAACCTCAGGATCTCGGGTACAGGCCGGGAATGAGCACACCCCTCACCATAGGGGATTTCAATCACTTCTCGGAGACCACAAATTCCTGATGGCCCATACCCACATGGGCACGACTTGCACCGTCGGCAACCACAGCGTCTTCGTAACCAATGCTATCCTGGCCAGCCACGTCGAGGTGGAAGACTGGGTGTTCCTATCCGGTCATACGGCCGTCCACCAGTTCTGCCGCATCGGCACTGTCTCCATGATCGGCGGCGTAACCGCCGTAATCCAGGATGGGCCCCCTTCGTGATCGCCGATGGCCACCGGGCCAGGATCGCCTGGTCCGAACGTCGTCGGACTCCGCCGCAACGGTTACACCCAGGAGCATCGTAATACCATCAAGGCCGTCTACCGCACCGTCTTTCGTTCGGGTCTACCTCGGGCACGAAGCCCTCGTGCAGGTCGAGCGGGACTATCCTTCCCCGCAGACAAGTCGGATCGTACGCTTCATCGAATCCAGCCGCAGGGGAGTGATCTCGTTTGCCTAATCCGCTTGCCTGGGAACTTTCCCCCCCGTATACTGGCTAATCCCTGATACACAGGGGGTGATTTGGTTTCGACGTGGGTTCCAAAACCTGTGGTGCATGCCGAGGTGCGGGTTACCTCGTAAATCCAACCGCAAATCGAATAGTTGCCAACGACGACAACTACGCTCTCGCCGCTTGATCCGGTGAGCCTCTGACCGCTGTTTGCCTATGGGCGGTGGATTCCAGGGGTAAAATTACATGGGATCGTGGTGACGGGGGTCCGGACCTGATCCGCTAAAACCTTAAATTCGGAATCGCCGACCGCATGCCCTGCCCACCGGGCGGCGGAAGGTCAAAGAAATAGGCCGGGCTAAGCATGTAGATCCATGGGCGGAGAATTCGCGGACGCGGGTTCGATTCCCGCCACCTCCACCAATTTTTCCTTAAGCGATTGACTTACAGGGATGTTTTCATCGCTTCTCGTGTGTGGCTCCTTTCAGATCCCTCTTTGATCCCTCTTTGCGACGGTGCTCGGTAGGTGTAATAGCCGAGATCTTGTTGGCTTTCTCCGCGGTTTCGACTTGGCCCATCGATAGTTGGTTGGCATCCGTCCGGGCGCTTACCATGTAGGTGGCACGGCACTCAGTCAACCGTCCATTGATGTATATGGCCGTTTGAGCTTGATGCACGCATCCTCGGTGGCGAATCGCCAATTTACATCAGTAGTTGGTAGTGGTGATTTTTGAAGTGATATCTAGCCAACAATCGGCAATACCCCGGAAGGGTCTGGATAACTTTAGAATCTTCATGGTATGCTAAGGTTATGTTATGCAAGTAAAAATAGGTATTTCAGGCATTCACACATTTCGGAAGCTAGATTCAGAGCAATTATACGCTATTTCGCGCCCGATTTGCCGGCCTCGAACATCGCCGAGCTGAGTGGAGCCCGCCCGACGACTAATCAGCTATTCATGAAGTTACGAATCAGGATCGCCCAGGTTTGTAACGCTTCATCACCTCTATCCGGTGAGGTTGAAGTCGAAGAATCTTATTTTGGCGCACGCCGCGTTCGCGGAAAAAGGGTCGCGGAGCGGACGGTAAAACGATCGTCTTCGGAATCCTGGAACGCCACGGGAAGGTTACACGGAAATCGTCCCTGACGCCTCCAAGAAGCAGCTACAGAGAGCGATCCGGGGTCGGGTAGCGCGGAAGCAGCATCCACTCGGACGGCTGGAGAGGCTATAACGGGCTGGTGGACATGGGCTACAAAAAGCATTTCCGGGTGCATCATGGTGAGCATGAGTTTGCCCGCGGTAATTACACCGCAAGGAATATGAATTCAGATTTCATCACCGAGAGGGAGGAAGGTCTCTATGATGGAATACTCACTCTGCTGAGAGAAATCCACTCTATAGATCAATTTTATCCAAACAGTTTCGCTGATTATTTCATTTTGGGTCTAATAACTTTAGAGTGGGTTTTCTTTCAGTAGAGTAAGTATTTTCTCAGAGATATCTTCCTCCCTCTCGGTGATGAAATCTGAATTCAGATTCTTCGCGGTGTAAAAGGAACTTCCATCGGGGAACACCATCGAACTTTGCACGCCTCCGTTTGGCATATGACCGGAATGAATCAATGCCATTGATATGGCAATTACCGCGGGCAAACTCATGCATCACCATGATGCACCCGGAAATGCTTTTGTAGCCCATGTCCACCAGCCCGTTGTAAGCCTCTCCAGCCGTCCGAGTGGATGCTGCTTTCAGCGTACCCGACCCCGGATCGCTCTCTGTAGCTGCTTCTTGGAGGCGTCAGGGACGATTTCCGTATTTTTCAAAGTGCCCTGAATTTTGTACGGAAACCGGAAGGGAACCAAGGCAGGTCTGTCAAGGAATCCTAGTACTGCTGAGCAGAAATAGTGATACCGCTTGTGGTCAAACCTCGTGGTCAAACGGTGAGGGGCTATGTCCAACGGAATGGTTTGGCCATGGTTTCGTAGAATCCCGCAGCGTCCTTTGCGGCCGAGATCGCCTTCAAAGCCGATGCGCTCTGCCACTAAGCGGACCGCCGACTCGGAGTAATGGGTGTTGAGGTTGTCCATCGCCAGGTGCATTCGCGGTTGTTGCACGGGTGCCGCGAGATGGGCGGCGAAATCCTCCTCGGTGCGCGTTTCGCCGATGTCTGCACTCGCCGCGCCGGTGGCGACGTTGAAGCTGGCGATGAGGGTACAGGTGCCGTGTCGGGTGTACTCGAACTCGCGCCGTTCGACGCGCCCGGGCCTGACGGGCAAGGTCGGGGCGATGCGTTCGAGGGCCTGGATGTCGGTCATCTCGTCGATGCTGAAGGTTGGGATACCAGCGGCGGCACGCTCGGGGGCGAGCCGATAGGTCTGGTAAATGTCATGGCACTTCTCGGCGAACTGCGGATCGGGCTTGGCGTCGAGCCACTCGCGCACACCATGGGGTTTGAGGTCGACATCTTTTTAAAATGCGCCCAACCGAGCGCTGCGAAATGGCGGGGACGATGCCGCGTTTGATCGCCTCGGCGGCCAGTTCCCGCTGGGTCCAATGGGTGATGGCCCTACCCGTTGTGCGGGCGATGCCCAGGCGCGTGGCACTCGGCTGGATGCCGATGCCTTCGCTGGCAAGCAGCACGATCCGGGCGCGCAACACCACGTATTGGGCGCAGGTCTGCTGACGGACCAACGCTTCGAGGTCGCGGCGCTCGCGTTCGCTCGGATAAATCGGATTGGCTTCGTTAGCGGGCATGGCTGCTCCAGTCAATAACAATAAACCTATAAGATTGGCAGATATACTAAAACTTATGTATTAAAATTTTCGCTCAGGCGTACTAGTAGTCTGACCACAAGATAAATTAGGATACTAAACTCATTCCTTAATAGTTCTGGTCAACCATTGAGGGATATGCAAATATCCTAAATTATCAGATGGATAGACTACTAGGGGGCGTTCTCAATAAGCTTGGTCATCGCAAAAACTTAAGAACGTAGCACAGGCGTCTCGCCTGCCGTAGGGGCACCCCTTGCGGATGCCCAGGTGCAGGCGGGAACGTCTGTGCTACGGCATCAGTCCGCATTCATCACTCATCACTGATTCGCGTTATGTGATCGGTACTTCAGCCAAATAGGATAGGTTGAGGAACGAAACCCAGCACGCGCTCGCTCCGTCTATGCTCAGCACAGTGTGCGTCTGCAAGACATAGAAATGTTAACATAGCGCCCTCCGATCGGCGTGGTGGTTGACCGGTGGGTCACTAATCGGACCCGGTCGAGGCCCCATCCGCCAAAGGACCGGGACGACCTGCGTGGGGAGTTCGGAGAATTGCCCGCCCAACCACATATCGCCGTTGAACCTCAATGCTGAACCAAGAACAGACACCGGACGCCGACCGCGAGCGACGGCGCGCCGGGATTCTCCTCCACCTGACCTCCTTACCCGGACCGGGCCCCTGTGGCTCACTCGGTCCCCAGGCCCACAAGTTCGTGAGCTTTTTCGCCGACTGTGGCATGTCGGTATGGCAGATGTTGCCGGTCGGGCCCACGGAGGCGGGCGGCTCGCCGTATCAGACCAACTCGGTTCATGCCGGGAATTCGCGCCTGATCGCGCTCGAGCCCCTGGTAGAGCGTGGCTGGCTGAGAACCCTCCCCAAGGACGACGCCAACAACGAAGCCCTGCGCCGTTCCTGGGATGGGTTCCGGAAACGTGCCTCGGATTCGGACCAGCGGGCGTTGACCGACTTCGCAGCGGAGAACGACTATTGGCTGGACAACTATGCCCTGTTCCGGGCCTTGCACGAAGAGCAGCAGGCCCCCTGGTGGGATTGGCCGTCGGATCTGCGCCGGCGTGACCCCGATGCCCTGGCGCGGGCCAGGCTGCGTCTCAAGGAAGACCTCGACTACACCCGCTTCGAGCAATTTCTGTTCTTCAACCAGTGGCAACTCCTGCGTGGACATGCCAACGCAGTCGGCATCGAACTCTTCGGCGACATGCCCATCTTCGTAGCCCACGACAGCGCCGAGGTTTGGGCCCGTCCCCGTGATTTCGATCTGAACGAGGACGGCAGCCTCCGGGTCGTGGCCGGGGTCCCGCCGGATTACTTTTCCGCCACCGGACAGCGTTGGGGTAATCCCCTCTATCGCTGGGACCGGATGCGGGCCGACGGTTTTCGCTTCTGGGTGGACCGGATCCGTACCCAGCTACGCCTGTTCAACATGGTGCGCATTGACCACTTCCGGGGGTTCGATGCCTGCTGGGAGATCCCGGCGGAGGAGAAAACCGCCGTCAAGGGGCGCTGGGTAACGGCCCCCGGTGACGAGCTGTTCGAGTGCCTGTACCGGCACTTCGACCGCTTGCCCCTGATCGCGGAAGACCTGGGCGTCATCACCCCGGCGGTGGATGCCCTGCGCAGGAAGCATCGCCTGCCCGGCATGCGGGTACTGCAGTTCGCCTTCTCCGGGGGGCCCTTCAATCCCCACCTGCCCTTCCTCCATGATCGCGACTCTTTGGTCTACACCGGTACCCATGACAACGATACCACCCTCGGCTGGTATCGGTCCCTGGACGCGGCAACCCGTGAGCAAGTCGACGCTTACCTGGGATACCCGTCGGAGGACATGCCCTGGCCGCTGATACGGTGTGCCCTGGGCTCGTGCGCCCACTTGGCGATCCTGCCCATGCAGGACGTGTTGGGACTCGACGGCGAGCACCGCATGAACCTGCCCGGCACGAGCGAGGGCAATTGGCGCTGGCGTTTCTCCTGGGACCAGGTAGGGCCCGAACTTGCCGACCGGATGCGGCGTTTGACCAAGCTCTACGGGCGATAAGGCAGGGCAGGTGCGGATAAATTGCTGCCGGCTACCAGTCGGGCACGCCCGCTGTCCAAAGATGCGGTTCGGTCATTCCTCTGACCTCACCACATCCTACGGGCTCCTGTCTGCCGACAGGCAGGTTGCCCAACCTGTCTCTGTAACCTGTTGTTCTCTATCGAATTATCATTCGGTTTCCCTGGGCAGGTCCGCCAAGCGGGTAGGAGACCGCGGCGCATCAGGGCGCTGGGGCTATCAGTGTGATTCGGGTCTATCCCGGACAGGTTCCTGCTCTACCGGAGCAACGCCGTTGATATACTTCCTGTGAGTAGGATTTCCAACGCGCGACATCGTTGCTGCCGAGACGGCTGAATTGGGCTCGAAAGCCAACCAGTTGAGGCGGTTCGTAGTCCAGATCGTAGATGCTGTAGGTTCCGTAGGTTCCCAGCATAATGCTTCGGTAGTGCTTAATCTGTAGTGCTCGCAAGTTTGGGAGCAATCTCAGCATTATAATAGTGAATAAAATTCCAGATAGCTCCGAAATTATTTTCGATCTTCTTGGAAAAGGATAGCGTTTTTCTTACTAACCGAGTAAATCGGTGCCAATTGCCAACCAAATCCATTGCTTGTTGCGCTTGAGTCCGACAAAAGACCGCATTCTATCGCACTCTACCGTTAAGCCCCCCTTTTTTTGAGATATCGATTTGCTGGGGTACATGCTCATACTTCCGACTGATATACTGTCGCAGCCAAGGTTCTGAAATCTCGGCCCCTGTTGAAATTCCAGCGATTGGGATCTTCTCCAAAAGCAACTTGTCTACCATATCCCATAACTGTTGCGGGATTCTTTTATTCTGAGGATTTTCGACAAATTGTCTGCCACAGTCTTTGCACACATGTTTTTGTTTCCCATTGTGAACGGATCCACTTTTTGTGGTATGCCTTGAATTGCAGGTTGGACATTCCATTATGCTTCCCTCAACCGTTAACTCATGCTCATTCATGAGCTCCGAATTATAACTCGTAACCTGACATGTTGATAGCTAATGTATGCATATCATATGCCTCACACTACCCGCTCTGCGGATAGATTGAAGCAGAAAACGGTTCAGCAGAAAATTATCACTACATGTTAAGCACTACCCAGTATCACTTTGTATTTGTTACAGAATATCGGCATCAGGTACTTAAGGGTGACGTGGGTCTGAAGGTGAGGGAGCCGATTCGCCAAACCTGTCAGGCGTTTGAGATAGAGATTCTCAAAGGTGTCGTGAGCAGAGACCACGTGCATCTGTTTGTCTCGGCGCCACCGAATAGGGTGCCGAGCGAGATCATGCGGCGTGTCGGAGGACGCAGTTCGACCAAACGGTTCGAGAGTTTCCCGGATCTGAGAAAAGATACTGGGGACGGCATTTTGGGGCTCGCGGATATTTTTGGGTCACTTCGGGAGGGTTGACGCAAGAGCAGAGCAAGGAAGAGTCTGGATAACTTTAGCATTTTCAGGGTATGCTAAGGTTATGTTATGCAAGGAAAAGCAGGTATTTCAGGCGTTTACACATTTCGGAAGCTAAAGTCAGAGCGATTATACGCTATTTCGCGCCCGATTTGCCGGTCTCGAACATCGCCGAGCTGAGTGGAGCCGCCCGACGATTAATCAGCTATTCATGAAGTTACGAATCGGGATCGCCCAGGTTTGTAACGCTTCATCACCTCTATCGGGTGAGGTTGAAGTCGAAGAATCTTATTTTGGCGCACGCCGCGTTCGCGGAAAAAGGGTCGCGGAGCGGGCGGTAAACCGGTCGTCTTCGGAATCCTGGAACGCCACGGGAAATTTACACGGAAATCGCCCCTATCAATGGCATTGAGTCATTCCAGTCATATGCCAAACGGAGGCGTGCAAAGCTCAATGGTGTTCCCCGACAAACGTTCCTTTTACACCGCAAGGAATGTGAATCCAGATTTCATCACCGAGAGGGAGGAAGACCTCTCTGAGAGAATACTTACTCTTCTGAAAGAAAGCCCACTCTAAAGTTATCTAGACTCTATAGTATTACCTTTGGATATTTGCAAGTTTCAGCGTTGGCTGAGGTATCATATGCAGCTCAATGCCATTAAGTAACGTCTCAAAAACAAGTAATACATTTTATCACGAAGATCAATTGGCATCGAAGACGTAGTTCCGTTTCCAGAGAACAGGGTCGTGGCGAATGAATTTGTCTGTGATATCGAGGAATGTCTCAGAGCACTTTCGTCCCAGCTCGTAGACGGTATCGAGCAGGCGTGCCGTGACCGTGAGCCCGGTTTGGGTCTGGGTGCGCTGTACCGTATCCAGGGCGGTCTGGGGCGAATCGAGGATGACACCCGCTTAAGCGGCGCTCGACATGACTAAAACAAACGGTGCTTGATCGGATGCCACTTGGAGGTGTACGGCGGGTAGTGGGCCACCCGCAGACGCAGCCCCAACCGGCGGCTCAGCGCCACCAGGTCTTCCTTGAAGCGCAGCGAACGCGCGGCGTTGGCACCGCCGGCATCGAAGGTCAACAGGATTTCCTGCACGTGTGGATAATGCTCGGCACGACCTTCCTGCCACGCCAGGGCGATGGTATCGCAGACAAAGGCGCTGGTCTTGCGGGAGGTTCCCAAGGTGATGAAGCTCGCATTGTCGGTATGGTAGTCATACACCCCGTGAGGGACCAAGACCCCCGTAGCGAGATGGCGATAATCGTGGTCATAAACGAACTGAACATCGGTGCTGTAACAGGACCGGCGACGATGCAGGTGGCTCAGCCTCTCTTTCTTCTTGGTATCGACACACAACACCGGGCTGCGCCAGCTGCACCGGCTTGAGGTTGGTCCAGCGCACCGCTTCATCGGTCGGGCTGCCGGCATTGTGGGCTTCGAGCCCCTCGTCTACCACTTCCTCCAGCCCACTTCCTTCAACCCCGGTTGGCGTTGGGTAACCTGGCGACGACCACCACCAGAACGGCGGATGCGCTTCACCGCTACTGGGACGCTGTTACTAAACATGTCTAACTTGTTAGTGAATCCTTCCTTAGAAGGAATAGCGTTTTTCTTACTAACCGAGAAATTCGCTGTCTTAATGTAAGATTGAACCTTTCAATGTGGTTCGTTTTTCCGCTTTCTTTACCAGCTGCTCGATGTCTGTTTTGGGGAAGAACCTGCTCATATGCAGACCGAAAATCGGTGTAACAAACGGCGCATCGACGGTAGACTGGCGGCAATGATTTCCATAATGCCTCGGCACCGGCACGATCGCGACTCCCAACATGCATCCCGACAATCTCTCTGGAATCGCTGTCAATTGCCAACCAAATCCATTGCTTGTTGCGCTTGAGTCCGACAAAAGACCACATTTCTCGCATTCTACCGTTAAGCACCCCTTTTTTGAGATATCGATTTGTTGGGGTACATGCTCATACTTCCGATTGATATACTGTTGCAGCCAAGGTTCTGAAATCTCGGTCCCTGTTGAAATTCCAGCGATTGGGATCTTCTCCAAAAGCAACTTGTCTACCATATCCCATAACTGTTGCGGGATTCTTTTATTCTGAGGATTTTCGACAAATTGTCTGCCACAGTCTTTGCACACATGTTTTTGTTTCCCATTGTGAACGGATCCACTTTTTGTGGTATGCCTTGAATTGCAGGTTGGACATTCCATTATGCTTCCCTCAACCGTTAACTCATGCTCATTCATGAGCTCCGAATTATAACTCGTAACCTGACATGTTGATAGCTAATGTATGCATATCATATGCCTCACACTACCCGCTCTGCGGATAGATTGAAGCAGAAAACGGTTCAGCAGAAAATTATCACTACATGTTAAGCACTACCCAGTATCACTTTGTATTTGTTACAGAATATCGGCATCAGGTACTTAAGGGTGACGTGGGTCTGAAGGTGAGGGAGCCGATTCGCCAAACCTGTCAGGCGTTTGAGATAGAGATTCTCAAAGGTGTCGTGAGCAGAGACCACGTGCATCTGTTTGTCTCGGCGCCACCGAGTAGGGCGCCGAGCGAGATCATGCGTCATGCGGTGTATCGAAGGACGCAGTTCGACCAACTTGCGGTGTTTTTGTTCACCTCTAGAGCGCGCGGCATCTGAAGCGCGGACACCTCCTCCTTGGCATTCAATATGAGCATGATTGCCAAGAACCACTTCTGAAGCGGCAGGTGTGTGTGGTGGAAGATGGTGCCCACCGTGACGCTGAACGAAGTCTTGCAGTCGTAGCAGCGGTGGCGATGTTGATTACGAACGATATTGGTGGAGCCGCAATAAGGGCAAGTGGGTTCGCCATCCCAGCGGGCTTGTTCAAGATGAGCGATGCAATCCTCTTGCGTTGGGAATTGCTCAAAAATCTGTACGATGTTCATAGCATTCCGTCCTGTGCGGGCCGTTCCAATCCAGTGACAGAATCAATATGGTCTTTGTGAAGCAGAATTTCTAGACCTTAAACTGGGGAATTCCGTAATTTTCATGGCTCTTTATGGATTCCAGACTGATCGAAGGGGACGGCGGTCCGTAGCACTCTGACTGATGACAGAGCAGGCAGTCTTTTCTCAACAACAACAGCAAATTATATGATGTCCCTTTAGCTTGCTGAGAAGGCGAATTTATGCAAAAAATCCTACTAATCATGGGCTCCATGAAGAGCCTTTTTTATTCGTTCCGAGACAAGGTTAAAACCATCGCCTTTAGGCGATCAGATTTATCTGCGACACGAACCCTTTGCACGATATAAGGCGGCACGGATGGACTATCGGTACGGCAGTCATACCGTATATAAGACAATGCCATTAAGTTAACACGTAATCTGCTGTTTGCTATACTATTTTCCGTTTTCAACCACCACAAGGAGTCAACGATGGTTCTCAGGCCAAAACCGATCCATCCCACCGCAACAGAAACCAAGCTAATCGGTCAAGTTTGAAAATATTTATACGCCCCTAAAGGATTTCTTGTCCTCCGCGGAATTTGCCGACCTCGCCCGCATCCATCCCGAAGCTTTCACCCGCCAACGCGCGCTGTCGTTGCCTCATCGGGTGTCCATGCGGTTGAAGCTGCGCAAGGGCAGTATCGGCGACGAGCTCGACCGCTTCTTCGGGGTACTCCACGACCAACCGCTGGCCGATGGGGTCTCCCCTTCGGCCTTCTGCCACGCGCGCATGCAACTCGACCCCCGCGCCCTGCTGGCCCTCAGCCGACCATTGCTGGAAGGTTTCGAACGCGACTTCACCCCCCGGCTGTGGCATGGCTTGCGAAAGAAATAACTCATTATAAAGGTTTATCAAGAAGGATCCAGTATGCGCGGGATTGAACGGACGTTTGGGGTCTCGCGCCGAACAGTGAGTGCTTGGTTAAAAGAACAGGCGAATGACCCACTACCCCTTGAAGAGACGCTACAACCGGTTGATTCCAAAAAGATTCCTGTGCTGGATGGGGATGAGTTGCGGTCCTCTGTCTTTCGTAGCAAAGACAAAGTTCGGGTCTGGATTGCCATGAATGGAGAGAGCCGAGAAATCGTCGCCTCCGCCTGCGGCGATCGCAGCGAAAATACCTGTCGAATACTCTGGGATTGCGTACCATCTGCTTGTAAAGAAGCCATCGTTTTCAGTGATTATTGGCGCGCGTATCAAGCCGTCATTCCGACCGAGCAACATCGCCCTGGGGGTAAAGAAACGGGGGAAACGGCTCATATTGAGCGTTGGAATAATCCCTTACGGCAACATTTGGCACACTTCGTATTGGGAGGTGATAGCACGCCAGCAACGGCGCTACCCCGGTCCCTGGGGGATGGGCATCGGCACCCTGTCCATGTTCCTCTCCTCCTTCAGTGTCACCCTACTGGCCCTGCTGCTCGTCACTCGAGTCGAGCCCTGGTATCAGCCCCAGTATCTGAGTTCCCCTGCTCGGCATGCTGCTCTGCAGCACCATGAGCGGCATCGCTATCGCCCTGGACAACCTCACCCGTCACGCCTAGGAAGGTCGCGGACGGATCGAGGCCCGACTGCTGCTCGGCGCGGACTGGGACACCGTCCGCCAATATCCGCCGCGACGCATTGCGTTCCGGCCTCATCCCCATCATCAACGCCATGGGCACCGCTGGCATTGTCAGCCTGCCGGGAATGATGACCAGGTCAGATCCTGGCCGGCAGTCCACCACCCATGGAGGCGGCCAAATACCAGCTACCCATCATGTTCCTGATCGCCGCCGGTACCGGACTGGGGAGCGTCGCGGCGGTCCGGATCGGCTTCCGGCGGCTGTTTGACGAACGTCAACGCCTGCTGCTGGATCGGCTGCGATGAATGGCCGCCGCCAAATCGGCTTCCACTTGCGGCGATACCGCTACCCCGATGTTGGATCTGTCGCACCAGTTAAAGGACTCCTTCATAGTATTCTTTAATCGGTGCTAAAATCGGACCATTAAACGAGCCTACCGGAGATCAAAACCATGACGATGAAAGTTTTGCGGAATCCTCGGTCGCGGACCTGGAAGAAATCGGGCGTTGGTATCTCGAACAAGGTGTACCTGACACGGGAGATCAGCTCATTGCTGAGATCTTCGAGCGAATAGAAGTGCTCCACGATCACCCGGGCATAGGCCGGATCGTCCCGAAGTTCAGGCAGACATTCCTGAGAGAACTGATCCACCCCCCGTTTCGGATCGTATATCGGCGGGAAGGGAAACAAATACGGATCATCCGCATTTGGCGCAGTGAGAAGATGCTTCATCTTGCGCCTGAAGAGACTGAGAGTGAATTTTAGAGATCTCCGGACATCGAATGTTGGCTAAGAAAATCAAACCACCTGAAGATTATTCGGATCGATTGACCGATGCGACGCGACGGCCTGCGCATTGGGCAGAAGCCTGCACCCATTCAGCTTGTAACCATCTGGAATCATTGATTTTGAGAAAATTTTCATTCGGTTGCCCTGACAGCCCAACCTTGTATGTCCTGTTTCCAAGGGAGAGCCAAGGATAAGGCAGAAAGGGAATTGATGGCGGGTACCTGGGGAAGCCGTCCCATCCTGAGGCCTCGAGCCTGCACGTAGATTGGCTCCCTGCCCTCTCCGCCCATCCCGGAGAGTATCCGAGGCCGTGAGCGAAGCTCC
>Ga0209782_1000480_pt1 | contig 17479 bp, 13 predicted proteins | sample WorMetmaBAHAMAS1_FD_187390 | JGI IMG/M metagenome (GOLD analysis project Ga0209782, IMG submission 187390) | Marine gutless worms symbiont microbial communities from Max Planck institute for Marine Microbiology, Germany - Inanidrilus... | ecosystem: Host-associated > Annelida > Digestive system...
AGCTAGAAAGTCGACCATTAAAAAAAATAAAGAAAAAACATCGGTAAAATATATATAGCCCTTCCGGCAAGTTTGCCGAGCGGGCTAAACTAGAAATGCGTGGCAAAGCCTAGTGTATAGCCCGCTCGGCGCCGCAGTGTCGCTCCCTAGCGAGTACTTGTGAAAAACACTTACTTGCTGAATACTGATAACCTTAGTGCCTAACAGCCCCACCTCATAGCAAACATAGGTGAACTAAACGTGGTAGAAATTATCGACTCCGGTCGTACACATTCTTTCGCCTAAAACTCTGGGATCACTTATCCAAATTGCATCAAATTTTCATCCGATGTGCAGAAATGATCGCTGATTAACGTGCTAAAATCACAATTGCAATATTTTAATCCGTTTCAAAACGCCAGTATACCAAATGAACGAAAATCGTGAAATTTCGTACGAGTCGCAGCACAATTTTCATTTTCTATCCCACTTTAACTCCAAAACTACTGGACCGAATTTCCCGAAATTTTCACACAATATAGAGGCATCATTTTTGCTGTTAATGCACTCAATCAGGTAGCGACATCCCGTTCCGTTTTGGAATGACAGAGCGATAAGTACAGGGGTAGGTAATTTTGCCACAATTTTGCCACAAAATTGGTTGCCATGGCAACGTCCCTTAAGATATCGGAAAAAGAATGTCGAATTGAGCATCTATTACTCAGCATCACGTTGACATTTGGACGACGTGATGGTGGGTAGTATCACCTTTTTATGATTTTTGCAGTTTTTGATCCATGGCTGTTAACACAATAGATAAACTGCAGTTTTTATCATTTATAATTGGTTAACAGATGGTGATCATCGCAACTACTGATGTAACTGTCTACTCAAGGTATACGAAAACTGTGCATTTAATATAAACTTACCATGAGATATTGTAACACGGCGAATATCAGCCAGACGACGACTGGCCGATTTCTGACGCAGTTCATGCTGTTTGACGTTCGTTCCACGCACAACTACGGAGAAAAACGTCCAATCACACATGCGGCATTCTGCTGCAATGACAGCGGCGAGTTCGACAATCAACAAACATACCGCCGTGGATTGCTGGTCGCTGCAGTGTCGTCGGGCTATCGTGCTGTCGGACGCCGCTTGCAGGCGCTTGCCATCAGGCGTATCTGAGATATCTCTGTCTTGTATAGTTTACTACAACTGTCGGTAGAAAATCGCAAATTTTACACTGGATCAAAATGCGCCAAATTAACGTTGAATAACTCCGGAAACCCGGTCCGATTAGTTATAATTTCTGCAGGCGCGCTGCATTGGCATTTGGTAGGAATTTGACTATTAATCTAAAGTGATCACAAAATTCAAAGGTCACTGCAGAAGACCAGAACGCTGGAAAAGAGATCAGAGAAACTGAATAAGCTGTCCAGGCGTACGGCAATAGTGATATATCACAAACAGTGTAAGAAAGTAACTTGGCTATACACACGTAAATAAGATATCGGCCCTACGGATAACATCATGTTTTTATTGAACAGCGCCATTTCTGATGTCCTTCTGACACGTGGTTACCTTCAAGGTATATACGTTCATACGTTGATCTCCATAGGCTAGCTCCTATCTCTAATTTGTGGCAAAAACGTCCCAGTTTACAACCAAGTGTAAGATGGACTGCTGAGTCATAGCTGTAAAACAGCAAAAAATCAAAATAATCGCTCAGTTATTATTACAAAACACATGCGCTGGGTTTTACATTTAAATCTGGTGATTGACAGATTTAAATGTTACAGCACATGTGTTTTGTGATTATAACTGAGCAATTATTTTGATTTTTGCTGTTTTAGGGCTATAACTCAGCAGTCCATCTTACCTTTGGTTGTACACTGGGAAGTTTTTACCATAAATATTTGCTGTTTTATTGCTAAATTTTATTTCGAATCTCCATCTTCACTTGTTTGGGCTATTAATTAAGTTGGGCTTAAGGTCTGGAGGCCACCAGCAACATAAACGTTTAATAGAGCATATACAACTTCCTATTCGACTTTAATAGAAACTATGCGTCTATCTTGTACCGTTTTCGAGTTATAGCGCCATTTATGATACTATACTGGAGTGTGACAGACACACAGACAGACAGACAGACATACACATGACGACGGCATATACCGCGCTAGCATAGCGTCGCACGGTAAAAACATATGTTCTTGACAAAACAGCACTACACAAAACACAATGTGCAGGTTTTTAGTTTGACGTCTCTTCTTCTCATCTGTTGTGCGATCATTATATATTAAATATTTAAATTTGTATAATTAATTCATTACATTAATTAATTTAAATACATTGAAGAATAAAATTTTAAAATTGAAAAAGGTAAAAAATACATTTAGTAATTAAATCACATTATTAAATTATCTAATTAGTGAAATAAATTACATCACTGCATTGCTCTAAAACTTCAGTTAAATCGTTGCATAGCTTGAATATCACAAGCAGTAAACAGAGACTTGGTTCATCAATCTGGAGAGTGCGGAGACTGGACAACGAACGACGCTGCATGCAGCTAATGGACGATGTAATAAAACACAATGGCTGCCATTCTGTTATCTTGACGGAGATAGCATATCCAGCGAGACGACGAATCGCATTTTCTTCCGTTCCGAGTAGAGAACGCACGTACTAGCTATATAGACTACCCTCTTGCAGTTCTCTCCAGTGATCAACGTACTATGGCTGTTCCGTCCTCCGATCAGATACTGGTCCAACACACTGTGGTCCAGTAGCGGATCGAGTGCAATCGCATTCCAACGTCGTTTTTATCGATTTATGCCGCTTGACAACACGCGGAAAGTCTTCGCTGGAGACTCGGACAACTTGAGTCGGACAGTGTAACCATCTAACCTTAGACCACGACGTCATGATCGTTTTTAGCGCAACGTGCGATATTATTATCACATTCTTACGTCTGTCCGGACTCCGGATTGTGTAACAAAAAAACATTTGAAAAAGTTGGGCCCATTCGCCACTGCGAGCCGCCGCACGCCGCATTACCATTCACCAGGTGTCGCTACTGTCGCGTCGCACGCCGCCTGTGCATCGATGTCCACGACGACGACGACGACGACGACAACGCGTGACAGTGGGGACCGCTATGGCCCCATAGAATGGGCCCAATGAAAAGTAGATTTCCTCTGATCCGTGGAATGCAACGAAAGGAAGATACTGGAGGGGGGAGACGGCGTCGCGGATCATCGACGTCGTGAAGGCGGAACTTTGTTGAGTCCCTAGCGATGTTCACTGCAGTGCAGTCGCCATTGTAAGTCTAACTGAATTAAATCAAACTCATCACAGTGGTTTGAGTAAATTTCACAACGCGCGGTGTTCACGTCATGCAACGGCATGCAACTACCGGTACACGTAGTGCGAATAAGTTGGATTACGCCAAGCCAGCTCCCCGGAAACCTTCCTGTCGTTACATCCATAGTAGCGGCCTAACCTACTTTTCGTTACATTATCTTCTGTCTGTAACGTTGGTGGACCGTGATCACACATATAAGGTCTATCCTAGTGCAACAAAAAGTGGACACCGGCACATGACAGGATGAGACGGTATGTTGGCTACCTCTCATGCTGTTGTTCGGAGAATAAAAAAAGTTAAAAACGCACTTTCCTCGAATGTAAAGACGTTTATTTTCGAGAAAAAAAACTTACCGGAGAACAACTGGTGATGCAGGGGCTGCTTTTCACCACAGGTGTCAGAGGGTTAACGCCAGTAGGGCTAAGGCCTGTAAGTTTTCAACACAAGCATTGCACACGTACGTCAGAGCAATATTTTCCAGGACATCAACAGAAGGGCACCGCTGAAAAACAGCGGATAGCGAAACAGAACTAAAGTAAAGTTCTGGAACCCGACCCAACATTTGCACTGAAAAAGCCTATTTTGCATATCCGACGCTGTAAACGAGTATGTTATGTTAGATGACTGAAGCGCCAATAAAATGTCAAAATATACTCGCAAAAACATATCAACTGTAATTAAACATGCACATGATTCAGCACACTGGTGAATTAAATCAATTAATACTTTCGTAACAACATAAGCTTCCCGCTGTTACTGCTAAAAAGTCTACGATTTTACCACAACCCAAACCACTATTCTAGGCTAAATTCAAGTTTATAAAAAACAGTCGCTAATAACAAATGAATAGCAGCTAGTGTTGTGTTATCACCAGTTTCAAGTATGCCCACCAGGTAGCCCAGTACCATGATACTACCATGCTGTAGGCCTATGCATTAATGATTATTATTTCACAAGCAAGACAAAACGATTCCACAATGTGAACAGAATGTGAAATTATCCATCATCGTTGTAGCAATACCACAGCTCTGCTAACAAGAAGCTTAGCTCCCGCAGAGTCAGAGCACAGCATTGAAATTCTACAAGTCCAGTCCATACTATGGTTAACAACGACAGTTTGTGAAATTCTCATCTCGATCTGCAACAGTGATGGTCAATTACTGCCAACAAAGTCAAACATTTGGTGAAGTCAACAATTTCTAACGGCCTCACTCGATTAATGACACCTTTGATCTGATAAAAAGCCTAAAAGTGGCAAACTACACCGTGTTTCAAAAAAGCAATGACACCTTAAATTTGTAACTCAGTCAAAGTAGAATGGATTTTAGCAATTATAATTTATACACCTAACCTGTAAACCGTTGCCACTGTACCTTGTAAAAAGAAAATAACTTTGATATGCTTAACACGAGCACCAAGTAAAATGCATTGACAATAGGGCCTACTATCACGTTATATAGATGGAATCATGAATTACAGGGTAAAGTGAGTACATTTTTCGTTTTTCAGTCGCGCTGTCTACAAATTAAAGTACAGCGAGTCTGTTCTACCTAAGTGAGTGTCGTAACGTAAGTGACAGACTGATTGTTACGCCAATGCGTTTTACTTAGTACTGGCTTAAATCACATGAAAACTAGAAATGCATGGCAAAGTTCAGCGTATAGCCCGCCCAGCATATCAGTGCAGCCCCGTAGCGAGTACTAGCGAAACACAAACGTGCTGCCCCCTGGTAAACGTAGATGAATTCACCCGAGTGCTGACTGATGCCTGCTGTTCACAGTTGAGCCGCATTAACTGCAGAAATACCGGATAAAAGCCCACCAAATTTAATTGAGATGTGCACGTCCATCGTCGCTTTCAATGCTCCCATCAATTTCAATCGTCCAACGCATCTGGAAATGCCAGTGCGATGAATGGAAATCGTAGACTGATTTTCGCCCAATAACTACACAAATGTACACATATCTTAACAAATACAAAAAGTCACAAGAAACGTTATCTCAGGGGTTGCTGCACCAAAGTTCACCAAATTTTTACACGATGTAACTGCATCATCGTCGGTGTTAATGCCCTCATGCTGATGGCGATACTGCATTCCGTTTCAAAATGCCAGTGCAAAGACTGAAGGCGGTCAAATTCGACTTTTGCAAAAAGCCCCGCCCCCAATTAATTGGTTACTATAGCAACGTCTCTTAAGTGATTTCAAAACGAATGATAGGTTAATCATCACCACCCACATGTCTATCAAAGCTGAATATTTGGTCTAGATCAGTTGAGCTTGTTCTCAGACAATCGGCCACATACGCCCATTTTTGCAATTTTTTTCACAGAAGTACAAAAATGAGCAAACGTTTCTCCAGAATTACTGCACCAAACCTCACCATATTTGTACACAACGTAGCCACATTCAGTGCACATCTAAGCTGCCCATCAGCCTTCCGATATTCCAATCTGTTTCAAAATGACAGTGCGACAATAAAAATTTTCCGCAAAAACACCAATTTTGTAAATTTAATCGGTTGCCATGGCAACGTTCCTTAGGCGATCGCCAAATGAATGCAGGATTTATCAAGTCCTTACATAGCTCTACAAAACCCGGCAAATTTGGTAAAGATCTGTTCAGTAGTTCCTGAGATCTCTTTGCTCATATGTCGACCATTAAAAATATTAAAACATAAAAAATAAAGAAAAAAAGAAAGAAATTAATGCAAGTAAAATAGATAGCCCTTCCGGCAAGTTTGCCGAGCGGGCTAAAAAACATTGACAAAGTATATAGCCCTTTAAATTAATTTGAAAGGTATGCAGAGCAGGTTAAATTATCTACTTTTCTCAAGGTACAGTTGTTGCATTTTAGAGGTGAAGCATACAAATTTATAACCACCTAATGTGACCTTTTCAAAATTCTGTGTACCAAATATTAGTAAATCCGTTCATTTCTGACTAAGCAATTTTACAAAAATCAGGGTCTGATCATTCTTCGAAACATAATGTAGGAGTTCTGGGTATGGTGACTGAAAGTCTGGTATTTTACTGTCACCAAGAATCACTTTAGTGGCCAGGTAAAGTGACTGTCCATGAGTGTGTGACCGTGTGTGCTTCAAGCAAAATAATTTTTGACCTAAGTAAGCCTACAATTTATTTGGCATGGTTGGTAGTTCATTCTTTTGACTCTATCTTGGTCAAGTTTTAAGATGAAGATTGCAGTTCAAGGTCGCAGAAGGAAATGCTCCTTTTTTGGATTTAATCAATTCTAGGCAGAGTTTTGACAGCAGCTGTTTTCCGTATTGGACCGCGACGCACATCAATGACTCTCTGATCACCAGCTATATTACCAAAACTACAAGCACATAACAAAAACAATTTTAATTGTAACAAAAAGCATTTGAAAAATGTTGGGCCCATTCGCCGCTGCAAGCCGCCGCACGCCGCATTACCATTCACCAGGTGTCGCTACTGTCGCGTCGCACGCCGCCTGTGCATCGATGTCCACGACGACGATGACGACGACGTATATTGTTTTATCCCCCAAACAATTTATCATATAGTCTGTAAACAACAGCTACATCTATGAAAACATTGCAATTAAAAACTAAATTTGTTCATAAATGTTGATATTTTAATGAGGACATCTGCATTCGAGTATAATTTATACAACTAGAAATGTGTGGCAAAGCCTAGCATGTAGCCCACTCGGCATAGCTATTTTGCCCCTAGTGAACAGTACCAAAACAAAACCATGCACTGATTTATGCAGTGCTTAGCAGTGCCGCCTGCACTATAGTAAAATTAATAACCTGTCCCAGTTTACCAGCATGCACCCTAAATCAAACAAGAAAAAACAGCAATAAACACTGGACTATTAGTCTACACATTCACCAAACTTGGTGATAATCTGAATAACCACGATGGAGATATACTAACTGCAAACTCAAACTCGACGTAAAATATATAGCCCTTTTGGCAACCATGCACCGAGTGTGCTAAATATGTATGTAACATAGTTCATTTACAAAAAAAAAATATGCCTTTCTCGTTGTGCACTGCCAGGTGGCTTAGCTCAGCCAGTGGCTACATTACTTCAGCCAAGGTGCCCCTGATCTTCCCTCCTTTCCCCAATCAAGTTGGAAACTCCTGAGGCAATGCCGCCCATAATGTAAGCTCACCAGTGGGGTTTGGGGCAATGACCGAGCCAAAAACAACTTCGTTCTGCTTTTAACAACAAAAAGCACTTCTGGTGGCAAAAGACTAGTGCAAGCCATGACTAAACTGCCAGATCTCATTGGCCAATTGCTGTGTCTGATCCAAGAGACGTCGGATCACAGATATGAAGTGGCTTCTCTGAGACCTGGCTAAGTCCAAAACTCAATTTCAGCCACTGACAACGCGCAAAATGTAACGTTTTAGCTGATAGTGATACCTAACTATTGAGCTTATCCTGTATGTATTGGTTGTGCACTGTGTGTGTGTGTCTGTGACTTGTGTAACGTTGCTGTACTGTGGCTAAACATCTAAACAGATCAAAGTGGCTTTTGGCATGTGGGTTTTTGCCACATGGGACAATTACTTTGTATAAGATGGGCGAACCTGACCCACTTACAGAAAGAGAGACCTCCCCTAGAGGAATCAGAAAAGTCTGACTCTTGCTATGCCATCTTGTGTGCCATTTGAGCAGAGTGGTGGGTGTGGCCAAATGTCCTTCCTGATTCCACAGTGCCAATAACTCACCAGGCTACAGCACCCTGGCCAAGACAAAAAGTGGCAAACCTTCTTGGTGACAGTGAATTATTGAAATCTTGACGACTCCTTGATCTGAGATTCTCCGCATGTCCTTGTACGTCATTAATTTCAGAGATGCAGTTCTTCCGCTCTTCATTTGCTTTATGGTTTACCTGCATCACAGAAATCAAATAATCTCAACATAAAGACAGTCTGTGTTATAGACATAAGTGCTATAAGGTAACAATTCAATTTAATTCAACAATAGTATTTATAGACTAATGTGCACACCTACAGTCAGTCACAATAATCTAAGGCATGGGCAATTGCTATGGAAGATGTGAAAAATAATGTATCTTAAGCAGTCTCTTCAAATAAGCAAATGAAGAACTATTGTAACATTAAAGGGTAATTTCACTCTACAGAATGCGCCAATAAAAACAATCCCATAGAAAAAAATTCTGTATTTCAGCCATGGGAGTACTGATTTAAGCCAAACTTTCAGACTCTGTATGTGAGTATTCAGGCAACATATTCTGCAAATTTTATTGAAATAACTTATATGGTTCAACAGATACAGCAGTTTAAACTTTTAAGTTCACTTTTTCAAGTGAACATACAATTGCACATTGAATAATAATAATAATAATAATAATGTTAACCACTACGCCATACCACAGCTTGGCAACGGCCTACTGCCTGAACAGCTGGGTATAGCAACTCCAGGAGGGTGCGAAGCAGCCGTCCATGCTGTCCAGCGATACATGGCCACCATGTCTGATGACATGGTCCTGGTCAAACTGGACTTCAGCAACGCCTTTAACAGTCTGCGCAGAGACCGCTTGCTTAAGAATGTAGCCGATCGTATGCCAAGTCTCTACCGGTTTTGCTGGTTGTCGTATGCCAACACTACTTCACTGCAGTTCAGAGAGAGCACAGTCTTGTCTGCAGAAGGAGCACAGCAAGGCGATCCGTTGGGTCCACTGCTCTTTTGCATGACCATTCAGCCACTCCTGCAGTCACTGTCCAGTGAACTGGCGGCGGCATACATGGACGATGTGACGCTAGCAGGCAACAAGTCAACAGTGGCCGACGACATTAACACTATATCCACTGTCGGGCCCAGCTATAGACTCCAGAACAACTTGTCCAAGTGTGAAGCCATCTCACGGGCAGGGCTGCATTACGCAGTGATAGGCGGCTTTGAAGTTTAGAACTCTCATCACCCAATGTTGCAAAGGGAACAGGAGGAACCAAGTCTAAGTAAGTAAGTGTATAGCAGCAAAAAACAGTGGGTTTATGCCAGAATAGTCTGCAAGACATTAATTTTGCTTGACGTCATACATGCACTTCCGCAAACAAAAATTAAAGGTAGGAGAGCTAACTAGGCATTCAGTTAAGCCTGCTTGAAATATATTTAAAGCAGTACAAATGTGGAAAATGTTCTAGCTGCTACTGACTGCAGTCACTGGTGTGAAATTCTAATCCATTGTGTATAGCACTCACTCAACAGTCAATCGTAGAGATAATATCAGTTTCCTCTAAAGTATGAGAGCATTGTACTACCTTTGCCTCCTGTTCAAGTCTCAACTCCAACTCTCGCAACTGGTTTTCGAAGATCTGCTTGGTTTGCTCAAGCTGTTTCACACTATTCAACGATACCTGCAATGGACAGTGTAATATACAGACTAGCATAGTAAAAACACGCAAAACACATGACCAGTAGATATGTGTATATACAAACTGAAAACAAGATAACTTCTGTAGCAATACATTTTAAGAAATTAACAACAGAAAGTGTTTAGTGTCTCAGTTATTGTCCAATGTAAATGTCACATCCTGCAATTTTACATCAAATGTTCAATGTGTCCACATTGCTGCTGGACGACACATTCAAGCCACCAACGCCACTGACCAATGAAGTGATCAATGAAACGCTGTGACAGTTTGTCCCTCTCAGTGACATTTCACAAGGTAGTGTAGCAACACACTTAAGGTGTGGCGGGAGCTTTAGTGATGATATTATTGCAAATTTTCTCTTGATTCTTACAGTAAAAACAATTTCGAATATCAGTTAATAATTTAATATATGATAAACTTACAGCATACCAAAAAAATGTGCCAAATTTTTTGGGCCATCCTGTTGGTATGCCTATGCATTTGTGATGCAAAAATTTTAAATATATGCACAGTAAAATATATAAACAAGAACATTACAGCGTGCATAATGATTATGTTTCTTTACAATAGTAATTGCAAGATATTTGAACTTCAGTACTCTCACCTCAGCAGAATACTTAGCAAACTTTCCTGAAATAATACACACACAACAGACAACATATGAATGCTGAAAGGAACATGTTAGAATTTAACATTGCTTCTGTCCAGCAGTTGCACATAACAACGTTTATCTAGAAGCGATAAATGACAATCAAAAAATACCTGCTTTCGTTTCATATAATACATAACAATTGTACTAAAAAGATATCTCTGACGTCATATGCTTGTAATTCAAATACTAAAGGCCCATTCACGTCACCATAATGGAAATGAACTGAGCTGTGAACTGTCAGTTCAATTCAAGACATGAACAAACCTCATAATGTGCTGCTGTCAAACTGTGACTTCTGCAGCTGAATGCCATATACCTTGTGCCACCACTGATTCACAGTATTTAGTAAAGCCATGTGCATATGTAAAAAATAAAACAAATACTGCAAAAAACATTAATTTCATTGCAGCATCAAAACCAATCTGCAAAAAAAACTTTGCCAGAAAATGGGTGGGGTATACCCTAATTATATTTGCATTCACATGCGTGATATAATGCCTGACACCAGAGAAGTGACGTGACTAGCTGCAACAATTTCGTCTCATGAATGTATGCTAACGACACTGCAAGAAACATTTTTTTTATTTCACCTGTGCAAACAGCTTTATAGCAGTATTTACAATATACATTCTTGCTTATTTGACTGTACAGTAGCAGATTTCTCAACCCAGCTTTACAGCCCACAGTGAATGGTAATTAACGAAAAGGTAAAATGGTACCACAAACCCCTCGAGGGGCGCTGGTGAGGTGCTCATCTTCCTTACTTAGGCCTTGAGCCTGTAAAAGTCTGTGATGTAAGTAAGATACCAGACCTACGGTTACCTTCCCAGCCACAGAATATCACTGCCGTATGACTGGTACCAAATTATACTGCTTGGTGACAGAGGCGTGTGTGTGAACAACTTGCCACAGGTCACTATCCAGCAGCGTTATATCCGGGAGTCAAACTCATGAGTCATGACCTCTTGAATCACAAGCCAGCACCTTAACCAGTAACATGATGGCGATGATACTGCTGTTGGGCTAGAAACGACTGCTGGCTCCACAAGGATCAGCTGTAAATACATTTAAAATTTTAAATAAATAGTTTCAGGAATCTCTAAAAAAACTCCAACCTTATTCTCACATCTAATGCCGCGATGTATGCCTGCACAGACTGCCTGTTCTCATTCCCAGTCAACATGTCAGCATTCAATTCATTTTACAGAATTATCAACAAAATATTTGTAAGACACAGCTTTAAAATGGCAATCAAGTACTTCATCGGCAGTCCCTGAAAAAAATACATGCAAATGACAAATGCACAAACTCAAGTCTATACATTTCTCGGCAAATTTGGAAATATCCAACACAAAAATCCTTTACCATCTTTTGTTGCCTTTTTCATTTCATCAGCCTTCTCATTCAATAAAGCAATCTGCATCTCTAGCATCTGATTCATCTCTACCTGCATTTCATAGCGTGTTTTCCACTCACAGCCTGTCCATTCACACATTCACAGCAGAGAATTACTGTACTGATAATGGACAATGACATCCAACTAAAGTACACACTTAAATGCTGAGTGACAAAAAGCTCAGTACAATACTAACTTCACCAAGTGATGCAAGGTAAGATAAATCAGAAACATACGAAAACTTTTAAATTGTTCTGCAAATATGTTAATATTATAATTTAGCAATTTAATGATTAACTGCACCATTAACAGTTAATAAATTTCAATGATTAAATTTGTAATCAAGAAAATGGCATGTCAGTAATGCTTATCCTTATCTTTGTTAATAAACCAAATAAAAAATTTTATGCATTAAATTTACTTTGCTAAAGCTGCAATGCAATAACTATTCTATGGATATGCAAAATATCTAGTTACTTTTGTAGGCCACACTAAACAACAAATCGTTTAAAGTTTATTCATGTTTCTCAGATGTCTTTTAACAGAAATTAATTTTTCATGCACTCCATCTCTTGTCAATTTCCAATCCAGAAACAAAAACTCTATCATCAGATGTGAATATTGCTTATTAAATGCATCATAAATGACATCACAAAGAATATTTGACATCAGCAAAATTGAAAAAATGCAAAAACATTAATTCTTCATCTTCAGCAGACCCTACAACAGGGATTGAGACAGATCAAGTGAAAACTGAGCAAATATTTCTGTGCAATATAAATATTCCATATTTTGACCCTGGTAGCAGATTGGCTGAAGTATTATACGTACCGTTCCTGTCTGTACATGTGTGTAAAGTTGGTGTATCATGGTTAAACATCTCAATGGCTCGAGTTGGACTTTAGTATAAGGGTTATCATAAAGAACAGCTACTTTAGCTGTGTATTAAATAAAAATTTCTGTATTAGATGAGGTCTGAAACCACACACAGAAAGGGAAACCTCTCTCCGGAATTCAGAGGTGTAGCACTGGACTTTAAAATTTTCAACTATTATCACATTTGCAAGTATTGCTGTACAAGAAATACTGTGTGGATCAAAAAATGTCATTCGAAATAGGAATCAGAAAGATCCAAAAAATAATAGTTATTAAATTATGCTAATATTTTAGTAATGTTTCTCGGTGAACGTTGGTCAATGGTTTGGTGTGGATTCATTGTCTACATCCCTGTAACCTAGAAACTGTAGACGACATTGTTGCCTTGAAACATGGCAGCTGAAACACTGTTTTCTTTGGTACACTAAAGTATGGTCCACATTGCATTCAATACTAAGCAGACCCATTTTAAACTGATATTACTTGTTTAACAATATAGTAATAACAAACGACTTACAGTCTTCATCTGCTCCTTCGAGTTCCTTTTCCAGTTCATTTGTAGTTGCATTTAGGTCCGAGACAGACTGCCTCAACATCTCGCTACAAATGCAATAAACATGCGGTTGCATTGCAAAACAGACAATACACAATGGTCCAGAGAAAATTACACAAATTTTGCATATGATAACTTTTGAACATCTGACACAGAATCACATCATTTGCCTCAAAATGCTTAGCAGAGATTACTTCCTACTACTAAATGCAAAATTTACATAATGCATTGTTCTTTGTTAAATGACCAAAAGTAGTTACAACAGTGAAATAAACTTGGCAAATCTTACTGCTGAAGATTTGATTTCCTGTTAATCAGTACTTTAGAAAATGAAAAGGTTCAAATTCTGACAGAATGATTACTAAGTTTCTATAAAGACATTGGAAACATTGTACAGTGTTGTACACAGGATTGATACTGGCAGCGCTAATCATCTAATACAGATTCTGAGCAGCTCTTGGGATGTTAACAGTGAAGAACTTATCAATGATGCTGTTGACCAGTGGTTCAAACATCTGTTGTCTAGTGATGGATGTGGGCACATTGATCATCATCTCTGTTAATTCTGTAGAATCATGCTTGTTGTAAACCATATTTCTATTATGAATTTGCCTGAAAATTGTTGTTGGTATTGATGTTTTTAAGTAGATTAGTTATATGCTTCTAAACAAAAAAATTAACTGCAGTAGCCTACTAAAATGTTCTCCACTTCTATGTCACTAATTATTTTTTGAGTATTTCGGTGACTCTGTGACAGTGGTTGCAAAGTTTAAATGCAATAAACTTTCTGCAACATTTCTGGACCACCCTGTAATATATGTTTAACTAGAAATGCGTGGCAAAGCCTATCGTATAGCCCGCTTGGCACTGCAGTGTTGCCCCCTAGCAAGCAGTAGCGAAAGATAATTGTGCTGCCACCTAGTGAACATAGATAAACAAATCCAAGTGCTGGTCGACGCTTGTTGTACACAGTTGATTGGACTGAACTCTGGAGGTACTGCTGAGAAGCCACCAAATTTATATCAGATGTAGCCTGGTCATCACTGCTGTTAATGTGCACATAAAGACAGTCATATTCTAATTCCTTTTCTAACGCTAGTGCAAAGAATGCAGGTATCATTCTGTGTTCATTACTTACTCCCAACATATTTTAGTTGCCATGGCAACATCTCTTGACAAATGAGAAAACGAGGTGCAGATCGATCATCTGCACCCAGAGCGCTTTCATATGGTAAAAAGATTGCAAAAATCAGTCCAGTATGTCCTGAGATATTTGACTAAATACACCAGTTTTTCGCCATGTCTTACAAAAACTTCACAAATGAGCTCTGTGAACGCTGGAGTTACTGGACGAAAGTTCACAAAATTTTTATACGATATAGAGGCATCATTTATGCTGTTAATGTGCACATTGAGGTAATGATATCCCATTCCATTTTAGAATGTCAGAGAGACAAACGAGGGAGTTTGCCATTTTTCCACAAAATTGGTTGCCATGCAAGATCCCTTGAGATATCGGAAAAAGAGGTCCAGATCGATTATCTGCACCCAAAATGCTTTCATTCAGTGTAAAGATTGTGAAAATCGGTTAGGTATATGATAAGAAAATTGTTCTCTGACTGATCATTAAAAAAGAAAAAGAAAAAATAAAGAAATTAATGCAGCAAAATATATATCCCTTCCGGCAAGTTTGACGAGCGGGCTAAATAAATTTCAATCAATCACATGCAAGAATTACTGAATTATAACTAAGCCTTGCAGAAAATCAGTGTTAACTTATTATAACAGTTATAACTTAAAATTACTTATCTACAGGCTGGCGAGGCTGGACTGGCCTTGAGGCATAAAGAAAAACCACAAAAGTGAAGGGAAAATATTGTAATAACCAGAGACTTGGAAATATAACAGGCCTTTTTATTTAGCCCGCTCGGCAAACTTGCCGGAAGGGCTATATATTTTATAGTTCTTTGGTAATAACAGACACCTGTGATCACAAATGTGCGAGTAAGTATATATTCTCTTTATTGAAATCACATAACAAACGTACATGACAAAAAAAGTGAAAAACAAACAGAAGATTAACAGAGTAGATTTTATGTAAGCATACTTACATAATTTGTCGCTCCTGAGTAATTTCATTTCGCAGTTTTTCAAGCTCAAGTTCATTTATCTCAGACATTTTAGCCTAATCAGGCCTACTACAGTGCGTATAGTTATAGTAAGCTGTGTATCGCCGGTTGTTTACCACATTTGTGATGTTAACGTTGCCATAGCAACAAGCAACTGCTTCCGGTAAGCAAGGTAGAGACATAACGTAACGAAAAATATTGCATGCATGATGCATTGATGCGATTACTCCGATTAGCGATTCAGCCATAAGCAACCACTTCGTTGAAATTCGTTAACGTTATGTGCTGGCCATTACGGAAAACTAGATTGATTTCGTTCGCCAGAGGCCACCACCCGCGTATATTCACCGTGTGCGGAGTACGAGTGGGGACTGGATTACGCTCGCCAAAGCCGTCGCTTACTCGCTGTATAACTTACTTCTGTAAGCCCCACGGAGTTGGCAAGCAGTGCTGTGCAGATCGAACGGTGCATAAAAACGTGAAAATTTACGTCACGCTTCCTCTCTACGTCTCCCCATGCCTTTCTGTATCTTTAAATATTTCAGTATTTAATGAAAAGCATATCAAACGTATGCCACCCACAGAGTAGGCCTAGGCCTAGTAGCATTGAATGAAGCAATAGTACATACATAAAATAAAAATAAACTATATAAAACATACATGTGAGAAAACAAGAATACAATTGGGAGAGATCTATTTTAAAAACTATTTATATCGATAAAGACTGTATAATAAAAGAATTACGTCTAAAGTTGTAGTTGCACTATGATCCCTAAGAGTCGGACGAACTTCGACGAAGCCCTTGTGGATTGCTTTTGACCGGAGGGAGTAGCTGATGCATTGCAGACTGGGGAAAACAATGCGTTAAAAAATCTCGTTCATATCATCCAAAATTGCATCAAACTCAAAACATTCACTGACAAAATGGTACTTAGGCTCTAAACATTCTACGAAGAAAAGCACTGATCACTCCTTTCAAGGTCAGTGTAAAAAGCCGCCCCAGGCACACAGAGCATACCGAATCATAGACATAATAAGTGGTTTCGAAGTAATTTAAGTATACAAGCACGCTGACTGCAACAATTAAGAATAGTTCGGACATGATCATCAAAGCTAAGCTAAGCACACCTTTGCGAAACGGCTATCATCAGGTAGGCCTATGTCTTGTTGCTTAGCTCGACAGTAAGTAAGAAAGTAAGTTTAAGGGGTATGAAAAGCTACTGCACAGTATTGACTGTCTCTGTCTGCTCGCTCGCATCTACAGCCGCATGTCTGAAGTCTACGAAATTTTATTTACTTGTTACTATGGCCGTAGTTCGGTTGTTCTTTGGCGGCAATGCAAAACATTATCTTTGTATACAGTTCCGGTTTTGTGGATGACGTCATGTTTTCACCAGGGCATGTAGCGCTTGGCGTTGGCAATATATCGACGTCGGCGCCGTAGTCACAAATTTCCAACGTATTATCCGCGGGCCGTCCGCCGTCGGCCTCCACGCCGTAATTGACTGTGTCGTCGTATGATGATAATACAATGGCAGCAAATTGCACATCCGCCCGGGGACGAAGTCTGTGCTGTGTGGCCTACGATAGTCTTGCGTCACTGGATTGTGGTAAACCTGGCACTCATACACTGCATCCACTGACTGCTTGTGCTACAGCGTGTGTTGTTAGGCTGTCAACGCCAGTTCTTTGGGTTTTTTTTTCCTGCAGGCTCCAAGGCTACAATGCCGTCTCAGTTCTTGTACGGCTGGCAGCTTGTTCCGATCTACGTTGTAAAATTAATCGTTACGTTTGTCAACGATTGTAATAACAGCGCATTATTATTCATAGGTGTATAGCGTAACATTTTTTTCAGCTTTTTTTCGCGATAAATTCTGGTTGGCTGGCGTACGTAGTCGGCGTTGACTAATTGATCATGCCATGTCGATACGCCGCGGCGCGTAGCATAATCGCCGGAATTTCCCGCGTAATTGCGAGACGCTGAGAAGCTGTCACCCGCGGTGTACGTGCGACTTAATTACAGCATGCACGACTCGTGAGCGAGCACTCATTAGTTCGTCGTCACTACGCCGGACCGTGCCGACGCCGCCGCCGTCGTGGTGGTCGACGTGCGGTCGCCGACAAAAAG